>Ga0209254_10003971_pt1 | contig 13532 bp, 14 predicted proteins | sample FrelakmetDIP11DI_FD_187148 | JGI IMG/M metagenome (GOLD analysis project Ga0209254, IMG submission 187148) | Freshwater lake sediment microbial communities from the University of Notre Dame, USA, for methane emissions studies - DIP11 DI (SPAdes)... | ecosystem: Environmental > Aquatic >...
CCCACGCGGTCACGACCCAAGGAGATGTTCTTGATCTTTCGACTTCTACGCCATCGCGCGGGCGAAGCCGCCCTGCTTGGCGCAATCGCGCTCTTCGCCATCCCTGCCTTCGCCGCCCCGAAGACTAACGAGGCCGTCCTTTCCAACGGACTGCGCGTCATCGTGAAGGAAGACAACCGCGCTCCGGTAGTCGTGTCCATGGTCTGGTATCGGGCGGGCAGCATGGACGAGGTCAACGGGAAGACCGGTGTGGCCCATGTTCTTGAACACATGATGTTCAAGGGCACGAAGGATGTCCCCGCGGGTGAATTCAACAAGCTCGTGGCCGCCGCCGGCGGGCGCGACAATGCCTTCACCAACCGCGACTACACCGCGTACTTTCAGCAGGTGCAGAAATCCGAGCTGCCACTCATGTTGCGGCTCGAGGCCGACCGGATGGCGAACCTGAACCTGACCGACGAGGAGTTCGCGAAGGAGATCAAGGTCGTGATGGAGGAGCGACGGCTGCGCACCGACGACAAGGCGCGCGCGCTGCTCTACGAGCAGTTGCTGGCGACCACATACAGCGCCCATCCCTACCGCACGCCTGTGATCGGCTGGATGAACGATCTCGAGAACATGAAGGCGGAGGACGCGCGCCAGTGGTACCGCGACTGGTACGCCCCGAACAACGCGACCCTGGTCGTCGTCGGCGACGTGAAGGCTGCAGAAGTCTTCAAGCTGGCGGAGCAGTACTTCGGCAAAATCAAGGCGCGACCGCTGCCCGCGCGGAAACCGCAGGACGAGCCCATCCAGGCAGGCGAGCGGCGCATCGTCGTGAAGGCGCCGGCGGAACTGCCGCATCTCGTGATGGCCTACCACGTCCCCAAGATCCGGGATGTCGAGCAGGACTGGGAACCGTACGCACTCGACGTGCTCGATGCCATTCTCGACGGCCACGAGGGCGCGCGGCTTACACGATCGCTGGTGCGCGGTTCACGGATCGCCAGCAGCGCGGGGTCGAGCTACGACAGCGTGGCGCGTGGCCCCACGTTGTTTTTGCTCGACGGTACGCCCTCCGACGGCAAGACCGTGCAGGAACTCGAAGCTGCCTTGCGCAAGGAGATCCAGAACGTGGCCGAGCACGGCGTGAGCGAGGAAGAGCTCGCGCGCGTGAAGGCCCAGGTCATCGCCGGCGAAGTGTTCCAGCGCGACTCCATGTTCTACCAGGCTATGCAGATCGGCTCGCTCGAAACCGCGGGACTGCCCCATCAGTCGGCCGACGTGCAGATCGAGAAGCTCAAGGCGGTCACCGCCGCCCAGGTCCAGGAAGTCGCCAAGAAGTATTTCCGCGACGACGTATTGACGATTGCGGTGCTCGACCCGCAACCCCTCGACGGCACCAAGCGCGTCTCGCGCGTCAGCGGAGTACGCCATGCGGAATAGGCTCTCGCGCTGGCCGGGGTGGGCCCTGGCGCTCGTCATGGTCTTGGCGGCGAAGCCGGCCGTCGCGCTCCCGTCGATCGAAACCTGGACCACGCCTGCGGGCGCGCGCGTCTATTTCGTCGAGAACCACGAGCTTCCGATCATCGACGTGAGCGTCGACTTCCCCGCGGGCTCTTCTTACGACAAGCGAGAGCAGTCGGGTGCGGCGGCGCTGACCCAATACATGCTCCGCTTTGGCGCGGACGGCCTCACGGAGGATCAGATCGCAAACCGTATCGCCGATGTCGGGGCGCAGCTCGCGGGCCGCTTCGATCTCGACCGAGCGGGCATGGGCGTCCGCACGCTCTCGAGTGCGGCGGAACGTGAGGCGACGATCGAGGTATTGGCGAAGGTGCTGCAGTCGCCGTCGTTTCCGCGCGCCGCCGTGGAACGGGAAAAGATCCGGGTCGTGGCGGGTCTCAAGGAAGCCGACACCAAGCCCGAGACCATCGCGGCCAAGACGTTCTACGCCGCCGTGTACGGCGTACATCCCTATGCAATGCCTGCCTCCGGCACGCCTGAGACCGTGTCCGCTGTCACCCGCGAGGATCTGCTCCAGTTTTATCGCGCGCATTACAACGCGCACCGGGCGGTTGTGGCGATCATGGGTGATGTCACGCGCGAGGGCGCCGACGCCATCGCCCGTCGCCTCACCGACGGTCTGCCGAACGCGCCGGCAGAAGGCGCACCGCTTCCGGACGTGACGCCGCTCACCCAGGCAAGCGAGAAGCGGGTGACGCACCCCGCGACCCAAAGCCATATCCTGATGGGCGCGCCGGGTATGCGACGTGACGACCCCGAGTACTTCCCGCTCTTGGTGGGGAATTACGTACTGGGCGGTGGTGGCTTCGTCTCGCGGTTCACGGAGGAAGTGCGAAGCAAGCGAGGCCTCGCCTACAGCGTCTACAGCGCCTTCAACCCACTGCGCTTCGAGGGTCCGTTTCAGATCGGTCTGCAGACGAAAAAGGAACAGTCTGGCGAAGCGCTCGACGTCGTACGTGCCACGCTCAAGGATTTCATCGCGAGCGGGCCTACGAACCAGGAGCTGCGGGCGGCCAAACAGAACATCGTCGGCAGCTTTCCCTTGCGCCTGGACAGCAACAAGAAGATCCACGACTACCTGGCCCTCATCGGCTTCTACAACTTGCCGCTCGATTATCTGAACGAGTTTCCGAAGAATGTCCAGCGCGTCACCGTCGAGGACGTGAGGCGTGCGTTCGGCAAGCGCGTGAATCCGAACGCGCTGGCGACGGTAGTCGTGGGCGCGCCGGAGACGAAAACGAGCGCTGCGCCCTAGCGTGACTCGGGCGTGCGTGGGCCAGTGGGCGCGAATCGAGTCCGGATCATCGGCGGGGCGTGGCGTCGGCGCTTCATTCACTTCCCCGCGGCTGAAGGATTGCGCCCTTCCCCAGACCGCGTGCGCGAAACGCTCTTCAACTGGCTCGGGCAAGACTTGACCGGTCTCGCCTGTCTCGATCTCTACGCGGGGAGCGGGGCTCTTGGTTTCGAGGCAGCCTCGCGTGGCGCAGCACGCGTGGTGATGGTCGAGAGGGACCGGGTGGTCGCGCGGGCGCTACGCGAGAACGCAGCGCGGCTCGCAGCGACTCAAGTGGAGGTGTTGCAAGCGGATGCGCTCGCCTACTTGCGTCACGACACGCGGATGTACGATGTCGTTTTTCTCGATCCGCCGTTCTCCGAGGATCCTCTGCCTGCCGTCCTGCCCGCGGTCATCGCGCGCCTCGCGGCGGGCGCGCGGGTCTACGTCGAGAGCGCGAAGCCGTTGACGGCGGATGCGCCGTGGCGGATGCTGCGCGGGCAGAAGGCAGGACGCGTCCACTTCCAACTCCTCGACCGGGAGGCGTGATGAGCCACAAGGTGCTCTATCCAGGTACGTTCGACCCCATCACCCTCGGGCACGAGGATCTCGTGCGCCGTGCGGCGCGCCTCTTCGACCGGGTGGTCGTCGGGGTCGCCGACAGCCGTAGCAAGCGCCCGATCTTCGACCTCGACGAGCGCGTGCAGATGGCGCGGGCGGTGCTCGCGGTCTACCCCAATGTCGAGGTGGTGGGTTTTGCCGGACTGTTGATGAAGTTTCTGCGCGACCAGCAGGCACGCGTGATTCTGCGCGGACTGCGAGCGGTGTCCGATTTCGAGTTCGAATTCCAGATGGCGGGCATGAATCGCATCCTGCATCCCGATGTCGAGACCCTGTTCCTCACGCCCTCAGAACAGTACATGTTCATCTCCGCCAGTATCGTCCGGGAGATCGGTTCGCTGGGAGGCGACGTGAGCCAGTTCGTGCAGCCCTTGATCGCGCAACGGTTGCGTGAAAAAATCCAAAATCATGCCTGATAGAACTGCTAGGAAATAACTGCCATGGCCTTGCTCATCACCGATGCCTGCATCAACTGCGACGTTTGCGAGCCCGAGTGCCCGAACGGCGCGATCTCGCAAGGGGAGGAGATTTACGTGATCGCCTCCAATCTCTGCACGGAGTGCGTCGGCCACTACGACACCCCCCAATGCGTGGAGGTCTGCCCGGTGGACTGCATCATCCAGAATCCGGACGTGGTCGAGAGCAAAGACCAGCTTGAGCTCAAGTACCGCGGCCTGATGGCGGAGAAAGTGCCCGCCTGAACGCGGGCGTCAGCGTTGGCAGTGCGGGCAGTAAAAGGTCGAGCGCTGTCCCTGACGCAATTGCCTGATCGCTGACCCGCACCGCTCGCAGGGCTGCCCCGCTTTACCGTAAACCCCATACTGCTGCTGGAAACAGCCCGGCGCTCCGGTGGCGTCGACGAAATCCCGGAGGGTGCTGCCGCCCGCTGCCAGCGCCAGGTCGAGTGTCGTATGGATCGCGTCCGCCAGCAACCGGTAGCGCGCGCGGCTCACGCGGCGGGCACTGCGAGCCGGATGAATGCCCGCACGATAGAGCGCCTCGCTCGCGTAGATGTTGCCGATGCCGGCCAGAACGTGGCCGTCCATGAGGACCTGCTTGATCGCCGCCTTGCGGCCGCGCGTCTCGGCGTACAGCCGGTCGCCGTCGAAGCCGGGCGCAAGTGGCTCTGGACCCAGCGTCGCAAGGAGGGGATGGTCGAGCGGATCGTCCTCCACCCAGTGAACGCTCCCGAAGCGGCGCGGATCGTTGAACCGCAACATGCGGCCGTCGTCGAGGGCGAGGTCAAGGTGATCGTGTTTGCCGGGTGGCGTTGCGGCCGGTACCACGCAGAGGCTGCCGGACATGCCGAGGTGGACGATCAGAGTGCCTCCGTCACAGCGAATGAGGAGGTACTTGGCGCGGCGGTCGATGGCCCCGATCGCGCGCGCTTCCAGTTGCCGCTCGAAACCAGGCGCGATCGGCCAGCGCAGCCCCCGATGGCGAACCGTCACGTGCGTGAAGCGGCGACCGGCCAGGAGCGGCGCGAGCCCACGGCGGATGGTCTCGACTTCTGGCAGCTCCGGCATGGACCGCGCCTATTTCGAATCGGTGGCAGGCAGGGTCAGCAGGCGTTTCCCGGCGGCGGCGGAGAAGTGATACTGCAGACCTTCATCCTCGCGCAGCAGCACGAGTTCCGGATCGCGCTGCATGATCTTGAGGCGAACAATCTTGCCGTTCTTGAGTGTGACGGTGATCGACTCACCGTTTGCCGCGCTTGCGCCTTTCTGGGTGAGCAGGCTCGCCGCGCCCCGCCATTCGTCACCCCAGCGGTTGAGATCGTCCTGACTCAAGCCCGGCGTCTCGGGGCGGAGCCGCCAGATGCCCTCCTGCAGTGCCATCTCCGTGCCGCCGAGCGCGATCGCCACCGGTGCTTCTTCCGGTCCGAACAGCTGCCGCCCGGTCACGTCCTTCGCTTCCTGAGGGAGCGCCGCGGCGTGGCGCAGCGGAATGAGGTACACGCTCTCGCCCGCTTTGACGTACTGCTCGTTGCTGAGCTCGTTCACGGTACCGAAGGCGATCGCGCGATCGTCGAACACGACGCGCGTCGCGGGCCGATCGAGATCGAAGCGGCCGAGGTCGGTTGCCGGCAGTTGACGGTTCGCCTTGGCGTGCAGGAGTTCGAGCAGCTGCTTCGTGCGGAACGCATCGGCGCGCGCCGGATACGGCTCCGTCAGACGCCAATTGCCGTCCTGCTTTTCGAGGACGACCGGCGGCCCGTTGCGCTCGACCCGGATCCGCGTCACCTGCTCCGGATCCAGCGACGAGAGCGGCAACTCCGGCACGCCGGCGGGTCGCGGGCGCAGATACAGGAAGAGGGCAAGCCCCGCGACCAGCGCGGCGAGCGCGACGTTGACGAGCGTTGCTCGGCTCATAGTCGGCGTCGACGCCACCACGTCGCGGCGCCGGCGGCGAGAAACGCGACGGGCAGCACAACGAGAAACCCTGCGGCGATGGCAAAGAGGCCGACGCGCCCCAGATCGAGACTGCTGTCGACGGTGGCGCGTGGCTGGATGGTGATGAGATCGTCATCGCCGACGAGCCAATTGACGATGTTGACCCCGAGATCCAGATTGCCGGCAAGACCGAGGTAGGTATTGGCGAGGAAATGCGCGGTGCCGATGACCACGATCCGCTGGGTGCGGTCTTCGACGGGTCGCTCGAGGGCGTAGCCGATGGTCACCGGTCCCGCGGCATCGCGCTTCGGGTCGAAGGTCGCGGCATCGTTCGCCTCGCCGCTTTCGAGCCAACCTCGCGGTGCCACCTCGAACAGCGGAAACGCCCGCCATTCCTTGCCCTCCACGACCCCGATCTGGCGCGCGAACGGGAACACCGCATTGAGCGGGAAATCGCGCACGATGGTGTGGTTGCCGTATCCGTGGACGACTGCGTTCGCCTGCGGGAGACCCGTTTGCCGTGCAGCGGGATCCACGACGGTGCCCGGCGAGAGCACGAGGGACAGATACTCCGCGACGGGCTCGAGCCCATGCAACGGTTCCTGGTCGATCATCCACAACAGATTGCCGCCCCGCTCCAGGAATCGCTTCACCTTTTCGACCTCGCCGGGCAGGAGGTCGACCTGCGGGCTCGCGATAACGAGGACCGCCGTGTTGTCGGGAATCGCCTGAGCGATGGCAAGATTCACGGTACCAAGCCGCAGCCCCTTGCTCTCGAGTTGCTTGCCGAAGTCGCCGAGATCGTGGTTGGCCGGGCCGGTAAAGCGGCGCTCGCCGTGCCCATCCAGCCCGGCGACGATCCGCTCCGACCCGCGCGAGAGGCGCATGAGCAGATTGGTGAGCGCCTGTTCGTTCAAGTTGGTCAGGTGCTCCGAGCGATCGCCGAACGCAATGACGAGCTCGCCGTTGACCCGCACCTTCGCCTCGGCCGCGAGCTTCGGGTACTCGCGGGGATCGATCATTCTGAGCGTGAGGTCCGGTTTTGCACGCCGATACGGTTCGACGAAATCCTGGATGATTTTCCGGATGTCGCCGAGCTCGGGGTCCTGCTCGGTGACGTAGGCGGTGATCGTGACCGGACCCTTCATCTGCGCGAGCACATCGCGCGTGGGCTTCGCCAGCGTGTTGCGGCGACTCTGGGTGAGGTCCCACTGCACCCGGTAGTCCTGGGAGAGCCACGCCAGCATGAGCACGGCCGCCACCAGCAGGAGCACGAAGAATCCGTTCTGCAGCAGCAGCCGGCGACGCAACTGACGGCTCGCTTCCAAGCTAACCCCGCAGCCGGTCGGCGTCCAGGCGTCGGATCGCGAGCGCCAGAAAAAGGCCGATCAGCAAGACGAAATAGGCAAGGTTCGCCGTGTCGACGACACCGCGGGTGAACGGCTCGAAGTGCTTGAGCAGGGACACCAGGTGCAACGGGCTCGCCGGATCCGAGGTGGCAAGGTTGATCATCCACAGCACGAGCGAGATAGCGAGCGCGGTTACGGCTGCGACCACGGGATGGGCGGTCAGGCACGATGCGTAAAGCCCTATCGCGGCGAGCGCGGCGGCAACCAGGCCGAGGCCGATCAGGTTTGACGCCAGCAGCCCCCAATCGAGGCGCCCGCCTATGGCCAGCGCCGCTCCCATGACGCCGATCAGCACAACCGGCACCAGCAGAAACGCGAGCAGCCCGAGAAACTTGCCGAGTACGATCTCTGCCATCGAGAGCGGGGCCGACAGCAGAAAGGTCATGGTCTGATTGCGCCGCTCTTCCGCCACCAGCCGCATCGACAGCAGGGGGACCGCCATCACCAGGACGATCGACGCAACGCCGAAAACCGGCGAGATCACGAGCCCGGTCGCCCCCGGAGGGTTCGCCAGCGCCACCAGCTGACCTTGAATCGATAGAAAAGCGTCGAGCCGCGACAGGAAAATCCAGGCCAGGATGAGCTGGAAGAACGCGAGGACCACCCAGGCGAGCGGCGACACGAAGAGCGCCCGCAGTTCCTTCGCGGCGATGGTCGCGATCAAGCCGCGACCTCGGTGGTTGCATCCTCGCGCTGGGTGAGATGCCCGAAGATCTCCTCCAGGCTCGCCTGGGCCGGCGCGATCTGGAAGAGGCGCCACCCATGTGCCACCGCGCGCCGAACGATCTCCTCGCCCAGGTCCGCATCGGCTTCGGGCTCGATGCGAAAGAGATCCCCTCCCGCCGCTTCCGCTCGAGCGACGCCCGGCACTGCCTGCAGTTCGGCGATAGGGGGCGGTCGGCGCAAACCCACGACTAGCGCACGGCCGCCGCGCAACGCACGTAGCGCTTCGACCGTGCCGCTGAAGACCACGTTGCCCTCATGCATGATCTGCACGCGGTCGCAGACGGTTTCGACTTCGGGCAGGATGTGGGTGGAGAGAATGACGCCGCGCCCCCGTCCGAGCTCGCGAATGAGCGATCGGATCTCACGGATCTGGTTCGGGTCGAGCCCCACCGTCGGTTCATCGAGGATCATGAGATCCGGCTCGTGCACGATCGCCTGGGCGATGCCCACGCGCTGCTGGTAGCCCTTGGAAAGAGTGCCGATGAGCCGGTTGCCGACGGCCGCGAGACCACAACGCTCGCGGGCGTTCGCGGCAGCCGACGCGACCTTCTGCTTCGCGACCCTGTGCAGGCGCGCGGCGAGCTCGAGATATTCGGTGACGCTGAGCTCCTTGTAGAGCGGCGGCGTCTCCGGCAGATATCCCACGTGGCGCTTGGCCGCGACCGGATGCATCAGCAGATCGACACCGCAGATCGAGATGCTGCCGGCGCCCGGGCTCAGGTTTCCGGTGAGCATCTGCATGGTGGTGGTCTTGCCCGCGCCGTTCGGGCCGAGAAATCCCAGCACCTCGCCGCGCCCGACCTTGATCTCGACCTCACGCACGACCGGGCGACCGGCGAAGCTGCGCGACAGCGCGCGGGCATCGAGGGTAAGCGGAGAAGCAGGATCGGACATCGACGAGCGCGGTAGCATAGGTGACGGCGACTGCCCCGCGGCCGGCGTCAATTGAAACGGGCCGTAAATATACCTAATATGCTGAGTTCCATACAGTCTCGCCGTCGTCGCATCGCCGATCCGCGAACCTCGGCGCGCCGTTGCTGCTCTAATTCCTTCACCGCGTTTCCCAATCAGGTCCCATTAATGAATCGAACCGTCGCCGTGGCCCTGCCGCTCTTTGCGGTGTTCGTCTCTGCGTGTGCGCAGAACCCGCAGAAGCCGGCTCCAGAGTCCGCCGCGAAGCCGCCCGCCGCTGCTGCGCTGCGGCCGGAACCGCCGCGTCAGCCGCCGCTGCCGGAGCAGGAGCTCACCAGCGAGCTCCTCTACCGCTTTCTGATCGGCGAGGTCGCCGGCCAGCGCGGTCGGTTCGATGTGGCCACGCAGGCCTATATCGAAATGGCGAGGAAAACCCAGGATCCGCGGATCGCCCAGCGGGCGACGGAAATCGCGCTCTTCGCCCGAGCCCAGTCGCAAGCGCTCGAAGCCGCACAGATCTGGGTTGCCGCCGACCCGGAATCGGTTCGCGCCCAGCAGGCCTTGACCGCGCTGCTCGTCAGCGCGAACAAGCTCGGCGAGGCGAAGCCGCTCCTCGCGAAGCTCCTGAAGGAAGAGAAGGGCAACGTCGGTCCGGCCTTCCTGCAATTGAGCAGCCTGCTCTCGCGCGCGGCCGACAAGAAGGCCGCTCTTCAACTGGTCCGCGATCTCGCGCAGCCTTACCCAACCGTCGCGGAAGCGCATCTCGCGGTTGCCCAGGCGGCACTCGGCGCAGACGACCTGGTGCTCGCTGCGCGTGAAGCCGAGGAGGCGACGAAGCTGCGACCGGACTGGGAGCTCGCTGCCCTGACGCGAGGCCAGGTTCTGCAGCGCCGTTCGAACGCGGAGGCGCTCGCTTACTGGCGGACCTATCTGAAGGAATACCCCCAGGCGAAGGACGTGCGGCTCAACTACGCCCGGCTGCTGGTGAACGATCGCAACTACGAGGAAGCGCGCAAGGAGTTCGAGCGACTGGGCAAGGATTTCCCGGAGAACACCGACGTCACCATGGCGGTCGCGCTGCTGGCCATGGAGTTGAAGGACTATGCAGCGGCCGAGCAAACCCTGAGGCGCGCCCTCGCCCAGAACCCGAAGGACAGCGATACCATCCGTCTCTATCTCGGACAGGTAGACGAAGAGCGCAAGCGCTTCGACGACGCCAAGCGGTGGTATCAGGAGGTGGGGCGCGGCGACCAGTACATTCCGGCCCAGGTGCGCTATGCCGGCGTGGTCGCCAAGGAAGGCGACCTGGCCGGCGCACGGCGCTACCTGCAGCAGCTCCCGGTGCAGAACAACCAGCAGCGGGTGCAGCTGATCCAGGCCGAAGCCCAGTTGCTGCGCGATCAGAGTCAGTACCAGGAGGCCTACGACCTGCTCGGGCGATCGCTCGACAAACTGCCGAACTATCCTGACCTGCTCTACGACTACGCGATGGCGGCTGAGAAGGTGAATCGCGTCGATGTGCTCGAAAGCAACCTCAAGAAGCTCATCGTGATAAAGCCGGACCATGCGCACGCCTACAACGCCCTCGGCTACACCCTCGCCGAGCGCAACGAGCGCCTGAAGGAGGCGGAGGAATACATCGACAAGGCGCTCAAGATCTCGCCCGACGACCCGTTCATCCTCGACAGCAAAGGTTGGGTGCTCTATCGCCGCGGCCAGACCAAGGAAGCGCTCGTCTATCTGCGCCGCGCCTTCGCGGAGCGCCCCGACCCCGAGATCGCCGCTCACCTGGGCGAAGTGCTCTGGGCACAGGGGCAAAAGGATGAAGCCGAGAAGGTCTGGCGGCAGGCGCTCCAGGACAACCCTGACAACGAGGCGCTGCGGACCGCGGTCAAGCGGTTCCTGCACTGATCCCTGTTTGCCTCCTCCGCACGCGCCGGATGCCGCGGTGGGGCGCAGCTCTTGCCCTTATCCTGCTGGTCGGCGCCTGTGCGACCGCGCCCGACCTAGCACCGACTCGAGCTCCGGCCGCGTTCGCTCCCGACCGCGTGCGCTTCGAGCTCAACGGCCGGATCGGCGTGCAGCATGGCGAAGAGGGCATGTCCGGTCTGCTGCGCTGGTTGCACCAGCCGGATGCCGATGAGATCTGGTTGTCGTCGCCGCTCGGTAGCAGCATCGCGGTGCTGGTGCGCGACGGGAACGGCGTGGAGCTCGTAGCCGGACGCGGACCACCGCGCCGGGCCGCGACTGCAGAAGTGCTCACGCGCGAGGCCCTTGGCTGGGATCTTCCGCTATCGGGCCTCGAGTACTGGATTTTGGGTCGACCAGCGCCGGGGACCGATCCGGCACGCATCGAACGCGATGCCGCGAGCGGCCGCCTTATGCACCTCGTCCAGGACGGCTGGAGTATCCAGTATCGGCGCTACCTCGACACCGAATGGGGCCCCCTACCCGCGCTCATCAATCTCGAGTACGGCAGCTTGCAGATCCGGCTGGCGGTCGATCGCTGGGAGGTGAACCCCTGACGCGGTGGGGGCTCACCCGTGGACTCGCCCGGCCCAGCCGTGGTCGCACTCTCTACAGGTCGAACAACGCGTCGATCTTGGCGGCGCAGATGAAATCGTTCTCCGAGAGCCCGCCGATGGCGTGGGTCCAATAGCGCACCTCGCATCGGTTGTAGCCAACGGTGAGATCGGGATGGTGATCCTCGCGATGCGAAATCCACGCGGTCGCATTCACGAACGCCATCGTTTCGTGGTAGTTCCGGAACGCGTACGCTTTTGCCAACGCGCCGTCGCGATAGGACCACTCGTTGAGTTGCGCGAGCAGTGTCCCAATTTCGCCCTCCGTGAGCTTCGGAACGCCGCCCTCGCAGGGTTTGCACTTGCGACTGGTAAGCTCGCAGACCTTCGCTTCCATGCTCCTCCTCCTGTGCTTCCGCGGTAGTTACTTGAACTTGTAGTACGCCTGGTTCAAGTACGCCGCAACATTTTCTTCATCCTCGGGAAACCAGTTGGTCCCGAGCATGGTGTTGCAGGTGCGCACTTGGGACAGCAATCCGGCTGCCGTCTTCACCTTCCGGTCCGCGCGGGTGAACATCGCCGTACCGTCCCCGCCCACGATCGAGACGTGGCAAGCGTTGCATTTGCTCTCCTTGACCAGTCTCTCTCCCTTCTGCGCGTCGGCCTTCGGAAAAGGGTTCGCCAGCGCCGTGGCGGCAGCCGTTGCCACGATGCTTCCGATGAGGGTTTGCAGCTTCATCCTTTGATCCTTCCTTCCATCGCGTGCAGGTCAAGCGGGTGCCGATTGCTGCAGCCGCGCGATACGCAGCGCCGCCGGCGGATGCGAATCGTAGAAGGCCGAGTGCAATGGGTCGGGCGTGAGCGTCGAGGCGTTGTCCTTGTATAGCTTGACCAACGCCTGTGCCAGATCTGCGGCGGACGCCTGCTTTGCAGCGTAGGCATCTGCCTCGAACTCGTGCTTGCGCGAATATACGCTCATGAGGGGTTGCAGCAGGAACGTGAACACCGGCACCACCAGGAAGAAGAGCAAGAGCGCCATGGCGGTGGAAGGTGTGTGCACGCCGAGCCCCTGGTAGAACCAAGGCTCATTCATCAGCCGCCCGAGGATCCAGAGAAAGACCAAGCTCAAGAGGAAGGTGAGCAACATCCGCTTCGCCACGTGGCGGAGCTTGAAGTGCCCGAGCTCATGGGCAAGCACGGCCTCGATCTCCGGCGCGTCGAGTCGAGACAGCAGCGTGTCGAAGAACACGATGCGCTTCGCACGGCCGAAGCCGGTGAAGTAGGCGTTGCCGTGGCTGCTGCGCTTTGAGCCATCCATCACGAAGAGACCCTGCGAGCGAAAGCCGCACTTCACGAGCAGCGCTTCGATGCGGCGCTTGAGATCGCCTTCCTGCATCGGAGAGAACTTGTTGAAGAGCGGCGCGATGAAGGTCGGGTACACGACCAGCATGACGACGCTGAACACAACCCAGACGAACCAGACGTAAAGCCACCAGTTCGAACCCATCTCCTGCATGAGCCACAGCACTGCGATCAAAAAGGGGGCACCGATCGCAGTACCCACCAAGGCCTGCTTCACGAGATCGCTCACGAAGAGCGCGAGCGTCATCTGGTTGAATCCGAAGCGCGACTCGATGCGAAATGTGCGATACCAGCTGAGGGGAAGGTCGATCAGGGACATGATCACGACTGCGCTCCCGATCAGGGCAAGCCCGGACCACAGACCCGGTCCGAGCGCCGATCGCCAGAGTTCGTCGAGCCAGTTCAGCACCCCGCCGAGGGTGAGCGCCAGCAAAACGAGCGCGTCGACCACCACGTGCACGAGGTTGAGCCGGGTCTTGGCAGCGGTGTAATGCGCTGCCTTCTCATGGGCGGCGAGCGTGATCTCAGTGGCGAAACCTTCCGGAACTCTGGCGCGGTGCGCCCATACATGTCGGATGTGGCGATTGCCGAGCCACAGGCGAGTGGCAGTCGACAGCGCGAGCGCCGCCAGAAACACGACGGTGAAAGTATTCATGGAGTCCTATCAATGGCCGGTCGGGAGCTATGACAGAATAGCCACCTTCAAGATTCCCGGAAGAAAATTATGGCACAGGACGCCAACGCCCTCATCTGGATAGACCTCGAAATGAGCGGTTTGAGCCCCGAGCGCGACCGAATCATCGAAGTT
>Ga0209254_10003972_pt1 | contig 13532 bp, 7 predicted proteins | sample FrelakmetDIP11DI_FD_187148 | JGI IMG/M metagenome (GOLD analysis project Ga0209254, IMG submission 187148) | Freshwater lake sediment microbial communities from the University of Notre Dame, USA, for methane emissions studies - DIP11 DI (SPAdes)... | ecosystem: Environmental > Aquatic >...
ACTGCCACTCCCACCGCAGCCTGTTGCCCTCGGCGGCATCCGGGCCGAACACGCGCCGGTACATCGCGGCGATCTGGCGTTCGTCGTCCTGGCGGTAGGCGTCGATGGTGGCCATGGCGCGCGCGGCTATCCTTCCCGAACGCGAACGAGGACGTACTCGATGTTGCCGACGACGATGTCCTGGACCAAGGGGGCCTCGCGGAGCCAGCGGACCACGGGTGCCGGGGCCCGGCGGAACGTGCCCGTCACCTGGAGGGCCTCGTTGACAATCGACAGGCGCGCCTGCCGGATGTGTTCGCGCAGGCGCGGGATGCGGACCTTCTCCAGCAGGTCGTCGTGCTTGGGCCGGCCCTCGCGCGCGAGCTTGATGAAGGAGTTCTCGTGCTCCGGCTCCTGCAGCGCCCACGGCGCGTGGCGCGCCAGCCATACGAAGATGGCGAACGACGCGCGGCGGCCCAGCAGCAGGTGCAGCGGGACCGGAACCGCCAGCCGAGGCAGGTGCGCGCCCGCGAACGACAGGTAGGGCGCCGTCGAGAGGTACATCGTGCCGCCCGGCTTCAGCACTCTGGCCAGTTCGCGCAGGTAGAGCGCCGCATCGGCCACGTGTTCGATGACGGCGTGCGACAGCACCATGTCGAACGCCGCGTCCGGGAACGGCAGCGCCTGGCCGTCGGCGCGCGCGAAGGACAGATTGCCGAGGCCGCGCTCGGCGGCGATCCTGTGGCCGGCGTCGGTGAACCGGGGCGCCAGGTCGATACCCACCACCTGGCGGGCCTCTTCGGCGAACGAGAGCGGCATGCCTCCGCCGCCGCATCCGGCGTCGAGGATGGAGCCCCCTACCTTCACGCCCGCCTGTTCCAGGAACTTGAAGACCTTGGCGCTGCGGTAGTACTCGAAGAGCGCGTAATCGTACTCCGAGCGGAAGCGGCGGGCCGCGTGCGAGGCAATCGCTTCCTGGTCAATTCGGCGCACTCGTTCCTCGATCTGATTCTACCGTAGGGGCACGGACTCCGCGATGCCAGACGGGTCGGCTGCGGACACGGCAGGCTCCGACGCTGCGGGAGCGGAGGCTCGGGGGCGGTATACGCGCAGGCCGGCCCTCTCCTCGGCGAATTGGTAGTTGGCGAGAATTCTGGACGTGATGGGCCAGCCGAAGTCGACGTTGGTGTACCAGCCTCGGCCCGCCGGACTTTCCGGGTCATACATCAGGACGACGGCCGAAAAGCGCCGCGCATCGAGTTCCTGCTGCAGCCGCCGGAGAAGGTCGGGCCGCCGGAGCGAGAGCACGCGCAGCGTGAACGGGTCGAGCAGGTACGGACGAACGCCCGCCAGGGCCAGCAGTTCTGGCGATTCGGACAGGACCGGGCCGCGGGCAGCCGCCAATTCCCGCACGAGTTCGTTCCGCTCCGCTGAAATCTCCCGGGCGTGCCGCAGACGTCCTGCTCCCGTCACGGGGTGCAGACTCTGACGAGCCGCTGCCAGGGAGAGCAGGAGCAGCGCGAGGGCGGCGGCCGACTGCCATCGCGGGTTCCGGGCCGCGGTCCACCACCCGAGGAGCACGACGCTGACGGCGAGGATGTCGATGAGCTGATTGGTGTAACTGGTGCCCGGCGAAGCCAGCACGACGGTGGTGGCGGCGATCGTGACGGGGAACAGGACGATCAACGCCTTCGGCCCGCGATCGCGGACCATGGCCAGCCACGCGACCGAGGCGGCCAGGAACACGCTGGTGAAGACCCGCGACGGCCCAACGACCTGGGACAGAAAGGCGGAGGGCAGACTCCCCAGCCACTCGGTCATGCCGGCGCCGGCGAAGCCGCATGCCAGCCAGGACTCCACGGCACGCCCGCCGCTTGCGGCTGCAACGAGCCCGACCATGGCCGCGACGCCGGCGGCAACCATCCCGCCCAGTCGCATCGCGGCGCCAGACCGGCCCGCCCACGCAAGGGCCACGACCATTGCCGCCGGGGCATAGAGGCTGGTGACTTTGGTGGCGACGGCCAGGACGAAGAACGCCGCGGCAGCGGCCAGTGTCCCACGCCTGGGACGATCCTCGTCGAAGGCGGGCAAGGTCCAGGAGAGACCCCAGATCGCGAGCGCAGCCGCGAGGATGTCGCTTCTGATTGCGAGCAAACCCTGCTGCACAAACCGAGGGGCGAGCACGAAGATGGCACCCGCCACCGCGAGGGCCGGCGGAAGCCCGAACCGGGACAGCAACCTCCTGATCCCCGCCACGAGCAGGGCGCCGGCGAAGGCGCTGACGAGGAATCCGGACACGAGGGGGCTGACGCCCATGCGCATCAGCGCGCCCACCGAGACGAAGAACAAGGGGAAGTAACGGGTGCCGCCGTATCCGTCAGGGCCGCTCAGGTCGCGGTAGAACACTCCGTGAATCAGGTCGTTTGCCAGCGCCAGCCATACGCCCGTCACGAAGTCCACGTACGCCGCGGTGCTGACGGCGTACCAGGCGTGTATGCCCAGCGACGCGCCGACGATGCAGGCAGCCAGCAACGCCATCGGCCGGCCGAGCGAGAATCGCATGTCCGGTGGATTCTATCGCATACCGACGGAACGAACGTGGCCGCGTTCGCTCGTGCAGGCCGGCGTGCCCGTGCGAAGGCGGCGGCCTCGCGGCGGAGGGCTTACGACAATCCGGGGGTGACCGGCATCCTCGCCGTCGTGCTGAAGATCAGGGCGATCCTGCCAGCGTCGCTCTTGGTGCGGATTCCGTCAGCGCCGTCGTCGTCCCGCGACGAGGACCACCAGTGCGACTGCGAATGCGAACCCCGAAACCGCCATGCCGGCCAGCACGGATCGGGGCCGATACGTCAAGGTCACGGTGTGCACGCCCGCCGGCACGACGACGCCTCTAAAGAGGTAGTTCGTGCGGTAGATCGGCACGGCCGCGCCGTCCACCGTTGCCTGCCATCCCGGGAAGAACATCTCGCTCAGCACGAGGAATCGCGGTGACGCCGTGCTGCACGTCAATACGATCCGATTCGCCCGGCTCGCGGTGAGCGTCACGCGATCCTCGCTGCTGCCTGCCGACACGGCCGGCGTCTCTACCGCCTCCACCAGCGCCAGCCTGCGCCCGTCGAATCCGTCCGCCGTCACGGCGCTCAGTATGGCGCCTGCATCAGCCATCGCCCGCACGGACTCGGCGAAGAACGCCCGCGGGTAGGCCATCGTGTTCTCGTAGACGACGACGTCAGCGTTCTCCCAGACGCGGCGCAAGCCGGTTCCGGCAGGCAACGACGAGCCGGCCGGGAGCAGCACGTATCGCACGTTCAGCGAACTGAGGATGGGGCTTTCGGGCCGCAGCAGGCGCTCGTCTCCGAGAAGGCCGTAGGACACGTCGCCCTCGCTGGGGCTGAACAGGTAGTCGGTGTACCGGCGCGTCTGCAGCGAATTGAAGCCGTTGATGTCTTCGACACCGAAGACCATCCCCCAGCTCATCGCCAGCGTCGTCACGGTCGCGCGATCGTAGGGATCGTACCTCGGAAGGAATGTCGCCTTTCGGAAAGGGCGCGGTTCACGGCTGAGCGCCGCCAGCACGTCCGGACGCTGGTCGTAGTACTGCGGATCGGCAGTCGGATTGTACAGCGCCGCGTACCCGCCCAGGTCGAGGAGCAGGAGTCCAGCCGCGATCGCCAATGTGAGGCGGCCGGCGGTACGCCGGCTCCACCACAGGAACAGCGCAGCGCCGGCGAAGGCGAACAGAAGAGGCACAACGGCGTTCAACCGCTGTGGCTGGAGGTGCGCCACCGCCTCGGTCGGCAGGTGCATCACCCGCTGGAACCATGGCTGCGAAACCAGGAACACGATCACGACCGGAAGCGCCGCCATGCCTGCACCGATGGCAGCGAGGCTCGGACGGCGGCGGAAGGCTGCCGGCGCACCGTCCTCGATCAGACGCTGCAGGCCGAATGCCGCCAGACCCGCAGCAGCGAAGTCGGCCAGCAGCAATGCGCGTTCCACGGCGCGCAGTTTGCCGATCACGGGCATGCGGTAGACGGCCTGCGCCAGGGGCGTGCCCCAGCCCACCGCCAGCAGGAGACCGAAAACCCCCAGCGACGCCAGGAACAGGATCGAGTAACACCTCGAGCGGCTCGGGCCGTCGGCCGCGCGTCGCCACCTCAGGCCGAGCAGCGCATAGGCAGCGAATCCCATGGTCAGCATCCCGACGTAGGCCGAGTGTTCGATGAACCGGCCGGCTAGCGAGAGCGCCATCGGCTGATCGGCGAACGGGCCGACCCTGAGCGCTCCGTACAGGTAGGGAAACACCTGCAGGAGCCACTCGCTGCGGGCCATCGAGGTGCTGAACACCAGGTCGAAGCTGATGCCTGCGGCGCGGGTCGACCAGGCGCCGAACTCGGCCCACGGCACAAGCTGGACGGCCGCCAGGCCGATGCCGAGCAGGTAGACGCCGGCGACAGTCGCCGGCAGGCGGTACAGCCAGCGCGGGCTGCCTGAATCCTGCCAATACTCGATGCCACGGAACAGCGAATACAGTCCCAGCGTCATCGCCGTGTACACGGGGACCTGCGGGTGTCCCGCCAACGCCTGAAGGCCGACAATCGCCGCCGACGCGACGAACCACCGCGCGTGACGCCACGGGGCGGGCTGACCGGCCACAGGCCCCCGTCGTTCGCGGAATGCCCGCTCGACCGAGAACAGCGCCAGCGGCATCAGCGCGGCGCCACTCAGAATCGAGAGGTGGACGACACGGGCCGTCATGCATCCGCACAACATGTAGGCCGCCGCGCCGAGACACGCCGGCGCCTGCCAGAGCCCGAGGGCCCGCAGCAGCAGATACATCCCGACCCCGGCGATGCTGAACTGGATCAGGGTGACGTAATTGAGAGCCGCCGCGCCCGGCAGGATGAAGAACAGCCAGTTGGGGGGATAGAAGAGTCCGGTCTGGCCATCGGCCAGGAGCGGAATGCCGCTGAAGGCGAATCGATTCCAGAGCGGCAGTTCACCTTGCTCCATCAGCGCTGCGGGCAGTACGTGATACGGGTAGAAGTAGCACGCCACGTCTCCGAAGGCGAACACCCTGCGCAGCAGAGCCGCCGGCAGGAAGACCAGCCACGGGAGCAGCGCGATCGCAGCCGGAGGGGCCCACGTCCCGTACCGCCAGCGCGCCGATTCGTGGCGCGTGGCGTCGTGTGCAATCGTTCGATGCGGCATCTGCGTCCTTGTTCCGGCGACGAATGCGCCCGGCAGACGGCGATCATACCTGAATCGCCTGAACGCCTCCGCCGCGGGAGCGTCCACCCCGGCCCTTTACGACCCCATCAGGCCGAGGCACAATGGCAGGTCGGCGCGTCGCGCCCCGATTGCAGGCCCGGGTGAGCGTCGCCATGCCGGAGGAAACCAACGTGGGTGAGTCCGCTGATCGCCGGTCGCCGCGGGTCCTGGTCTTCGTCGTCGCGTACGAGGCGGAGTCGACGCTGAGCCGCGTGCTCGAGCGCATCCCGCCGAGTATCTGGGCGTTGGATACCGAAGTCCTGGTCATCGACGACAGCTCCCGGGATCGGACCTTCGAAGTCGGCCTGCTGACAGCCGAGCGGGTCGGCCATCCCGTCACGGTCCTGTACAACTCCAGCAACCAGGGGTACGGAGGCAACCAGAAACTGGGCTACGCGTACGCGCTCCGCTACGGGTTCGACTTCGTGGTGCTGATCCACGGGGACGGTCAATACGCCCCCGAGAGCATTCCAGACCTGCTGCGGCCGCTCCTCGACGGCACCTCCGACGCCGTATTTGGGTCGCGGATGCTGGTGGCCGGCGCGGCACGGCGCGGAGGGATGCCCCTCTACAAGTACGCCGGGAACAAGATCCTGACCTGGTTCCAGAACCGGATGCTCGGCGCGCGGCTGTCCGAGTTCCACTCGGGGTTCCGCGCATACCGCGTGTCGGCGCTGGGCGCGCTGCCGTTCGAGCGCAATTCGAACGTGTTCCACTTCGACACCGAGATCATCATTCAGTTTCTGATGGCCGGGTTCCGCGTGTCGGAGGTGCCCATTCCAACCTACTACGGCGACGAAATCTGCCGGGTCGACGGGATCAAGTACGCCAAGGATGTGGCGCTTGCCACGGTGGGCAGCCGCCTCCACCGGCTGAACGTCCTCTACGACCGCAAGTACGACGTTGACTCGTCGGTGAATCGCCGCTACAGCCTCAAGCTGGGCTACTCGTCGTCGCACACCGCGGCGCTGGCTGCCGTGCCGGACGGCTCACGGGTCCTCGACATCGGGTGCGGCCCCGGGGACTTCGCCCGCGAGCTGCTCAAGAAGCGCTGCAACGTAGACGGCGCCGACCAGGTACCGCCGGTCGAGCCGTCCCCCTTCGGCACGTTCATCACGTGGAAGGAGCCGGAGACGCTCGCGGTCGACCTCCGCCGCTACGACGTCGTGCTGCTGCTCGACATCATCGAACACCTCCGCGAACCCGAGCCGTTCCTCGACGCTCTGAGGGCCGCGGCCCGCAGTCATCAGCCGAAGATCATCGTGACGACGGGCAACGTCACCTTCTTCGTGGTGCGGTTCCAGGCGCTGCTCGGCCACTTCAACTACGGGCGCAGGGGCATCCTCGACCTGACGCACAGCCGCCTCTTCACCTTCAAGACCTTGCGCACGCTGTTCGAGCAGTGCGGTTTCAGGGTCGAGCGGGTGGGAGGGATTCCGGCACCGTTCCCACTGGCGTTGGGCGACGGTCGATTGGGACGGGCGCTTGTCACGCTGAACACCTTCTTGATCCGGCTGTCCCGGGGGCTGTTTTCCTACCAGATCTTCCTGGTTGCCTCACCCCTGCCCACCGTCGACGCGCTGCTCGACGATGCCGTCGCAGGAAGCGCCGCGCGGGCGGACGCCGTGCGACAGGGGCGTCCGGTCGTGCGAACGCAAGAGCCAGCGTGATGCGTGCCGGGCCGCGCCGGCCTCAACTCACCTGGGTGACGGCGATGACCCGCCGGCGAGGCACGGCTTCGGTCGTGGGGACCGCTTCCCGAGAAAGCTCGGCCTTGCAGCACCGTCGGCAGACGGGGAAGAGCTGGCGTTCCAGCAACAGCTTTCTGAGTTCCAGGTAGCGCGGGCTGTTCCAGACCTCTTCGAGTGTCGACGTGTTGAGGTCGCCCACCTCGATGCGGATGAAGGGGCAGAAGTACACCTTGCCGCTGAACCCGACACGCGCGTGCAGGAACGGATACAGGCACCGCCCGAGCAGCGGCGCGCCGGGCCGATAGTAGTTCTGGACGATGGTCGGCCAGACCTTCGGCCGGAAGTCGAACCTGATGCCCTTCTCGCGGCATTTCTCCTGGAGGGCCTTGACCTGCAGAGCAACGGCGGTGGCGTCGAGTCCGGGGTCCGGCGTCACGAACGTCGCGATGACCGACGTGTCCGGCGCGCCCAGGATCTTGGCGGTCTGCTCGGCCTCCTCCGGCGTCGCGAACATGAGGTGGTTCAGGCCGATGGCGTCCACGCCCAGCTCTCCGGCGACGTCGACCATCGCATGAAGGGACGCGAGGGACTCGGCCGCCACCGTCGTGTTGATGCTGACGCGAAGGGGGGCGGCCTTGCGTCTGGCCGCGGCCTGCAGCCGGCGGAGCCCCTCAGCCGTCCGTTCGAAGGTGCCCTTGACCCCCCGCGCGGCGTCGTGCAGCTCGCCCGGGCCGTCGATCGAGACGCTGATGTGCTTCAGAAACCCGCGGAGCGCGAGGTCCGCCAGGGCCTCGGCGCGCGGCTCATCGATGATGGTGCCGTTTGTCGTGAGGTACCCGCACACGTACTTCTTCTGCGCGAAGAGGTCGAGGACCTCCATGATGTCCTTGCGCATGAAGATCTCGCCGCCGGTGAGGTTCACCTGGAGGCCGTCGCGCTCGGGGAAGGCGCGGCCGATCATGTCGAGCGGCATCTCCTGCCGCCACTCGCCCTCGATGTTCAGGAGGTCGCCGACGTAGCAGAACTCGCAATGCAGGTTGCACCGCATCGTCGACTCGTACACGACGCCGGAAGGGAACCGGTTCGCCCGGCCGCTGCCGTCCCGGATGAAACCGGCTACGGTGCGCTCGTAGAGCCGCGATCGGGCTCGCGCGTACCAGCGGTTGACCGCGGGCAGCGTGCGCAGATATCCGATGACCGCTCTCGCCAGTCGGCGCAGGAACTTCATGACGTATGCACGATTGTACCCGCAAGCCGGGACGGAAGGCGAACCGGCAGCGGCTCCGGGGCTTCCGTGAGTCGGGCCTGTTCGCCCCGGCTCTCGCGGGCTGCCTGGCCTGAGCGAAGTCGAAGGGAAGCCCACGGGCTCCATCCCGGCGCGCCGCCACCTCCCCCGAGCGCCGGTCTAGCGCTGGCGTGGCGCCGGCGGCGCAACCGGGAAAACGGACGGAAGGAACGTGAGCCGGCCATGGCTGAAGACAAACCACCGGTCCATCGCATCCACCGGACGGTCGAACGCCTGCCGGATCACCAGCCCGTTCCCTTCCGGTGCGGCCTTAAGCAGCCCCAACGGGTTCATGACGACTATGGAGGCGCCGGGCTGGACCTGGATGTTGAACCGCTGCAAGTCAGCCGAGGTCACGAAACCGCCCGCGTACGGCACGGTCCGCAGTGTCAGGCGATCCGACATCAGCTGGGCCGTCACCTCGGGAGCGCGGTGCCCCACACGCACGAGGGTCGTGACGTCCGCCGGCCTGCAGTCGCCCAGCGCCGCAAGCGCCTCCGCGTTGATGTTCGAATACACGCCGCGCACGCGCACCGGGGCCGTCGCCAAGAAGACGTGTGCGCCGGTGCACCCCGGGCCTGCCGCCTCGACAATAGTTGCCACCGCCTGGGCTGTCATGCCGGACGCCCAGAGCCAGTCGCGGCCCTTCTCCCGCACCTGCCATCCGAATGCGATCAGGGCCAGCCCAAGCAGCGTGTACGCCGGTGCGGCCGCCCGCGGAGTCAGCACGGACATGGCCCAGGCCGCGACCATCGCCACCGGCACCGACGCGAGGTACAGGTAGCGGGAACCTTCGGTCATGCTCGAGACAGGCAGGAGCGCGGACACGAGCAGGAATGCGAGAAAGGCCGGCACCTCGCGCCCGGCCAGCTTCCACACGCCCGCGACGAACGCCCCCGCTGCCGCGATGCCCGCGAAGACCAGCCACGCCGGAAGAGGGTTGAACCAGGGCCCCGGGGAGACCGGCGACAGCAGGTGAAGCGCGGCAAACCCGAACGCGTTGAACATGCCGCGAACGGGCGATCCGGGGGCTGAGGCGATGGCCACCCCGCCGGCGCCGGCAAGCGCGAGGGCGATGCCGCCCAGCATGTGCCCGCGATGGCCGCGCAGCCAGGCCCGGGCTGAAGACGTTGACGGATGAGCTGCGGCCAACTGGACAAGCGGCAATGCCACCAGGACGACGAGTTTCGGCATCCGGCCCACGCCACCGACGGCTGCCAGGCCAGACGCCTGGCGCCAGAGTACGTAGATCACGCCCGCCGCGCCCAGCCACGCAAAGCACCGCACCAGCTCTGAGGGCCCCTTACGCTCGATGAGCCAGAGATACGCGCCGGCCGCGACAGGCAGCGCGACGACGGATTCCTTCGAGAGCAGCGCGGCGAGGAACACCAGTCCCGCGGCTGGACGACGCCACGGCAAGCGAGACCCGAGCAGCAGCAAGGCGCCAAGCGCACCTGCGGTGGCGAGCAGGTCGAATCGCGCGGACGCCCAGAACACCGCTTCCTGGTTGACCACGTGGAGGCCGAAGAGCGCTGCCGCCACGACCGACGCTTCGACGGCGAACAGCCGCCGCGCGAGCAGGAACACCAGGAACGTGTTGAGCAGGTGCAGCAGGATCGAGGTCGCGTGGTAACCCGCCGGCCAGGCCCGCCAGAGTGTCCAGTCTGCCGCGAACGAGACGAAGCCGATCGGGCGGTAGTAGTCGTAGTACGACTGCCCGAAGAACGTGGCGGCGCCGCCCAGCCCGTCCGCGGTGCGGAGCCGCTGCAAGATCATGAAGTCGTCGGAGACGAACCCGTAGCCGGCGAGCACGGCAGGAAGGTAGGCGAGGAGGATCGCGAGCGCGAGCAGGGCCAGCGCCGCGGCCGACGCCGTTTGCGGAGCGGCCTTCAAGAGAACATCCAGCGGCGATGCCACCCGTCCTGGAGGCGGAGCCGTGTCGGCCACCTAGCGTATCTCCCGGCTCGCCGCGCCAGCCGCGCGCGGCAGTTTCTCGATCAAGGCCGCTTCGTCATCGCCCGTCGTGGTCTCGGCGACACGGAAGGTCCGCACGACGCGCCAGCGCCCGCCCCGCAGCACGTCCTGGATGACGCGGCCCTCGTAGCCAAGGTAGGGCCGCGTATAGGTGAGGACGTAGCGGACGTCGTCGCGCTCGAGGCGGTCGTCATAGTTGCCGAACCCGCGGCCGACGAAGACCGGCCTGATGCGGCTCTCGAGCGCCAGGCCGTTCGCGAGCTTGCCGTGGACGAGGGTGCCGGGCGGCAGCCAGTCGGCCACCGAGCGCATGGCCTCGTAGTTGTACGACGTGCGGCCAGCGGCCCACAGGACGAAGGCCGCCGCGTCGCCGGCCACGATGATCAGCAGGAGCACCACGGAGGCGCGCCGCGGCCAACGCCCCCGGGCCATCACTTGCGCCGGACGCGGCCACGTGGCGAACAGGGCGATGGCCATCAGAACGGCGGCAATCGCGCCGAGGCGCACGCCGGGGCTGATCTGCCGCTCGAACCCGACGCGGACGAGCGAGCCCGCCAGCACGTACATGGCATACAGAATCAGCGGGCTGGCGGCGGCGAGGTGCCGCAGGCCGATGGCGGCCGTTTCCGGGGCCAACAGCCGGCGATCGCGGCCCAGCACGACGGCGGCGAGCGCGATGAGCGGAGGCACGAGGAACACGAAGCGCCGCTCGTTGCCGACGTCGTGGACGATGAGCTCCGTGCAGCCGGCGAGGATCCAGGCCACCGACAGCCGCTCCACCGCGGTGGCCTGCCGCCACCGCGCCAGCGTGCTGAACAGGGCCCCAAGCGCGAGCAGCAGCAGCATCCATTGCCGGGTGAAGAAATCGTGGACGACCGGCAGCCAGCTGGCGCGATCGACGAACGCTTCCCAGCTGTAGCTGGGCTTGCGCGTGACGGACATCTGCCAGTTGTAGAAGCGGAACTCCGTCCAATACGGGATGACGAACACCGCCGCGGCCACCGCGGAGGCCGCGGCAAGGCCGAGGATGACGCCGGTGTGGGCGTTCAGCGCGAATGGCGGGCTTTCTTCAGGGCTGCCGTTCCGCCAGGCGTCCCAGAGTCCCGCGGCAGCCACGGCGAAGACGGCCACCGGGAAGAACGCGGCCGCGGCCTTCGAGAAGAACGCCGTCACGGCGGCCGCCGACGCCAGCGCGCCCCATGCAGCCGCGCGGAAGCCAGCAACCCGGTCGGCGCGCGCGCAGGCATACAGCGCCGCCGTCATCGGCACCACCATCGTGGTCTCGAGCAGGGCAGCGCGGTTCCACATCACCCACACGAAGTTCGTGGCGATGAGCGCCCCCGCCATCGCGCCGGCGGTGCGGCCGGCCGCGCGGCGGACGGCGCCCGCCACGAGCAGCACCGAGGCGAAGCCGAGCGCTTCGGAGACCAGCCGGGCCTGCCAGAGCCCGACGCCGAACAGGCGGAAGGACACGTACTCGAGGGCGTTGAACACCGGCGCGAGGTACATGGGATTCCACCGATCGGTTTCCCACGTGCCGAACAGCGCCATGTTCCGCGCGTTGTGCGTCCACGCGCCCTCGTCGTGCCAGACCACTCCGACGGGGATCTGCCACGGCGGATCCGCAAGGGGAAAAACCGCGCGCAGCAGGATGGCCACGGCGGCGATGACGAGCAGGCAGACGCGGTACGTGCGCTCGTCAATGTCCTCGACGCCCGGCGGTGGAGGTCGACGCTTCAGCGTCGACGCGTCCGTCGCCGCGCTCACGACGGCCTCCGCAGCCAGATCTGGAAGTTGTCCAGGTCCGGCTGGCGGACGAAGCCCGCGTGCAGCCAGGCGGCCAGTTCGGGGTGCGACAGGAAATAGCCGGCGGAGTCGGTGCCCTCCAACTGCCAGTCGTTCACCTGCAGGGCGACGATCGCCGGGCGGGACTTCCTCAGTTCGTCGAGCAAGCCGGCGGCTCCGAAGCCGGGACGCCCTTCGTTGAAGCCGACCACGAGCGGCCGGCTCCAGAAGAACCGCGACGCGCTCCGGCGGTTCGCCTGCACCAGCGCGCCCTGGGCGAACCCGAAGACGAACACGGTGTCTGACGGCGCGCTGTGGGCGGCGAGGTACCGACCGAGGCGCACGACGGACACCGGCACGTGCTTGTCGGTCGGGCGCTGGCCGCCGAACCGGGCCAGGTACTGGTCGCGCGGGATGGCGCCCGCGGCACGCCGCGCGTCGAACGCGGTGGCGTCGAGTGCCTTCTGAAGCGGCACCACGCGCGACAGCGCGAAGATCATGGCCGCGCCGGCGATCGACACGACCCAGTGCGTCCTCGAGGCCCTGTAGAGGTGCCAGGCGCCCAACGCGGCGGCCATCGACAGCGCCGGGTTCGCCTGGACGAAGTACTGCGGGAGTCCGCGGCCGCCGTTGACGACAATCGCCATGCAGGCCGCGGCCACCCACGCGAGCGCCACGATGGCCCCGGGGTCGCGCCGGACCCGTGTCAACAGCACGAGGCAACCCGCTCCGCCGGCCGTCCAGAGTCCGTCCACCCTGGCCTGCTGGACGGGAAACGTCAGCGCATAGCGGATCATGCCGGCCGCGCCGTCATAGGTTTCGCCGGAGTACAGCAGGTTGTAGGCGATCGTCGCCTGCCAGAGATCATCCCACGCGCCAGCCGCCGCGAAGCGGACGGCCATGAGCGCGAGGGGCAGGGCGGCGCCGGCGGCGATCCCGGCAGCGTCCCGCAGGAACAGGCGCACCCATCCACGCTCCTCGCGGCGCCTGTCGTGCCTCCAGGCGGCGGCGGCCGCGAGGGCGGCGAACCCGTACACCGCGGCGTTGTACTTGAACGCGGCGGCGAGGCCGACGAGCAGGCCGGCCAGCAGGCGCAGCGACCACGTTCGCGCGCTTCGGGACGCGGCCGTGTGCGTGGCGGCGTGCAGGCACAACAGACTGGCAGTGATCGCCAGCGCGATAAACGTCTCGCACTGGGCGCGCAGCCACATGCCGCCCAACCGCGAGTAGACCGGGTTCCCCAGCGCGAGAAAGACGATCGCCGCCGCGAATCCCGGGCCGCCGGTCATGCGCCGCTCGAGCCGCATCAGGAGGAAGCCGATGATGACGGCAGCCAGCAGGTCAGCCGCCGGGACCACGGACGGGTGAGGCCAAAGGCGGTACAACAGCGCGTAGGTGTAATGGATGGCCGGCGGCTTCTGGTCCCACGCGTCCAGATAGGGGAGGCTGCCCCGCGAGATCTCCTGGCCGACGTACGCGTAGAGGTCCTGGTCCGCGCCCGCCGGCTGAACCAGGGAGGGCAGGCGCACCAGGACGAGCAGCGTCAG
>Ga0209254_10003973_pt1 | contig 13528 bp, 8 predicted proteins | sample FrelakmetDIP11DI_FD_187148 | JGI IMG/M metagenome (GOLD analysis project Ga0209254, IMG submission 187148) | Freshwater lake sediment microbial communities from the University of Notre Dame, USA, for methane emissions studies - DIP11 DI (SPAdes)... | ecosystem: Environmental > Aquatic >...
CACACCAGTTTGATTTAAGACAGGAGATAATCGCAGGATTGACTGCTCTTCTATCGACAGCATATTTGTTTATTCTGGTACCAAGGATATTTCAAAGCGCCTATCCAGGATTTGCTGGTATCGAGTATGCCATTGGACTTGCAACTATTATCGCTGTCATAATTGCTAATGTTGCACAGTCTCTTTGGGCAAGACTGCCATATATCTTTGCCCCCTCACTCTCTACTGTTCTTATTGTCCTCCCGCTGATCGCCTCTATCGCATCAGATAGTCCATATATTTTAATGGCAGTATTCATCATCGAAGGTGCCCTCTTCTTCATTCTAGCCATCCTTCCTCTCAAAAAGAGTATCTTGCCATCGATACCCCAAAACATCCGCATTGCAGCTATTGTTGGCCTAGGAGCCATCCTGGTTATGCTAGGTCTTCAGACCTCAGGAATATTTGGGTCTATCCCTGTTGCAGGAGAAGCAGGTAAACTAGTCTCAACTCTCCAAGGTCAAAGTAACCTCATTCCAGCAGGCGGTTTGCAAAACATACTCGATACTAGGATTATAGTCTTCTTGGCAGGATTGATTGCAGTCGGGTACTTTGCTTGGATTCGCTCTAAAGCTCCGGCCATTTGGACGATTATCATAACATCACTAATTGGTCTCATATTTGTTTCTGAGGCGTTAAACGCACGAGTCACTCCAATTCCAGACGGTTTTATAGGATTCAATGGCATAATGAACCTACCCGATTTTGGAAAGCTTAAAGATGGCTTCAACTTCAACACAATCGGAATTTTTGGCAAATCTGCACTAATAGCCATGGGTGGCATACTAATGGTATTGGTTAAGGATTTGTTCGCGACCTCAGGTATCTCGTTTGGTCTTGCTAGAATAGAGGGTCGTATCAACGACCAAGATGAAGATTTTGAGCACTCAGAAAAGCTTCTTCAGGTAACGGCTGGCTCAAAAATCGTCTCCTCAGCTCTAGGTGGCATGCCTGTTGAGCTAGTTCCAGAATCCGCAATTCCTGTCCATGCTGGTGGCAAGACCGTTCTTACTCCACTTTTCTATGCGGCTGGATGCGTACTACTGATCTTTTTCTTACCATTCTTTAGGATGATACCTGGCATAGCAATTGCCCCAGTTCTCATCTACACTGGCATCACATTCATCAAAAATATCTCTGATATCAACTGGAAAAGTGCCATTGACGCTATACCTGCTATCGTGGTCATCTTCATCTCGTTGGTAACAGCAAACTTGGCTTTTGGTCTTATGTGGGGTGTTCTTATCCACCTAGCTCTTCGTGTTGCCATCTGGAGATTTGATGACACACCTCCGGGCGCATGGGTGCTTGGTGTTTTAGCTGTTGCTGCATTCATCCTATTTTACATTGGTTTATAAGAGAGGATTATGGTCAGGGTAACTTACATCGGTCATTCTTGTATTCTTGTTGCATCAAACGGAACACAGGTGCTCATTGATCCATTTATTGAGGGCAACCCATTAGCCAAACCCCCCACTAGGGGGTTTCACCCTAAACTCATCCTTGTTACACATGCGCATAGGGACCATCTGGGCGACACAATAGCTATTTCTAAGAAATCTAAAGCAAAGGTTCTCACAACAGTTGATCTGGCATCTTATTTATCTGCGAAGGGTGTTGATACCATAGCTGCTAATTTTGGAGGAAAAGTCCCATTCGACTTTGGCTGGGTAAAACTCTGGCCTGCGATTCACTCCTCTACCACCCCTGATGGAGTTGTCCTTGGTATGGCTGCAAGCTTTGTCGTCTCTATTGGTGGAAAATCAATATACCACGCTGGTGACACTTCTCTAACATCAGATATGGAGCTCATTGGAGAAGAGAAACCTATTGACTTAGCGTGTCTTCCTATAGGCGGCACTTACACTATGGGCATCGATGATGCAGTGAAAGCTGTAGGTATGATAAAACCAAGAGTCGTCATTCCCATTCATTATGGCACTTTCGAAAACATTAAGGTTGATCCAGAAGAATTTTCTTCCAAGGTTGAAAAGGCGGGCTTCCGAACGAAGACTGTAATACTTTCCCCAGGCGAGCAACTTGAGCTGCCTTAAGAAATTGTAACAAAAAGCCCTGCACAAAGAGCAGGTCTTTTTACAGCATCAGAAATGAAAACTTCCATTTTCATTAAACTACTAAAACATAAAAAGAAGGTCTCTACACAGAATCCCATAAACAAACTCACTAGGGTAGAAAAAATATAAAATTATTGTAAATACAATCGACAACAACAAATTATTCAAAAGTAAAAGAAAAATACTACTTTACAAGTGATAAGAATACATAAGTCGATATGTAAAAAATTTTTGAATTGAGCGTGTTTAACATTGACTTTGAGAGCTTGAATCTTTAACTTGTTTATGGAGGTTTTGATGAGAAGATTTGTTGCATTATTTGCGATTTTAGTACTCTTGCCATTTAGAGTTCTTGCAGTTGCAAGTGAGACCTCGGTTTCTCTTAATATACCACGCACAGACAAAGTTTCTGCATGCTCTATCACTATCAAGCAAAAACAACCAATAAGAATGGGGGACTGGATAAAAATAAGCTTCCCATCAAATGAAATAGGTTCTCTAAAGTCAACCCTACCAACTGGGTGTGATTATTCACCGACTATGCACAGACGTTTCAATCCGACAAAAGATTATCTTGATAAATGCATGATTAAAACATCGCACCTAAAACTATATAGACTCAAAACTATTAACAAAACAACATCTGTTGAGCCATTGCCTGGATTTGAAGGAGATTATATCCCAGGTTTCCTCATGCCGCTCATGCCAATTATTGATCAAACTAACAAAGATCTTATAAATGCGATTATTTATTCATTAGCCAGGGATATATCGGTTATGGGGAATCCGTGTCAAATTTTAGATGGGACATCAATTGTTTGCGGTCAAGCCGAACGCTCTATTACAATAATTTCGCCTGTGGATATAGATGCCAATACAACAGCTCAAGGTTTTTCTGTTGACTTCACAACTGAATTTGGCCTTGTTTGCCCAGCAACGGCTGGTTCTTACGATATTGAAATCTCAACAGCCTCAAATCCAAATGCTCAAAAGACAAAAGTAGACGTTTACACACCAGCTATCACCAATCCAGATTTTACTATCAATCCATCATACCCAGACGAACTTTCAACATGGACGTTCACTTTCAATACAAGCCCTGGTGGAGATTTGACTGCGTTTGGGTCAAAGATCTTCGTTAGAGTCCCAAAAGGATTTGGTCAAAAACAAAAGGATACCCCTTGGTCGTTCTCTATTAATAATGCGAGTTTTGACAACCGAGGCAATATTTCAATCCAAGAACAAGAAAGTGACGAATTGGTAATTATTCCATGCAAAGTCAGGATTAATGCTGGCGATCAAGTTGTCTTAAAATTGAGTCATATAATGAACCCGCACACTCTTGGTGAAGTCAAGTGTTCTATTTACACGTCATCAGACACAGAAACTGTTGAGTTCCCACCGGCATTGATAACGTTTACCGAGTCGGGGGTATCGAACCCATCAGAACCTAGTGCAACGGGTGATTTGACAATAAGATTCCAAACCAGTGGCATAATGCAAGGTGAACCAATAATGATTGTCATGCCGGATGGAACTAAAATTGACCCTAATGCCAGAGTTGAATTTCAAGGTCACAAGGTTTTAGCAACTTTAAGCGAAAAAACAGTGCAGTTTACGAATCCAATCACAGTGGCAAAAGATTCATTTGTTCGTATCCAAATATCCCCTATCACTAATCCATCAACTCAAAATAATACAATTAAAATCAAGACTTTTAGCAAAGAGTTTGAGTTGCCTTGGAATCTCAAACTATTTGAATCAAAAGTGACAATAACTTGTAATCCAGCTATTGCAAACTCATTTGCTTACTGGAAGTTCTCAATACTGGTTCCAGAAAACCTTACACCTGAGGAGCGTAACCTCGTGGTAATTGAGGGGCCATGGAATAGAGCTCTCCGTCCACAGTTCGACCAGCCTATCATTACCATAATTGGTGATCGCTTCTTCATGTCCGAATTTAAAGATGACAAGCTTTCAGTGAAATTGTTGCAAACTCATCTAGTCCCAAAAGCGTTATTTGAAATTGAGATACCAGCTATGTCAAAGATTGGAACACCAGATAAGAGTGGAGTTTTTAAGATCACCATAGGTCAGGTGATCATCGAATCAACATTGATTCTTAAGGATGCCCCACCAGCAGTTGCAATCAAAATAACTGATGATATTGAAAATCAAATTTTTACAAATCCTGATACTGGATGGTATCAAAAACCAGTCAAGCTAAACTTAATTGCATCTACGCCTAACGCAGAAATATCAGTACTTGGCATCAAGGAAAAAATAACCAAAAAGGGTGATTTCTTTATAGATCTTAAAGAATCTTACATGGGATATATTGACGTATTTGCAAAGGATGAGCGTGGTCAAGGTGTTATAGTAGAAAACAAGGTTTTTGTAGACATAGAACCACCAAAATTCACCACAAAGATCCCAGAAATTACAGGTAAGTCACCTCTTGAGGTAGATATTACCATTCGGGTTGATGCCATCGAAGTTTCAGGTGGGGAAAAACTTATCGTTTACCCAGCCATTGACATAAAAGTTGTAGGTTCTTACAAGGATTCATACCCCATTGAAACACTTCTGACTGAGAATGAGAGTGAAAAGGAAATAAAAATAAAATTCACGGTTCCTCTTACCAATGGTTCAAATAGCATCCAAATAATTGCAACAGATCAAGCTGGTAATACATTTGAGCTTTCTCAAAATATTAATTATGAGGATATAAGGCCAACTCTCGAATTTGAACAGGGAATCTCATTTATTGTTAAACAAGGAGATTTTACAATCAAGGCAAAAACTCTTCCCAATGCTACTATTAAGTTTCTTGATAAGGAAACTAAGTCAACAGACGATGGTTCCTTTACCCTAAACATCGTCATAAAACCAGGTTATAATATTTTTCCAGTCACTATAACCTCTCAAACAGGATCCCAAACAGCATTTGATATAGCATTTATTGGCAAAAGAACTATCAAGGTAAAGCTTAATGACCTAAAGATGGCAGTTGATACTCAGGTCATCACACTCAAAATTCCACCAATGAATAATTTCAAAAGCATAAAAGGTATACCATCGTATTACAATGGAACTACTTTTGTTCCTCTCAAGGATATATCAATTGCACAATTTGCTGAGGTGACTTTCGATGATAAAACAAAAATCATAAAACTCGTTCAGAAGAGGCCTACTCATGAAAGGATTATTGAAGTAAAAATTGGAAGTCCAATGGCTAAAGTCGATGGAAAAGATGTTCCACTCTCTGACAAATATCTCATCAGTCCAGTGATTATTAAAGGTACATCGATGGTTCCTTTGAGATTCATTTCTGAAAACCTTGGATCTCTTGTTGGTTTTGAGAAAACAACCGGCTCTATTACCATAGATTGGCCAGACCCCAAAAAAGCTCCAGGCAATGACTCAGGTATAAAGATTCCTTAACCTTTTGATTTACATCTGAAGGGGATTTGATAGAATTCAGACGTGATTTCAGACTATGAACTGGAGTGTTTTCTTAGCGTCCTGCCAGACTTAGTTCGATCTGAACTTGAGAAAATGGACAGGTTTGATGAGTTGTATGAGGTAGTACTTGACCTAGGCAGACCACCTGAAGTTAGATACAGAGACGACACGATTCAACTGCTTGAAGAACCGGTAAGCTTTTTTGACATTGAGTTCATTCTAGCGCGTATCGGTCCATTCGACCGTGATAATCGATCGGGTATAGAGCGTACGCTACACCGAATCTCTGCAATTTTGAATAGGAGGGGTCGTGTTGTAGGTATAACATGTCGATACGGAAGAGCCATCCAGGGGGTTATTGATACAGTCAAGGATTTCTTTTCAACTGGCAAATCCATTCTTTTGCTTGGTAAACCAGGTGTTGGTAAAACAACGCTTCTTCGAGAGGCAGCAAGAGTTTTATCCGTTGAAATGAAGAAACGTGTTATTGTTGTTGATACATCGAATGAGATAGCAGGAGATGGTGATATACCACATCCTGGAATTGGCAAATCGAGACGAATGCAGGTTCCAACAGGTATTGCCCAACATACTGTCATGATCCAAGCGGTTGAAAACCATATGCCAGAGGTTATTATCATTGACGAAATAGGTACAGAAGAGGAGGCAGCTGCCTGCCGTACTATTGCTGAGCGTGGCGTGCAACTCATCGGTACAGCACATGGCAATTCATTGCCAAACCTGTTAATTAATCCTATGCTTTCTGATCTACTTGGCGGTGTTAACTCTGTCATACTTTCAGACGAGGAAGCATTTAGACGCGGTACACAGAAAACTGTTCTAGAGAGGACATCTCCACCCACTTTTCAGATGTTAATTGAAATCAAAGATAAAGGCAGTTTCGTTATCTATCGCGATATCGCATCAACCGTTGATGAGTATCTAAGAAAAGGCAAATTATTCCCTGAAACACGTGTTCGTCATGCTGACGGTAAGATTGAAACTATAGAGCCCAAAACTCAAGAAGTCCAAGAGGAATTAGAGACATCTGGCATGTTTGATAAGGAAGTGACTCCAAATGGGAACACAGTTGCAATATTCCCATTTGGAGTTTCTCGAGATTATATTGAACGAGCTGCACATTCGCTGCACTTGAGCATTATGATGGCACGAAGGCTTCGTGATGCTGACATTGTACTAACAACACACACCTATGAATCTAAACGTCCTCAGGCAATTCTTGAGGCTCGTTCAATAGAGATACCTATTTACTCTATTTCTCAAAATTCATTATCACAAGTCAAACGATTCCTTCGAAATGTCAAGGAGAGCAGGCTTGACGAAGGTGCTGATCAATCAGTACTTGAGGAGGCGGTTGAGACAGTTTTAAAGGAGAATCATTCAGTCAAGCTATTGGCAGCTAATGCAAAAGTTCGTCGCTACCAACACAAGTTCGCAGAACGGTTTGGTTTAGTAACCTCTTCAATAGGTGAAGAACCAAACCGTTCTGTCGTTATTCACCCGCCACAGTTCAAGGAGGAGGAACAATGAAACTCTCGACATATCTTGCCCCAACGCTGAGAGAAGTGCCATCAGAGGCTGAGGCACCATCACATCAGCTCATGCTACGTGCAGGATTAATGCGAAAACTAGCCTCTGGTGTTTACACATTTCTGCCATTAGGTCTGAAGGTGCTAGAAAAAGTAAAACGCATTGTAAAGGAAGAAATGGATGCCATCGGCTGTCAAGAGATGCTTATGCCAGCAATCCTTCCTGCAGAACCTTGGCAGGAGACTGGTCGCTGGGGAATATATGGCAGTGAAATGTTCAAACTCAAAGATAGAAAAGGTAGAGATTTCTGTCTTGGTCCAACCCATGAGGAAATTGTAACGTTGCACGTTCGCCAAGAAGTTTCTTCCTACCGTCAACTTCCCATGCTTCTCTACCAGATTCAAACTAAGTATCGCGATGAGATAAGACCAAGATTCGGCGTTATTCGTGCCCGTGAATTTCTCATGAAAGATATGTACTCATTTGACAGAAATGAACAGATGTTCGAAATATCATACAAAAAAGCATTTGATGCTTACTGTAAAATCCTTAAGCGATGCAATGTCACTTATGTTCCCGTTGAGGCAGACACAGGTGCTATAGGTGGATCAAGCTCTCATGAGTTTGTTGTCCAAGCTGACCTTGGTGAGTGCAGATATGCGCAATGTCCAAAATGCAACTATGCAGCAAATATCGAGGCAGCAAAAGCAGACAGACGAAATGATCTCCAAAAAGAAGACCATGAAAATCTCTGCCTTGTTGACACACCTAACCAGAAAACCATCGAAGATGTAGCTTGTTTTCTTAATAAACCACAACAAAAGCTTATAAAGTCAATGATCTACAAAGCTGATGATAAATTTGTCATGGCTTGCATACGTGGTGATGACGAAATCTGCGAACCCAAACTTAAAAAAACGCTTAAATCGCAAAAAATAGAGCTGGCTACACCCGAGGAGACAGAGATAATCACGAAATCTGCTGTTGGATTTGCAGGACCCATTGGTTTTGATGGACCAATCATTGCCGATCTTGAGGTTATTAACTCTATGGCTATGGTAGCAGGCGGTCTCCAAAAAGATAAGCATTATACTGGTGTTTCCCACGGACGTGATTGGAAAGAGACAATGGTGGGGGATATCCGCGAGATCAAAGACAGCGATCCATGTCCTAAATGTGGTGCAAAAATGACTGTTCAAACAGGTCTTGAGGTTGGCCACTGCTTCAATCTCGGCACTAAATATTCTTCATCCATGAATGCTACATTTCTTGATGAAGATGGAACAAGCAAGCCTTTCATAATGGGCTGTTACGGTCTAGGCATCTCAAGAGCTATTGCTGCCATTATAGAACAACACATGGACGTAGATGGCATCATTTGGCCTATCTCAGTTGCGCCATTCCATGTCATTGTCGTTCCTCTAAACACAAAAGATGACCTTGTCTCAAAGACAGCAGAAGAAATTTACAACAAACTGATTCAAGCTGGCGTTGAGGTCATTATAGACGATCGCGACTTACAAGCTGGCGTCAAATTCAAAGACGCCGACTTGATGGGATTCCCTTTGAGAATAATCGTGGGTAAGAAGATCAAGGAGGGGTTGGTTGAGATCAAAGACAGAGAAACGAAAGAAACTTTCACAATGCCACCCTCAAATGTTATGGAATTTGTTCATCAAAAAATCGCAGAGAGTATTAAAGCTTGAAAAAAATATCCATCATCATCCCAGCTTATAATGAAGAAAAGGGCATTGGGGATGTTTTGAAAGCAATATGTTTAGCATCACTGCCAAATGAGATCACAGTTGTTTCAGATGGATCTGTTGACAAAACGGTTGAAGTTGCAAAAACATATCCTGTCAAAGTTCTCGAGCAACACCCAAATAAAGGCAAGGCTGCTGCCATGCACCTTGGTGTTGAATCAACTGATGGAGACATCTTATGCTTCATTGATGCCGACATAATTGGGCTTACCCCAGAGCTAGTGGATGCGCTTCTCCAACCTGTTGTAGATGGTAGAGCTGAGGTTTCGATGGGAATTTTTCAAGGAGGAAAATTCTCAACTGACTGGGCACAGAAGATGTTCCCATTCTTAACAGGTCAGCGTGCAATGCCCCGATCAGTGTGGGAAGGATCAAAAGTTAATTACGATAGTCGTTATGGCGTTGAAGTGCATTTGACCAAGTACATGGCAAAGCATAATTTACGTGTTGAGAATGTTATCCTTAAAGGGTGTACTCAATATTTCAAAGAGCAAAAAACTAAGGGAAAAGGCATTGAGGGCTTTGGCAAGAGGCTCCAGATGGTTTGGGATATTGCCAAAGCTTTGTTTGTTGGCCCAAACAAACCAAAATCTATTAAGAAAAAAGTTTTGAGTCCTTCTCAAAAATTGCGCCGTAAAGAAGTTCAAAAGCATAGGAAGCAAATAGAAATAACATTAGGTAGTTTCAAACAAAAGAAAATTTAGGAGGATTTATGAGGATTGGCATCATTGGAGCTGGTTCTGGAGGCTATGTTGCAGCTATTCGAGCCGCTCAACTTGGTGGTGAAGTGGTGCTTTTTGAGGAAAAATGGATTGGTGGTACATGCCTAAACGCAGGTTGTATACCAACTAAGGCTCTAATCGCAGGCATCCATGCGGCTCATCTGGCAAAAGAGTCATCTGCATTAGGTGTTCAAATTAATGGCATTAAAATTGACGTAAACAAGCTTCATAACCACAAAGAGCAAGTTGTTCAAACAAATGTGAAAGGTGTCGAATACCTTCTAAACAAGCGTGGGGTTAAGGTTATTTCAGCTCATGCAGAGATTGTATCAAAAAACACTGTTATAGCAGATGGGCAAACTTATCAATTTGACAAGATAATCATCGCTACTGGTTCTAAGTGTGCATGTATTCCCTCATCTAAAATTGATGGTAAATATATACTCAGTTCAGATCATATCCTCTCCATGCGTGAGATTCCTAATACAATACTAATTGTTGGTGGTGGTGTTATCGGTTTAGAGTTTGCTGGCATTTTATCTGCACTTGGCTGTAAAGTTACAATCGTTGAGATGATGGATAGGCTGCTTCCTCTTGAGGACGAGGAGTGCTCAAGAGCGGCTATGAAATCTGCTATAAATTTAGGTTGTGTGATACTCACTGGAACCAAGGTTACAAACCTCTTTGGTGATGGCGATGCAGTTCAGGCAGAACTTGATGATGGTAAGGAGAAAGTAATCCAACGATTCCACAAAGCACTCATGGCCATCGGTCGCTCACCAAATCTTGATGAACCATCATTGAGAAGAGCTGGCATTGAGTTTAGCAAGAAAGGTATTACGGTTGACTCTTTCATGCAAACCACAGCTCAAGATGTTTATGCTATTGGTGATGCAACTGGTGGTTATATGTTAGCACACGTTGCCTATGCCCAGGCCAAGGTAGCAGTATGTCACGCAATGGGAAAAGACGCTACTCCCATGCGATATGATAACATTCCGCGTGTCACCTTTGTTCGACCTGAAATTGCCTCTTGTGGTTTAACCAGCTCTCAAATAGCTGAGAGGAGCTTGAAAGTAAAGTGGTCAAAGTTCTCATACATGGCATCTGGTCGCGCAAGAGCTCAAGGCATCAAAGATGGTTTCTTCAAGATTGCTATCGATGACGAAGGAATAGTTAAATCTGCAATTGTGGTTGGTGAAAATGCTGGCGAATTGATTTCGTTTTTCTCACAAGCAATGACTCTTGAGACTCCAATCAATATGCTTGAAGAGGTTATCATTGCACACCCAACCCTTGCCGAGATGTGTGTTGAAGTTATCGAAGTTGCAGCTGGTCATCCACTGCATAGCTAGAATATAAAATCAGTATTGATTTGACTGTTATTTGCTAGACTGAATTTCTTTGAATATCTACATTGATTATCATTGCATATTTTAAGGTTTTTTCACCAAAACAGTATAAATTGCATCATGAAATCTTATGTATAGCTTTCCATTTGATTTTGCAAGAGATGAATAAATAAGGAACACCAGACTTATATTCCAAAGCTTGCTACTATTTCAAGTGTCAAAACAATAAATTTACCATCACCAGAACCAACATATATCTTCCCATTTGAATTGCTGGGAAATAGAAAATACCTAAATTTATTTAGTATTCCCAGATTTTCTTTCTATTATTTATATCTATACAGTTTAATTTTCCTTCAAAAGGTACTGATATTAAAATATCCCCTGGATAAGTTCCTACATAAACTTTTCCATTTGAGATGATTGGTGAAGAAACAATAGGTCCTTTAGTAGCTTATTAAACTAGTTTATTGCCATTATTATCATCTAGACAATTAAGGTTATAATTAAAAGGTTGTTGATCCAGTATAGATTTTTTTCATTTGATATGGATAATAAAGAAAATTCTTCATGATTGGTAATATATTCTTATTGGTCTCGCTAAGTTAACATTCACAAGTTACAGTGATAGAATAAGCGAGGCACATGAAAAACAAATACACTTTCCACTCCCACATTTCAGAGTGTAAGTTCAGGGAGACTGTCAAGTGTTTTGATCAAAACCTAACCTCACAAAAAACAGGCAACCTAACAGGTATATCAAGGGTAACTTTAGGAAGATTGTTTGATCAATTCAGAAAGAGAATCATAACACTTTACTAGAATAGCCTTTTGAAGGTTGAGCTTGATGAAAGCTATTTTGGAGCAAAAAGAGTCAGAGAGAAGAGAGGAAGAGGAGCATCTGGTAAGATACCAGTATTTGGAATAATAAAACGTAGTGTCAAAGTTTTCACAAAGATTGTCCAGAAGTGCTCCAAGGAAGAGCTTGTTCCAATAATCAAAGGTCAAGTCGTTGAAGGAAGCAAAATCTAAACAGATGGTTGGAAGGCATATGATGAGTTAATACTTGATGGCTACAAACATCACAGGATTCATCATTATAAAAATGAGTTTGTAAGAGGCAAGAATCATGTTAACGGTATAGAGTCATTCTGGAGCTACACAAAAATAAGGCTGTTTAAATTCAATGTTTACAGGATGAGCATTTTCTTATGCATTTGAAAGAGTCTCAATGTAGATGGAACATGAGGGTATCAAAGCAAAACATAAACGATGCATTGCTTGAAACCTTCAGGGAGTTGCCACTCTGAAGTTAGTGAGATTCTAAAACATTTTTACGCTATAGCTAAACAATTGTTTACAATCAATTGAAACTCGAAGTTTTGCATCCTCTAAGCCTTTTTTTGGTGGTGTACTTTTGTGACCAGCTTGAAATATCCTGACTAAAGTTTGGTTGTTGACTCGGCTGACCCATTGCCAAGAAAAGTAAACATATTATATTGAAAATGGACAAAAGATAAGAATTTCATTTATTGGAGTGGTGAAATCCCTTTTTTGGCATTAATCGTTTTGCACCCCAAATTGAGCAAAACTGTTGCAAGTGGGTTGCTGTACAAGGTAAAATCAGCAAAGTTTATGATGATCTTGGAGTCTATCTCACAAATGTATTTTGGAATAATCCATTTTACATCTCCAACTAATGTTTCAACATTCTCAATTGTTGTTTGACCAATAGGCTTTGAGGAACGCGTGTTTTGGTGATCATAGTTGAATAGTGTCGATGTAGCAATTTGACCTCTTGTGACACCCTCAAAAGCTGGCGTTGGGTTTAACTTGAATCCCGTCTGTTTTTGAGCTTTGCCAAGAGAAATCTTAAAATTGAAAAAACGTGAAAGATATTTAAAATCTGATGAGTCTGGGTGATCAAGGATGATCCTTGAGTCTTTGTCAGCAAGAATCTCCTTGAATGTTACATCAGAACCACTATCCAAAAACCCTCTTTGAGCATAAAGCACTTTTGGACCTTTGTCGTTCACGACAACAAAACCAAGATTTTTTAGAAACTCCTTTTGGTTATCTCTTGTTGTCACGAGATTTCGAGTTTGTTTTGTTTTTCTCAACTCCCCAAAAAAGGCTCCAAGAATCTGGGCACAGCGCGGCTCACTGTCAATTTTTGATGCTATATCCACTGTTGTAAGAATACCCTTTCCTGGTAGTAAAACAGCAGCATAGAGCTGCTTTACTGATGTACCAGCAGACAAGAGTGGCACGAATGGCGTCATAAATGTCGAATCAAAACCACCACTCGAAACTATGTTGTCGCCAGCAAAATACTGTAATAGCGAATCTCTCTCAAATAAACCTATATTTTTAGCCCAGGAAAGGGTCGTGAAATCAAGATTTAACGATCTGTCTCGTGCCTTAAGTGTCGGTCCAACAAGCTTCATTGGCAACAATTCTGGTTTTTGTGGCATCAAAACAACATATTGCAATCCTTTTTTCTCAAGTACCTCAAGCCACCCAAGTTGTAGCGAGTTTGGAGCAATAACTACAGGACCAGT
>Ga0209254_10003975_pt1 | contig 13526 bp, 12 predicted proteins | sample FrelakmetDIP11DI_FD_187148 | JGI IMG/M metagenome (GOLD analysis project Ga0209254, IMG submission 187148) | Freshwater lake sediment microbial communities from the University of Notre Dame, USA, for methane emissions studies - DIP11 DI (SPAdes)... | ecosystem: Environmental > Aquatic >...
TCGCCGGTGCGGATGCGGACGACCTGCTCGAGGTCATAGACGAAGATCTTGCCGTCGCCGATCTTGCCGGTGCGCGCCGAGCCTTCGATGGCCTCGATTGCACGCTCGACGATGTCCTCGGCGACTGCGGCTTCGATCTTCACTTTGGGCAGAAAGTCGACCACGTATTCGGCGCCGCGATACAGCTCCGTGTGGCCCTTCTGCCGTCCGAAGCCCTTGACCTCGGTGACGGTGATGCCCTGAACGCCAACGCCGCTCAGGGCCTCACGGACCTCGTCAAGCTTGAACGGCTTGATGATGGCTGTGATGAGTTTCATGAATTGATTCCCGTTCGTTTTCCGAGGTGCGTCAGAACGTCTTGCTGACCGTCGCGAGGAAACCGCTCTTGCCGGCGCCGCGCGAGGAGCTTTCCAAGGTAGTAAAGAAGTCCTTCTCGCTGGTGCCGACCCAGAAGGCTCCCAGAATCCAGCCTGAGCCCATGATGTCCCACGTGCCGCCGAGCTTGTAATCCCAGACGTTGTCGTCGTTCACCACGGTATTGATGTTCTGGTAGTTCTTGACGTATTGCCAGCCGACGTGTGCAACGACAGCGAAGCCATCGGCCAGCGGGAACGTCCCGGAAATGTCGACGTACTGCGAGCCCTTCGTGTCGATTCCCGGCGCTTTCACGCCGAAGAAGTCGGTGAACGAGTAGTAGTACTTCACCGACGCCGGTCCCCATGTACCACCGATGTAGGCCTCGAAGTTCTTTGCTTCAAAATTCGCAGATGGATCATCGCCGGTGCCCGGGTAGTAGTAGTAGATGACGCCGACATCTAATCCGAAATCGCCGAACGCGTGCTTGTAACCGCCGTAGAAGTCCATCTCGATCGGCGCGCCGTTGTACAGCGAGGACGAGACGTTCGAGTTCCAGTTGCCGAGATAGAAGCCCGACTTGTGCGCGAAGTCGACTCCGCCCTGGATCGCTGGCTCGTAGTCGGTCTGCGTAAAGCCGCGGAAGCGGTAGTCGCTGGCGATCGTCAGATTGCCGCTCAGCGTGAACTCGGGCTCTTCCTTGGGCGCAGCAGCAGCGGTCTGTGCCAAAGCCAGCAACGGAGCAGAGCAGGCGGAGGCGACGGCCGCCGCAGCGAGTGCTTTCTTCATGTCGTTCTTCCTTTCGAAGCAAGGTTGGAGCAAAGCTCGGATGCCCTTTACGCAACATGTATGCCAATTGCTGCGACGCCAAAAATGCCCTCGGCTGGTGCGAAAATGAGCGGCTCGGCGCCGAATGCGCCCCAATGCAGGGCATGTATGCCCCCAATCGGCTCGGATCGCACGCACGCTGTTGGTTCATGCACACGAACGATGACGCAGCGTCGCGCTGCTAGACTGGATCGCGCCGTGCAGCAGGCGCGGCGCAAATGCCTGCGCCCGGCCGGCGGGATCTCATGAACAAGACTTCATTCCTCGATGACCTGCAGGACCGTGTCTCCGCGGTGATTCAACAGACTCCGGCGGCCGACCTGCAGAAGAACCTCAAGGCGCTGCTGACGCAGCAGTTCGCCCGGCTCGAACTGGTGACGCGCGAGGAGTTCGACACGCAAAGCAAGGTTCTGGCGCGTGCGCGCGCGAAACTCGAGGAACTCGAGCAGCGCATCGCAGAACTGGAACAGCGCCGCGGATAGCAGCGCCAGAGTGAGGCTACGGCGCTAGGCGGCCGACGCCTCGGGGGAAGCGCGCTTGCGGGCGACAGCGATGATCTTCGCCGCTGTCTCCAGTTGCAGTTCTGAAAGCTCGGCGTCCATGGTCGGACGGTCGATCAGCCGTACGTTCTTGCGCTTGGCAATCTCTTTCGCACCGCGTTCATAGCCCGCCTCGGCGATCACGGCGACGCGCAGCATGCCGATCTCGCGCGCCTGCTCGATTAGTGCGGTGATGCGGTCGACCGAAACGTTGTCGGTCTGCACGACGAAGGCATAGGCACGCGCCGGGTCGTCACGATGACGCAGCACCAGTTCGATCGGCCAGACGGCCGGTGACGCGGGCACCTGGCGATAACCGCGCGACTCGTACCACGCAAGCACCAGTTCGCGCAGCGGCACCGACGGCGCCATCGAATCGAGCATCGGCGTGGCTTCGCGCGCCGCCGCGCGGGCAGCAGCGGTCGGTCGCCGCGGTTCCGGGGCTGGCGGAGGACTGGGGCGCGGCGCGCGCCGGTTTGGGTCATCCACCATGATCTGCGAGATCAGTTCTTCGATCGGATCGAGTCCGGCGGCCGCCTCTTCGGCGGGCGTCAACGCGCGTGCCGGTTCGCCACGCTTCGATTCGTACTCGATCGGCGGCAGGTCCTTGCTCGCGTGGTCCTGCTCGGCCGCCTCGCCGTGCGCCTGGCGGATTAGCGCCGCGTGATCGATTTCCTCCGCCGGGGGCGGAGCTGCGGACCGGCCCGCTTTGCCCTCGGCCGGAGATGCACTGAGCATCATCGCCATGGCGGCCTGCTCACGATGCGCCGCCTGCTCGCGAATCGAATCGGCTCGTCGACGCGCCCACAGGTAGAGCCCTGCAAGCACGACCAGCAAACCGACACCGAAGAGCAGTGAAGACACCTTGACGCGAACCACTCCGGCGGGGAGCCCCGCCGGGAAGCTGTCAGAGCATCCATCGTGACACGACTCGCCCCGGAAGCCCAACCGAATACGGGGCCAAACGGCCCATATATCGCGGCCGCCCGGCCAGGCCCGACGCACGGAACCGCCCGGGCGCTCCGGGTTGAGGGCAAACCGCGGGGCAATTCGCGGTATCGGAGCACGACTGGGGAACGGATGGCCGCCGATAGAATCGCCGCTGCCTCAGGCACCTCCATGTCGATCGCCATCGTTCGCACCCGCGGCCTCTCCGGCATGTATGCGCCGCAGGTGACTGTCGAAGTGCACCTGTCCAACGGCCTGCCGTCGTTCACGCTGGTCGGGCTTCCGGATACCGAGGTGCGCGAGGCGCGCGAGCGGGTGCGCGCCGCGCTGCTCACCAGCCGCTTCGACTTCCCGGCGCGGCGCATCACGGTCAACCTGGCGCCGGCCGACCTGCCGAAGGAGTCCGGGCGCTTCGATCTTCCGATCGCGCTGGGGATCCTTGCCGCGACGGGCCAGATCCCGACCAGGACGCTCGACCAGTATGAATTCGCCGGCGAACTCTCCCTGACGGGCGAACTTCGACCGGTGCGTGGCACGCTGGCGATGGCCTACGCCGTGGCGAAGTCGGAGCATACGGTCGGCCCCCGTCGCGGCTTCGTCGTCCCGTCCGAAAGCGCCGACGAGGCCGCACTGGTCGGTGGCATCCCGATCTTTCCCGCTCGTACCCTGCTGCACGTGGTCGAGCATCTGCTGGCCGATGCCGGCGACACCGCGTCGCGCGCCATCGCCGAGCACCATGCGATGGTGCGCCTGACCCCGCCGATCTACCCCGACCTCTTCGATGTGAAGGGCCAGCTCGCGCCGAAGCGCGCACTCGAGATCGCGGCCACCGGCGGACACAGCGTGCTGCTCGTCGGCCCGCCGGGCACCGGCAAGACCATGCTAGCGCAACGCTTCGCCGGCATCCTGCCGCCGATGACGACCGATGAGGCGCTCGAATCCGCAGCGGTGCTGAGCCTGGTCGGGCAGTTCGCGCCGCAGCGCTGGGCCACGCGCATCTTCCGCGCGCCGCACCACACCGCGAGCGCGGTCGCACTGTGCGGTGGCGGGTCGCCGCCGATGCCCGGCGAAATTTCCCTGGCGCACCACGGCGTGCTGTTCCTGGACGAGTTGCCGGAGTTCGAGCGGCGCGTCCTGGAGTCGCTGCGGCAACCTCTCGAGTCAGGCCAGATCACCGTGTCGCGCGCCGCGCGCCAGGTCGACTACCCCGCGCGCTTCCAGCTGATCGGTGCGATGAACCCGTGCCCGTGCGGCTATTACGGCCACGCCAGCATCGCCTGCCGCTGCACGCCGGACCTCATCGCGCGCTACCAGGACCGCATCTCCGGTCCGCTGCTGGACCGTATCGACATGCGAGTGGAGGTCGGGTCCGTTCCGGAGGAAACGCTCGCGTCACTGCCTGACGGTGAACCGACGCGCTTCGTCGCGGAGCGAGTGCGCAAGGCCTACGACCGCGCCATCGCGCGCCAGGGCCGGGTCAATGATCATTTGCAGGGCGCCGAACTCGAAGAGGCCTGCGCGCTCGACGAACCGGTGCAGAAGCTGCTGCACGCGGCTAGCGTGCGGCTCGGCTGGTCCGCGCGCGCCTATCACCGCGTACTGAAGGTCGCGCGCACGATCGCCGATCTCGCCGATTCGGAGCGTCTCGAGACCCACCATGTGGCCGAGGCGATCCAGTACCGGCGCTCGTTGCGCGACAACTGATTCCGGGATGGCGGCCAGCTACGGGCGGCCGAGGAACAGGTAGATCGCGCGGTTTTCGCGGTTGGCGTACCCGAAGCCGACATAAAGCGGCCCGAGCGGCGAATCGAGACCCAGGTAGACGGAGCCCGCGAATACGTCGAGATAGCCGTCGACACGCTCGCCCTGCCACTCCGGGATCACCGGCTTCAGCCGTGCCGCCTCGATCGAAGCGCCGGCGTACACACCCTCGAACAGCGGGATGTCCGCAAGCTTCGTGCGGTATACCAGCCGGCCGAACCCGAAGTCCTGCGTCTTCAGCTGCTGCCGTTGCAGGCCGGAGAGATAGAGGAAGCCGCCGAGGTTGAAGAGATCGTAGACCGGGATGTCGTTACTGCCGATCTTGTTGCCCGCTGTCACCAGCGCTTCCAGCGTGTGCGGCCCGATCGTGTAGGCACCCTGCGCCAGTCCGGTCCAATAGGAATACTCCTCGTCAGCACCGAGCGCGGCCACCGAGGAATACGCCCGCAGGTCGAGCTTGAAGCCGCTGTGGGTGAAGTTCACGCTGTCCAGCCGATCGAGACGCAACTGCGCGGAGACCGCTCCGATGGAGGTATTCGCCTTCGCCGGAAGGAGCGGGGTGCCGCTCTGCAGTTCGAAGCTGCGGTAGCCGTAGCGCGCTCCGAAGCGAACGTCACCGTACTCGATGATGTTGGCGCCGACGTCGAACAGCGCGCTTGCCTCGGTGTCCTGGTACTGGGCGACCTGCACGGTGTCCTCGAACAGGCGCCACGGCTGGATCGAGTACTGCACGCGGGGAACGACGAAGAAGTACTGCCGCGGCCCTACCGGCTGGTAGAACTCCGTCGCCAGCAGCACGTCGGTCCCCAGCACGAGGTCACTGCGCCATTCCGCGCCCCAGGTGTTGAGCCACTTCGACCGGTAGGACGCGAACACGTTGAAATTCGCCTGCTTGCCGAGATCGGCGTCGAGCTCGAGGCCGAAGCGGAAGTAGTCGCGCTCGGGCTTTTCCTTGACCAGTACGACCAGCGTCTGCTTGCCGTCGATCTCGTCGATCGCGTAATTGACGTTCTCGAAGTCGCCACGACCGTAGACGCGCCGCATGTCCAGGTCGATCGTGTCGCGGTCGAGCGGTTTGCCGACCTCAGTCTGCAGCGACTGCAGCACGACCTCGGGCGAGACGCGCCGCGTGCCTTCCACCTTGATCGCCTCGACCATGATGGCGCCCTGCTCCGCCGGCGAGGACTGGCGCTTGCGCAGCGCCGCGTACTCCTCCGGCGACAGCGAATAGCGGCGCAGCTGATCGGCCACTTTCCACGCTGCATCCTCGCCGATCGGGACCGTCTTCATCAGATTGTCGAAGTCCGCGGACGAGAAGTCACCGAGCTCCGGCAGGATCAGCACATCCCGGGACGTCAGTTCCTTCAGCGAGCGATTGACGTTCTGTTCCGTCAGGATGTTGATCATCTGCATCGAGACGCTGAACACCGACGTGATCTGGTCGGGGCGTAGCAGCGGAGTTCCCAGGTTGACCGCGATGATGACGTCGGCCCCCATCGATCGCGCGATGTCGACCGGAAGGTTGCGCACCAGCCCGCCGTCGACGAGCTGCCGCCTGTCGATCGTGACCGGCGCGACTGCGCCCGGCACCGACATCGACGCGCGGATCGCTGCCACCACGCTGCCGCTCTTCAGCACGACCATCTCGCCCGTGCCGATGTCGGTCGCAATCGCGCGGAATGGAATCGGCAACTCGTCGAAGGATCGCGCATTACCAATCTGCACCAGGCGGCGCAGCTCGCCCTCGAGCGCGACGCCGGTAACGAGGCCCTTGGGCAGCACGATGCCATCCTTGCCGACGCCCAGTTCGGGCACCAGATAGGGCACCTCGTCGTCGGTCTTCTGCCGCATCGTCTGGTCGGCACGCGGCGGCTTGTCGGTGAAAAGCTTTGCCACCGTGATGCCTTTGATGGCCGCTTCCATCTGCGGAATCGTCAGGCCCGTCGCGTAGGACGCGCCGACGATCGAGCCCATGCTGGTGCCGGCAATGACGTCCACCGGCACACGAAGCTCTTCGAGGACCTTGAGTACGCCGATATGCGCGGCACCGCGTGCACCGCCCCCCGAAAGCACCAGGCCGATCCGCGGGCGCGCGCTCTCCGCGCGCTTCGACTCGGGTTTGGGGACCTGCGACGCCTCCGCCTGGGCCGTCGCTTCGCAGGACAGGGCCACCGTGGCCAGCAACAGGGCCGCAGCGGCAAGCCGGTGCGCAAAGTGGGTCATGAATGGGAGCTGAGGGTAGGTCGTCCGCGGCGGAGTCTAAGTGATCGCCGCTGCACGTCCTCACGCGACGGCAGCGCCGGCGGCGCTGCCGTATCGTTGGCAGCCTGGCGCCGAAGCCGCCCCTGACGATCCCTATCGACGACCGCCATGACCTCTTCCACCACCACCGACAACCTGAACGTCGTCGGACTGGACGACATGCCGCCACCAGCGCAGATCAAGCAGGAGCTGCCGCTGAGCGACGTCGCAGAAGCGACGGTGCAGCGCGGGCGCGCCGAGTTGACGCGCATCCTTGACCGCCTCGATGCGCGGCTGTTTGTCGTCGTGGGGCCGTGCTCGATCCACGATCCACGTGCTGCGCTCGAGTACGCGCAGCGTCTGCGCGCGCTGGCCGAGGACGTGGGCGACGTGCTGCTGCTGGTGATGCGTGTCTACTTCGAGAAGCCGCGCACCGTCACCGGGTGGAAGGGATTCATCAATGATCCCGCCATGGACGACTCGTTCCACATCGGCCAGGGCATGCGGCGTGCACGTGAACTTCTGCTGGCCTTCGCAGAACTGGGTCTGCCTACCGGCAGCGAGGCACTGGATCCGCTGTCGCCCCAGTACCTGGCGGACCTGATCAGCTGGTACGCGATCGGCGCACGCACGACCGAGTCGCAAACGCACCGCGAGATGGCGAGCGGGCTGTCGACCCCGGTGGGTTTCAAGAACGGCACCGACGGTGGGCTGGATGTCGCGATCAACGCCATCCGCTCGGCACGCTCACCGCACAGCTTCCTGGGTATCGGGCCCGACGGCCGCACCGCGATCGTACGCACGCGCGGCAACCGGCTCGGCCACCTGGTGCTGCGCGGTGGCGGCGGCCGGCCGAACTACGACACGGTCAGCGTACGACTGGCGGAAGCGGCCCTGGTGAAGGCAGGGTTGGCGCCGAACATCGTCGTCGACTGCTCACACAGCAACTCGCTGAAGGACCCGACGCTGCAGCCCCTGGTGTTCATGGACTGCGTGCACCAGATCAAGGAAGGCAACCGGTCGATCGTCGGGCTGATGCTCGAAAGCCACCTGCACGGCGGCAATCAGGCGATCCCGGCCGATCTGACGCAGCTCAAATACGGCGTGTCTGTGACGGATGCGTGTATCGACTGGCCCACGACCGCCGAATTGCTGCTTCGCGCTGCCGGCGAACTCAGGTCCGTGTTGTCAGCGCGCGGCAGCTGAAGCCCGCGCTTGCCAGGCTCTCCTGCTCCGGCGTCCGCAACGCGAGGCCGGCCGGGCTTGCACCGTGAAACGTCAAAGGCGCGTCAGCACTCGCGCCTTAGCGGTTCACCGGCATCGTGAACTCGGGTCCCTTGCTGGAGGCCGGGTCGGGCCAGCGCTGCATCACGCTCTTGTAGCGCGTGTAGAAGCGCACTGCTTCCTCGCCGTAGGCGTGATGGTCACCGAACAATGAGCGCTTCCAACCGCCAAAGGAATGGAACGCCATTGGCACCGGGATCGGCACGTTGATGCCGACCATGCCGGCATTCACCCGGCGCGCGAATTCGCGTGCGGTGCCGCCGTCGGTCGTGTAGCACGCCACGCCGTTGCCGAACTCGTGGTCGTTGACGAGCTGCAACGCCGCGGCGAAGTCCGGTACACGCACCATCGTCAGCACCGGGCCGAAGATCTCCTCACGATAGATCTTCATCTCCGGCCGCGCATGGTCGAACAGCGTGGCGCCGAGGAAGAAACCGCTTTCGCGCCCCGGCACAACGTGGCGCCGCCCGTCACACACCAGCTCTGCGCCCTCGGCAATGCCTGACTCGATATAGCCCAGGATCTTCTCGCGATGCGCGGCCGTGACGACCGGTCCCATGTCGGCGTCCGACTCCATGCCGTCGCGGATGCGCAGTTTCGCGATACGCGGCTTGAGCTTCGCGATCAGTTCGTCGGCAATGTGTCCGACCGCGACGCCGACCGAAATTGCCATGCAGCGTTCGCCCGCCGAACCGTAGGCGGCGCCGATGAGCGCATCCGCCGCCTGATCGAGGTCCGCATCCGGCATCACGACCATGTGGTTCTTCGCGCCGCCGAGCGCCTGAACGCGCTTGCCGTGCGCAATGCCCTGCTGCTGGATGTACTCGGCGATCGGCGTCGAACCGACAAAACTCACGGCAGCAATGCCTGGATGCGCAAGGATCGCGTCGACGGCCGCCTTGTCGCCCTGCACGACGTTGAATGCGCCGTCAGGCAGTCCGGCCTGCTTCAGCAGGTCGGCGATCAACAGCGCGGCCGACGGATCCCGCTCCGACGGCTTCAATATGAAGCTGTTACCGCACACCAGCGCCAGCGGAAACATCCACATCGGCACCATCACCGGGAAGTTGAACGGGGTGATGCCCGCGACCACGCCAAGCGGCTGGCGTAACGAGTAGTTGTCAATGCCGCCGCCGATGTTGTCGGAAAACTGGCTCTTCATCAGCTGCGGTGCACCGCACGCGAATTCGACGACTTCCAGGCCGCGCTGCGCCTCGCCACGCGCATCGCTGAAGACCTTGCCATGTTCGCGCGTGATGATGCGCGCCAGCTCGTCGTGGTGACGGTCGAGCAGTTCCTTGAAACGGAACATCACGCGCGCCCGGTTCAGCACCGAAGTCTCGCTCCAGCGCGGATACGCGGCCGCCGCACTGCGCACGGCCGCGTCGACGACCGCAGCATCCGCCAGGCGCACCCGCCCGGATACTTCACCGGTGGCCGGGTTGAACACGTCGCTGGCGCGGACTCCCGCGCCGGCGAACCTCGTGCCGTCAATCCAGTGAGTGATATCGGCGATGACTGATTCGTTCTTTCCCACGACCTACTCCAGTCCGGCCAGTGCCGTTCGTATCGTTTCGACGATGCGCTCGATATGGGCATCCTCGATGATCAGCGGTGGCGACAGCGCCAGGATGTCGCCGGTGGAGCGCACCAGCACGCCGGCTTCGAAGCAGCGTATGTGCGCTTCGAGGCCGCGTCGACCCACCGCACCGGCGCGCGGCTCGAGCTCGATACCGCCCACGATGCCGAGGTTGCGGATGTCGATCACATGGCGCGCGTCCTTCAGCGAATGCAGCGCTGCCTCGAATTTCGGCGCCATCGCCTGCGCCCGGGCGAACAGCTGTTCGTCGACATACAGCTTCTGCGTCGCCAGTAGCGCGGAACACGCCATCGGATGCGCCGAGTAGGTGTAGCCGTGCAGGAACTCGATCGCCCCTTCGGGCGCGGCGTTGGTGATCGTGTCGTAGACCTCGTTCTTCGCGATGACCGCACCCATCGGTATGGCGGCGTTATTGATCGCCTTCGCGCAGGTCAGCAGGTCCGGCGTGATGTTGAAGTAATGCGCCGCGAACGGCGTGCCGAGGCGACCAAAGCCGGTAATAACCTCGTCGAAGATCAGCAGGATGCCGTGCTTCCTGCAGGTGGCCGCGAGCTTGTCGAGGTAACCCTTGGGTGGAATCAGGACGCCGGCGGACCCCGCCATCGGCTCGACGATCACGGCCGCGATGTTGCTCGGATCGTGGAACGCGACCAGGCGCTCCAGTTCATCCGCGAACTCCGCACCGTGCGCCGGCTGGCCCTTGGAGAACGCATTGCGCGCCAGGTCGTGCGTCGAGCGGATGTGGTCGACGCCGGCCATCATCGCCGGAAACGCCTTGCGGTTGCCGGGGATGCCGCCCACCGTCGTACCACCGATGTTGACGCCGTGATAGCCACGCTCGCGCCCGATGATGATGCGCCGGCTGGGCTCGCCCCGCGCGCGGTGATAGGCCATCGCCATCTTGATCGCGGTGTCGGCCGACTCGGAGCCCGAGTTCGTGAAAAACACGCGTTCCATGCCGGCCGGCGCGACCCGCGCGACGGCTGTCGCGGCCTGGAATGCCAGCGGGTGCCCCATGTTGAACGGCGGCGCGTAGTCCATCGTCGCCGCCTGCTTCTGCACCGCCTCGACGATCGGCTTGCGGCTGTGGCCGGCGTTCACGCACCACAGGCCCGCCGTGCCATCGAGCACCTCGCGTCCCTCGGGGGTCCAGTAGAACATTCCTTCGGCGCGTGCCAGCAGACGCGGCGTCGCCTTGAACTGGCGGTTCGCCGTGAACGGCATCCAGAAGTGTTCGAGCGTGGCCGCGTGGACCGAGGGGTTCTCGAGCTTCATCGGGTGCCTCCTATGGCGTCAGGCGAAGGGAAGTGAAGAAGGTGTCGAGGGCCTGCGGGTCGATACTGCCCTCGCCGCCCAGCGCAACCAGCTGGAAGAGTCGATCATCGACGATGAAGAAGCGGGCCGCAAGCACGGCGGAGCGGCCATCCGGGCCGGCCCGCCCGCGTGCTTCGACCGCTTGGGCCGCGCGTACCTGCTGGCGGGATCCCGGCGGCAGCGACAGGGTTACCGGGCCCGCCGAAGCGACGGTTCCTCCGATGTTACGGACCAGGCCATCGCGAAAGTAGGCGATCGCGCGTTCGCGCCCGGCCGCGTCATCGGCGATGGCCGCCGGCAGTCGTGCCATTCCGAGCGCGAACATCGCCGGCCCCACGCCGGTCGACGTCATCGAAACGGGCAGCTTGTGGCCTTCGAACTCGACTTCGCGGCTGACGGTCTGGGCGCGTCCCGGCAGCATCACGCTGTAGCCATCGGCCGAACGGAATTCGCGCCATTCGAGCCGCTCGCTGCAACCAACGAGCGCCAGGGCCATGAGCACCGCGGCCACCCGGGCAAGGTGGGCGCGGCTTCGAGCGTAGGTTCGCTGCACAAACAAAAAGAGCCGGGTGGACCCGGCTCCGGCAAAGGCCGGCGGGCTACCGGGCCTTGGTGGGCCGCTGCGCCGGGGCTGCAGCCTTCCGGGCCCGATGCGGCCGCTTCTTGCCGTAGCTGCCGTTGTAGATCTTGCCGCGCCGCGTCCGGGTATCGCCTTTGCCCATTGAGTTCGTTCTCCTGCCGTCCAGTGGTCGCTGACAAGTATAGCGACGCGGGCTGTAGGCGGATTTCCGACACGCCGGTTCCACTGCTGCTGACGAGGCTGAAGATTCAGTGTTTTGCTGCCGCATTACTCCGTATCTATGCAGGCGGTGCCGGCGTACCTTGAGTCCATGACGAAAGCGAGGTGCGCGATGATCAAGGAACACTTCCCGATGGGCGCCCTGTTGTTGACGGGGCTGCCGCTGGCGCTCGGCGACGGCGCGCTCTTCATCATGAGCATGGCAGCCGTCATTGCGTCGTTGCCGCTGGTCTACGGCGGCGACGTCGATCAGGTCGTCCGCGCTACCGTCGCGCGCATCGACCGCGACTGACCCGATCACCGGCCCGGCGTTCGCCGGGAACCCCCGCGCCTACAATTGCAGCTCGCGGGCATGCTGCCCGAGGCGCCGGCCGCGGCGAACGCGGCCGCGTGAACCACGCACCTGCGGCCGACGAGCCGGCCGCCAACCACCATGTCTCTTGTCGTCTTCCGCTCCAAAGCCGCCGGCGAAATCTTCATGTTTGCCGAAACGGCTCGGCGCATCTTCGAAATCATCGGTCGAAGCGAGTCCGCCCGCGGCGTGATCACCGCCGAACAGGTCACCGACGCACTGCAGCGGCTGGTCGCCGCCGTCGAACAGGAAAAAACCGACATCAAGTCGGCGGCCGCAGCGGCCGACGAGGCCAGCCGGCGCGGCAGTGAAGAACCGGCGGCAGCGGCACCGATCACGCTGGGCCAGCGCGCCTTTCCACTCATCGAGATGCTGCGCGCCGCCGAAAAGAAGAAGGTCGACGTCACCTGGGGCGTTTAGCGGACGGCATCCGCCGCCGGCGACTCGGCTCCGGGTCCGGGGCCGCCTGCATCCTAGAATCCGGGCGGGAGCAGCCGCAGTCCGCGGCGCAAGACCCTCCCGCCGACGGAGAGCGCGTGCATCACCCACCTAACGGAGCGGTCCGCCAGTCGTGGATCGGCCTCTTTGCCGCCGCGCTGATGGTGGGCGGCGTCGTGCTCGCGCTGCGCGCAATGACCTTCGACTCCGGCATGCACCAGCGTTACGGAGACGCGCTGGCACTGTCCCAGGCAGCCATCGAAACGCAACACGCCAGCGGCGACCTGCGCTCCTGGCAGGCGCGCAATGCCGCGCAGCTCGCGCGCAGCGGTGACGCGCCGATACCGCCGGCGGAACTCGATGCACTGGCCGCCACGACGTCCCAACTGCGCGACCGCCTCGACCGCCTGGCTGCGCTCGAAGTGCCGGCCGACCGCAAGGCAAGTATCGACCAGCTGCGTTCGACCCTGCTGCGCCTGGAGCGCATCGGTCGCAACGGTGCAGTGCTGGGTGAAACCGGTGCGCCGGTGTCCCTCGCGTCGCTCATGGCTTCGGTGAGCGATCTGGAAGCTCTCGAGCACTCGCTGACCGCACTCGTCGTCAATGCCAACCAGCGTGCCAACGCGCTGGCACGGCAGGCCGAGGAGATGAAGTCCACGGCGCGCCTCGGGCTGATCATTTTTTCGATCGTCACGATGGCGCTCGCGCTGCTGCTGGCCCTGCTGACTTTGCGCACGCTGCGTGCAAACAACGAACTGATCGTGCGCATGTCGCGGCTGGCCCAGCAAGATGGCCTGACGGGAATCGCGAACCGGCGCACGCTTGACGAAGCCGTACCGGTCGAGTTTGCCCGGGCGCGGCGCAGCGGCCTGCCCTTGACGCTGGTGATGCTCGACCTGGACCATTTCAAGCGCTACAACGACCGGCGCGGCCATGCGGCCGGCGACGCGCTGCTGCGCGCCGGTGCCCAGGCCTGGCTGAAGCAGCTGCGCCCGACCGACCTGCTCGCGCGATACGGCGGCGAGGAGTTCACGCTGATACTTCCGGCCTGCAGTGCCGACCAGGCCG
>Ga0209254_10003976_pt1 | contig 13524 bp, 8 predicted proteins | sample FrelakmetDIP11DI_FD_187148 | JGI IMG/M metagenome (GOLD analysis project Ga0209254, IMG submission 187148) | Freshwater lake sediment microbial communities from the University of Notre Dame, USA, for methane emissions studies - DIP11 DI (SPAdes)... | ecosystem: Environmental > Aquatic >...
CGAATCGGTTTGAGAAAGTAAAAATCCTGAAATAAAAAAAAAGATACTTAAACCAATTATTGCAGCATATGTATCTACTAATCGGATTAAGTCATAACAAGAAACATAATTGTCAATATGACAAAAGACTATAAGAAGTATTGCGGTTGCCTTAAGAATATCTACTTCAGGGAACCATAGTTTCATCGATTTACCGGTAATTTTCATTTAGATAAATGAAGTATTCGGAACTACTCATATTAACCTTCCGCAACGATTCCTCGAACAATTCCCGAACGCAGGATGCAAAAAATTCTATTCGATTTAAGAATTAGAATAGTACAATCAAAAAAGGTGATGAAAAACCAAGAAAAGGAGGTGATTCAAACCTTATGGTACAGCAATTTTCCACACTTCAAATTCATTATTTGAATAAAGCAAATTAACCGATGGATCATTCTTTAAACGGATAAAATCCGAATCCGTAAACGATTTTATTCTGTTTCTTCTGTCAACTGAAACAGCATAGGGAGTCAATCTCATCATTTCTGTTGTCATCATATACAACTGACTATCAGGAAGATATGCGAATGAATCGCCAAGAGTGCTGTTCGTATGGTATCCAAAATGTGAAGGAATAATTTCAATATATTGAATTACAAATTGATAATTCGTGGCATTCGTTGTCCCGAAATAATATTCTGAATATCTATTAATCGAAAGTTCCTCTTTTACAAGAGGAATTTCTGCATCTGGATATTCCAAAATCCAATCGATTCCGTTTTTATCCCCATATGATAGTGCTGAATTAGGCAGACCATTCAATGGACTTGCGTAAAGGGTCATTATTGTCAACATACAAACAATGGTAATTATCACGGTTATTGAAGTAATGAGTCCTCTCCGTTGTCGTTCCCGATAAAAAAACAATCCACACAGGATTGTTGCAAAAACCAATCCATAACTAGCTGCTCTGATCGGTTCAGCAATTACAAAATATCCGACCATCAGTGCAATTCCTATGCAGATTGCCACACAAAATTGTAGTGAATAAATAAGGTCTTCCTCATATATTTTCTTGATTTGAAAATAGTGATAAATCATATAAAATATGAAAAACAACGCAATTGAAAAATAAAGGAACATAGGTCCATAAACTTTCAAAAAACGATCAATCACCAGCCAGATTGATGCATTTGAAATCGCCACCTCACTTATTTGATTTTCCATGATTGATGTAAATGCCCTTTGACCTAAAAGAGCAGAAGCCATCAAATATAGGTCGTCCAGAAGACTTCTAAATTGAAGCCACCACAGGAGAAGTGTTAAGGATACTATCATCACAATATTTGCTGCTTCAATATATGATTGCCGTCCTGTCGTCCATCCTTTAAATAGTTCAAAAAATGCGAAAAGGGAAAACATAATGATAAGAAAAACTGATATCATAGGATGACAAAAAACAATAAATAACGAGAGAAATATCAGACAGATGTAGAAAGGATTCTTTTGTATAGGATTATGAGTGATTTTTTGATACACATATAAAATTAATGGAATAATAAATAGTGCAAATAAAAAAGGTATGAAACTGTAAAGAAGGAAGGAAAAAATAAGAGGAATACCAAAGATCGAAATAAATATCCCCCCGTTTTTTGTGCCAAGTATTGTTTTACCTAAAATATGCAGGGATAAAACATACAAAATAAAAAAAACAATTGAGAGTATAAATATTAAAATAATAAAGTCCGGTACCAGATTATACAATATTGATAACCAGATATGCATTATGGGATATATATCGGTTAGGGGCAAATATCCAGAATTTAATATTTGATTTGCTACTAACATATGGTGATATATATCACCGCCTCCACGACTCATCGAATAATAACCCCTCATAACTGGAAGGAATAATATTGTTGTATCTATAAGGAGTATTGAAAAATAGCCATAATACAGGTTCTTCGACTGGCTATCTCCTGATCGAATTATCGTATCAATACTGAAAAAAATGTTAATTGTGAGTAACACCCAGAGGATAGTTGGATATGCCTCATAAATTGAGAGTTCATAACCCGTTGCTGGGGGTGTTGTTGCAATTATTAATAGAGATAAAAGCAACGTGAGACCGATGATGAGTGGAGCAATCCGTCTTTGGAATATTGCATTCTGGGTTAGTTTGCGAAAAATGTTCAATGGGATTCACCTATCATAGAGAAAGAAAAAATTTATCGGTAATTTCGGGATTCCATGCATTAATTTCAACTCACTTTTGAAGATGCGAAATTATGTATATTTATCAGCCTCAAGAAAGGCCCTATTTTTTAATTTTAACGAAAATTTTCCCATTTGGCAACCACTTTTTCAAAGGTATATTGTTCATCACAAACCATCTCTTGGTATCCGCGATCTTCTCCAGATCCAGAGAACTCAGCGCCCTGATATGCACTGCGGCAGGTTATCTTCTATAATAAACCATGTCTCGCAATCTATAAAAATATCCGGTATCGCACCTTTCGGGATTGCCAGGAGTATCGTCCCACAGGCTATAGATTCGAGCACGTTAGGATGCCCCCAGGTGAATGAAGTGAGGACGAGGAGCCGGAGTTCAGATGGCGAGAGGGATCTTTTTAGATAAATGGGTATGTACACGAAGTGCTGTAAAAAGTGAAGGTGCCCTGTATCCACCAGTGAATTGGAAACAAAGAGGAACAGTGCAATGAATCTAAGAGATATCGCACTCAATTATCTTACCGATAACGAAGTGAGAGACAGAGTCAAGTACGTCAGCAAAGCTCTTCTCGTAGTTGTGGGATCCTGGGTGCAAGGGTCGCAGACGCAGAACGTGAACTTACGTGGGAAGGATTATTCTCGGACTCAAAGGAGAGAGGTCTCTCCAAGGTGGATCTCATCATCTCAGACGGCTATACCGGAATCCAAGCTGCCGAAAGAATGTTCCCGGGCGAAAAGTCCCTCGGAAACATCACAAGAAAAATTCAGGGACCCTGAAAGAATGCCTGAGCGATTCCGGTAGACTGCAGAAATACGCAGCTCACTCGATGAACGGGGCCTCTCTCGTGCAGCTGATACTATTCACCGGTTCCATCACGGGTTGATGAATTATCGATCATCTCCTTTGGAGTTCTGGAAAAAGATCCGGACTACCGATCTCTTAGGGGGGGTCTGATAGCAGTAATGTTCCAATTTTTTTCTTTTTTGCATGAAATCTCAATAATTCCGGAATATTTACCTTGGATACTCCATCCCCCTGGGTGAGCATACAGGGTTCATCCCCCATATTGGGTTGGATTTTTTTCACCCGGCTCCCGATCATGGTCTTAGTTACCCTATCTTTAGACCCTGAAGGTGATCTATAAAGATCGCTTCCCTCATCCTTTCCACAGGTCAATGGAAAGCTATGTCATCTTCAGACAGCTGGATAGTAGTTCAAGATCAGATTTCGTCAATTCAGGATAATTTCCACAGTAAAAGCCACACTGATGAATCATATCAGTACCTGGTAGATCATAGAGAGTTTTAACATATTTTTTATAAAATGGCTGGTTTTGAATGTTGCCCGCTATCAAAGGCCTGATTTCAACACCGGCACCAGAAAATTGTGAAAAGTATTTGTTCCTCAATGCTGGATTTTTACACACTACGGGAAATGCAAAACTTGATAGAAGGGACAGATGTGAATGATCTAAGGTAATCAGGTCAGAATTATTTATTACCTCTTTTTCAAGAAAATGATAGTTTCTCTCTCTCATTTTAATAGAATCTTCTAAAAACTCTAATTGTTTCAATCCAAGAAATCCGGTAATTTCAGTTGGTCTAAGATTATAACCCAAATCGTAAAAAGTATATTTTGCATCAAATTCAGTTTTTATCTGAAATTTTTTTCTGATTTTAAATTGCTGGTTAGCATCCAGATTTCTATCCCATCCATTCGCGCGAACAATTCGAAGCATTTCAGAAAGTTCTTTGTCGTCAGTACATACCATCCCGCCTTCTATCGTTGACATATGATGAGCAACAAAAAATGAGAATGTGGATGCCATTCCAAAATTCCCTGCTTTCCCTGAAGGTAGTTCACTTCCAAGAGATTCACAATTATCTTCAATGAGCAGGATGTTGTTTTCCTTGCATATTTGTTTTATTTTGTCTAAATCCCCGGTAAATCCCAATGCATTTGTAATAAATAGTGCATCTAACTCACCATTTTTTAATCTCTCTTGAAGATTACAGGACATGACATTCAATGTGGAGGGCTCACAATCTACGGGAACTGGAATACAACCCATCTGAATGATCGGCATGGTATTTGTTGACCAGGTCAACGCTGAAAAACCTACATGGGCATTTTCCTTCAAATAACCTAAGTTTTTAAGGGATTGTAATAAGGCCAGATTCGCACTGCCTCCACTATTGAATAAAATTGCATCATTTCGTTGTTGTACTTTTGAGAATTCATACTCGAAATCGAAACATTGCTTATCCATGCTTAAACGTGGGGCATGTAAAATAAACTCAGCAAGTGCTTTTTTCGTTTCGTATTCATTTATAAATGCATTTTTCATTAAGGGAAGCATAAAAGATCTATCCGTTATTTGATGTAATGGTTAATTGGTTTTTTCTTATTTGTTTATAGTCACTGATCATTTGAGTGATGCCATCTTCCAGGACGATTTTTGGTTTAAATCCAAGAGCTGCTATCTTTGATATATCCATACATTTTCTCAACATCCCATCAGGCATTGAAGTATCCCATTCGATTTGCCCATAATAACCGGTTTTTTTTGCAGCAAGTGTTGCCAGATCCCGAATGGAAATATCTTCTCCCCATCCTATGTTAATAATTTCAGGATTATTCCAAGTGTCCATCAAAAATAAAAGAGCAACTGATAAATCTTCCACATTAAGAAACTCCCTTCTGGCGACACCAGTCCCCCAGAGAACCACCTTTTCCGAATCCTCCTCTACCGCATCCACAAATTTTTTTACCAAAGCTGATAAAACATGAGAATTCTCTGGGTCAAAATGATCATTCGCGCCATAGAGGTTGCATGGCATCGGGCAGATGGTATTCAATCCGTATTGCTGTTTATAATAAAGGGCCATTTTCACACCCGCAATTTTTGCAAGGGCATATCCTTCATTTGTGGGTTCTAAAGGCCCCGTCATCAAATACTCTTCTTTCATGGGTTGAGGACAATCTTTTGGATAGATACAAGAACTTCCAAGAAATAATAATTTTTTAATCTCGTATTTGCGACAACACTCATAGATATTATTTTGAATCATCAAATTATCATAGAGAAATTCTGCAGGATGAGCAATATTTGCCTTGATTCCTCCAACTCTTGCCGCTGCAAGAAATACAAAATCAATATTATTGCTGCGAAAGAACTTGTTAACTGCATCCTGATCTTTTAAATCCAGCTCACTGCTTGTGGCTGTAATAATGTTATTATAGCCCCTCGTTTTTAACTGGTTAACGATTGAAGACCCGACCATTCCACGATGGCCTGCCACATATATTAAAGAATTTTTTTCCATAATAGATATCTCTTCAGACAATATTTCTTTTCTCACAATGAGGTCAGGGTGCTTACACTTGAAGTGCTGGAACAGAAGAATTGCCGTTAAAAGAGTTTGCGGCATGGCAGAAAATCAGAGATAACATAATTGCAATGGTTAACTGGCAATTTACCCCTGATAACACCAGGGTAAAATTACACCGCCTTTATCCGACACTTGAGTTGACGAGACACGAAGGTTCCCGTTTTATTATTACGTTTTGATCGATACATGCGCATTGAACATGTGACTTTGTGTTGATTTTTACTGCACTATCACTACCGGTACCACAGAGTAATCTTGAACATGATACTGCCCGGTCACTTTGATTTTTTAAGAATTCCGGAATATCTTTTAACTGCACTCTCAAAAGTAAATTCTCTTTTTAGTAAATCCTGAGTATTGATTATAATTCTTTCGAGATGGGGAAAACTTAATGATCTCATGACATTTTGTTGTATGCTATCTGGAGAATTATTTGCCATGATAAAGCCCGTCTCGCCATCCTTAATAAAATCTGGCAAAGCTCCGACAGGAGTTGAAAGGACCGGTGTCCCGCATGCCATCGACTCCAATACAATATTTGAAAGGCCTTCTGTATCGGAAGGTACTATGAGCAATCTGAACTCATTCAAATAATGAGGTAATTCATTCTGGGGAATCCATCCTGTAAGTATCACATTTTTTAAAATATTAGATTTTACAAGGTTTGAGCGAATCTGGTCATTAAGCGGTCCGTCCCCGATAATATAAACTCTAAGATTATTATTCTCCTTTAAAATACCGGGGAGTGCTGAAACAAAATTCAAAATTCCCTTCTCTTCACTTAATCGTCCAACATAGCCGATTATATTATCCCTTTGGGAAAATTGTTTTGTGATCGAAAAATTTTCAAAATTAATATAATGCCGGTGACCAATTATTATTTTGTTTTGATATCTTTCTAATCTCCATTCTGGAATGACATGCGCCGAATAGACAACAATTTTTTTGGAGAAGAAAAAATTTATCTGGTCTTCTATCGCTAATATTTTTAATAAATGAGATTTTTTTGATTTATTGTCTTCACTATTCGAAGAACCAAGGATCAGGAGAGGGCTTTTTCCCATCAACCTCAAGGTAAGAACAGGTAGTGTCAAACTCTCGGCGAGAAAAAAGAGATAGTAATCTGTTTTTTTATGAAATACTAAAAACAATGAAATTTTCAATTCTGTAATAAAATATATCAGTATCCGGTTAACTATGGATTTATTCCGGTAGTGCGATAATCCGACGACATCATATCCGTGACATCGGTTTTCTTTAAGCGATTGAATTTGATCGGGATCTTCACAGATTACATAAATGTCCCCATTTACAATTTCATTGAGGACTTTTACAAAATTTGGAATAAATCGTACTTTACTGAAATCACCAGCAGTTATAACGGTTATGGACCCGTTTAATTGAGAAATCGGAAGATCATCGTTCATTGTTGGGCCTTACTATTCGACACATGGTTCGCATTAACCTCAATCAGAAATTTTTATATCTGACATGCCAGCTACCTTTTGATATACCTGCAAAATTCTGGCGGTGTTATCGTCAAATGGTAATGAATTTATTTTTTGCTTATAATAGTGGTAGTTATCCAGCAGATCCGTTACCTTTAATGTGAAGTCGTCGATATCTCGATTTTTAAACACAATCGTCCCTTCAGGTCTCGTAACAACATTACTAGCTACTGCAGGTATCCCAAAATAAAGTGCTTCTCTAATAGAGATTGCATCACCATCGGTATTTGTTGGTCTGATAAATATACTACTTTTTTGTATTATGGGATGAAATGGGTACGATTGCGTTACAAATAAAAAATTATTTTGAAGATTTAATTCAATTATTCTTTGCTGCAAATAGACAAAATATTGCCTGTCTCCTTTTTCCCACAAAAATTCCGGCAAAAAAAATATTAATCCAACATTATTCCAATTTTGTTTCAGTTTATAGCATAACTCAATGCATAAATCTATCCCATAAACATCCTCACCTTTAAAAAAGATTATTTTAAATGCGTTAGCAGAAAGTGTAGGATAATGTGTGTCTAAAAAATCCCAGATATCTTTGGGAATTTCATTTATTTCTTCTTTCTCAAGTGCAGGTGGAATAAAAGCTGGAATTAAAAATATCTTATTGGGATCAATACCTATTGATAAACAAAATTCCTTGATATTTGAATTTACAACAATCAGAGATGTGGTGGATTTTAATGCAATTTGTATGCCCTTTCTTATTATAAAATTGTAATCTCTCCAAGAATTGATTAATGCTTCACTATGCAATGTAGCTATTGTTTTTTTCCCCAATAAACCCATCAGACCTACAATTATCTGACCTCTCCAGTCTTCGGTATGATTGTGGATAATTTCATTTTTAGTCGATAAAAAATATTTTATCATCCACAATTTTGGATGTTTAATACAAACAATCCGATTTTCTTTATTCTCTCGCTGTACGCCTAATACATCATAAAGAACGTAATCAATATTACATTCGTCTAATTTTTTCATTAATCTATGAACGTGAACGGTAACACCAGTATAAGGTGGAGTACAAGAACCAATTAAACCAATTTTTAACCCTTTAGGTTTTTTCATTATGTATCAATTCCTTACCCCTATTACCTTTTAATTTAAACCAGGATTCCCTTAAGAGCCGCACAAAACGTATCGGCCACGACCGGATTATTTGCTGTTATTACGAGATCTGCTTTTACCTTTTCACCATAGAAGGGACCATGCCCATTGAGTGAATACGGACCATCAGTTAATGCAGTCTTCGGATTGAGCACCTTAGTAAGGAGGGTTAGTTTCCAACGTAAGTACTTATGATGCAGATACCGCATGGTATCAGGATAGCAGCGCCATAGGTTCTTCATTCTTAATGTAATTGTGGTCATCACGGACACTTTGAGGAACGGTAGATCAGCTTCCGCATATGGCAATCATATATACCTATAATAATAATATGCTGTGTCATCGTTTACCCCCTAAATTACAGATATGAGTTCATCCGCTCTCTTCTGGTAGGTGTGATCTTTTACTATCCTTGCCCGTGCACGTTCACCCATCTTTTCACGTTCATTATCAGAATCCAGTAGTTGTTGATAAATTGGTACAACTTCAGTTTCATTCTTTGCAATCATTAATTCTTTGCCAGGTTCAAACCATTCCTCAATACCGAGATAAGGATTTGATACAATACAAGCACCAAATGCTGCGAGTTCGAAGGGTCGGGCACTTGAGGATGCATATACAGATGCAAAGGGTAATCTGGTAATGTTTAAACAAATTTTACTGCCACAACAAAATTTCCTGAACGCACTCACTGAGAAATCACCGATGAAATCTGCATTACCAAGATCTATCCTCAGATCCTTTCCTCCAATGACAAACTTGTTTTTTATCATCTTTTTCGATGCATCTGCAATCATTGCAGCCATCCATTTTTCTCTGGTTCCCGTCCCATACCCAAAAAAAGAAATATCACTATCTTTGGGAAGATTGAGTGGTTTGAATAAATCGGGGTCCACTGCGTAATAGAGAGTCCGTATATTTTTGGCTCCCATGGTTTTTAATTCTGGAATTACCCCTTTGGAACTGGAAAAGAATGCATCAAATTCTGAGAGATCGGCCCCGGTATAATAACTGAATTTATATCCGCTCTCCTTTACATAGTGAGGAAGCGAGATTGGCATATCTCCTTCATAATACATGACAGGAATGTCGTATCGATTCCGTATCTTTTCTGCGATACCTGATATGTGGGTGATCGGTATTGAAAAAAAGAAAACCGCGTCAATATTTTTCTCCTTTTCAAGGATTGACAAAATATGAGAAGTCCATTTTTTTCCCACGTGGCGATCAATGATGTTGTTAATGAGAGAATACTGTTTTTCATTTTTTGGTGAGAGCTTGCCAGTTTTCTTCCTGCAGTCAAGAAGGTAATTATAACATTTACTCTCACTGGCACAGGGATTTGGATACGTCCTCCACCATAAGGATTCAACGGGATCACCAAGAAAAGGGACAGCGATGACTTCATTTCCTGTCTCATGGAGTGCTTTTAACAGCTGCCACCATGATGGAGTACATCCTAATTTATACTTTAAATCAAGTGTTGAACAGACAACAAGTATTTTCATAGTACACCCGGATTCGTGGCTTTTTTATACCATTGGATCGTTTTTGTTAAACCTTTCCTGCATGCTGTTTTCGCCATAAAACCAAATTCAATTTCTGCTTTTTTGGATCCTTCAGTTCCTGAACCAGGTATGTCCCGATGAATCCTGCACCGCCGGTTACAAGAACCTTTTTTGATTTCATATGATCATTTCCAAGAGTATATACTTTTAAGATTTTTTATAAGTTAAATCCATTTATTGATGGAGCGAAAAATTTCATTTTCAATTTCTTTCATGTGTGTTAACCTTAAACCTGTATAAATATTAGTACCAGGTCTCCTTCATCATCATGAGGCTGTCCAACGGTTAGCAAGGCTCGTTGGATAGCCTCTATTATAATCGCGGGGGATAGGAGAATATACTATCAATATCATGACATCTTTGACAAATTCCCGTGCAGGGCAGCACATTAGACCTGGGTTGTGCTTACGATATCCGGTGGAAAAAAGGTCACAATCATCAAAATTTTATGTTAGTGATTTTTTTCCTGCAGCATCATTCGAATTCCCTCCTTAAATGATGTGACCGGTATATGGAATTCATCCCACCAGGGATATTCCGGGAATACATCACATGAGGCGAGGGAGTCTACCTGATCTGGAGTAAATTGCTGATTTCCGGATAATTTTTGGTATGTGATCATGAGAAATTTGAATAATGGAATCGGGAGAGATAGTCTCATTTTAAAACCGCCAAGTTCACGAAAAACAGTGTCTATCATATCCTTGAAAAAGATGGTATCCTTTCCATTGATGGAATATACTTTATTTTCCGGAAATTCGTCAAGAAAATGAAGTATCAGACGACAGATATCATCAATATAGAGCGGCTGTCGTGGCCATCTGCCATGCCCGGGGATGGGAAAGATTGGCATTTTTTTTGCGAAATTGATCAGGTACCCGATATTCTTGTCATCAGTCGGACCGTACATCATCGAAGGCTGGATAATGCAATATGTCAATCCACTCTGTTTTACAAGTTCTTCGGCACGTAACTTTGTACCAGCATACGAATCTTTTCTGACAGATAGTACTGCGGCAGAACTGAAAAAAATTATTTTGGAAATGGCTGCAGCCTTTGCAGCCTCTATAATATTTTCAGTTGTCCGGATATTGTTCTTCTGAAAGTCCTCTTCATATTTTGAGGAAATCTGTGCTGCAAGATGGATGATTACATCCTGCTTGGAAAAAAGATCATACCACTTACCTTTTTCGGAGAGATCTGCCTCCTCAATTTTTATGCCATACTTTTTTACCATCTGAAGGTTATCAGTATTTTTGTCTATCACGGTGATATTTTCTGCAGGAATAGCATTAATTAGAAATTTTACAAGGTTTCTTCCAACGAAACCTGCACCGCCCGGAATAATGATTTTGAGATTTTTCATTATAAATTCCTCAATTATTGGTGTTAAATTGTATGTGTATCATTTTTGTTATGCGATAATACAAAAATGTTACACTCTTCTCAATCCTATTCCCGTTCTCAACAAACCACTGGTATGTATCCTCGAGGCCGTGATCAAATTTCATCTGTGGTTTGTATCCGAGTTTCAGTTCGTTCACCTGTTTGTGCGAATAAATCCAGCACCGTGGGTTACATTGATGGATCCTGTTATATTTCCGGACAGGTGAAGAAAAGATGCAATTTTTTCTGATACCCTCTCAACACCGTTAATACACTATAGTATGTTTATGGTGAGGCTGTATAAATCAATGCCTGCTGCAATAATCTCTCATCAAAGAGAAATATCAGACTTATTATTTGTAACAGACATATAAAGTTACCCTGAACCGAACTATTCGAATTTCACCCAAATGAGATTCGAAATGCATAAAAATATCTGGATTAATGGTTAAGTTATTCCCATGGATAATAATTGGAACTCTCATTTTGTAATAAATGATGGCGATTCTCAATCTGTTTTCAAAAATATAAAAAAATTACGGGTAGGAATCATGCTGGATAACTATCGCCTTGAAGCATGGGACTTTAAAATGCTTGAGGTTATTACCCGGTCAGATTATGCCTCCCTGGAGCTCGTATTATTAAATGAAAGCCGAGAAGAAAAAAAATCATATAACGATAAAATTCTCTCAAATCGGAATAAATTATTATATAATGCCTATACAAAACTGGAAGATCGAATCAGTCAGCCGAAACCTGCATTTTTCCCCATGGATGCCCAGAATCTTCTTAAGAATGTCCCCGTAATTGGAATAAAACCACAAATGGATAAGAATTCTGATCGGTTTCAGGAACAAGATATTGAAAGAATAAAAGAATCCAACCTCGATGTAATCATACAGTGCGGATTCCGGATACTCAAAGGAGATATCCTGAAGGCTGCGAAATACGGCGTATGGTCATATACCTATGCTGATAATACTGTCATAAGAGATGGCCCCCCTGGTTTCTGGGAGACTTTTGGAAGAATGGGCGAGCGAGGAGTACTACTTCAAATCCTGACCGAAGACGTAGATAACGGAATTGTACTCTATCGCTCATTCCTCCCTTGCATTTCTTTTTTTGTGAGGAGAAATAATATTGACTGTTTCTTGAAATCGTCATTGTTTGTTCCAAGAACATTAAAACGACTACATGATGAAGGTGAGAAAGGTTTTTTCGATAAAATAGAGAAGGATAATAAAAAAGTAAATTTTTATAATTATCAATTATATGACTATCCAAATAATTTTGAATTTTTAAAACTGTTTTTAAAACACTCTTATCATATGAGCGCATTTTTTCTCCCTCTCATTTTTTTCAAGAATCACTGGTTGCTGATGTATGATCTCAACGATCAGATTTCAACATCTTTCTGGCGTTTTAAAAAGATAATCCCTCCCCGGGACAGGTTCTGGGCCGACCCCCACGTTTTTTTTAAGGATGATGTATACTACATATTTATCGAGGAATGGATCTATAAAAAGGAAAAAGCGCACATTTCTCTTATCGAGATGCAACAATCGGGAAAATATTCCGATCCCGTAAAAGTATTAGATGAACCGTTTCATCTGTCGTACCCGCATGTTTTTGAGTATAATGGAACATTATACATGACCCCGGAAACGAAAAGTGCAAAAAGTATTAATCTTTACCAGTGCACTGATTTTCCAACGGGGTGGAAACACCAGGCTACTCTTATAGATTCAATAGAAGCTGTTGATCCAACAATCCTGTTCCATAAGAATAAATGGTGGTTATTCGCAACCGTTGCAGAACATGAAGGAACTTCAATCGATAATGAATTGTACTTGTTCTATTCAGACAATTTATTGAGTCACAACTGGAAAAGTCATCCCATGAACCCCGTGATATCCGATGTCAAAAGAGCAAGACCTGCAGGTAAAATATTAGAACGAAATGGTATACTCTACCGTCCATCACAATGCTGCAATCCCTGGTATGGGTATGGAATAAAACTCAATGAAATTGTTGCACTGACAGAAAACGATTACTCAGAAAGAGAAATTGCTTTCATTGAGCCAAAATGGGACAAAAAACTGATTGGAGTACACACACTCTGTCATGAAAACAGATTAACAATGATTGATGGCTATTACAATAAATTTGTCGTATAGGATGCGAAGGGTTACGATGTCCGGACTGGCGAACAACATCGGAACAGTACCACTGCCTTCCAAGTCAGAAAGCTGGATGGACAAAGATTCAATTGTTCACTGAAAGCCATATCCTACCCTATCCCAGCAGATCGCATCGTATCTCTCTCAGACCAGATA
>Ga0209254_10003978_pt1 | contig 13516 bp, 14 predicted proteins | sample FrelakmetDIP11DI_FD_187148 | JGI IMG/M metagenome (GOLD analysis project Ga0209254, IMG submission 187148) | Freshwater lake sediment microbial communities from the University of Notre Dame, USA, for methane emissions studies - DIP11 DI (SPAdes)... | ecosystem: Environmental > Aquatic >...
GTCTGCCGCCGCCGCGGCCTTGGTCGCATCGTGCGCAACGACCCCGCCGACCGGCCCGATGGGCTTCTTCGTCACCAGTGCCAACCCCGGCAATGGCGGCAATCTTGGCGGCCTCGCGGGTGCCGATGCACATTGCCAGAAGCTCGCCGCCGCTGCCGGTGCGGGCAACCGCACGTGGCGCGCTTACCTCAGTACCAACTACATCCCGCCGAGCACCGCTGCCATACACGCGCGCGATCGCATCGGCAACGGGCCGTGGTTCAACGCCAAGGGCGTGCTCATCGCCAACGATGTGGCCCAGCTGCATGGCGCCAACAACCTGACCAAGGCGACGGCGCTGACCGAGAAGGGCACCGTGGTGAACGGTCGTGGCGACACGCCGAACCAGCACGACATCCTGACTGGATCGCGGCCCGATGGCACGGGCTACCCGGGGTTTCCGGGCCAGCCCAACATGACCTGCGGCGAGTGGACCCGCGAAGCCAATGCGTTTGCAATGGTCGGCCACCATGATCGGCTCCAGAACACGCCGATCACGGACCCCTGGGCGGACTCGTGGAACTCGTCGCACTTGACCGTGAGCTGCAGCAAGGAAGATCTGCCGAAGTCCGGCGGCGCGGGCCTGTTCTATTGCTTCGCTGCCAATTGACCTGAACCGCTGGTCGCGCGCCGCCTGCATCCAGTCGGATGCTTCGGCGCGTGGTTCGTCTGCGGCCTGCCCCCGACGATGAAGGGCACGATCGAGGTCGTGGCCAGGAACTGATCAGTCGGCGATGCGCACGCCCACGATTCGCCCGTTGCGCGGATCGACCGTGCAGTCGTAGCTGAAGTGGGTTGTCGGCGCGCGCACAGTAGGTGTGGCGATTCCCTGGCCGCGCAGGCTGGCGTTGCCGCCGTCTTGCTGGCTGAGCTGGCGGGTATCGGCGTTGAAGTGGATCGCGGCAACGCTGGGCCAGCGTTGCTTCAAGGCTCCGGCAGCGGCTGACTCACAGGCGGTGGGCGAAATCTGGCTCAGGTCGGGCTCGACCGCTTGCGCTGCCGGCGGGGTCTGCCCCGGCGCTCCGGCGTCGCGCAGCACGACGCCGGCGACAGTGTTGGTGCGGGTGTCGAAGGTGCAGCTGTAGCTGAATGGCCGCGTACCGCTGGCTGCGCGCACCTGGCCACTGCCGCGATAGGTGACTTCGGCAGCGTCCGCCGGACCCGGCGCCAACACCGGCGCTGCGGCAAAGCTTGCGGTTGCCGTGGCGCCACGTGTTTCCCGCAGTGTGTCCTGGGCTGCACGCTCGCAGGCCGTTGCAGCTGCGGTGCGGCCCGGCGCCGCCGCGGCGCCACCGGGCGCGGACGCTGGCGCCGCTACCGTGGCGCTGCACAGCGCGGTCAGGCAAGCCAGAATCGGGGCGTTGAATGATCGTTGCATGGCGGCCAGTGTAGGGCGGCGAGGCGCCTGGCGCTGTGCCCTACTCGGAGGGGGCCGGCGGCGCAGGCAAGCGGCCCCACAGCTGAGTGAGCCGCGCGTCGCGGCCGCACGCGTTGCGGTAGTACTTGTAACGCACGGGATTCTTCTTGTAGTAGTCCTGGTGGTAATCCTCGGCCGCATAGAACGGCCCCGCCAGCGCGATTTCGGTAACCACAGGCTCCTTGAAGGGCTTGCTCTTCTCCAGGTTGGCGAGCGAGGTCTTGGCTGCGGCCAGTTGCTCGGCATTCAGAGCGAAGACAGCTGTGCGGTAGGGCGAACCTGCGTCGCAGAACTGGCGGTCCTTGGTGGTCGGATCGATGGTCCGCCAGAAGTACTCCAGCAGCTGCTCGTAGCGCACGCGTTTGGGGTCGTAGACGATCTCGACCGCCTCGGCGTGGCCAGTCAAGTTGGACGAAACTTGTTCGTAGCTCGGATTGGCCACCTTGCCACCGATGTAGCCCGACGTGGTGCTGACGACGCCCGGCACCTTGTCGAAGTCCGATTCGACGCACCAGAAGCAGCCGCCGGCAAAGATGGCCTTGGCCATGCCTGCGGGCGCCGGCTTGGTCACGGTGGTGCCTTGGGCCAGCGGGCTGCCAACGGCAAGGGCCGTCGCCACGCCGACGCCGAGCGCGACCAGGGCACCGACCGCCCAGTGTGAGGTGGCTTTCATGCGGCCTCCGGCAGGAACTTCAAGGCGACACCGTTATTGCAGTAGCGCAGACCGGTCGGCTTGGGGCCATCGTTGAAAACATGACCGTGATGGCCGCCGCAGCGCGCACAGTGGTACTCGGTTCGCGGGAGGCCCAGGCCGTAGTCGCGCTTGGTCTTCACGGCGCCGGGCAGGGTGTCGAAGAAGCTCGGCCAGCCAGTGCCGCTTTCGTACTTGGTGCTGCTGGCAAACAGCGGCAGCTCACAGCCGGCGCACTGGAACACGCCTTTGCGCTTTTCCGCGTTCAAGGGGCTGGTGCCGGCGCGCTCGGTGCCTTCTTCGCGCAACACGTTGTACTGCGCCGGCGTCAGGCGCTGGCGCCATTGCGCGTCGGTGAGCAGCAGCGGTTCGATGCGCGGGAGTTCTGCCTTGCCGGCCGCGGCTGGCGCCGCATGGGCGGCACGGTAGGTGGCGGATGCAATGCCGAGGCTGGACAGCAGGCCGAGCCATTGACGACGGGTCATGTGGGCTTCCTTGGGATGGGCGTTGTTCGCCGGTGCGTGTCTGTCGCCACCGGCGCTGGCACCTTACAGCATCCGGTATGGCAAGCACGTCACCGTTGACCATCCCTGGCCGCGTTAGGTTCCGCGGCAACCCCAACAGCTTACGCGGCCTGGCGGGCCAGGCGCGGGTCCTCGTCTTCAAAGAAGGCCGAGGGCACGGGCTCGAGTTGACCGTAGTCGGTGGTGTCGCCGTCGGCAAGCAGCTCCTGGATGTCGGCCACCGGAATCATGGCGCGGCCGCCCTTCATGACGGCCACTTCGTCCTCGGCAGCTGCGCCGGCTTTCGGGAAGAACAGCGCGCGCGCTTCGCTCACGCTGGGCAGGTGGTCCTCGTTCCACTCGTACACCGTCACGCCAGCGGCGCGCAACACTTCGACCAGGCGCTGGTGGCGCTTGGCACTGCGCACCGATTCGTCGGACGTGCGCACCTCTACGGCGGCCACGGCACGTGAGCTGAAATCACAGACCAGCAGGTCAACGCCCAGGCGCCCGGCGCGCTGCAGCCATTGCGCGTAGGGGAAACGCGTGGGCACGCTGATGAAGCGTGACAGTGGCACCTGGGCCAGCACGACATGGCCGGGCAGGGAGCGGCGCAGGATTTCGTAGGCCTGGCGCTCGCCCAGCGTCATCACACGCACGGCCTGCGGCGGCCAGGCCTGCACCGTGTCCAGCGTTTCGTCGGCAGATGCGGACCGCGGCGCGGCGCGGCGGTGGCGTCGCCAGAGTGAAGACGCCACCAGCAGGGCGATGGCGACCAACAAGGCGACAGCGGCAGTGGGATCGAGCAGGTTCATGGCATGCGTGAGCCGGCAGGCGGCGTAAAGGCTGTTGATCGCTTTTCGGCAAGGCTAGGGCCACGCGCGAGTCAGGGCAAGCCCGCGCCGGTACGCTGAGGCGCGAAATGCCCAATCCTTGGCAGGTGGCGGGTTGCCCCCCGTAAGCAGGTGTTGCCGGGTGTGAGCCGGAACGGCTGCTAAGCTGACTCGCGTCTGGCACTCACTTCGCGCACCCATGGCCGTCAGCAACTTGCTTGCCCTGATCGACGACATCGCCACCGTGCTCGACGACGTGGCGGTGCTGACCAAGGTCGCCACCAGGAAGACCGCTGGCGTGCTCGGCGACGACTTGGCTCTCAATGCCCAGCAAGTGGCCGGCGTACGTGCCGATCGCGAGTTGCCGGTGGTGTGGGCGGTTGCCAAGGGCTCCATGGTCAACAAGGCGATCCTGGTGCCCGCCGCGCTGGCCATCAGTGCGCTGGCGCCGTGGGCCGTGACGCCGTTGTTGATGATCGGTGGCCTGTTTCTCTGTTACGAGGGATTCGAAAAGCTGGCCCACAAGTTCCTCGCAACCGCAAGCGAAGATGCCGCCCACCACGCAGAACTGATGCAGGCCCTGACCGACACGACTGTCGACATGGCCACGCTCGAACGCGACAAGATCAAGGGCGCCGTGCGGACCGACTTCGTGCTCTCGGCCGAGATCATCGCCATCACGCTCGGGGCGGTGGCTCAGGCGGCGTTCCTGACCCAGGTGCTGGTGCTTTGCGGCATTGCCGTGGTCATGACCGTGGGCGTCTACGGTTTCGTGGCCGGCATCGTCAAACTTGATGACTTCGGCCTGTGGTTGACGCGCCGCACGGGCGCTGCAGCTGCACTGGGCCGGGCGATCCTGCGCGCGGCGCCCTGGCTGATGAAGGGCCTGTCCGTCGCCGGCACCGCGGCGATGTTTCTCGTTGGCGGTGGCATCCTGACCCACGGTCTGCCGGTCCTGCACCACGCCATCGTGGGCGTGATCGACGGCCTGCAGGGTGTTGCGCTGAGTTCGGCCGCGGCGGCGCTCGATGTGCTCGTGGGTCTTGTGGCTGGGGCCCTGACACTGGCGTTGGTGTCGGCCATCGGCCGTTGGCGGCGAGGAACGTCAACCGCTGCCGCCGAGGGCCGTTAGAGTCGCGCGGCGCTGCACTTCGCAGGTGCTGCACACATCCCCACACGGAGACACCCAATGCTGAAGAAACTTCTCACCGTCCTGGTAGCACTGTTCGCCGTCGCTGCGTTTGCCGCGGTCGATGTCAACAAGGCCACGCAGGCCGAACTCGAGTCGGTCAAGGGCATTGGCCCCGACATCGCAGGCAAGATCCTCGACGAGCGCAAGAAGGGCACCTTCAAGGACTGGACCGATCTGGTCGACCGCGTCAAAGGCGTGGGCGAAGGCAACGCCGCGAAGTTCTCGGCTGCGGGCCTGACCGTCGGCAATGCCAGCTTCAAGGGTGCGGCCCCGGCGGCCAAGAAGGCCGACACGCCCGCGACGAAAGCTGCTGCAACGGCCGCCCCGGCGACCCCGGCTACGCCGGCGGCACCAGCGGCGCCCGCAGCCAAACCAACCGACAAGAGCATGGCCGCTGCGAAGCCGGCCGACAAGCCCGTCGCTGCTGCATCTGCCCCGAAGAAGTAAGCCGAGGCGGCCATGCGCCGGTGGCAAAACGCCCCGCACTGTGGGGCGTTTTTCATGGCGCCGTGTCGCCACCCATCAGCGCTTGACGATGCCCAGCAACTCGATCTCGAAGTGCAGCGTCGCGTTGGCCGGAATCGGCCCGCCGGGCGTGCCGCGCTCGCCGTAGGCGATGCTCGGCGGGCAGACGAGCTGCGCCTTGCCGCCGACCTTCATCATCTGCACGCCCTCGGTCCAGCATTTGATGACGCGGTTGAGCGGAAACTCCGCCGGCTGGCCACGGGCGATGGAGCTGTCGAACTCGCGGCCATCGGGGAACGTGCCCCGGTAGTGCACGCGCACCACATCGCTGGCGGCCGGGGATGCTCCGTTGCCATCCTTGATGGAGCGATAGATGAGCCCGCTGCTGGTCGGTGCTGAAGTCGCCACGGCGCTGGCAGCAGTCTGGGCCGCAGCGCCGCTGATTGCCAGCACACCCAATATCAGCAAGCCAAGCTGTTTCATGTGAGAGTTCCTGTTCGTGGTGGTTTCATGCCGGTGTCATCGGCCCATCGCCGTGCTACCTGGCCCAGCTGTCCTTCAGCCCGGTGATGCGGTTGAAGACGGGGTGATCAATGTGGTGGTCGATGCGGTCAGCGACGAAGTAGCCGTGGCGCTCGAACTGCACGTGCGTTTCGGCTGCCACATTGCCCAGCGAGGGTTCGACGAAGCCGTGCGTGATGCGCACGCTGGCCGGGTTCAGCGCGGCCTTGAAGTCCTTGCCGCTGGCATCCGGATTGTCTTCGGTGAACAGGCGGTCGAACAGGCGAAACTCGGCGGGCAGCGCGTCATGGCCACTGACCCAGGTGATGGTGCCCTTGACCTTGACCGCATCGGCGCCCGGTGTGCCACTGCGCGTGTCGGGCAGCACGCGTGCCTGCACCGCGGTAACGTGGCCTGCCGCGTCCTTGGTGCAACCCGTGCACTCGACGATCACACCGTACTTGAGCCGCACCTTGTTGCCGGGGAAGAGGCGGAAGAAACCCTTCGGCGCGACTTCAGCAAAGTCGTCGCGTTCGATCCACAGCACAGGGCCGAGGTCGAAGGCCCGCGTGCCGAGTTCGGGCCGCTGCGGGTGCACTGGTGCGCTACAGGCTACGTTGGCCGTGTCGCCGAAGACGTCAGGCCAGTTGGTCAGCTCGAGCTTCAAGGGGTCGAGCACCGCCATCGCTCGGGGCGCCTGGCCTTCGAGGTCGTCGCGCAGCGCGATGTCCAGGCTGGCGTAGTCGGTCCAGCCGCCGGCCTTGCTGGCGCCGGTGCGCTCGGCCAGCAGACGCAAGCTGCCGGCGGTATAGCCTCGCCGGCGCAGACCGGCGATGGTCGGCAAGCGCGGGTCATCCCAGCCGCTGACGGTGCCGTCTTCGACCAGCTGGCGCAACTTGCGTTTGCTGGTCACGATGGTGGTGACGTTGAGCCGCGCGAACTCGTATTGATGCGGCCGCGGCTGTGCCAACAGCCCGAGCTCGCACAGGTGGTCGAGCAGCCAGTCATAGAAGGGTCGCTGGTCTTCGAACTCGAGCGTGCAGATGCTGTGGGTGATGCCCTCCAGCGCGTCTTCGATCGGGTGCGCGTAGGTGTACATCGGGTAGATGCACCAGGTGTCGCCGGTGTTGTGGTGGGTGGCGCGCTTGATGCGGTACAGCGCCGGGTCGCGCAGGTTGATGTTCGGGCTGGCCATGTCGATCCGGGCCCGCAGCACCGCGGCGCCGTCGGCCAGTTCGCCGTTGCGCATGGCGCGAAGGCGGGCCAGGTTCTCGGCCGGCGTACGCGAACGGAACGGGCTGTCGGTGCCGGGCGTGTTGAAGTCGCCGCGACGCGCACGCATCTCATCGGCACTTTGTTCATCGACATAGGCCAGGCCGGCCTCGACGAGCGCTTCGGCCGCTCGGTACATGAAGTCGAAGTAGTTGCTGGCGTAGTAGAGGTGGCTGGTGCGTCGTCCATTGACCTCGACTTCCCAGTCGAAGCCGAGCCACTTCACGGCGTCGAGGATGGCATCGACGTACTCCTGCTCTTCCTTCTCCGGGTTGGTGTCGTCGAAGCGCAGATGGCAGATACCACCGTAGTCGCGCGCCAGGCCGAAGTTCAGGCAGATGCTCTTGGCGTGGCCGATGTGCAGGTAGCCGTTGGGCTCGGGCGGGAAACGCGTGCGAATGCGTGCCGCATCGAGCGGCCCCGCGGCGTGGTGCGCGGCGTCACCCGGCGTGCCGGCGAAATGGCGGCCCGCGTAGGTGCCGTCTTCGAGGTCGCGCTCGATCACGGCACGCAGAAAGTTGCTCGGCTTCAGGCTCGGGTCGTCTTTGGCAGCGGACATGCAGTGCAGGGCAGGAGGGGTCGCATCGATTCTATCGAGCACCTGAGCATGGTTACGGCTTCTTGCACCCGAACCCGTGACCCTTGTGCACCGCCAACACTTCCGCCGCGTTGGTGGGTGCAGGCCTGCGGCGTATCGCCGGGGTCTGCAACGGCAAAGGAGAGCCCCGTGATCAAGAAGTCAGCCCTGGTCGCCGCCACCCTGGTCCTGGCCGCCGCGGGCGCGCAAGCGCGCGACGTGTTCTGGTCCATCGGCATCAACGCGCCGATTCATCCTGGCGTGAGCGTCGGCACCGTGTTTTCCAATGCACCTGTCTATCAGGCTGGACCGGCGTACTACCCGCCCGCGCCGCTGGTTTACGCCGCACCGGTCTATTACCAACCGGCGCCCGTGGTGTATCTGCCGCAGCCGTACTACGCGCCGCGTCGCGTCGTGTATGCGACAGGTTGGGCTCCGTCGCGCCACGGTCATGGTCACGCGCGGGGCCAGTGGCGCACTCATCACGGCCAGCGCGGCGGGCCGGTGATGGTGGGCTACGGCGACCGCTGACCGCTTCAGCCCGCCGCCAGTCGGGCGCGGATGCTTTCGATGCGCGCTCGGTTGACGCCGAGGTCCCCGCGCCCGACTCGCGACGCCGAGCGCACCTGGATCACCCCGGCCACGGGGTCGAACCAGAATTCGGCGTCATCGACGAAGCGCATCAGCTGTGTGGTGAACTGCACGTAGAGATAGTCGGGCTTGCGCTCGACGATCTGCGCGCCGGCCATGCCTTCGAAGATCTGTACCAGCCGGGCGATGGTGGCCGGGCCGTCGCCCTTGAGTGCCAGCGGTGCGATCGACGCGTAGCTGCGTTGCGGATGGTCGGGCCACAGGTCGGCCTGGCTGCTGACGCTGTTGGGCGTTTTCGACGGCGGCTTGAGCTTGCCTTCGCGCAGGCCAAGGTTGGTGGGGGCGCTGCCAGCGAACAGGCCCAGCCGCGCCGATCCCACCACGAGCACCACCAGAACGACGACAAGGATCGCAGCAGACATCAGCACGCTCGTCGCCTTCAACGTCGGCGCCCACCGCCGAGCAGCGAGCCGAGCACGCCGCGCACGATCTCGCGGCCGACCGCAGATCCGACGCTGCGCACGGCGCTCTTGGCCGCCGATTCGGCCAGCCCTTCGTGGTGGCCACCGCGAGGGCCGGTCCGCCCGAACAGGATGCTGCCCAGCCCACCGAACAGGCCACCGCCGGCCTCGGCCTCTTGCGGCGCGGGGGTGCCTGGCTTGGTGGCCGCCTCGCGCTGCATCGCGACCGCGGCATCGGCCGATGCTACCGAGCGGCCCTTCAGTTTTTCGTAGGCCGACTCGCGGTCGACCGTTTTCTCGTACACGCCTGCCACCAGCGACCCGGCGATCAATGCCTTGCGCTGCTGCGGCGTGATCGGCCCGATCTGGCTGCCCGGCGGCAGCACGAACACGCGTTCGGTCACGCTCGGCCGGCCCTTGCTGTCGAGGAAGCTGACCAGCGCCTCGCCGACCGCCAGCTCGGTGATTGCCGTTGCAACATCGAGGCCGGGGTTGGCGCGCATCGTGCTCGCTGCCGACTTGACCGCCTTCTGGTCGCGCGGCGTGAAGGCGCGCAGCGCGTGCTGGACGCGGTTGCCGAGCTGGGCCAGCACGGCGTCGGGCACATCGAGCGGGTTCTGCGTCACGAAGTAGACGCCGACGCCCTTGCTGCGGACCAGGCGCACGACCAGCTCGATTCGCTCGACCAGGGCCTTCGGGGCGTCGGTGAACAGCAGGTGCGCTTCGTCGAAGAAGAACACCAGTTTGGGCTTCTCCGGGTCGCCGATTTCGGGCAACTGCTCGAACAGCTCGGACAACATCCAGAGCAGGAACGTGGCGTACAAGCGCGGCGCGTTCATCAGCTTGTCGGCGGTCAGGATGTTGATCACGCCCTTGCCATCGACGGTCTGCATGAAGTCGTCGATCGACAGCATCGGTTCGCCGAAGAACTTGTCGCCGCCTTGCTCCTCGATCTGCAGCAGACCGCGCTGGATCGCACCGACGCTGGCGGCGCTGACGTTGCCGTACTCGGTGGTGAAGTCCTTCGCGTTCTCGCCGACGTGCTGCAACATCGCCCGCAGGTCCTTCAGGTCGAGCAGCGCCATGCCGTTGTCATCGGCGATCTTGAACACGAGGTTGAGCACGCCGGCCTGGGTTTCATTGAGCGCCAGCATGCGTGCGAGCAGCAACGGGCCCATGTCGGAGGCGGTGGCACGCACCGGGTGCCCCTGCTCGCCGAACACATCCCACAACGTGGCCGGACACGCAACGCTTTCAGGGGGCGCAATACCCCGCTCTCCAATCAGTTTCAGCACTTTCTCCGGCAGCACGCCCTTTTGCGTGATGCCCGTCAAGTCGCCCTTGACGTCGGCCATGAACACCGGCACGCCGATCCGCGAAAAGCTCTCGGCCAGGGTTTGCAGGGTGATCGTCTTGCCGGTGCCGGTGGCGCCGGTGATCAGCCCGTGGCGATTCGCCAGCCCGGGTAAGAGGTGGCATTCGGTGTCGCCATGCTTGGCAACCAGGATCGGCTCGGCCATGGGAAAACCCTCTCACTTAAAATCGAACGCATCGTAAGCGCAAAGAGAGAGTTTCCTTCATGGCCGGTCATTCCAAGTGGGCCAACATCCAGCACCGCAAAGGCCGCCAGGACGAGAAGCGTGGCAAGGCCTGGACGCGGGTCATCCGCGAAATCATGGTTGCAGCCCGCCTGGGCGGCGGTGACGCCAGTGCCAATCCGCGGCTGCGCCTGGCGATCGAGAAAGCCAAGGCGGTGAATCTGCCGGTCGAGACGGTCAAGCGCAATATCGACAAGGCCACCGGCAACCTCGAGGGCGTCAACTTCGAGGAGATCCGCTACGAGGGCTACGGCATCGGCGGTGCAGCGATCATCGTTGACTGCATGACCGACAACCGCGTGCGAACCGTGGCCGAAGTGCGGCATGCCTTCAGCAAGTACGGTGGCAACATGGGCACCGAGGGCTCGGTTTCGTTCCAGTTCAAGCATTGCGGGCAACTGGTCTATGCGCCAGGCACGAGCGAAGACAAGGTCATGGACGTGGCTCTGGAGGCCGGGGCCGAGGACGTGATCGCCGGCGACGACGGCTCGATCGAAGTGCTGACGCCGCCGACCGAGTTCGAGGCTGTGAAGAACGCGCTCGAGGCGGCGGGCCTGAAGGCGGAGATGGCCGAGGTGACGATGCGCGCCGAGAATTCGATCGAGTTGTCTGGCGCCGACGCCGAGCGGATGCAAAAGCTGCTCGACGTGATCGAGGAACTCGACGACGTGCAGAGCGTTTACCACAACGCCGAGATCGGCGACTGAGCGGCGCGCCATGAAAGTTCTTGTGATCGGCGGCGGCGGGCGCGAACACGCACTGGCCTGGAAGCTGGCGCAGTCGCCCAAGGTCCAGCGCGTCTATCTGGCGCCGGGCAACGGTGGCACCGCGCTCGACCCCGCGCTGCGCAATGTGCCGATCACCCAGCTGGCGGCACTGGCTGACTTTGCGGCGGCCGAGAAGATCGGCCTGACCGTCGTCGGCCCGGAGGCGCCCCTGGCGGCCGGCATCGTCGACTTGTTCCGCACGCGCGGCCTGCGCATCTTCGGGCCGACGCGGTCGGCAGCACAGCTCGAGAGCTCGAAGGCCTTCGCCAAGGACTTCATGCAGCGGCATGGCATCCCGACGGCGCTGTATGCCACGTTCACTGGAGCGGCCGAGGCGCACGCGCATGTCGAGCGCCACGGGGCGCCGACCGTGATCAAGGCCGACGGCTTGGCCGCGGGCAAGGGCGTGGTGGTGGCAGTGACCACGGATGAAGCCCACGCCGCGATCGACTTCATGCTCGATGGCAAGCCTGGTGCGCGCGTGGTGATCGAAGAGTTCATGGCCGGCGAGGAAGCCAGTTTCATCGTCATCAGCGATGGCCAGCGCGTGCTGCCGTTGGCCACCAGCCAGGACCACAAGCGCATCGGTGACGGCGACACCGGCCCCAATACCGGCGGCATGGGCGCCTACTCGCCCGCCCCGGTGGTCACGCCGAACGTGCATGCCCGGGTGATGCACGAGATCGTGCTGCCGACCATCGCCGGCATGGCCGCCGACGGCCACCCGTTCAGCGGCTTCCTTTACGCCGGCCTGATGATCGACACCGCCGGCAACCCACGCGTGGTCGAGTTCAACGCGCGCCTGGGCGACCCCGAAGCCCAAGTGCTGCTGATGCGCATGAAGACCGACCTGTTCGACGTGCTGATGGCTGCCACGGACAGCGGCGATGCGTCGATGCTGGACAGCATCGCACTGCAATGGGACCGCCGCGTCGCCCTGGGCGTCGTCATGGCAGCTCACGGCTACCCAGGCACCGTGCGCGGCGGTGACGCCATTTCGGGCCTGCCGCCCGCGACCGAAGATGCCATCGTCTTTCACGCCGGCACCGAGCGGCGCGCCGACGGCACGCTGGTGACGAGCGGTGGCCGTGTGCTGTGCGTGACGGCGCTGGGCGATTCCGTCAAGGCCGCACAGCAGCGGGCCTATGCCGCGCTGGCGCCGATCTGCATTGCCGGCGGGCAGTACCGCGGCGACATCGGCCACAGGGCGTTGAAGCCACGATGAGAGGCAGCGCCGCCTTGGCCGAGCGGCCGATCCAACTGCACGGCAGTGCGATCGCGCGGTTCGCCTTGCGTCTGGCTGGCTGGCATGTGCAGTTCGACGGCCTGCCCACGCGCCAAGGTGTCCTGATCGTCTATCCCCACACCTCGAACTGGGACTTCGTCATTGGCGTGCTGGCCAAGTGGGCGATGGGTATGCCCATCGTGTTCTGGGGCAAGGACACGCTTTTCGAGCTACCGTTGTTCGGCCGTTGGCTGCGCTGGATCGGGGGCGTGCCGGTCGATCGGCACAACCCACATGGCGCCGTGACCGCGATGGTCGAGCGCTTCGCGCAGGCTCGCGCGGTGGACAGCTTTCTCTGGCTCGCGCTCTCGCCGGAAGGGACTCGCGGCTACCGAGACAGTTGGCGCAGCGGCTTCTACCAGGTGGCGACCCAGGCCGAGGTGCCACTGGCATTGGCTTTCTTCGATTACGCCACCCGCTGCGTCGGGATCGATGCCTGCATCCGCCTGACCGGCAACGCGGCGCACGACATGGCGACCATCGATCATGTCCTGGGCCGGCACCGTGGTTGCCGACCTGAACTGGCCGCGCCTGTGCGGCTAAAGCAAAGCTGATCCCGACATGACGCAAGCACCGCAAGTCCATGCCGTCCGTGACTACCTGCTCGGTCTGCAGCAGCGCATTGTCGACGCGCTCGAATCGGCCGACGGTGGCGGCTCCTTCATTCGCGACGCGTGGACCAAGCCACCCGGTGAAAAGCTGCAAGGCGAGGGCGTGACACGCCTGCTCGAGGAGGGCGCGCTGCTCGAGCGCGGCGGCATCGGCTTCTCGCACGTGCGCGGTGCAACGCTGCCGCCCTCGGCCACCCAGCACCGGCCCGAGCTCGCCGGGGCGCCGTTCGAGGCGATGGGCGTGTCGCTGGTGTTCCATCCGCGCAACCCCTTCGTGCCGACAGTCCACATGAATGTGCGCATGCTGGCCGCGCTGCCTGCGGGTCAGGCGCCGGTGACCTGGTTCGGCGGCGGCATGGACCTGACGCCCTACTACGCCTTCGAAGACGATGCGGTCCATTTCCACCGCGTCAATCGCGATACGCTGGCGCCGTTCGGTGCCGACAAGTACCCGCGCTTCAAGCAGTGGTGCGACGAGTACTTCTTCCTCAAGCACCGCAACGAGCCGCGCGGCATCGGGGGCGTCTTCTTCGACGACTTCTCCGAACTCGGCTTCGAGCAGAGTTTTGCCATGCTGCGCGCCGTCGGCGATGCATTTCTGCCGGCCTACCTGCCCATCGTGCGGCGCCGCCGCGACACGCCCTATGGCGAGCGCGAGCGTGATTTCCAGGCCTACCGACGCGGTCGCTACGTCGAGTTCAACCTGGTTTGGG
>Ga0209254_10003979_pt1 | contig 13515 bp, 12 predicted proteins | sample FrelakmetDIP11DI_FD_187148 | JGI IMG/M metagenome (GOLD analysis project Ga0209254, IMG submission 187148) | Freshwater lake sediment microbial communities from the University of Notre Dame, USA, for methane emissions studies - DIP11 DI (SPAdes)... | ecosystem: Environmental > Aquatic >...
TCGCAGCCAAGTACGCCGACCAGAAGAACGCGGCCGACGTCCTTGCCAAGAAGATCAGGCGTGGTGGAACCGGCGTTTGGGGCCAGGACGTGATGCCTGCGCAGCCTCAGGTGTCGGCCGCCGAGTCGCGCGCATTGGCGACGTACGTGCTGTCGTTGAAGTAATCCTCTCTGGGCTGCCTCGCGGGCTGGCGCCCGAGAGGCGCGCGAGAGCCCAGTGGGACCCTTGGGGCGACGATGAGTGCACTGTGTCGGACACTTCTTCTGTTCGCCCTTGCCGTAGGCGCCCAGCAGGGTGCTTGCCAGAGCTTCGTTTACGTCGAGCCTGGCATCGCTTCGTGTCCAGCGGCGCCTGCGTCCACTGCCGCCGCCGCGAAAACGGTGCAGCGTGGTGCCCCCGTATCCGGGAGCATCAGTGTGACCTGTGGGTTCGACCATGGGTCCTACACGGTGACCTTGAACTCGACCGATCCGAGCGCGACGTTCTCACCGAAGACCTTCCTCGTCAATTTCGGCCGCATCGTCGGGAACGGTGCCTTTACCGTCAGTTTCTCGACGGTCGGTGTGCACAGCGTCTCGGCGGCCATCACCTCAAACATGGGCAGCCCTGCGGTGCGAGGCCACTTTGCGAGCCCGGCCAACGAGTTCAACGTCGTGAATCCTTGATCGGTCAGCCTCGGCGAAGGACTGCAAGCTGGCCGGAACCGTGAGTTCGTCCGTCGGCGGCAACCGACTGCACCCGCCGCACAGCGGCTGTTGGCGGCCGCGGCGGCTACGCCTGCTTTGGATCGATAGCGTCGATTCGATTCGCTAGCCCGCGGCCGTTCGAGCAACTTTTCATGCTGGCTGGCGTAGCTGATCCCTGACGGGCTGCTTTGGAGATCGCTCGCCGCGCGTCCGACCCGGAGCTATGGCTGCTCCACCTTGATTGCGGCCATTCCCGACGTGAATGTCCTGACGCACGAATGGCCGGAGCTGGCCGTACACGGACTTTCCTCTCGACCACCGCGACAAGTCGTTCGGCTTGATAGCCAGCGACGTCTACCACCGCCCCGCCCGCGCGATCATCGCCTCCGCAACCCCACCGGCGCGCACGTCGCCATCGCCGGTCAACGCGTCGAGGAATCGAGCCACCGCCTCTAGGCCGTCCTCGATGAGATCGAGCAGCGCGTCGAGCATTTCGAGGCCGCGCACCGGCACGCCGCGCTTGCGAAGCTCGGCAGCGATCCGGGCGGCGCGAGCCGCTGCGGTCACGCCGACTCCCGCCGCGCCTTCTCGATGGGCACCTCCGCCATCCGGCGCGCATCGGCCTCGGCATAGAGGTCGGCCAGCCAATCGACGACGGCCCGCACGAGCTCGTCATCGGTGTCGCCTTGGTCGATAAGCGCGAGGAACTGCTCGACGTTTGCGACGCTCGTCACGTCGATGCCGAGGACGGCGAGCTCCGCGACCACGCGGCGCGCGCGGGCGGTCACTCCGGCTCGGACTGCAACGGGTGGCACCCGAACTTCCACATTCGTGCCAGCGCGCCGGGCGGCCCCTCGTCGCGCAGCATGGCCGCCTGCCCGTCGCGCACGGCGTCCATGACCCGTGCCATCGAGGGCAGCACCTTGAACCGAATGAACTCGCGCATGGCGAGGCGGTCGGTCTCGTTCCACTCGCGCGCGTCCGCGTACCGCTCCCGATCGGCGAGTCGCCCCACGGGCGCACTCGATGCCGGGTCGTCGGGGTCGAGCACGAGCATGTCGAGCCAGCCGAGGAGGGACTCGATTTGTTTGAGCGCCATTAGTTCATGCGCGCGGAAGCCGCTGCGCTGTTCGCGGAGGAGGGCGCGGAGCGGGGAGGGATCGGCGGCGATGGGGGTGCCGGAGGGAAGTTGGGGCATGGCGTCAACCCACCAGTCGCAGTGGAGTCACCTCTGCCCCGTCGCGGGCTGCCATGAGCTCGCCCTCGTACCACGCGGCGATCTCGCGCCTCGATTCGAGACGATCCGCCCCATCGTAGGAGCTGGCGATCTTGCCGCCGATGTTGATGTGGTCGAGTTGGGCTTCGAGCGCGTCGAACGGCTTGCTGGCGTTCCCGCCCCACGTATTACAGACCCGCCGCCACGAGTGCGGGACGTGCTTGCCCGCGAGCCCGAGCATAGGTCGTCGGGAACCCATTGGGCGCCTCGCCGGCGCCTCGCGTGAAGCGGATTTGAGCGACCCCCGACGAACGTAGTCGAACGTGGCCTACATAGTGAAACGGCCCGCACTGGGCGGGCCGTGATTGCTGCATCTGGTGGTGTTTGGTTGACCGCGCGAACCCGGTCTCACTGCGATGCATAGGAATAGATCGGGACCGTGCGGGATGCTGCGGGACAGCGAGGGTTCGTAAGGGAACCTGGCGGACGGTTGACCATATGCCGACCGGCCTCCCGAGCTTATGAGCAATGCGGCGGGGATACGAGGGCTCCCGAGGGAGTACACGCCAGTCGATCGCAAACCCAGCCATATCCGATCCGCTCCTGCTCCAGCCGTAGCCTGGGCTGGAGCCGATCGAATCTGAGGTCGTCATAGACGGTCGCCTCCTCGGTCGTGAGACGCGACAAGTCCTGGCGCGCAGGCTCGGGCTCCTCGCCCCAGTGCGAGCGATGGGCAAGCAGAGTCTCCCGGTCCATGAGGAAGGACGCAGCGTGCGGAAAGTAGCCTCGCAGTTGATCGAGGATGGCGAAGCCGTGGGTGTCGATATCGCCCCAATAGTGCAGTCGGCATCGATGCAGCCACGCGGCGCGCGCCAGCGCCTCCCAACCATAACCAGCGCCAAAGACGACGATGGCTCGCGCCACCTCCGGGAAGGCGAGGAAGTTGGTCTCGTTCTCGGTGATGAAGACTTGCTCGACGGGCAACGCCAGCGCCGCAAAGCTCGCTGCGTCCAGCGTGATGTCGGGCAGCACACCCGGCAAGGCATGGCACCCCGGCAGGCTGGGCAATGCCGGATCGAGCAGACGGAACCGAATCCGCACCGGCTTGTCCAGAAAGCCAAACCGGCGGGCGAACTGCGCCGTCCCGCTCGCGCGGGTGTCGACGGCCTCACGCGGCAAGGCGGCGTCCAGCATCTCCGTGAGCACGCCTCGGTGGGCCTCGATGAACTTGCTGTCCACCCCCGGCGCGTCCACCTGGCGCAGGTAAACGCCCGGCCGCGGGTGGGCCTGCAGCCATCCGACGACGGCCAGGAGGCGTTCCCACCGGTCGGCCAGATCCATGGCCTGGAGTGGACGCCTGGACACCCAGGCCAGCAGCGCAGGCTGCGCGGCCGCTGTCTGTTGCCACAGCACCTCGAAGCGCTGGGCCTGGCGTGCCTTGCCGATAAAGGCCAAGGCCTCCTGAACGGAGTCGACCCAGACGGCTGCCGGAAGCCGCTGCGTTCCCTGAACCCGATGGTTCCAGTCCCGCCAGTCGAGCCGTACATGCGGGGTGTCGGCGACGGTGCGAACCCAGGCACGGACTGCCTCGAAGCGATCTGACAGGTCCGCAGCGCTGGGGGCCTTCAGGTTCAGGCGCAGTGGCTTTGAGGCGGCATCCGTGACCGCCGCACGCAGCAAGTCGCCGCGATCCCACAAGCGTTGGACCTGGACGCGCAGGTCTGCCGGCGTCGTCCAGCTCATCGTGCCGCGCCGTCTCCGGCTGCCCTTGCTTCGGCCATTCCTTCCGCCGTCCCCGCAGCTTTGTGCGCCCGGTATTCCTCGATCGACAGGCAGCGCAGCCGCGAGTCGCGCCCGCCCTCGTTGTGCACGAAGCCGACGCTGGCCACGAAGGGCTCGATGATGTGGATCTTCTGCAGCGGCGTGACGATCAGCAACTGCAGGTTGAGCTGCTGGAACAGGCGGAGCCCGTACTGCGCCGACTCGTCCGACCCGCGCCCGAAGGCCTCGTCGATGACGACGACGCGGAATGACCGCGAACGCACGGCACCCCATTCCAGACCGAACTGGTAGGCCAGGCTCGCGGCCAGCACGGTGTAGGCCAGCTTCTCCTTCTGACCACCCGACTTGCCGCCCGAGTCCGAGTAGTGCTCGTGCTCGGCACCGTCGGCGCGCCAGCGCTCGCTGGCCGAGAACAGGAACCAGTTGCGCACGTCGGTGACCTTGGCGGTCCAGCGCCGGTCGGCGTCCGACAGTCCTTCGCGGCCCCGGAAGCGGTCGATGATGGCCTTGACCTGCAGGAACTTGGCTTCCGAATACTGTTCGTCGGCCGAGCCCGTCATCGCGCCCTCGGTGCACGCCCGCAGATCCTGCTGGAAGTCGCGGATCTCCGCATCCGGGCTGGGCAGCGCCACCAGCTTGATGTACCGGCCGGGGTTGTAGTCGATGGCTTGGAGCGACTGGTTGATGAAGTCGACGCGCTCCTTGATCGTCTCCCGCTCGCGGGCGAGCTGGGCGTTGAAGTTAGCGATCTCGTTGATCGTGTTGACGTTCAGCAGCTCCTTGAAGCGCGCCTCGAATCGCGGCAGGTCGTCGCTCTTCAAGCCGGTGAGCATCCGCTCGTACTCCGGCAGCGCGGCCAGGCTCACGTCCATCTCGACCGTCTCGGCCTTGAATTCCTCCTTGAAGCCGCGCATGGCATTGACGATGCGCTCGGTCAGACGGGCCAGGCGCTTGTCCTCCATATCGATGCGCTCCTGCAGCCACTTGCGCACCTCCTGCTCGCGGTTGTCGGAGGACTCGACCGACAGCTGATGCTCGCCCAGCGCCTGCGAGCGCCAGTCATCCAGGCGCTCGATCTGCGTCTCGGTCAGCGGCACATCGTTCCACACGCTGCCGGCCTGATCCCGCATCGCCTGCGCCGTCTCTCGTTTGCTCTTGACCTCGCCCCGCTTGCCCAACGCGTCGGACCGCTTGACCTCCAGCTCGCCAAACCGATCCTGCGCGGCCTTGAGCTGGCGCCCCAACTCTTGCAGGGTGTCGGATGCGGCTTCCAGCCGCGCGCGCTCCTCGGTGAGCGCAGCAATCTGGCGGGCCAGGCTCATCCAGTCGATGTCCGCAAAGCGCGTGAACTCTTCCAGCTTGCTGAGTGCATCCAGCCGGCCCCGCAGTTCATTGCGCGCCTGCTGGATCTCGCCGATGCGCTGCCCAAGCAGGGCCAGCTTTGCCTCCAGACGCTCCCGCTGGTCCCGCAGGGCCCGCAGCTTGTCGGCATTGCTCCAGCCGAGCACGTAACGGCTGCGGTCGTCGATGCGGTTTCGGTCGTCCTTCTCGTGGCGCCCGCTCGGGTCCTTGATCTGACCGGAGCGCGTGATGGCGCGCGCCTCGCGGCGGAACTGCTCCCCGGTGTCGCAGCAGGCGACGTCGAAGCGCTGGCGAAGCTCCTGTTCCAGCCACTCGTAGTGTGGCGAATCCGGCTTGATGACGAGCTTGCGCACCAACGACTGCGGATGCAGAGCCGTGCCCTGCGCGGTCTTTCGTGGACGCACATGGAAGTACACCAGCCGGGCGCCCAGATGCTGCCGGTCCACCCAGTCCGCAACGGCCTTGTAGTGCGCGTCCGGGACTAGCAGGGCGAGACCGAAGCCGTGCAGCAGCCGCTCGGCGGCGCCTTCCCAATCGCGCTCGCCGTCACGCACCTGGATGAGCTCGCCCGCGAAGGGCAGTTCGTCCTCACCGATACCCAGGGCCGCACACAGCGCATCGCGGATGCGGACCTGGGCGGCGTCGATGTTGCTCTTACGCCGCTGGAGGCTTTCGATCTCGTCGGACAAGGCGGTGTGCTCTTCACGGCCCTTGCGGAAAGTGAAGTCCTCCTCGCGCTCGCGGTTGTCCAAGTCGGCAATGCGCTCGCGCAAGCCCTCGGCACGCTGGGCAATGCTCTGCTGCTGGGCGAGGAAGCCTGCTTCATCGGCTGGCGCCACCTCATCAATGCGGGCAAGCAGCTCTTGGAAGCGGTCAGACTTCTTCTGGCGTTGTTCCTTGTCCTGCTCCAGACGGCGAATCTCCGCCGCCAGCTCCTCCAGGCGGTCGCCGCCGTTGTCTCGCAGGGCCCGCTCCAGACGGCCGACTTCAATGCGCTCGGTCTCACGCTGCGCGTCCAGGCGCTCGATCTGCGCATCGAGCCGGGCAGCATCCTCCGCCAGCAAGCCGAGGCGGCGGTCCAGCATTTCGCCCTTGAGCCGGGCGAAATACGGCCGAAGCTGATCGCGCGCATCCCGCCAGCCCTGAATCTCGGCTACCAGCGTCTGGTGGCGCTCACCGTCCTCGACCAGGGGCGTCAGCAAGTCCACCTGCCGCTTGGCCTTGAGCACGGCCTGATGCGCCCGGTCCAGGTCATCAAAATGGCGGATCAACGCCTCGATCCGGCTGCCCACATCGAAGGGCTCCAGCATGTGGCTGCGTACGAAGTCGGTGAGGTTGCCCACCGACTTCATCGAGACGGTCTGGTGGAACAGCTCCAAGGCCTGCTCGTGCTCGATGCCGAAGCGACGGCGGAACCAGGCCCCATAGGGCGGGAAGCTGTCGAACAGCTCGCAGCCGGCGCCGCGCAGCTTCTTGCGCAGGGCGGTGATGTCGCTGCCGAAGCCGCTGAAGTCATCGGTGATAGTCAGTGCCCGCTCGGCCGCCACGAACATGCGAGCAGGCGCACCCTGCGGGTCCTTAAGCCAGAAGACCTGGGCCAGCGTCACGGCCTGGTCGTAGCCCTCGTTGCGGAAGACGCCGAGGATGACCGAGTAGCTCGACGCATCGCGCAGCGCCACGGGCCGGGCGCTGCCCGTGACCTCGTTGCGCTCGCTCTTGTAGTGGCCCAGCACGTAGGAGCGCAAGGACCGCTCGCGGGAATCCGCCCCGGCCGCCTTGTTGTAGGCCACGCGATGCGCCGGCACCAACAGAGTGGTGATGGCATCGACCAGCGTGGACTTGCCCGAGCCGATGTCGCCCGTGAGCAGGCCGTTGCGCCCGTCGAGCTCGTAGCGCCAGACACGCTTGTCGAAGGTGCCCCAGTTCAGAACTTCCAGCCGCTGCAGCCGAAAGCCCACCCGGGTGTCGTCGGCCACGAAGTCCAGCCCGAGCGTCGGCGCTTCAAGCATCGGCCACTCCTTTGCTGGCCGCCGCCTTGTCGGTCGCTTCGGCAGGCGTTCCGGCAGGCGCTGCGGACAGCGCCGTGCGATAGACCTCCAACCGCGCATCGAACTCCGCCAGCCACTGGGCGTCGACAAAGGCCTTCAGGATGCGCCGCACCTCGTAGTGGCCTCGGTCCTGCCCACCGCCAGCAGTGGGCTTGAGCCGGCGCAGAAAGCCCAGATCGACCACCTTGGTGATGGTCGCGTCCACCTGGTCGATCAGCCGGGCTTCATTCGTGCCATCGGGCAGAAACACTCGCATCAGCTCGGCAATGTCGTCACGCGAGAGCACCAACCGGGTGTCGCCACCGCCGGCGTCGAACTCGGCCATGCGCTTGCGCAGCAGCGCCAGCATCAGGCTGACTGGGTAGGAAAGCGGCCGGCGTGCGACGAGCCTTGGCAAGCGCGGAGCCCCCTCTGACTCGTCCGGGTCTGGGCGGCTCTTCAGGAAGGCGTGGCCCTCGGCCTCATCCAGCACCAGATCGAGCAGCAGCACGGCGGCCTGCTCCCTCACCCGCGCCTGCAGGCGCAGCAGGCCCGCCCACAGCCGCTCGTCGTCGTCTCGGTAGAGCACACCCTTGAGCAGGTGCACCATCAGCTGCGACAGCTCGGGCACTGCGGGCAGCGCGCTGGGCGGGGTCTCCACCGAATCGTTCTCGTGCAGCGCGTCGTTCATGTTCTTCTCTCCCTACGCCTGAAACCGTCAGCGCGTGAAGATCACGCGGGGCAAGCGCGCCTCGCGCGTCACGGCTTCGCCCACTGCGTTGCTGGCCTGCCAGCGGATCGGCTCGATCACGGCCTCGTCGACCAGGGCGCGCAGGCCCTCCAGGGCGTCGCCGCCGTCCCCGGCATGGGCCAGCTCCAGGTAGGCCACCAGTTCGGCCAGGCCCTGGTGCAGAGGCTCTGCGTCCAGCAGCTCGCGCAGCGTGATCTGCTGCTGGTGGCGCAGTGCGCGTTGGACGGCCGACCGCAGGCGTGCCTTGTCCACGACGATCTGGTCGAACAAGCGCGCGGTGTCGATGTCGTCCTCGCCAGCTGCGAGCGCCAGATCGGCCAGGCGCGGCTTCACGCTCGGCGTGAACAAGGGCCGCTCCAGCGGCAGTTCAATGTCTGCCGCCATCGCGTCGATGTGCATCACCGTGCCGGAGAGCGTCGCCCCGCGCAGAGCCAGCGCCTTGCTCTCGATGCCGTGCAGCAAGTCCAGGATGCGGCGGTTCTCCAGAAAGGCCCGGTCGTCCAGGAAGCGGCGCAATTGCTGCGACAGCTGGGCCACCGTGCGCTGCGTGTGTTCGCCTGCCTCCAGCCAGTCGTGATGCACGCGGCGGGTGCGCGGCTCGGGCTTCAGCGCAGCCACGGCGGGCAGCGCCAGCACCTGATCCAGCCGCTCGGAGAGTTCCTCCTGGCGTCTGCTGGACATGAGGAAGTCCCAGAAGGCGCGGAAGCTGCGGCCCTGGTCGGAGTCGCCGATGGCATCGCGCTCGCCCATGATCTCGTCGAGCAGCGCACCCTTGGCGCCTTCCCACAGCGCGATCTTTTCGCGCACCTTGCGGTCGAGCAGGCGGAAGTTGTGCTCCACCTCGCGGAAGTCGGCCAGCAGCTCGCGCGCCAATTGCTGGAACTGCTGGAAGCGATCCTTGACCGCCGTGTCGTCCAGCAGCGGTACGTCACCGGCCAGCACGCGGGCGATCTCGGCGTCCAGCTCGTCGCGCTTCTTGCGCAGGTCGTCCACGCGCTTGATCGGATCGGCCTCGGTGCCGGCGCTGATCTGTTCCAGCAGCGCGAACAGCGTCAGCAGGCGCGACTCGGTGCCCACGAACGGCCGCTCGGTCAGCGACAGCAACCAGGCGATGGCCTTCTCGGTGGCCGGCGTCAGGTCGAACTGCGCTTCGTCCGTGCCCGGCTTGTAGAACTTGCGCATCCAGCCCTTGTCGGGCGCGGCCCAGTCGTTCAGGTATTCCAGCGCACCCTTCGGGTAAGCCTCAGGTCCTGACTGCTCGCGCAGGGCATACAGCTCGTCCTCCAGCGCCTCTGCCAGATCGGCCTCGCTCATCACCCGCACGTTCGGCGCCACGAACACCCGGTGCAGGAAGCTCGCCACTAGCGGCGCATGCGGCGAGGCCAGCAACCGCCAGGCGGGGTGGCGGTCGCGCAGGGTGGAGAGGGTGGCGTGGTCCATCGCTGGGGGCTACTCGGCGATAGGCTTCATACGTTCGGTTCCACTGGCGCGTCGCCCTTCAGCAACGCACCCAAACGTGCCAGCGCCTGCGCCACGATGCGCCCCTGCACATCGATGCTGGCGATGATCTCGGCCGGCGTCCGATCGTCCACCGTGGCGACCGCGTTTGGGTTGACAGCCTTCAGATCAAACACCGCTGCATCGATGGCGGCGGCTTGGGCCTCCAGATCCCGGGCCGCCTTGTCCTTCTCGCGGATCTGTGCGTCGTGCGCTTCCAGCACGTCGTCGGCAGCCTTCTCCTTCTTCAGGCGCTTCAACTGCTCCTTGATGTCCACCACCTCGGCCTTGAGCTTGGCCGCACCGTCGAGCAGAGGCTGCATCTCCTCGCGCGCCTTGGCGCGGCGGGCGGCGAAGTCCACTGTCCAGGACCAGCGGCTGTCGGCCTCCGGCGTGCCGCGCCGCGCCAACTGGCGGGCGTAGCTCGGGAAGGGCTTGCCTGCGTTGGCCTCATCGGCTTGCCAGTCCGCCACCAGCGCGGCGGGCAGCGCCGGATCGTCCAGCACCGAGCCATCCGGGGCGAAGCCGAAGTGCGAGAGTGTGAGCGGGGTCTTCTTGCCCACCTTCACCTGCGACAGGTCGTAGTACCAGATGCGCTCGGTCTTGCGACCCTTGGTGAAGAACAGGAGGCTTGTATTGACGCTCGCGCCTGTGGAAGAGAACACGCCGCCGGGAAGGCGGGCGATAGCCCAGAGATCGCATTCGTCCACCAGCTTGCGCTTGGTCTCGACGAAGGCGCTCTCGTCGGTACGGAACAGCAGACCATCATCCAACACGATGGCGCAGGTGCCGCTCGGCGCGAGTTCGGCCAAGATGTCCTGCACGAACAGCACCTGGGTGGCGCTGGTCTCGAACGCGAAGTTCTTCTGCGCGTCCTTGCCCTCTTTGCCGCCGAAGGGCGGGTTGGTGAGGATCACATCGAACTGCTTGGGCGCCTTCTCAAACAGCGCGCCGTAGGTGGCGCGGCGCGTCAGCGAGTTGCCATGCCACAGGTTGGGCTGGTCGATGCCGTGCAGCACCAGGTTGGCCAGCGCGATGGGGAACACCAGGTTCTCCTTCTCGCGGCCGAAGAAGGTGTCGTGCTTGAGCGTGTCGATGTCGGTGCTGCGAGCCTGCGCCCCCAGCTTGCGATTGATGTGCTCGTAGGCGATGGCCAGAAAACCACCGGTGCCGCAGCAGGGGTCGTACACCGTCTGCCCGAGTTGGGGGTCCACCGTGTGCACCATCGCGCGGATCACTTCGCGCGGCGTGAAGAACTGGCCGCCATCGGAGTTCTTCTCGCCCATCTTCAGCAGCAGGTCCTCGTACACCTGCGACAGGGTGAAGAAGTGCTGGTCGTCGATGTGGTCGACGCTGATCTCGTGCACCTTGTCGAGGATGTCGCGCAGGTTGGTCTCAGAGTCCACCCGCACGCGCTCCACCGCCGTCATCGTGCGGCCGATGATGCGCTGCTTTGGCATGGCGCCGGGCATCGGCAGGTTCGTGCGCGGGTCTACGTCCAGGCTGTGTAGGTGGGGCAGCAGTTCCTTGTTGATGAAGTCGAACAGCCTGCCGTCGCCGGCGGCGAACGATTCCTGCCGCTTCCAGCCGAAGGCCTTGCCCTCGGCCGTCTTCGGGTGCCCGGGCTTGTCGGACCAGGGCGCCGCCCAGTCCTGCCAGCGGTACGGCGCGCGCAGGCGTGAAACTCGCGCCCACGGCTTCGGCCGACTCCTGGTCTCGCATCTCCTGCGCGTCGAGGATGCGCAGGAACAAAACCCATGTGAGTTCGGGCACGTACTGCAGTGCGCTCGCGCAGTTCGAGCGCCGCATCGTGTCGCAGATGGACTTAACGAAGCCACGAAGAGAGCTTGCAGAATCTATTTTCTTGACCACTTAACTCAGTCCCCTCGCACGATCTTTGTGGCAAGCGCATCGAGCTCGCATTCCTGTGCCCGCAAGGCCCTTCGTGCTTGATTGATGTCGTTCAATGCGTCGGCAATCTTCAACTGTTCCCTCCAGTCAGGGACTACCGGCCTTGCGCTTGACGATCTCGCAGGCGGCCAGGTAGCCGTCTTCCTGCGCCTGGATCAGCGTGTACTCGTACACCGGCTCGCCGAAGTACTGGCGATTGTTGGCCGTGATCTCCTGGTCTTCCTTCGACGCCTTGTCGGACTCTTCCAGCTTGCGCGGCGTGGCGGTCAGGCCGATGTGGATGGCGCTGGGGTTGCGCCGAAGCACCTCGGACCAGCGGCCCCAGGCCGAACGGTGGCACTCGTCGATGATGATGACGCTGAAGGCGTCTTCGCCGTAGTGCTCGGTCAGGAAGCTGGCGAAGCCTTCTTCATCGTCTAGGCCCAGCGTCTGGTACGTGGCGATGTGGATGCGGGCGTTCGCCGCCGCGTTGGTGCCGCGCTCGGTCTTCACGATGCGGGCGTTGTCGCCGAACGCGGCCTTGAGCTTGGTGTAGGCCTGCTCGCGCAGCTCATCGCGGTCGCACAGGAACAAGGGGGGCTTGGGCAGCTGGCCCGCCTGCGACAGGCGCCACAGCAGGTTGGTGGCAATGATGGTCTTGCCCGCGCCGGTGGCCAGCGTGAGCAGCACGCGCGGCGGCTTGCCGGCCTGGCGGTCCAACAGGATCTTTTCGAACGAGGCCCGGATGGCGGCGTCCTGGTAGTAGCGGCTCTGCGACCAGGCGGCGCTGTCCGCCTGGAGCAGCATGGCTGCCCCGGGCTGGGTGAGGTCGATACCGGTGTCTTTGCAGTAGCGCGCCGTCAGGTCGGGGTGCGATGGGAAATCGCAGAACTGGACGGGGCCGTTGATTAGTTCGGTGAAGCGGTCGTACTCGCCGTACCGGTGGCCGTTGGTCGAGAAGACGTACTTCACGTCGAAGCGCAGCGTGTCGGCATAGCCGCGCGCCTGCTGCATTCCCTTGAGCGGGTCTTCGACCTCCTTCTTGGCTTCGAGCACGGCCACCGGCATGGGCTTGGGGGCATCGCCCGCCTTGACGCACAGCAGGTAGTCGGTGCGGCCGGGGCCCTTGCGCCTGCGACCCTTGGGGCCAGTGGGTTCCACGGGCGGCGGGGTGAGCACGGTTTCGAGCGTGATGTGGTCGCAGCTGACGTAGCCCTTGCCTCGTAAGACCGGGTCGATGAAGTGATAACGGGTGTCCGCCTCGTTCATGCTCATGCAGCCCCTCCGGATTGCTGGTCCTTGCCTTCGTCGGCGCCCCCGGCGCGCACCCATTCATCCACCTCGGACAACTTGAACTTCCATAGGCGCCCCACGCGGTGCGCCGGCAGCCCCCGGTGTTCCCGCCAGCGGTACACGGTGTCCTTGGCCACGCCCAGGTGTTGGGCGACCTGCTCGACGGAAACCCACGGTTCTGTGGTCATGGCGTCCGCGCTTGCCAACTGGAAGCGCCTCAAGTGGATTAAACCGGATGAAAGTCTATCAGCGGAAAGCTGCTCTCCCAAGCTTGGCTTCGAGGCGGAACAGCGCGTGAATCACTGCATCGCGATCAACCAGGAGCCCCCCGATGCACCACACCGCCCCCTTCAACTCGCCGTACACCGCCAACTTCTGGAGGGCATCCCGGTCCGCCCCGGCACCAAGCTCGCCGCCCTCGTGGTGGCGCTGCGCCGCCCCCACGGTGCGACCAACCTGCAACTGACGCTGGTCACCGGCTGGCAGCCTCACTCGGTGCGCGGCGCGATCTCTGGCCTGCTGCGCAAGCGCCTGGGCTTGAACGTTGTGCTGACGCGCAACGCCGCCGGCGAGCGGGTGTACCGCATCGGCTGACTGACGGTCGCGCCGCAAAGGGTGGGAGTTCAACTCACACCCTTGGGGTACGCGCGAAGGGCGTACCCTGGCCGTCCTTCCGGTCGCTGGCCGATTCACCGGATTCAGGCTGCGCATCACTCGCCAGCCCACGCCAACATTGGGTTTCGGCCGATGGCCGTGTCGGCGGCGCCGAGGTGCAAACCGCAAACCCTGCAAACCCTGCAAACCTCGGTTTGCAGCCTGACGGTGGCGAAGCGCCGCGCTCGCGCCCCCCGTATTGGAACTTCGCCAGGAAGGACCCCTTTCGCCTGGGGCGAGGCTCAGATGTCTTCCGGATCCTGCATCCACGCTGGGATGTCGCGCTGGCCCTGCAGCACACGCCAGACATCGACGTGGTCCGAGCGCTCGACGTAGAAGACGAGGTAGGGGTAGCGC
>Ga0209254_10003980_pt1 | contig 13514 bp, 8 predicted proteins | sample FrelakmetDIP11DI_FD_187148 | JGI IMG/M metagenome (GOLD analysis project Ga0209254, IMG submission 187148) | Freshwater lake sediment microbial communities from the University of Notre Dame, USA, for methane emissions studies - DIP11 DI (SPAdes)... | ecosystem: Environmental > Aquatic >...
GGCGTAGCCTTTCGTGTTGCTGCCGGGGATGAACAGCTTCTGCCCGATCTGCAGCTTGTTCTGCCGCGACAGGTTGTTCCAGATTTCCAGGTCGTTGATGGTGATCTTGTACGCCACGGCAATGGCCCAGAAAGATTGCCCGGCTTTTACTTCGTGGAAGATCCTGCCCTCGGCGTCAGGCTTGGCGATCTTCACCGGGATGATCACCCCCGAGGCTCCCGTCACGCCACCGGGCGTGGTGTTGCTCCCGCCGCCCACAGATTTGTATTCCCCGCAGGCTTTGGCTGAGGTGTAAGCGGCCTGCAAGATATAGTAGGTGCGCCCGTTGTCTGCCTTAGCGACCCCTGCCCCGATGTTGCAGTATGCCGGGTTGACCGCCGGGATCATGTGGGTGGGGTCCGACCAGGCGAGCATGATCTCATCGATACCGAAGCTTTGTCCCACGGCGAAGTTTTCGGTAGCCCAGACCTGCGCCCCCCCGCCGTAACCCGCCGCCTGTATCCGACCGCGCACGTCGCCGATGTGCGACGACATATTGTTGGCTGCCATGATCTCCGCCGTGCCCTGAGCGACGGCGTTGATGATCGGGTCTTCCTCCAGCGCTGGCAGCCCGTAGGAGACGCGCAGCGTGTTCATGGCGATGATCAGGTCGTAGGCAGTCACGCCGCCAGATTGGGCAGGTGGGGCGGAAGGTGCACCGGCTCGCGCCGCACTCAGCGGAGCGAGCAGTACCAGCAGGGTGAGAAATCCCACCCGCCAGCGGTATGAGATTTTCGGTTGCATGGCGCTATTATAACGATGGATTTAGCAAAAAGCGGGGGTGATTTTGATCTGCCGGGCAGATCAAAATCACCCCCGAGCGGATTTTTTTATTGCTTCAACACCATCGGCAGCATGATGAATCTGCCCACCTGCAGCCTGAGGCGCGACAGGTTGTTCAAGCTCTCCAGCTCATGAGCTGCAACGCCGATGCGCGCCTGACTCTCGTACAGGTTGAAAAGCGTGGCTGTATTCGCCACCGTGACAGCAACCTTGATCTCGAATGGCCCGCTATCTGCCGCCAGGCCGGGAAGGTTCCACACCAGCCCGGAGGGGGTCACCACCGGCGTCACACTGGCGCTGACAAACTCCAGCTCGACCGGCAGGGTGTAGGTGATCAGCGTGCTGCTGGTGGGGGCGCCGCCTTGATTGCCGTAGATTATTTGCGAGACCACCGTCTCACCAGGCAAGGCAGAACCCGTATGGCTATGTGCTGCCATCCACAGATCAGGGCTGGCGCTGCCAATATTGACTTCATCAACCAGCGCCAGCGCCCCGGCAACCCCAGCGACGTTGCGCACGCGGAAGGTCAGGGTGATGGCTTTGCCCTTCCAATCCCCCAGATCGTAGAAGGCAGGCTGCCAGCCATCCGTGTCGCTGGTGGTTTCGAGCAGGTCTTCGATGATCGCCCCGCGCTGCACGCGCACGCGCAGGCCAGTACTATCCAGCGCCGAAGCCCCATCCAGCTGGTAGAAGAACGACAGGAACGGGGAGGTCATGCCGCCGGGCAAGGTGAGTGTCTGCGTGATGAGCGTATAGACCGGTTCACCGGGCGTTCCGGGGGTTGTACTCCCGGTACCGAGCACCGCGCCATACAAGCCGGTATGTCCCAGTGAGCCGACTGTTGGCGGTAACACCCCGCCGGATGTCCACCCCGGAGCGTACGTGCCGCTTTCGAAGCCCGGATTCGTGAGCACGTTATCGACCGGCGGCAAGATGGCGTTAAAGTCCACGTCGTCTGACCCGTCGATGCGCGCCGCGGGCAGAACACCGTAGCCGGTTTTAGACACCTGCAGCTGGCGTGGGTCGACAGGCGTGACAGAGGAGTACAGGGCGTAACCACCCCACTCATTGCTCGGTTCTGCCAGGAAGACACCCGGTGAGCCGCTGACAGTTGCCCCACCGACAGGTGCGCCGCTGTTGTCCACCACCCAGCCTTTAGCCGCCCAGGCATAGAAGGTGGTGGATACGTCGCCGTCATCGTCCCCATAGGCTTCCAGGTTGCCAATGCTATCCCGCCCGCGGCTGCGAAAGTACACTGTGTGCCCCGGCGTACCGTTGAAGGCTGCCCCGGTAGCGGAGGTGGCCAGCTGCCAGTCCGTCCAGCTCCCGGAGGGACCGTCGCGCGTCTGCACGTCATAGCTGGCGATGCCCGAGCTGCCGGGATCTACCCCGCTCCACTGCACGCTGGCACTCAGACGAGTAAAGGGCGGAAGCTCTTCCACGGCTGTGTAGGGTGGCTGGGTGTCCACGCCGGTGAAGGCGTCGGCATCTGCCGGGTACGACTCAACGTTGCCCATCAAATCATGCCCGCGACTGCGGAAGTAGTAGGTGTGCCCCGTGACGCCGGTGTAGGGAACGGATGTCGCCGAGGTGGCCAGCTGCCAGTCTATCCAGGTCCCAGCCGGTCCGTCGCGCACCTGCACATCATAGGCGGCAATCCCAGAGCCGCCTGTGTCGCTGCCAGTCCAGGATGTGCTGAACGTCCCCGGTGAATAAGCCGGTAAAGCGCTCACAGCCGTGGAAGGCGCCTGGGCATCCACCAAGGTGGAGGCATCCGGAGTGGCGAGGTAGGCTTCCAGGTTGCCGGCGGCATCCCGCCCGCGGCTGCGGAAGGCGTAGGTGTGCCCGTTCGCGCCTGTGTAGGGGGCTGATGTCGCTGCCGTGGCGAGCTGCCAGTCCGTCCAGGCGCCCGCGCCATCTCGCACCTGAACGTCGTAGTTGAGAATACCCGAGTCGCGCGGATCGCTTCCGCCCCATCTCACCGTAAACATACCCGGCGACCAGGCTGGCAAGGCGTTAACTGCCGTCTGCGGCACCTGTGTCTCAACCGTTGTCTGTGCGTCGGAACCCGAGGGGTATGCCTCCTGGTTGCCAGCGTGATCCCGCCCGCGGCTGCGGAAGTAGTAGGTGTGCCCTCCCAATCCAGTGTAGGGGGCAGAGGTGGCGGTGGAAGCCAGCTGCCAATCTGTCCACGTGCCACCCGAGCCATCCCGCACTTGAACGTCGTAGAACGAAATGCCCGAGTTTCCGGGATCAGTGCCCGACCAGTTGACGGTAAAGGTCGCTGGCGAGGTGGCGGGCAAAGCCGCCACGCTGGTGGTCGGCACCTGGTTGTCGACGTAGGTGGTGGTATCGTAATCTGCCGGCCAGACTTCCAGGTTGAAGGCATTGTCGCGTGCCCGGCTACGAAAGAAATACGCATGCCCGCTGGCGCCGCTGTAGGAAGACGAGGTGGAGGTGGTGTTCATGCGCCAGTCCGTCCACGTACCGCCTGGTCCATCGCGCACCTGTACATCGTAGTTCTTAATCGCCGCTCCACCCGTATCTGAACCCGTCCAGCTAACCGTGAAGCTGGTCGTGGTCGAATAGGCTGGCAAGGCTGTAATGCTGGAGGTCGGCGCAAGCGCGTCGCAGCTCTCCCAGCCGGGTAGCCAGTCCACCCCTGCAGACACAAGATGGGAGGTGCCTCCCGTGGTGATGTCGTAGGCATCCAGGTAAGCAGATGTCCAAAACCAGACATCCCAGTCTGGATCATAAACCCAGGTGACCCGAGTGAAGGCGATATATCTTCCATCCGGAGACCAGCTGCGGGCATATGCATCGGTGTCACCGGATGGATTATATACTTGGTGCTGGTTGGTACCATTGCTGTTCATCACCCATAACTCATACCAGCCGTCGCTTGTCACCCCATCTGCGTCGTAAGCGATCTGTGTGCCGTCCGGCGACCAGGAGGGCGTTTCGCTGTAAGCTGTGCCGTTGAGCTGAGTCTGCCCACTACCATCGCTGGCGTTCATCACCCAGATCCGCCACTGGCTATTTCGATACGCAGAAAAGGCAATGCGGGTACCGTCCGGTGACCAGGCGGGTTCTCCGTCGAACCCGGCATCATAAGTCAGGCGAGCCTGACCCGACCCGTCTGCCAACATCACATAGATCTCCGATTGGCCTGCAACATCTTTCTGGTAAGCAATGCGCGTCCCATCAGGTGACCAGGCGGCATTCCATTCATCTTCGGGAGTATTTGTCAATTGGACAATTCCGCTACCATCCGGATTCATGCTGTATATCTCGAAATTTCCGTTGCGATCCGAATCAAAAACAACGTTAGAACAACCTCGGTTTAGACGCGGCCGAGAATCCAGAGCGGTATGATTAGTCAGACGGGTCTGGCTGGAACCGTCGCCGTTGGCACGGAATATCTCCCAATTGTCTTCCGCTACTATGTAGCGTTCGAAGGCAATCTTGCTCCAATCAGCCAGGGCCTCTGGCGCCAGCGGCAAGACAGGGCTCTGCGCCTGTGGCGTGGGTCCTGCATAGTAGCTGGAGCTCAGGTCTGCAAGCCGCGACCGGCGCTCGGGCCGCGGTTGCTCGGTCACCTGTCCCGATGCCGCCGATGGAACAGCGCTCAATAATAAAAAGGTAACAGTGATAGCGCAAAGGACGCGCAGTACCAGGCTTGCTATCATGGCTGATTCCTCCCCGAAAAAAAACGAAAACGCTCTCCTCCTTGTCAGTTGTGAGAGCGTGCCAGCAGGGTACCCACGACCAGGGTTGTTCGCATGCGTTCGTCCCAGCGCGGCGGGAACTGTTGGCGAAAGTGGATTAATTTTATATTAATATGTAACAGAAATCAAATTAATAATACTTCTCTTGATCACAACCTGACGCCGCCACCACAGACAGAATCTCGGCGAAATGATTCACAATCAGGGAGATGTGCCCTTCGCCCGGGACGAACCTCGCCGTGCAACCGAGAATATTCTCCGCCACGTATCGCCCCATCGCCACCGGGCAGACCCAGTCATCTTCGCCGTGCCACAAGAAGACCGGAAGGCGGATATCTCCCAGGGAGAAACCCCACGGGCGGGAGAATAAGGTGTAATCCCAGGCTGCTCCCCGCGCGCCTTGCTGGAAAGCACCTGCGGTCATGCGGATGACGGTCTCAGCCACCTCGCGCCGCCTAAGGGCAGCCTGGTCAGGTGGTGAGACTTCGGCAGCCGTCTGCGCAACCAGCTTTTCAGGGTCGCGCCGGAACTGGAAGACTGTGTACGCCAGGACGAGGCGCAGCAGCCAGGGCGCTTTTGCGCCAAGCCGCACTGCCTGCCCGTCGCTAGTCTTGCTCAGGAAATCCATCGCCCCTGGCATCTCGGGCGGCGCTACCCCGCTGATAATCCCCACGCGGGTGATGCGCTGCGGGATTTTCCAGGCGCAAGCCGCGGCATATGGCCCACCGCCAGATAGTCCCATGACTGCGAAGCGCTCGAAGCCAAGCGCACCCGCCAGCGCCAGCACGTCCTCGGGCCAATCCAGGATGGTTCGCCCGGGCTTGAAATCGGACAAGCCAATACCCGGGCGGTCAGGTAAGACCAGGCGCACACCCAGTTGGGAGGCGGTCTCCGCTACAATGGGCAGCGTGCCCTCCAGGCGCGAATCAGGCGTGCCGTGGAAGTGCAGCACCGGCACCCCCGCAGGATCGCCGTAATCGGCATACCCCAGGCGCCGCCCGTCGGACAGGCGGATGTTCAACTCAGTATTTGCGATCATGAAATCCCCTCCCCTCTTGTGTTATTCCTGGCTCCTTGGGAATCGCCGTGGAAGTACCCAGATTTGGGGGTGTGTAGGCGGCTACGCCGCCTACACACCCCCAAATCTGGGAAGCATAAGCGTAAATCCCAATGATCCTTATTCCTCACCCTATCACAGAACGCCAGGGTAAGGGATCTTAGCTCTTCGCCTGGCATACATCTCAGCCGTCCTCCTAGCCATTCGAGCTGCAAATCCAACCCCCGCATTACGAGTGGATGAATCTTATGGGTAGTATATACCCGATTATGCTATCCATTATTTTTTGTTATACTGCTAAATCCCTGTGGATTTATACTTATGGCGGTTACAATTGCCGACTTACCGGAATCCATCTCGAAGCAGTTGGAAGGAGCCTCTCATGAACATCGAGCTACGCTCGCCATTAAGATCCGACCGTTACCTGATCCGGCAAATGATGGATTTCTATCTCTACGACTTCTCTGAATTTGACGGCGCCGACCTGGATGAGCATGGGCATTTTGAATATGGTGATCTCGACTACTTCTGGTTTGAGCCCACTCACGCCTCCTATTTGTTCACCGTGGATAGTAAATTGGCGGGCTTTGTGCTGGTGGATAATGAGGTGAGGTTCGCCACCAGCGAGCGCTCGATAACCGAGTTCTTTGTTATGCGCAAGTACCGCCGTCGAGGTGTTGGTAAAACCATTGCCCATGAAGTCTTCGACAGGATGCCTGCCAGCTGGGAAGTGGCTGTTATGGAGTCGAATAAGCCTGCTCAGGCATTCTGGCGAAAGGTGCTGGGTGAATACAGGCAAGGCGCTTTTCAAGAAACGCTTCTCAATAATGCCGAGTGGAACGGCCCTGTATTCTGTTTTGATAACCGACAGTAGCGGGGTTTTTCGCACCGGTACCCATCCAGACGCTTGTTCAAGTATAATTTTTGGATAATCTTACTTTAAGATTGACGACCATCTCAAATCAATTATTTTGGATCGAGAGCTATCGGGGAGAACGCCAAATATGTCAGAGACAACTGTAGCGGGTAACACGAAGAACCCAAATGGCAGCAACAGGCTTGCTTTACTACTGGCGATGGCGTGGATGCTCCCGGAGCAATTCTCTCAATCCTGGGTATGGGCGGCATGATGATCGCCTTGCCGATCTATTTTCAAATGGTGTTCGAGTACACCGCCATGGAAACCGGTCTTGCGATTGCGCCAATGTCCCTGAGCATATTCTTAATCGCCCTCCTGGCGGGACGTAAAGCCGGTAAGCGCAGTCCCAGCCGCATCATCCGGACAGGGTTCGCCTTGTTGTTCCTCGGAGTATTGCTTCTGATCTCTTTAATACCTCGAGCAGATTCGGGCTTGAGTTTTTTGATACCCCTGGTGATTACAGGATCGGGATTGGGCTTGTTGGTTTCCCAGCTGAAACTCTATACCTTATCCCCAATCTCTGAAGAACGCGTCAGCGAAGCCGCGGGCGTCAACTCTGCCGCAGGATCGTTCGGACTTTCTTTTGGGCTGGCGTTTGCCGGCGCTATTATGCTGGCAACCCTTGCCCTCTCCTTTACCAACATGGTGCAGTCAAGCACGGTGCTTAATCCTGATCAACAGCAGCAAGTGGCGCAGGCTCTGGAAGAAGACGCCGAAATCATGAGCGATACGCAACTCGAGGCGCAGCTGGCCGGACAGCCGGCAGAGGTCCAGGCGGAGATACTTCGCATCAACACCGAAGCCAGGCATATCGCCCTGCAGGTTGCTTTGTTGGTACCGTTATTGGCTGGCTTGCTCGGATTGGTTGACTCGTTCCGCATGGTTAAAATGCCTGACCCCGAACCGTCGAATGCGGCTGAGGGACTGTTGATAGGCTGAGCGCCACTCACTTCGCAAGCTGCAATACACTGCAGGCGTGGCTTTCCAGCTCCACGCTGAGCTGCCCCTCATAAATCCCCAGATCGGCATGCTGCCAAAGGTCGCGAGCATGCCATTGGCCCTCGATCCCCAGGTCCGACCAGGGTACATTGACCTGGCATGTAGCGTTGTCGCGGTTGAACACGCCCACGGCGATGTCGTCGTTCGCCAGTGGCTTGACCCAGATTTCGCAACGGCCCAAACGGCAGATGCGGAAACCCTGCCTGCCCAGGCGATCCTGGTCGAGGGCAATCAGCTCAGTGTTGGAGAGAATTTCCAGCGAAGCAGCGTCCAGGGTGCGCAGGTCGCAGCCCATCACCAGCGGCGCCGCCAGCATGCACCACAGGCTGAAATGCGTGTGGTATTCAGCGTCGGTGCATCCGGGTCCTCCGATAGCACCCCGCCCGCGCAAGCCGACCACCAGCATATCGGGGTCGTTCCAGCCACCGGGGCCAGCGTAGGCTTCCAGACCGCGCTGCTGCTCGAAGCCCAGGCTTTCGATACCATTTTGCGAGATATGCGGACCATCCCGCCAGCCATCCCAGATATCACCGGTGGTGCGCCAGGTGTGACCTCCCGCCGAGCGCGCCCACAACCAGGGTCGGTGGTGGCCCCACTCACAAATGTTGAAAAGGATTGGACGTCCAGTCTGGCGCAGGGCAGCGCCCATCTTGCGATACAGCCGCTCCGCCGAAGTGCGGTCGTCCGGGGCAAAGCAGAAATCGTACTTGAGGAAGTCCACGCCCCAGCCAGCGAAGGTACGGGCGTCGATCTCTTCGTAGCCCATTCCACCCGGCTCGCCGCCACAGGTCCTGAGGCCGGCATCCGAGTAGATGCCCAGCTTGAGGCCGCGGGCGTGCAGATACTCTGCCAGGGCGGGCATGCCGGAGGGAAATTTGTCTGGGTGGGGGAAGAGGGCGCCGCTCTCGTCCCTGCCGCCGTGCCAGTGATCGTCGATGACGATATAGGTGTATCCGAGTTTTGAAAGCCCGGTCGAGAGCAGGGCGTCTGCCATCTCGCGCATCACCTGCTCGTCTACATCTTTGCCGATGGCGTTCCAGCTATTCCATCCCATGGGTGGGGTGGCGGCGAGGTCAGTGCTCATGGATTAGATCCCCTTATATCTGGTCGCGTCCAAATTTCTTGCCCGTTGCCAGCTCGACGCACTTGTAGGCACCATCGTATACCCCGATGCTCTTGTTCTTGACAATGCAGCCGCAGAACATCTCGAGCAGGTCACGCTCGCCGGAGAGCAAATCGATCGCCTGCAGCGTCTGTGGTATCGTGCGCGCCTCCACCGTGCCGTCGCCCAGCTCAGCGCCGCGCACCGCGCCCCACATCTCGTGCCCGCCCACGCGCTCGTTGAAGATCTTGGGCACCGGGTAGAAGGCCAACTCGCTGGGCTTGGTGATCATCACATCTACCACGCGCATCAGGTAGTTGGTGGCGTAGACGGCGTGGAAGATGTTGTCGTGCAGGAAGACGTGCAGGCCGCGCGCCGCCCCGCTGCGGATCTGATCAGCAAAGGCCTGCGTGTCCTGCCAGGTGAAATGCGTCTGTAGATCGGATTGGCGATCTCCCAGCTCAGCCTGCAGCCATTCCCAGTTGGCTTTATGGTCGCCCAGGTTGACGAAGAGGGCCAGCTTATCCGCCTTGACCAGGGGCAGGCAGTGCTCGATGATGGCCTTGAACAACTCGCGCTGGGCGCCTGCCCCACCCATGGTGAGCAGGAAGCGCCGCGGCTGGTTGTCAAGCATGCGCTGCAGGCGAGCGGCACAATCGATCTCAATATTCTCTACGAGCTCGTGGTCGACGTGGTGTCCGGTGTAGAATAGCGCCTCCGGCGGCACGGGGTTGAGGATGCGGTTCTTCTCGTCGAAGCCGCGCATGGTGCGAAAGCCGTAATAGCCGGAGGGGGATTGCACGCCGTGCTTGGCGCCTTCGGTGAGTTGGAAGGCCATGGGCCAGTTGTCGAACATCATGTCTACCACGTTGGTCATACCGCCCGCCACGGCGCCCATGCAGTTCCACATGTGAGCGGTGAGCACGGGCATATCGGAGGGCAGGGCTTGGTGCAGGTTGCGGAACAGCTCGCTCATCTTATAGTCTTTGACGTTGGTCTTCAAGAAGCGCCACGGCCAGCCGGAGATATAGGTGTTCAGGAACCAGGACAGCCCCGGCAGGGTTGGCTCACCAGTGGTGACCGCCTCCCACACGTATTTATTGAAGAACTTGCTGCGCTGTGAGAGGCGCGAGAAATAGCTGTAGTTGTGGTTACAGCGGTTGATCACATCCGTGGTGATGCCTGGGATGGCGAGCAAGTCCAGCCAGTAGGGCTTGAAGCCCATGGCCCGGGCGCAAGATACCCCCGCCATGGCAATGCGGTAATGCCCGTAACCCATGCGGATGGTGCTGCAGATCACTGCGTTTTCGTTCTTGACCGGCTCGCCCCCCTCGCCGCGCACGATATTCTTCAAGCCGAACAAGGGTCCGAGATACGGGTTGTCCTCCAGGCTGAGGGCGTACTTCTCATTCGGGTCGTAATTGAATTTCTCGACAAACATGTTTTGCCATTTGGTGGCTTTTGTTGTTTGCGATTCACTGATTGGATTTCTATATATTGTGTATTTACCATCGATCATCTTCATAAAGAGACCTCCTTCACGCATAATTCGTCAGAAAAGGTCGTTTGCCCTGCATAAAAAACATTGTACGGGCATAGGAGTATTACCAATGGCCTTTCCCCACCCATTATCCGTGCGGTGAAATGTGACTGCGGAAAAAACCTACCCCTTGACACCACTACTTGTGGCACTTTCCACAAAAAATCGTTGGGCCAGGATGTAAATAATCATGGGTGGCAAGATGGCGATAGCAGCGCCCGCCATGACAAGATTGGCATTGTCGCTGGCCCGGCCGCGCAGGATACTCAAGGAGAGTGTCAGCACGTGGTTTGCACTGTTGCCGGTGTTGATGATAACCAACGGCCAGAAGAAACTGTTCCAGGCATAAAGGAATGTAAAGGTGGCAAGTGCTGCCAGCGCAGGAACACTGGCGGGGAGAAATATGCGCACCAGGATTTGCAGGCGTGAGGCCCCGTCTATCAGCGCTGCCTCTTCAATTTCTTTTGGAATGGAGATGAAGAATTGGCGCATCAGGAAAGTGCCGTACACTGTGAAAATCCAGGGGATGATCAGCGCAGACAGCCTGTTCACCCAGCCGATCATCACCATCAACTGATATAGCGGCGTGATCAGCACCACAAAGGGTATCATGATCGTACCCAAGTAGATGATGAATATCTGGTCGCGACCTGGAAACCGCAAACGCGCCAGAGCATAACCACCGAGCACAGATGTCACTAACTGACCGATCACCACGAGGATGGTGACCAGGGCAGTGTTGGTTAGGCTGCGGTCCAGTCCCTGTAACTGAGTTACTTCTTTGTAGTTTTCAGGTCGGCTGGTTGGCGTTTCAACTGGTTGGCTCAACCTGACGTTTTGCAGAACCGATACAGAAGGATCTTCGGGATCAAGAAATCTCCCCAGGGCAGTCTGACCAACCTTGACCATAGGGAAGATCTGCCCTTCGACCTCAACATCGAAGAGCTTCTCTTCTTTTCCATTGACCATCGCTGTAGCCTGATTGGTTGCGCCGCCAGTTGGCTTGACCTGCGTCAAAGGTCTTTCGTAGGTAACCTTCAGATTGCTCGGCTCAGCGTACACACCAATCTTGACTCCACTTTCTGCCAGGGCAAACTGGCGTTCTTCGCCATTGTATTCCACATAGTACAGCGGCAATGGCTCTTCAAAGCCCTCCACCTTTGTAGTGATGCCTTGCATGGGCAACAAACGGGGTGGATAACGGAAAGTGTCCTTCTGGAACTTGAAGGAGGTCGAGAACATATAGATAAACGGAAAGAGCATGATGAACGCAAAAAGGATCAGGATGATATACACCAATGCATTTGCAATGAATTTACCCAGTTGATAATTTCGCATGGCTCACCTCTGAACAAAATTATGTGCTGTAAGCGCCCGAACCAGAGCGCTGGCGCAGGAATTGGAAAAGGGTCACAGAGAAGATGACCACAAATAAGAACCAGGCAACCGCCGAAGCATAACCCTGATCAAATCGCTGGAATCCTTTTTGATAGAGGTAAAGCACCAGTGACAATGTGGCATTGTTTGGACCTCCAGGCGGTTCGGTGGGGATGAGCACATATACTTGCTCGAAAAGCTGCAAAGCCTGTATGATGGCGGTGGTAACTACGAAGAAGGTCGTTGGCGCCAGCATGGGGATGGTTATGTTCCAAAATTTCGCCCATCGATCTGCCCCATCCACAACAGCAGCTTCGTATAGCTCAACAGGGATGTTTTGCAACCCGGCTAGGAATAAAACCGTGTTGAAGCCGATCCACTGCCAGGCGGACATGATCACCACTGCCAGTAGAGCCGTGCGTGTGTCTGATAACCAGCGGATTTGTGGGTCGGCAAGCGCAACCCCAGGTATCAAATTAATCAAGTTGGTTGCACTGGTTATACCGTAGTTGATATAGCCCACGGCAGCGTTATATAGCCATTGCCATATCAACGCCACGCCAACCACAGCCGCGATGCTAGGTAGGAAATAGACCGCCCGGAAAAATTTCATTCCAGGTAGCTTAGTATTCAACAAGTTTGCCAGGAGCAGGGCTGGAATGACACTGAGCGGCACCACCATAAGGCTAAATACAAATGTGTTGCGTAGGGCTAACCAAAAAAGCTTGTCTTCTGCCCCAATGATGATGTGTGTTCCGAACAGGCTGAAGCGGGTCAGTTCGTCATAAATTTTGACATCCAATACTTCGGAAGCGCGTTGTTTGGGGTCATCCAGCGTAGCAATATCCAGGTTGATAATCTTGGCATAGTTTGTCAGCCCAATCCAATTTTTTGAGCCGAATGCATCCCAATCAGTGAAGCTGACGTAAAATGACAATAACAAAGGTCCAGCAAAGAAGAAAAGGAAGCCCAATAGGTTGGGGGACAAAAACAGATAGCCATTGAGTATTTCTTCGTGCTTGTTTTTGGCGTGCATAGCCTGTGCGCTTGGCTGTCGCCACATCGCCCAGCTCATCAGCCCAAAAACCAGCATAGCGGCGGTCAAAGCAAGTGGAGCAGGCGTATTGAAGTGCGAGATCAGAGAGAGAATCCCCGGCACAATCCCGACAGCGAACAGAAAAAACACGCCGAATATCGCCATGATAGATTTTCCAAGACGGCGAAAGAAGCGCTCGCGTTGTGGGAAGTCTTCATAACGGTCGCCTATTGTGCCGATCAGGTAACCAGCGAAAACTCCCACCAGGTAAAGTATGCCGCGGCTAAAGGTGCTTGCCAGCGAGTCGATGCCAATAAATACTCCGAGCACTTGCATGACTGCAAACAGGGAGAAAAGGAATCCTAAGTAGTTGATGACAAGCGATAAAATGCGACCACGATGGTCACGTCGAATGATCAATGAAACTGTGATAATGCTGAGTATCGCTGTAAGGACCAGAACAGCGATAAAACCCCATTGCAACCAGGATATTTCCGGTGTATTGCGCTGCCAGAACCAGGTTACACCCGCTAGGCAGAATATTGGGAGGATGGTATGCCAGATTGTAAGCACATTCAGCCAGATTCCAGAGCTTTGGCTCAGGCTGGAGACGGATTGTGTTTGGTTTTTTGCTCTCATCGAGCCCTCCTGTTTGGGTAGAGGTGGAGCATGATCGCTTGCTCGGGTATCTGATGTAAAGGGTTATGAGTAGAGGATGCCTGGCGGTATTGAAGGCCGGGCGGGCGAAGGACTCGTAATATCCTGCCCACCCGGCACCTTGCTTATCTCTCCTTCAACACCAGAAATTACGGGTTGAAAGCTTTATTTGCTTCGTCGCAGATGCTGGCGGCGAAGTCATCGACGGTTTCCTCGCCGGTGAGGACGGCTGCAACCGCGGGACCCATAACAGCATCGTACTCAGGCCAGGATCCAG
>Ga0209254_10003981_pt1 | contig 13513 bp, 9 predicted proteins | sample FrelakmetDIP11DI_FD_187148 | JGI IMG/M metagenome (GOLD analysis project Ga0209254, IMG submission 187148) | Freshwater lake sediment microbial communities from the University of Notre Dame, USA, for methane emissions studies - DIP11 DI (SPAdes)... | ecosystem: Environmental > Aquatic >...
CGCGCAGACCTGATGGCATGTGCATCGAGACAACATCCAGCCCTGAAAGTGTTTTCATAACAATACAAAAATATCAAAAAAGAGAACCGGCCGTACAACAGTCCGGGATATCTCATTGTTATTGTTAATGGCTATATTTGGAAACCCAAAAACGATCAAATGAGGATCCGTTCACTATTAGTATTTATGCTCTTATTGCATATACTATCCGGATGCAAGTCGCCGGAAGGATTAAATATATATGTCACCACTGACCTGCACGGCATGCTCCTTCCGTTTGACAACACCGAAGGAAAAGCTACGGACCACTCCTTGGCCAATCTTGCCTCCCTGGTTGAGTCAGATGGCAGTGAGAAAATTCTCCTGCTTGATAACGGAGACATCATCCAGGGAGACCCGCTGGCCTATTATTACAATTATATAGACACGAGCCGTCAGCATGTCGTTGCTGATATCCTTAACTACCTTCATTATGATGCTGCAACAGCTGGCAATCATGATATTGAGGCCGGTCATGCCGTCTATGACAGGCTAAGGCGGGAATACAACTTTCCAATGCTGGCTGCAAATGCAGTTGACATCAGAACAGGCAAACCTTATTTTGAACCCTATATTGTTATCAGGAAGAAGGGCCTGAAGATCATCGTTTTCGGTTTGATCACGCCTTCGGTGCCCAACTGGTTGCCGGAGTCCCTGTATTATGGTATCAGGTTTGAGGATATGATTAAAACTGCCAGGAAATGGATGCCTGCCATGAAGGAGGAGAATCCCGATCTGATCATTGGATTATTTCATTCGGGCATCGGCGAGCAGGATGAAAAGGGTGACGACGAGAACAGCTCGATTGCGGTGGCAGCCAATGTGCCGGGCTTTGACCTGATCTTCTGCGGTCATGATCACAGGCGGGATATCAGGGAGATAGTGAACATTGCAGGCGAAAAAGTGCTCCTCATGGATGGAGGCAGCAAAGCCGAAGTACTTATGCATGCAAGCATCTCCCGGCGGAAAGAACCTGAAGGAAACGGCAGATATGAAATCACAGGCAGGCTGATAGAAATGAATACCATTCCGGCCTCACCGGCCTTCATGGAGAGATATAAAAGCGTATCTGATACTCTCAAAGATTACACCGCTGAGGTAATAGGCAGGTCAAATGCTACCGTGACCACGCACGATGCCTTTTTCGGACCTTCAGCATTTGTTGACCTGATACACCGTATACAGCTGGATATCAGTGGAGCAGACATATCCCTTGCTGCCCCGCTTTCATTTGACGAACAGATCAGTGAAGGCCCGATCAGGATCATGGATATGTTCAGGCTCTACCGGTTTGAAAACTTCCTTTACACGGTGAAAATGACCGGACGCGAGGTCGACCTTCATCTGGAACATTCATACGGATTGTGGTTTGATACAATGGACAACCCCAACGACTACATGCTCAGGTACCGCTACACCGAAAGCGGCGAGCCGGTGATGGTAAGCGGAACCCTGCGGTTACGCAGTACCTCTTATAATTTTGACTCAGCCATGGGCATACGCTACACTGTTGATGTCACCAAGCCACAAGGTAAAAGGGTAACTATTACCTCCATGAGTGACGGCTCTCCGTTCCGTCCAGATGCTTCTTACAATGTGGCCGTAAATTCGTACAGGGCTTATGGCGGCGGCGGACACTTCCCGGCAGCAGGAATAACTCACCAAAAGCTTGATAAGCTTGTGATCTCGGCAACCGAACGGGACCTGAGATACTACATGACGGAATGGATAAGGGAAAAAGGAGAGATCACCCCTGTTCCACAGTCTGAATGGAAAGTTATTCCTGAACAATGGGCATCAGAAGCCGCAAAACGTGAAAAGAAAATGCTATTTGGAAATAATTAATTGAACATTATATGAAGAGGTTACTTAATTTGAGTGCTATAGTACTGATAATTATAACTTTAACGGCAGCGGGAAGCGATAAGAAGAAGCCAAGAAACCTGATTCTTTTCATTGGCGACGGTATGGGTGTTGCGCAGGTATATGCCAGCATGACATCCTCCGGTTTTAACATGACATTTCCCGCCTTTCCTGTCACCGGGTTCAGCATCACATATTCAGCAAACAGATATATTACCGACTCAGGTGCCGGCGGAACGGCAATTTCAACGGGAGAGAAGACAAATAACGGCATGATAGCTGTGCGTCCCGACAGCACAGAATTGAAAACTTTAATGGAGATCGCAAAAGCAGCAGGGCTGTCTGCCGGGGTCATAAGCACCAGCGCTGTTACGCATGCCACCCCTGCCTCATTCATAGCTCATGACCCGTCAAGAGGGAGCTATGAAGATATAGCCCGATGGTTCCTCAAAGGCACTGCAGATGTTTTTATCGGCGGCGGAGTAAATCATTTCAGGTCAAGGAAGGATTCAACTGATCTGACTATTGACCTGCAGAAACTCGGTTATGATGTTATCTATAATCTCTCTGACCTTAAAAAATCTTCATCAGCCCGTATTGCCGGCCTTATGGCCGGTGGTGATATGCCGTACATTGATACGGGCCGTGATCCGGAATACCTTGCTGCTGCCACTGCAAAAGCCATTGAAGTGCTTTCACGCAATAAAAACGGTTTCGTACTCATGGTTGAAGGTTCACAGATCGACCGGGCAGGTCATGACAATAATTTAGGAAGATCCATAGAGGAAACTCTTGATATGGACAGGGCGGTCAAGATTGCCTATGATTATGCCAGAAAGAGCGGAAATACTCTTGTTGTTGTTACCGCAGACCACGAGACAGGTGGCTTGAGTATAACCGGAGGAGATGTTGCAGACAATACTGTGTCGGGCTCATTCAGCACTAACGGACATACAGCTGAGATGGTTCCTGTCTTTGCATTTGGTCCGGGTGCCGGTGCCTTCGCGGGAGTGCAGCAGAACACGGAACTTTTCAGTGATTTTGTAAGACTTCTCTCTCTTAATAAGAAATAAATAATGGATGACCTGCAGGAGAATAATGACGGACTCCACCTTCCTCTTGCGGAAGAGTTTTATTCCATACAGGGGGAGGGTTGCAATACAGGCAGGGCAGCGTATTTCATAAGGATAGGCGGATGTGACATCGGATGCAGCTGGTGTGATACAAAATTTGCATGGAACGTTGATTTGCATCCTGCGGTAGACATAAATACGATTGCAGACAATGTCATTACAGCGGGGGCTGACTCAGTTGTTGTTACAGGAGGTGAACCCCTGATGTGGAACATGTCGCCTTTGTGTGACCTTCTGAAAAAAAAAGGTATCAGGACTTTCCTTGAGACCTCAGGGGCTTATCCTCTCTCAGGCAGCTGGGACTGGATCACTCTGTCACCCAAAAGAGGATCACCGCCTCTGTCGGAGATATGGCTCAGGGCTGATGAGCTGAAAGTCATAGTCGAAGATGGCACTGATTTTGATGCTGCTGAATCGTACCGTTCCATGGTCAGTCCTGAATGCAGACTGTTGCTTCAGCCCGAATGGAGCCGGTACACTGAAATGATTGCTGAAATAACTGAATATGTAAAGAGAAACACACATTGGACTGTTTCTCTGCAGGCACATAAATTCATGCACATACCCTGAATGAGATTCAGAAACGTCATACTTGCGCTATCATTACTGCTCCTGTGTCAGTGTTCGGTCACCGGTCAGAACCTCCATACCCGTTCAGGCAGGGCACTAAAGTATTATGATCTTGGCAAAAGGGATTATGAAATGCTCTATCTTGACCGTGCTGAGATAAACCTCAAGATTGCTGTCGCTGAAGACGGCCAGTTCTATGAGGCACATATCCTGCTCGGGCAGCTGTACAGTGATCAGGGTGATTGGGAAAAGGCTGTGAAGCACTACAGCAAGGCTGTCTCCGTAGACTCTCTCTATTTTACGCCGGCACTCTATAACCTTGGCAAGGCAGAGATGCGTACCGGACGGTACCAGGAAGCAAAGAGCCACCTCGAAGCCTACCTCAGACAGCCAAAGACAACTTCAAAACTGCGGTCTGACGCAGAAATGCTTATCTCCAACTGTATCTATGCCCTTTCGTTTCCCGGAACACTCTTTCAGACCGAACCTCAGAGTGTGGGCGACTCGGTCAACACTGAATTTGATGAATACTGGCCTTCCGTTACCGGTGACGGTTCAGAACTGTTTTTCACCCGCGAGGTCAGACGGGCCAGCGCTTACGGACGCGACAGACAGGAGGATTTTTATATAAGCAGGTGGACTGTTGGCGGTTACTGGGGTCTGGCCCGGAATGCCGGTGCTCCGCTAAACACTGCAGGCAATGAAGGGGCGCAGTCGATTGCTTCAGACGGCCGTTCAATGTATTTCACTGCTTGTGACCGTAATGACGGTCACGGCCGGTGCGATTTATATTACTCGGTATACGACGGCACAAGGTGGTCACCGGGTACCAATTTAGGACAACCAGTGAACTCAACCTACTGGGAGTCCCAACCATCAATAAGCCCCAACGGCAGGATGCTGTTCTTTGTAAGCAACAGGCCGGGAGGATACGGAGGAATGGATATCTGGTACTCAGTCCTTGGCAGCGACGGCAAATGGAGCAAACCGGTCAATCCCGGGAAAACAATCAACACTGCCGGTGATGAATTCTCACCTTTCATTTATTTCAACAGCAAAACTCTCTATTTCTCCTCTAACGGAAGAGAATCGTTCGGAGGCCACGATATTTACCAGTCAAAACTCAATGCGGATTCCTCATGGACCTACCCTGAGAACCTGGGTCCTGCAGTAAACACGCCTGCTGATGAGACTGGACTGATAATTGAATCTTCCGGCAAGAGGGCTTTCTTCTCCTCTGTCAGGGAAAAGTCAAAGGGCAAAGACATTTATTTCATAGACCTCCCTGAGTCTGTTCAGCCAGAGCCTGTATCATACCTGAAGGGCTTGGTAATTGATAAGGCAACCGGCAGACCCCTCAAAGCCAGGTTTGAACTCACGGATCTTACCAACAGAAGCAGGGTGATAGCCTCTGCTACAGACAGCAAGGGCGGCTTTTTTGTCTGTCTTCCGTCAGGCTTCAGATACGGACTCAATGTGACAGCTGACGGATACATGATATATTCGGAGAACTTTGATTTTGAGGAGGGTTACACATCAACTGAACCATACAGGAAGACTATCGGTCTCAACAAGGTCAGAAAGGGAGAATATATGAGGATGTATAACGTCTTCTACAACACTGATTCATGGGAACTACTTGAAGAATCAATGCCGGAGCTTGAAAAGCTCCTTGAATTCCTGACCATCAATCAAACCGTTGTTGTTGAGATCGGAGGCCACACCGATGCCGACGGCACTGAGGAGCATAACCTGCTTTTATCGGAGAGAAGAGCTAATTCAGTAAAGGAATATCTCATAAACAGAGGCATAAAAGCTGATCGTATATTTACACATGGTTACGGTGAGGGTTCACCTGTGGCTGACAACGATACGCCTGCAGGGAAGAAGATGAACAGGCGCACTGAGATAACCATACTTTCAGAGGGTACAAATAAATAAGGGGGGAACTGGTGCCCCCCCTCATGTCGACTTTTATCAGACAGTATTAAACTTCAGAGAAATCAGATTGCAATCCTGTTTTCTGAAGAAGGACCGGTTAGTATTTTTAACCCTGAGCTTTCTTTTGCTGGTAATGAAACAAACACAGAAGTACCGCCGGCATCGTTGGTCTCAACGCTGATCTTGCCATCCAATGCTAAAATAAGATTTCTGGCCAGGATTAAATTCATAGCGGAATAGGTATCCTGACTGTCGGAATATTGGAATTCAGGATTATCGGAAAGCAGCAGGTGGCTGCTATTTGAAAAACCCTGGCCAGAATCTATGATATAATACGTGATCATTTCATCATCGTAGGTGCACCCGAGCTTTATAAACCCCGAAAAAGTACTGTCGAGTGCGTTCCTGAAGAGATTACTGAGTATCCTGACTGTCCTTGCCTTATCAATTCTAAGCATAAGCTTATCCGGAAGGTTATCCTCCTGAATCAGAATGATATTGTCTTTGCCCTTTTTCCTCTTTAAAACCCTGAATTCAGAGGCAAGTGACTCGAACAATTTTCCCGCGTCCGTCTCCCGGAGGTTTGGTTTTGATGAGCCGGACTCAAGGACAGCCGTGTCAAAGAAATTTTCAAACAGACCTATCAGTTGCTCACATGATGTAATTATCTGCTCAGAGAACTCGTGCCTTTCATTTTCGCTGAACCTGGTATTATTCAGGAGATATGAAAACGCAACGATTGAGTTCATCTGTGTCCGCACCTCATGCGATACGCCTGCTATTATTTGAGGTTTGTTTATCATCTGAACACCTTGAAGATTCGCGATTTATTTCAATCTGCGGGCAAGTTTTGAAGCCTCTTTGCTGTATCTGCTCTTTGATTTCGCAATGGCACTGAACTGTTTCGCAGCTTTTTCTGTTTCATCAGTCATCATGTAACAGAGGCCGAGATACCATGCAGCATCTTCAAGGTACAGGTTGTCGTTATGCTCTATCACCCTGGTGAATGACCCGCTTGCTACGGGGTAGTTATTCACTTCCATGTTTGCCATGCCATGCATAAATACTGTTTCCATATCGCCCTGACCTGCAATTATGACCTGCTCAAGATAGCTGATCGCCTTATCATAATCTTTTGCCGTGTATGAAGCTAAGGCATTATCCATCAGGGTGTTGCCGGAACTGACAACCGATCTTACGGCACCGGGAGATTCATACCGTGCATAATACCTGTTAAAGAGCGCATCATTCGATCGTGGCCTGAGGGCAAGATACAATGCCGAAGTAATGAGCACAGCAAGAAGTATTGCCGCAGCGTAACTGGCTGCTCTGACAGTTGCCTTGCGAAATGATCCGCCGGAGCGTTTTTTTATTTCTATTATACCGAGCTTTGTCCTCAGGTCAATGATACTTCTGTCAGCCAGGATCTCGTCTGTCCTGCGCCTGAGAGTAACCTCCCTGGCAAGGTCAGGATCCTTCTGCATCTCCTCTTTCAGCCATGACTCTTCAGCCTTACCTGTAGAACCACTGAGGTAATTCTCGATGGTGTTGTTAACATTAATCGTCTTCATATCTTATATTATTATACCAATCTATCTATAATAAACTGTAAAACAGTATATTACAATTTCCAGCACTTTACGGTGCCACTTTCGGAGCAATGATGCCTGCATCAAGGCAAGTCGTGCATCGTACCCGGGCAATGTGCCAATGGCATTATCACCCTCGGAATATATATAGTCAAGCCGCTAAACGGCCGTCGTTGCGGAATTATAACTCAATAATAATAGGGGGCTTGGTAGGGTCTTTGTCAACCATTACCGGGCCACCAAGACCACCACGTACATTTATCAGCTCCTCATTTGAAAGAACATACTCAGCGAAGTTTTCAGTTTTCAGGGTATTCATCTCTTAAATATTTTATAAATAATTCAGGGTTTATGTTCACTTTATACCGTACATGTCATAAAGTGGTCATTTGTGACACAAAAAAATCAAATATTTTTCATTAAAATTTTATATGGCTCATTATCAGTACTGTAAGATGCCGGAAAACTTCATGACAGGGTATGGAATAGTTTTCTAATTTTACATCCGGAAAGTAAGAAGAACCACTCCGATGAGTCTGCCAAGCCATATGCTCTGTCTGGCATTGCTGTTTTTTGTTTCAGGTTCGTCCGCAATATCTTCAGAATACTATTATGAAAATGGAGTTCTGAGGGGAGAGGATGCCAGGGATACTGTTGCCATTCACATGGCAAACCTTAACGGCAGTCTTATGAGAGACCTGGAATCAGGCGAGATGGCCGGCAAGGCAGGTGACCTGGTCAGGGAGATTAATAAGATACTCAGTGAGGAGAAGCTTACAGACACTCTGCTGGTTTCGAATTCATATTACCTGACTGGTTTTTATTATCAGAGCGTTAACATGTATTCCAGGGCGATTGAATGCTTTTCCCTTTCGGCCAGTTTAAGGGCGAGTGCCGGTATTTACGACATGCGGTATTCCCAATGTCTGAACAATCTGGCTGCCATACTTTTCAGGACCGGAAATTATACCCGTGCATATGAAACTGGGTTAATGGCTCTGGATGCCAGAAGGCTGGTCATAGGAAGCGATTCTTCATCACTCACCAACAACTATCTCAATCTGGCAAGCATTTGCCTTGAGATGAATGATTCCGACAATGCCATTTCCCTTGCTGAAGCCGGACTTTTGCTTTCAAGACTATACCCCGGCAAGGTGACACCGGCAGTGACAGCTGACCTTTACCAGGTCATTGGCCTGAGTCTTTACCGTAATTCAGAGTTTACCAAATCACTTGTTTACTGCGGCGAAGCCCTTAAGCTGTATGACGGTTATGGTACGGGAAACAGCGGATCGAAGCAGCTGGTAATTAATACAATGTCACAGTTGTACAGACGTCTTGACCAGCCGAAGGAAGCAGAGGAGTACTTTAAGAGAGGACTCTCTCTCTCAGGAGATGCTGATATCAGGGAAAAGTATCTGGTGTATATTAATTATGCAGATTTTCTTGCAGAGAAAGGCAGGGTGGATGAAGGTGAAAGTGTTCTGGAGGACGGGCTCAGAAGTGTCAGAAGAGTTTTTGGTTCCGACAGTCGCGAATATTGTATGATGCTGGCCGCAATGGCTGACTTTGCCCATAATTCGTCGGGGCAAGGGCACAAAGCCATAGAAATGTATATAAGTTGCCTCCCGTACTTTGAAAGCCACCCATGGGATATCTCCATGAAAAAGTACCTGCTGACCGATTATGCAAGTACCCTCTTCGATGTTGGCCTGTACAGGAAAGCACTGGAGATGGCTGATACCGTAATACATGTAAGCTTAAAAGCATCAGGTGATCCGGATCTTGCAGAGGCAGATGGTTCATTTTCTTCAGATGACCTTCAAATACTCATGCTGAGATACAAAGCATTGAATGCACTGGCAGAGGAAACGGGAAACATTGACCTGGTAATTGAGGCAGTTGAGACAGGAAAGATCATTGTGTCGTTGTTTGACCGCCAGAGACTGGAGATGAGCGAGGAGGAAAGCCGAACAAGCCTGAGCGCGTATTCAAGAGAGTTTTATACTGGTATTATTAGAAACTATATTCAGCTTTACAGCGTGAACCGTGACAAGGCTTATCTTGAAGGGGCATTTGAGCTCTCTGAACGGAGCAAGGTAGCAGGTTTCCTCGCATCAATGAGGGAGCTTAACGCTGCAAAATTCTCGCTGCCGGAAGACCTGGTGAGCCAGGATAATGATATAAGGAAAAGGATTGGCCTTTACAAAGAATTCATTGTCAATGAAAAAAATATGACAGTACCCGATTCCCGGAAAATTGCCACCTGGGAGAGTGCTACCTTCGGACTGCTCAGATCACGTGATTCACTGATTCAGGTCTTTGAAAAGAATTACCCCTCATATTACAATCTTAAATTCAAGAGCAATGTGACACCCCTTGACAATGTCACTGATGTTATCAGCAAGAAAGCCAACCTCCTGAGTTATGTCATGACTGAAAATAAACTTTATATAATTGTCATCAACAGGCGTCGCACAGAGATCATTACCAGAGATATTGATTCAACCTTTTACACTTCCCTGAGCCGCTTCAGGAGCATGCTCTCGGTCATGCCTGCGACAAGCAGCGTGCGACAGCCTTTCAACGGGTTCATGGATCTTGCCTTCGAGTTGTATAAAATCCTTCTTGAGCCTGCTGTGCCATATCTGAAGGGGGATAAGATAATCATCTCGCCTGACAATATTCTTTCATATATTCCTTTCGAGACCCTGATAACAGAGGAGTTTCGCAGCCCGGAGCTACTGTACCGTGAGGCGCCGTTTGCTCTTAAGAAGTACCGTTTCTCTTATATCTACAGTGTAACGCTGTCATCAGAGACACAGGAGCGCAGCCGAAGCCTGAGCAATGCTCTTGTTGCCTTTGCTCCGAACTATGAGGGGATGGAGATAAGCGATTCCCTCTTCACTTTGTTTCCAAACCTGAGAGGTGAGATCCGCAGTCTTCCCTATGCTGTTGTTGAAGCAGAGAATGCAGTAGATCAGTGCGGGGGTAAAGCCTTTATTGCCGAAAAAGCTACTGAAGAAGCTTACAAGGCCGAGGCTCGCAATTACAAAATCATTCACCTGGCAATGCATACATTAGTTGACGATGATCATCCGGCGTTTTCCAAAATGATCTTCTCCGCCCCGCAAAGTAACCGGGAAGACGGCATGCTGAACACCTATGAAGTCTATAATGTGCCCGTCAACGCAATGATGGTGGTGCTGAGCTCATGTAATACGGGCACAGGAAAGCTGGTTACGGGAGAGGGTATACTAAGCCTGGCAAGGGGATTTCTCTTTGCAGGCAGCCGCTCGGTAGTAATGTCGATGTGGGCAGTGGAAGACTTTTCTTCATCTGCAGTGATTAAATCGTTCTACAGGAATATGAGAAGCGGCCAGACGAAAAGCTCGGCTCTGCGTGACGCGCGTCTTAAATTTCTGCGGACAGCTGACCAGGAGCGTTCGCATCCTTATTACTGGTCGACACTTGTCATTTACGGTGATGATACACCACTCTGGTTCAACAGGCTGAAACTCTATTCCGCACTATTACTGTTCCTGCTGGCATCCGCCATACTGGTGGCAACTGTCTACAGAGGTCCAAGGTCATGATATTCCGGATCTGTCTTGATGATCTCCATCAGGGCTTCCTTGCACAGATATTTCTTTCTTCTTGCGTATGACTCATTCTTCATGCCCGTTTTACGCGCTATCTCTTCGTAGCTGTAACCTTCGCTGAAGAGTTTGAGAACCACCTGACAGTCCTCCTTCAGGAGTGCAAATGACCTTGTTACTATCCTCTCGAGGGTTGCCCTGGTGAGATCTTCTGTTTCATCCTGATCGGCCGGTTCAATCTCAAGAGGAGTGATACGCGACCGGTATCTGAGCTGAGTATTCCATATGTTCCTGGCAATTCCGAAAAAGTAGCCCTTGAGATCGGATGTCAGTTTAAACCCGTCACCGGTAACTTGTTTATAAAGTATAACCACTGATTCCTGAAGGACGTCATAAACATCGTCATCTGATCCGCTGTTCTTTTTCAGATGGTCACGGATAACCTCATAGTAAGCGTCATAGAGGTAGGTAAAAATCTTGTTGTCCTGTCTCCTGATGCCATCAATGATGTCACTGTCCGAATACTTCTTAAAAAGGCCCAAGCAAGCTGTATTATTGGCAAATATAATGTTTCCGTGGCCGAAAATACTAATATGGCACTCTGTCACTTTTGTTGCAGCCGGCCGGAAGACGTCACCAAATATTGGATATATTTACATCGCTGTTAATGCGATAGGCTGCAGTGGTATGAATTATCCCTTTGTCAGACAATATGATGTTATGGACTGTGGTCCGGCCTGCATCAGCATGGTAGCCAGGTGGCACGGAAAACGCATCTCGCTTGAGACAATACGCAAGCGTGCTTATATTACAAGGGAAGGTGTATCATTCCTCGGTATGAAAACTGCTGCCGAGAGCATGGGGTTCAAGGTGGTTGGGGTGAAGATTCCTTTCGCAGAACTGGCTGCAAAAGCTCCGCTTCCATGCATTGTCCACTGGGAGCAGAACCACTTTATTGTGGTTAATAAGATATCCGGTAAAAGAGTCTGGGTGAGTGATCCGGCCCTGGGGAGACTCCGGATGACCACGGACGAATTTATCAGAGGGTGGTCTGCCGGCGGTGTTAATGATAATAATACCGGCATGGCGCTCTTTCTTGAGCCCGGTCATCAGTTTGCAGAAATACCTGATGAGCCGCCCCCTGGAGGAGGATTTACTTTTCTGCTTCCCTACTTAAGACCTTACCGCCGCCAGATCATCCTGCTGTTAGCCGGACTGACAGCAGGCAGTGCGATACAGCTTGTCTTTCCCTTCCTCACCCAGGCAATAATTGACAGGGGTATTAAAAACAGTGATCTGAGGCTTATTTACCTTATTCTTGCCGGCCAGCTGGCGCTCATTGCGGGGCGCATGGCGGTGGAGTTCACCCGCGGATGGCTCCTGCTTCATGCGGGAACACGTCTGAACATTACAATAGTGTCCGATTTCCTTGCCAGGCTGATGAAACTGCCAATTGCCTATTTTGATTCCAAGCTGAACGGAGATATACTGCAGAGGATTGAAGACAACAGCAGGATTGAGAGCTATCTCACCTCCTCAAGTCTTGCAATACTCTTCTCCTTCTTTAATTTTCTTGTCTTTGGTGTTGTGCTCGGACTTTACAGTATTCCGGTACTTTTCGTTTTTCTCGGAGGGACGATACTGTATATGCTTTATGTAACTCTTTTCATGCCTTCGCGGGAGAGGCTTGATAATTTGAGATTCAGGCAGATGGCTGAATCCGGGAATAAAATGATAAACATCGTTAACGGGATGCAGGAGATCAAGCTGGCAGGAAACGAAGCATCCAGCAGAAGCGAATGGGAAGCACAGCAGCGGGATATTTATCGCACCAGGGTTAAAGGACTGAGGATACTGCAGTTCCAGACTGCAGGAGGGACGCTCATACATGAGTCGGCAAATATCATCATAACGGTTATATCTGCCACATCGGTTGTAAACGGTACCATGACTCTCGGAATGATGCTTGCCGTTCAGTTCATAACCGGACAACTTAACGGACCTGTATCTCAGATCATTAATTTCATGCGTTCAACCCAGGATGCCAGGATAAGCCTTGAACGGCTTGCCGAAGTGCATGGCATGGAACCCGAAGAAGCTGAGGCAGGCACAGGTAAAACAGATGTCCCTGACAAGATGCAAATCAGCGTTGACGGCCTTTCCTTCAGATATGAGGGCCCCGGCTCACGTTGGGTGATAGAGGATCTCAGCCTGCAGATACCTGCCGGCAGGATTACTGCCATCGTCGGAGAGAGCGGTTCGGGTAAAACGACTTTTCTTAAGCTTCTGATGGGCTTTTACCGGCCGGAAAGAGGAACCATTATGATAGACGGGAAGAAGCTTGAGGAAATAAGCATTTCCTCCCTGAGGAGGTCAACGGGTGTTGTCATGCAGGAAGGATATATCTTCCCTGGCACGATCCTGGCAAATATCGCTCCAGGTGTTGACAATCCTGATATGGAAAGAATCATGCGCTCCATCGGTATCGCAAACCTGCAGCCCCTGATCGACACCCTGCCGGCCGGAATGGATACACGGATCGGCCAGGGCGGCCATGGTCTGAGCCAGGGACAGAAACAGCGCATACTCATTTCACGTGTCATCTTCAAGGAACCATCACTGCTGATCCTTGATGAAGCAACCAGTGCACTTGACGCGTCTAATGAAAGAATGATAGTACAAAACCTGGCCGGCTTTTATGAGGGCAGAACCGTGGTCATTGTAGCTCACCGCCTTAGTACGGTACTCAATGCCGATATGATTGTGGTACTTGGCAAAG
>Ga0209254_10003983_pt1 | contig 13511 bp, 13 predicted proteins | sample FrelakmetDIP11DI_FD_187148 | JGI IMG/M metagenome (GOLD analysis project Ga0209254, IMG submission 187148) | Freshwater lake sediment microbial communities from the University of Notre Dame, USA, for methane emissions studies - DIP11 DI (SPAdes)... | ecosystem: Environmental > Aquatic >...
CAGGCCCCGGGAAGGGCTGTCTCCACACCAGTTCGGCCGGTAGACCCAGGGCTTCTCCCACCGCCCTTACCTCATCCTTGAAAAGGAAGCGCAGCGGTTCAACCAGGTCAAAGGAAATATCCTCCGGCAGCCCGCCCACATTGTGATGCGATTTAATGCGGTGTGCTTTTTTTGCATCGCGGCCGCTGGACTCCACCACGTCCGGGTAAATGGTTCCCTGCACCAGGAAGGGCGGTTTCCCCAACAGTTCAGCCTGTTTTTCAAAGACCCGGATGAATGTCGCACCGATGATCCGCCGTTTCTGCTCCGGATCACTCACCCCCCTCAAAGCCGTGAGAAATGTCTGGGATGCATCCACCACCACCAGGTCAGCGCCAAGGTATCTGCGGAAAGCCTCTTCCACCTGCCTGCGTTCATCCAGTCGCAGCAAACCTGTTTCTACAAACACCGCTGCGAGCTGTTTTCCTACAGCCTGGTAAACCAGGGCGGCAGCCACGCTTGAATCTACCCCGCCGCTTACTCCAGCCAGGACGCCTTCACTTCCCACCTGCTGGCGTATTTTTTCCGACATTTCCTGGATGATGGATTTGGCTGTCCAATCCTGCCTGGCCCCGCAGATGTCTACCACGAAACGGCGCAGGATTTCCGTCCCTGCCGGTGTATGTCTCACTTCCGGATGGAACTGCAGCCCGTAAATTTTTTTCTGCAGGTCACCAATCGCCGCAACCGGGCTGTTGGAACTGCGCCCCAGGATCGAAAATCCGGGAGGGATTTCCTCGATCCGGTCCCCGTGAGACATCCACACCGGGTACTCCCCTTCCGCAAGAAGGGGATTGGATAGGATGGTTTGCATTTGAACCATTCCGTACTCCCGCTCCTCCGAAGGGGCTACCACTCCCCCCAGGACCTGGGTAAGCGCCTGTAAGCCGTAGCAAATTCCCAGGATGGGTAAACCGGATTCCAGGAGATAAGTCGGCAGCTGCGGCGCTCCTTCTTGATACACCGATTCCGGTCCCCCGGAGAGGATAAATCCCTTGGGTTTCAGGTTGGAAATTTTTTCATTTGCAGCATCCCAGGGCAGCAGCTCGCTGTAAACATTCATCTCCCGGATGCGGCGGGCAATCAACTGGCTGTACTGCGATCCAAAATCGATAACAACAATTAAATCTGGCATGGCAGGGTATTCCCTTTTTTCTTCGAAAGGAATTCTATTGTGAATGGCAGTTTTCCAGTAAATACCAAAAACTGAAAACGATTTACCGGGAAAAGGTTATCAGGATTTCAGGTAGGATCCTGCCGGAGTCCAGAACAGGCAGGAAACATCAGGATTAATCGGCAAAATTGATTTGATCATCGACCATGGATTCAATGATCACCAGTGATTCAATCGGGATATTGAGTTTGCTGAGCGCTTCCCGCCCGCCTTCAAAAGACTTTTCAATCATAACCCCAATTCCCACCATGCTTGCTCCAGCAGCCTGCGCCAGCCGTACCAGGCCATGAATGGTAGCCCCTGTGGCCAGGAAATCATCGATGATCAACACCCGCTCCCCGGGGCCAAGAAATTCCGGGGAAACGATTAACTCAACCATGCGCCCTTTTGTATGCGATGGCGCCAGGGTCAGGTAAACCTGGTTGGGCATGGTAATCGGCTTGGTTTTACGAGCGTACACAACTGGCAGGTTCATATGGCGGGCAGTCATTAATGCCGGGGCAATACCGGAGATCTCTGCCGTCATAATGCGGGTGGCGCCAATAGCGGCAAATCTGCGGGCAAACTCCTCGCCGCAGGCATCCATTAAGCTTGGATCCACCTGGTGGTTGATGATGCTGTCGACTTTAAGGATCCCATCACCCAGGTTCTTACCTTCCTTCAGTATCCGATCCCTTAAAATCTGCATATGCCGCTCCTCGTATTGGATGCTATGAATTTTACAACGATTTCATCATAGGGGAAAGAAATTATCCAAAAATAAGGTCCAGGCCTGGTTTATGGAACTTTTGGATTTCAATTGAATATCCGCCGGGGTCTTCACAGAAAAAGATTTCCGTCTCGGTTTCCGGATCAAATTTTGGCTCTCGGAGAATTTTGACATTCTTTCCCACTAAATAACCGTACCATTCATGAATATCATCCACTACCAGGGTAAGAAGCACCGCATTATCAGCTCTCGCCTTATGGAAACCAATACTCCCGTCTACCACACCCATGAATGCAGAATGAGATATCTGAAAAATCTTTGCCCATCGTTGGTCTTCAATTAGTTTAAAACCCATGACTTCCTGGTAAAAATCTGCAGCTATATCTAAATCGAGATAATAGAAAAATGTAATCACAGAATTTATTTTCATAATTATCCTTCACCAAGTGTATATATGGTTGAAATAACATCAACTTAAGGATCTTCGTTTTCGAGTCATACGGCAATACTTAACCCATGTTTGTTTTTTGGAAAATGATATCCCGCACAAATTCAAGTAAATTTGTTTCGATACATCCCCAATCCTTTATTGGTGATGGATAGATGAACAAAAAATCTATGAATTACACAAATTTCACACCAAATTATAGGGGATCCCTGAGCAATGGATAAGTCATACAATGAGGTCCTCCACCTCCCCGTAAAATTTCCTCCATTTCAACCAGCAAAACATTAAGGCCCAACGTACGGAGACAGGCATTTATCTTATCATTATGCGCAGGAGAGATTACTTTTCCATTATCAATTGCAAAAATATTTCCTAATAATTGGAGCACCTGCTGCTTCGTCGTTTCAATGATCTCCCATCCTTCCCGACGGATACGCCGAATAAATTCATCAGGCAACAGCTCCAAACAGGCAACACATATCTTATCTGCGACAACATTAAAGATCATGTCAAGGTGACAGTAATCCGGATCAAAATGGACCGTAATAACCTCAAAACCTTGTTCACCCATCAACCTCTGCACAATTTCAGCCCCTTTCTTTGAAGTCCTACCCGCCACTCCCAGCGCTATCGTTGAGGAATCCATATACATAAAATCTCCGCCCTCAAAAAATGTATCCTCTTCAGGGGTGATGATTTCCCAGACTTGTAAAAATTTTGCAATTTGTTCTCTGGCCGGCTTTATTTCCTGCCGCCGGAATTCCCACTTAAAATGACCTAGTAAAGCCCCGCATGGAGTAACAGTGCCCAGATCACGGGTGAATATTTGGTATGGCAATTCTATACGGGGTTCCAGAAAGACAATATCAACGCCAGCAGTATTCAGAATCGTACAAAATTCATCGTACTGGTGTTTTACGACGTCTAAATTGAGTGACACCCCGCTTTCAATATAATTTTTCGAAGTTTTATTCGAAGGCATCAGCCGATAGAAATCGGGTTTGCAAAGTAGGACGCGTCGTAACCTACCAAAGCTGCTGTTCACATAATCTGTCATGACGGTCTCTTTTCCAGAATTTATCCCAAAAGAAGGCAGAGTACTGCCATTTCTGTATGCATCCGGTTTTCTGCCTGGTCAAAAACTGCCGAGTTTGGTCCCTCAATAATCTCATCAGTCATCTCTTCTCCACGATAACCTGGCAAGCAGTGCATGAAGATATAATCTGGTTTTGCATTTTTAACGGATTCGGAATTTATTTGGAATGGGGAAAAATCCGATATTCGCTGTTCTTTTGATTTCTCTGGTCCGCCCATGGAATGGAATGTATTGGCATAAATCACATCTGCCCCTTCAAGGGCTTCTTCCAGTTTATTTGTGAACACAATTTTCGATCCTCCCATTGCAGCTAGTTCTTGGGCGCCCAGTAATGCCCGCTGGTAGGGTTCGTAGCCTTCAGGTTTAGCCACAAAGATATCCATGCCAAACATGGCAGATCCGATCATGAGGGAATGAAAGACGTTCCAGATATCCCCGACATATGCCACCTTTAAACCCTTCCAGGTTCCCTTCTTTTCCTTGATGGTCAGGAGATCTGCCAGGCCCTGGCACGGATGGAATTGGTCCGTAAGGGCGTTGATCACCGGGTGTTTCATATAATTAGCAAATTCTTCAACAATTTCCTGCCCAAAAGTACGGATGAACAACAAATGGCAATACCGGTCGATTACCCGGGCTGTATCCTTAATGGGCTCACCGCGTGAGAGCTGCATCTCATCCGGACGCATATAAAGGCTGGTAATTCTTAAATGAGTACAGGCAGCCTGAAAGGATACCCGGGTTCGGGTGGATTTTTTTTCAAATACCATCGCTGCGATATTCCCGCTTAAATCCGGCAATTTAGTCCCTCTAAGAATATCCCGTTTTAATTCCGCTGCAGTATTGATAATGAATTCAACTTCTTCCGGGGTGTAATCCAGAAGAGTAAGAAAATCTTTTCCGGTGAAATTTTCTTTTATCATTATTCCTCTTATAAATTTCCAGGCTACCTTAAATTTAGATTTACAATATTTTCCCCAAGAAATCCTGAGTCCTGATATGTTTTGGATTATCGAATAATAGTTCTGGTGATCCTTCTTCAATGATTTCACCACCCACCAACACCATTACTCGAGTGGATGCCTCTCTAATAAAACCCATTTCATGACTGACTACAACCATGGTCATACCATCCTTTGCAAGCGTGAGCATGACGTCCAACACCTCCCTAATCATTTCAGGGTCAAGTGCAGATGTGGGTTCATCAAAGAACATGATCTTAGGTTGCATTGCCAGAGCACGTGCTATGGCTACTCGCTGCTGCTGCCCACCTGAAAGCTGGTCAGGATAAACATTTGCCTTCTCAGAAACGCCAACTTTTATTAACAACTGCATGGCACGGTCTTCTGACTCTCTTTTATTCAGTTTTCGAACTTTCATAGGGGCAAGAATTATATTTTCTAAGGCGGTTAGATGGGGAAAAAGGGCAAAATTCTGAAACACCATCCCAATCTCTGTTCTGATTTTATTTAGATTAACTCTTGGATCGGTAATCTCCGTCCCTTCAATATATATTTTTCCGGAAGAGGGTTCTTCCAACCTGTTCAGGCAGCGAAGAAAAGTGCTTTTCCCTCCACCCGATGGACCCATGACAGCGACAACCTCGCTTTGTGTGATTTTGGTTGAAATCCCTTTTAGGACATGCAGTTTTCCAAAATATTTGTGTAAATTCTGGACTTCAATCATGTTCATATTTTGATTTTCCATAATGGGCTCCAAAGCAGTGAATAACCCTTACACTTGTTTTCTCTGCTTCATTCTAAACTCTAAATATCCTGTAAATCTCGTGAGGGGAAGAATGATGGCAATATAGATAACTGTACCAGCAATCAAGGGTGTTGGATTTGCTTTTCCTGCCATTGCAACCTGGGACGCCTTTAATAACTCCACCAGTGCCACAACTGAACAAACGGCTGTATCTTTTAAGGTCCCAATCCAACTATTCGCAAGCGGAGGGATAACTATCCGGAATGTTTGGGGCAAAATCACATACTGCATCGTCTGGGCAGATGATAAACCTAGTGCGCGTGCTGCTTCGATTTGTGACACATGGATCGATTCAATGCCGGAACGGAAAATTTCGCTGGTTACAGCTCCTGCTGCGAAAGAAAGTACCAGGATAGCGGAAGTATAAGCATCTAACAGAATATTTAGAGCAGGTAATCCATAATAAATAAATAATAAAAATACAATGATTGGCATTGCCCGAAAGAAATTAACATAGGCAATAATTATGGTATTCAAAATCCGATTATTAAACCGGCGTAACACAGCTAAGAATAACCCTATAGCTGTACCAAAACAAATAGAAATAATTGCCAACCGGATAGTCATTCCCAGTCCTACAATTAATTTTGACCATTCGCCTTCCATAATCTCAAAATTAAAGAATACCGATCCTAAATCATTAAAATCAGCCCCGGAATAAAAAAACAAAAAAGCTCCAATGGTAACAAAAATTAATCCTGCAGCGAAAACTTGCAGCCATATTGGTTTTTCCCTGTCGGCCAGAATATTAGCCACCCAGGAAAATAAAAATGCTGCAAATATATACAGCGGTATTATTCCGTATAAGTTTGGTTTTCCACGTTCAGGAAGTAAAAATATTGCAAATATAATGAGGAATAAAAATGATCCAATTACAAATTCATACCGTCTGTACCAGGGCAAGTGTCTGGTATGTGGGAATAGAGTATAGTCATTAATAAATTGGACAATTCGTTTATTTCGCATTTTTTACTCTTGCAAAATGATAGCAAAACATATTTATTACAGACTTCCCTTTCTTGACCATTTACCAAATTTCTTTTCAAGACGATTGGATAGGATTACAAAAGGAGAAATGACGATTAAGTAAATCATCGCCACAGAGAAAAGTGGTGTTACCGACTTAACCAGCCGGTTTAATTGCCTCGCACGATGCATGAGTTCTGGGACAGCAACGACTGAGGAAATTGCTGTTGATTTTAATAATTCAACCATAAGACTGGTTAATGGAGGAATGACAACCCGGATTGCCTGTGGCAATATCACCCAGCGCATAGTTTGAATTCCGGTCAATCCCAAAGCGCGTGATGCCTCTATCTGTGTGCGGTGGATTGATTCTATTCCGGAGCGGAACACCTCTGAGGAATAAGCTCCGTATAGTAGCGAAAGTGCTACGGTTGCTGCAGTCAAAGGGCCTAATTCAATGCCAATGTAAGGTAATGCATAATAAACGACAACAACTAGGACAATATCTGGAATCGAACGGAATAAATCTATGAAGCCAATAATGAGTCCATTAATGATTCGATTATTGAATGATCGAAAAACTGCCAGGATAATCCCGACGATTGGACTGATAATAAATGTTGTCAGGGCTAGTTGAAATGTAACCCCTAATGCTTGAAAAAGCACATGCCAATAAGCCCGCATTGAAGCAAAGTTGAAGAATTGCTGGTTCAATAATTTCCAATTAGCTCCAGAATACCGATAAAATAACCATCCACTTGTAAACAATAATAGGATTACTGCGAAACTCTTTATCCATTCACTTTTATTTCGGTCAGTTAGAATATTTAGTAACCAGCCAAAAGATAAAACCACGAAAAGTATGACCAGGATTTGGTTTACCCCGGTCGGGACACCTTTTTCTGGCAGGATAAATAAAGAATAAAGAATGAGCAGAATTAAGGAAGTAACGACAAACCAATAACTCCGAATCCATAGCAGGATAAAAATTGGCGAATCATTATAATAATTGCTTGAAGTTTCCGCTTTATTCATCCACTGGTTTTCCTTCATGCATAAAAATTGGTCGCCCAAAGAACTTTGGGCGACCAAAAATATTTATTTATCCGGAACGTAAGGGGCGTCGTCAAATAATTTATTAACTACACTATCTTCTCCCGCAGGTGCTCCAAAGTACGTTTCATAAATTTCTGCAAGTCTTCCGCTTTGCTTTAATTCCCTTTGACATTTGTTATATTCCTCCATGAGAGGATCTCCTGGTCTAAATGCGGATGCTTGCATATATCCTTCTCCTAGTTCAAACCCTAGTTCAAGATTAGGATAATCTTTTACATAAAAAACAATACCTGGTCCATCACCTAGCCCACCATCAATGCGGCCGGCTTCTACATCCAGCCAGACTTCAGAAAGGGTATCGTAGGTTTTTATTTCATACGGTCCATATTTATCCACATTATCCTGCAACCATTCTATTGCAGCAGAACCTGTATCAGCGCCAAGTACCTTACCTTTCATATCTTCAAGGCTTTTCAGTTGAGCACCTTTTTTGATCATTACACCTGTGTCTGCTTCCATGTAAGGATCAGCAAAATCCATACTTACATCACGTTCTTGGGTCGCAAAAATTTGACCGGAAGCAATGTCCCATTTTCCAGCTAGCAACCCTGTAAAAATACCTGTCCAGTTGACGTCATACCATTCAACACGGGCACCCATACATTCCCCAATTTCATTGATCATGTCTGGTTCAATGCCAATAAGGGGTTTATTGGGATCGCCATCAGTATAATATGCAAATGGTGGGCCTCCACTGACTGACTGACCAATACGAATGACCTTTTCAACTGGTTCTGGAGTTGCCGTAATAACCATAACCTCGGGTTGTGCTGGAGCACATCCAACTAACCCAATAAGAAACACCAACACTATTGTTAACGAAATAAGTTGTTTCATAATCTATTCTCCATTTGTTATTCTCATCATTTTCAATTAATGATTCACAATTGGGTGGATAGTTTTTTTATCTTCCAATAAGTTATCCTTTCTGGGAATTGCATTTCCCTTGGTAAAAAAAAGTAAAATCCTTTTTGGACCATATCAAGTCGGGTGGAGTCACAAGCATCCCTGAGTAATCCTTTCCACTACCTGGTTATTTCTCGCCATTCCAACCCAAATGAGCTGAAATTCGGACAGACACATCAATCACTAACCGGATCAGCTCATCCTTACGCTGCATATTGAAGCGGGTTGTGGGTGTGGTGACCGTAATTCCAGCAATTACCTTTCCGGTATGGTCGCGTACTGGTGCCCCTACTGCGCATACTCCAATCTCAAAATCTTCTTCATCCACTGCATATCCCTGCTCCTGGATGTCCTTGAGAACCTCCCGCAATTCATCCCTATCAACAATCGTATTTGGAGTATAAGGAGTCAAAGTCATGGTTTGGATCAAATGTTCTCGTTCTTCCAGGGGTAAATTAGCCAGTAATAGTTTTGGTGAGACGCCAACATGCAATGGCAAAATTTGACCAATGGGAACCGCAACCTGCAAACTGTAATGGCCTTGATAACTATCCAAACAGATAGCATTCCCGTGATTCATCACCAGTAACGAGACTGTGTCCCCTGTCATTTGGGCAAGCTCGATTAAGAATGGCTTCGCAACTTTTGGAAGTTCAGTTTTCCCATGCACACTTTCGGCTAACTGGAGAATTTTGAGGCTTAATTGGAAATTATTCTGCCCGTCTGCCTCTACATAACCACGCTGTTCCAGGGTCTTTAAAATTCGGAATATTCGGGTACGGTTGATACCGGTTTGTTGAGCAAGTTTTCCGGGTTTGATAGGAACATTGCCATTGAACTGGAATGCTTCAATGATATCGACGGCTGTATTGAGTACATCTATTGAATACCGGTCCATACAAGGCACCTTTTTACCTTCATAGCCACTATATTGGATAAAGGGGAATCCCAGATACCGACAAATTTGTTTATTCAATAAACCGTTTGTTTACTTATTGATCATTATAGGTTTATTCAAAACCAAAGTCAATAAGTTAACCAAAATAATGATGAGCAAAAATAATGATTGGGAAACGTTAGCAAAGGTGGAATGATTTCATGCAACCCTTCCAAGTAACACCTGCAATTTCCCTCAGTCCTTTCTTCTTTACCAGCCAGTTTTGTAACTCCCGTCTTTCGATATAATAAATAACCTTTTCCAACAAAAAGACCGTTGCATAAGTTGACGGAACAGTGAAGAATGGTGCATGAATCCTTTTGGCATAGACTTGTCAATAAGCAATTTGTTATTCTGCCACTAGCCTGTTCAGGATCGATTGGTATGGTAGAGCAGGTTTGTAATCCATTGACATCACATTTTAAGGAGAATTCGGTTAAAATAAAATCAGAAGGTATAAATCAAGGAGGTTGCCATGCAAAAATTTGCTGTCGTTTATCGTTGGGGTGACCGCATGCACCAGCAAGTTGGCCAGCTTGAGTTCGATATGGATGAAACCCAGCCTGGAGACATTTTGAGACTTGCTGAAGAAAAAGCCAAAGGCTTGATTAAGACCGAGAAGAAAATTAAAGAATTCAAAATCATTTCCTGTTATCCTGTTAAATAGCACCTGCTGATAAGCAGCCGCTTTTTGCGACTGTAAGGTCAGATTTCTACTGGTTATGCTTATTACTCCCTGCCTGGCAGCTGATTAATATCGAATAGGTTAGCCACCATGAAGGGTCAAATCATCAATCGGAGGTTAATATGAAAGGAAATGAGATTGTTTTGGAAAGACTCAATGTTTTGCTGGCAGATGAACTGACCGCCATCAACCAGTACATCGTGCATTCAGAAATGTGCGCCGACTGGGGTTATGACAAGCTGCACAAAACCATTGAAAAACGGGCTATCGAAGAGATGGGTCACGCAGAAAAACTTATCGGACGCATCCTTTTCCTGGAGGGCATCCCGGTTGTCAGCAGCCTGAACAAGATCCATATCGGCAAGGATGTTTTTACCCAGTTCCAAAACGACGCCAACGCCGAGTATGGCGCCCAAAAAATGTATAACGATTCCATCCAGCTCGCTTTTGACCTTAAGGACAATGTCACCAAGGATCTGCTGGAAGATAATCTTAAGGATGAGGAAGCCCATATCGACTGGATAGAATCACAAATGGTTCAGATTGAGCAGATGGGCATCCAGAACTACCTGGTGGAGCAAATCGGCTGATCCCTGGGGTAAAATATCCGGATATACCCGGTATATTCCCCTGTGAATTCATATTACAAATGCATTAATTCCCCCCGCATTTATTACCTGCCGGGGGGAAGCAATCTCAATTCTTATTAAAATTCTATTAAGAGGATACCGGAATATGATCTACCCGCCCAAACCCCGCACCTCCAATGTGTATCTCCAGGATGGCAAACCGCTGGTTGCCAAAATTCCCCATTTCAATGGAGATTACCTGCCGCAGTCGGTCGCCATGGCCGCGGATTTGCTGGGTGGGCTCGATTGTTCCATCCATTCCGGAGACAGGGTCATCATCAAGCCCAATTTTAACTGCTCCTTCGCCCTGCCCCTGGCCACCGACCTTGCCTTCCTGGCTGCCATCATCGAGCTGCTCCAGGACCACAATGTACAGGTCACCGTCGGCGAGATGTGCGGCAAAGCCAACTGGCCTACAGACGAGGTTATCGAGAAATTGGGAGTGCTGCCGGTCCTCAAGCGCTACGGCGTGCCCTTCATCAATTTCCAGCATGATGAGTGGATCGAGGTCGAGATTCCCGGCAACCATTTCAAGACCCTGCATGTACCGCGTTCCATCTACGAATTTGACAGGCGCGTCTATACCGGAAACATGCGCACCCACAATTCAGCGCGCTTGTCGGTCACACTCAAACTGGGGGTGGGATTCATCAGCGCCGATGACCGCACCTTCCTGCACAGCGACCAGTCCATCACCGAGCAGAAAGTCGCCGACATCAACCTGGTCTGGCAGCCGGACCTGGTCTTCGTTGACGGGCGCCGCAGCACCGTCACCCGCTACGGGCGCGGCCCGTATATTTACCCCAACCTGATCATGGCTTCCGGTGACATGGTCGCCATTGACACCCAGGCAGTCAAGGAGCTGCAGAAGTTCGAAGCCGATAATGCCCTGCATGTCCCCCTGGAAGAAATCAGCCAGCTGTCACTTTCTCAGGCCCACGGCATCGGCTCCATGGACTATATCCTGCGTGAGGCTGAACCCCGCATCCACACCGAAGAAAACAGCATCTTCTAGCAAATCCGGAACCAATATCCTCAATCGCTGATTTCAAGGGTAAATTCATCCCCATAATTGATGCAAGTGAGGGCATTACACCGGGTGCGTTCGTTTTCATATTCCCCGGCATCCATACCCCGGCAAGAACGCACCAAATCCCGGGTAAATATTGAAACGGTCATTATCCACTGCCCAGGCGGATCCATCCCCATGCATTTGCCCATCGGGGTGTGGGTTGGTTCTAATCAGACAGCCCTAAGGTTTTTGGTTTAATAGGGCAGGCACGTAATAATAGGTCACCGAAATTGATATCCCCCTCAATGCCCGAAGCATTGATATAATCTCATCATTCAATTCCTCTCTGGCAGGTACCTCATGGATAATGCCTCAGAAATAAAAGAAGAACTCAGCCGGCAGCACGAATCTCTCAAAATGTGGCTCTCAATCCAGTCTGTCCTGCGCTGGATCTTCGTGGTCAATCTATTATTGACGATGTTCTTCATCTACACCAACCGCACGGGCAGTACGCTGAGCTCCTTGTGGATGCTGACCATCCTCTCCTTCCTGGCCCTGGTAGGTACCTTCATCACCACCGGTATGGCCGCCTCAAAAATCAAGAAGCTGATCCGGGAACTGGAAAGTTTGCCGGATGAAAACGGGGAGGCTCAGACGGTAATCGATATTTCTCCTTCAAATGAGGATTAAATCTCCGCACCTGGCCCATTCTATCGCTTGTAATTATTCCGTATACAGGTACCAGGTATTAAACGCCACCTTGCCCGAATATCCCACCTGTTCTAAAATTGAGCAATCCTAAAAAATGAATAGTCCATTTATGGGTAGACTGAAATTTTGCCGTTCCATTTATTCTCAAACCGGGTGGGATGGCACCATCAAGCAGGAACCCGGACAGCATGTGAGTTGATGATGAACCAAAGCGAAAATATTGAGGTTACCCACCGCACCCTGGTGATGAAATTTGGCGGTACATCGGTTGGCACTACCCATGCGCTTCAGCAGGTCATCCACATCCTCCAGGATGCCCAGGCGCATTGGCAGAGGGTGGTAGTGGTCATCTCCGCCCTATCCGGCGTTACCGACCTGCTGCTCAAGACTGCCCACAATGCCGCTGAAGGCAGCGCCATCGGGTTAAACGGCACCGAAAAGGAACTGTTGACCCGCCATCTCGGCATTGCAGAAGACCTGGTTAGCAGCCTGGCCCGCCGCCAGCAGCTTAAGCAGGAAATTGGCCACCTTGTGGCTGAATTCAGCAACTTGTGCCACGCCATAGCAGTGATTGGCGAAGCTTCGCCGCGCGCCCTGGATGCTGTGGCAGCCCTGGGGGAGCGCATGTCGGTGCGCCTGCTGGCTGCCGCCCTGGAATCTGCCGGGATTCGTGCAATTTCGGTGGAAGCCACCCAGCTGATTGTCACCGATGAGCGTTTCCAGGCAGCCCACCCCGATTTTGAAGCCACCCGCATTGCAGCCACCCGCATGCTGGAACCAATCCTTTCCCGGGGTGTTGTTCCTGTGGTGACCGGATTTATTTCCGCCAGCAGCAGCGGGGTGACCACCACCCTGGGGCGCGGCGGCAGTGATTACTCGGCCGCCTTGCTGGCTTCCATCTTTCAGGCAGATGAGGTTTGGATTTGGACGGACGTGGATGGGGTGATGACCAGCGACCCGCGCCTGGTAGAAAACGCCCGCACCATCCCGGTGCTTTCTTATCGTGAAGTTGCTGAACTGGCTTTTTATGGCGCCAGGGTGCTCCACCCCAAAACCATCCGCCCGATCATAGAGGCAGGCATCGCCCTGCGTGTGTGTAATACCTTTAACCCGCGGCATCCCGGCACCCGCATCGTCGGCAAACACAGCCAACAGGACACCACCGTCATCAAGGCCGTTACCGCCATCCAGGGGCTCAAGCTGATCACCCTGGAAGGGCGCGGTATGCTCGGTATCCCCGGTGTGGCAGCGCGTACCTTTGCCGCCGTAGCCGCCACGAAAACCAGCGTCCCGCTCATCTCGCAGGCGTCCTCAGA
>Ga0209254_10003984_pt1 | contig 13507 bp, 14 predicted proteins | sample FrelakmetDIP11DI_FD_187148 | JGI IMG/M metagenome (GOLD analysis project Ga0209254, IMG submission 187148) | Freshwater lake sediment microbial communities from the University of Notre Dame, USA, for methane emissions studies - DIP11 DI (SPAdes)... | ecosystem: Environmental > Aquatic >...
CGGGATGAGCGCTTCGGAGCGGCCGCGCGCGCTCATGCCGGCGGCTGCGATGGCGGCTGCTCCGCGCCCGCCGGGACCTTGTAGCGGTTGTAGCCCCACAGGTACTGCGTCGGGCACTCGCGGATCAGCGATTCGAGTCCGCGGTTCATCACGGCCGCATCGTGCGCAGGGTCGCCGGTCAGCGGCTCCTGCAGCCGCCGCAGGTGAATCCGGTATCCCGCCCCTCCCGGCAGTCGCTCGCCATGGACGAACAGGACGATCGCATCGAACTGGCGCGCGAGGCGCGCCGGCAGCGTCATCGTGTAGGCCCAGCGGCCGAAGAACGGCGCCCACACGCCCTCGCCGCGCGACGGCACCTGGTCGGGCAGGATGCCGACCAACTGGCGATCCTTCATGGCTTTCATCAGCATGCGCACCCCGCGCAACTCGGCGGGCGCGAGGCGCAAGCCATCCGCGGCGCGACCGGCCTCGACGATCGGGCGCAGGATCGATTTGCGCGGGATGCGATAGAGCACGGTCATCGGACGGGTCTTCGCTTCGGGACGGAACGCGGTGTAGAACTGCCCTGTCACTTCGAAGCACCCGAGGTGCGGCGGCAGGAACATCACCGGCCGCCCGTCCGCCAGCACCTCGTCGACGAGGCGCATGTCCATGACCGAGGTGCATGCGATCAGGTCGGCGCGCGGCCGCTTCCAGATCCACGGGGTTTCCAGTCCCTGGCGGCCTGCGCCCGCAATCGCCTCGCGGCGCGTGGCCGCGTCGGCGTAGCCGGCGAGTCCCAGGTTCTCGTTGAGTCGGCGCCGGTAGGTCGGCGACAGCCAGTACACCACGTGCCCGAGGAAGCCGCCGATCGCGTGCACCGCCCGCAGCGGGAGGGCAGCGACCAGCCGGAGCAGCAGGTTCAGCATCGCGCGCTGCCGTCTGTCGGTGGACGGAACGCCCGTAGTCGATTCAGCGGAGGACGCATGCGACCGGACGGGGCCGATTCCATATAATGGCGACTTCGCCGAGTTAACCGACAACTTGCGGGGCGAATCCTCGGGAGCATAGCCGAGGGAAATACCGCTAAAGCGTCGCCGCTCCTTTCGAGTGGGCAACGCAGAAGGCCAACATCGAAAGGAACCAACGTGTCGAGCAATTTCCTCTTTACTTCCGAATCCGTTTCGGAAGGACATCCAGACAAGGTTGCGGACCAGATCTCCGACGGGATCCTGGATGCCATCCTCGCGCAGGACAAGAACTCCCGCGTCGCCGCCGAGACCCTGGTCACCACGGGCCTCGTGGTGCTCGCGGGCGAGATCACCACGCACGCCGTCGTCGACTACCAGACGGTCGCGCGCCATGTGATCAAGCGTATCGGCTACGACAACAGCGACTTCGGCATCGACTACAAGGGCTGCGCGGTCATGGTCTGCTACGACAAGCAGAGCCCGGACATCGCGCAGGGCGTCGACGAGGGCAAGGGCCTCGACCTCGACCAGGGCGCGGGCGACCAGGGCCTGATGTTCGGCTACGCCTGCGACGAGACGCCCGAACTGATGCCGGCGCCGATCTACTACTCGCACCGCCTCGTCGAGCGCCAGGCCGATCTTCGCCGCGACGGACGCCTTCCGTGGCTGCGCCCGGACGCCAAGAGCCAGGTCACGCTGCGCTACGTCGACGGCAAGCCGCACTCGGTCGACACCGTCGTGCTGTCCACGCAGCACGATCCGGACGTCTCCTACGAAGACCTGAAGCAGGCGGTGATCGAGGAGATCATCAAGCCGGTGCTGCCGAAGGAGTGGCTGAAGGACACCAAGTACCTGGTGAACCCCACCGGACGCTTCGTCATCGGCGGCCCGCACGGCGACTGCGGCCTGACGGGCCGCAAGATCATCGTCGACACCTACGGCGGCGCGTGCCCGCACGGCGGCGGCGCGTTCTCGGGCAAGGACCCGTCGAAGGTCGACCGCTCGGCCGCGTACGCCGCCCGCTACGTCGCGAAGAACGTCGTGGCCGCCGGCCTGGCCACGCAATGCGAGGTGCAGGTGAGCTACGCGATCGGCTACTCGAAGCCGATCAACATCACCGTCTACACCGAAGGCACGGGCGTCATCTCCGACGAGGCCATCAGCAAGCTGGTCGCGGAGCACTTCGACCTGCGCCCGAAGGGCATCGTGCAGATGCTCGACCTGCTGCGCCCGATCTACGAGAAGACCGCCGCCTACGGCCACTTCGGCCGCGACGAACCGGAGTTCACGTGGGAAAAGGTCGATCGCGCGTCGGCCCTGGCCGACGCCGCCGGCATCAAGCGCAGAGTCGCCTGAGTCTCTAGGTAGAAACGTCAAGAAGACGCCGGCCTCGCGCCGGCGTCTTCACGTCCATACGCGGGTGTCCAACCCCGCCCGCTTCGGCTAAGATCCGCCCTCCTCCGAGGAGCGTTGCGACGGAGCGCGTCCACCGATGCGCCCGCCAGGCTCGGGGAAACCGGTTCCCCGCCGGTTGCAGCAACGGCGCTCGCTAACTTCTTTCTCGAAAGGAGGGCGCGAGATGAGCGCCGTACTCAAACCTGCTGAAAAAGCTGTGAACGACTTCGTCGTCGCAGACCTGTCACTGGCCGATTGGGGCCGCAAGGAAATCCGCATCGCCGAGACCGAAATGCCGGGTCTGATGGCGATCCGCGAGGAATTCGCCGCCGGGCAGCCGCTGCGCGGCGCCCGCATCACGGGCTCGCTGCACATGACGATCCAGACGGCGGTGCTGATCGAGACGCTGCAGGCCCTCGGCGCAGAAGTGCGCTGGGCAAGCTGCAACATCTTCTCGACCCAGGACCACGCCGCCGCGGCGATCGCGGCGAGCGGCACGCCCGTGTTCGCCGTGAAGGGCGAGTCGCTGGCCGACTACTGGGACTACACGCACCGCATCTTCGAGTGGCCCGACGGCGGCCACTCGAACATGATCCTCGACGACGGCGGCGACGCGACGCTGCTGCTGCACCTGGGCAGCAAGGCCGAGAAGGACGCGAGCCTGCTGGCGCACCCGGGCAGCGAGGAGGAGGAGTTCCTGTTCGCGTCGATCAAGGCGAAGCTCGCGAAGGACCCGGCGTGGTACTCGACGCGGCTGGCGAAGATCAAGGGCGTGACCGAAGAGACGACCACCGGGGTGAAGCGTCTCTATCACATGGCCAAGGAAGGCCGCCTCGCGTTCCCGGCGATCAACGTCAACGACTCGGTCACAAAGAGCAAGTTCGACAACCTCTACGGCTGCCGCGAGTCACTGGTCGACGGCATCAAGCGCGCCACCGACGTGATGATCGCGGGCAAGGTCGCGCTGGTCGCCGGCTATGGCGACGTGGGCAAGGGCTCGGCGCAGGCGCTGCGCGCGCTGTCCGCGCAGGTGTGGGTCACGGAAGTGGATCCGATCTGCGCCCTGCAGGCCGCGATGGAAGGCTATCGCGTGGTGACGATGGACTACGCCGCCGACAAGGCCGACATCTTCGTCACGGCGACCGGCAACTTCCACGTGATCACGCACGATCACATGAAGAAGATGAAGCACCAGGCGATCGTCTGCAACATCGGCCACTTCGACAACGAGATCGACGTCGCCAGCCTGAAGCAGTGCACGTGGGAGGAGATCAAGCCCCAGGTCGACCACGTCATCTTCCCGGACGGGAAACGCATCATCCTGCTCGCGCAGGGCCGCCTCGTGAACCTGGGATGCGGCACCGGGCACCCGAGCTACGTGATGTCGAGTTCGTTTGCCAACCAGGTGATCGCGCAGATCGAGCTGTTCACCAACACCGAAAACTACCCGGTGGGCGTCTACGTGCTGCCGAAGCACCTCGACGAGAAGGTCGCGCGCCTGCAGCTGAGGACGCTGAATGCCCAGCTGACGGAGCTCACCGACGTGCAGGCACGCTACATCGGCGTGGCGAAGGAAGGGCCGTTCAAGCCCGACCACTACCGCTACTGATCGATTCCTGCAGCGACTGCCGGGGCGCATCGTCCCCGGCAGTCGAGCGCGGCAACAGGAAAAACCATGCGGCGGCAGATGGTGGGTGCGGGCGGCATCGGGGCCCGTGATGCGCACGCTCTAGGCCACCCTCGAGCCGTACCTCGACTGGGCGCCCGCCCACTGACCGACTCACACGGAGGACACATGCGCTTCTTGCTCGTCTGGATCCTGAATGCCATCGCGCTGCTCGCCGTCGCCTACCTGTATCCCGGCGTGCTGCTGGAGGACTGGAAGTCCGCAGCCATCGCGGCCCTGGTGCTCGGCCTTGTCAACACGCTGGTCAAGCCCATCCTCGTGATCCTTACGCTGCCGGTCACGATCCTCACGCTCGGCCTGTTCCTGGTGGTGTTGAACGCGCTCCTCTTCTGGGGGGTCGCGTCGGTCCTGCCGGGCTTTCATGTCACGGGCTTCTGGGCCGCGGTGCTCGGCGCGATCCTCTACAGCGTGATCGGCTGGCTGCTGTCCAATCTCATTCCGGATCGCGCACGTTGAAGATCAAGAACGTCAGCTTCGAATTCTTCCCTCCCAAGACGCCGGAGGGCGCGGAAAAGCTGCGCGTCGTGAGCGCCAGGCTCGGTGAACTGGAGCCCGAGTTCTTCTCGGTGACGTTCGGCGCGGGCGGTTCCACCAAGGAAGGCACGTGGAACACCGTGATGGAGCTGCACGCCGAGGGCCGCCCGGTCGCGCCGCACATCTCGTGCATCGGCACGACCCGCGCCTCGGTGCGGGAATTGCTGGGCGGTTACCGCACAGCCGGCATCCGGCGGCTGGTGGCCCTGCGCGGCGACCTGCCTTCCGGCGCCGCGGGCGGCGCGGGCGACTTTCGTTACGCGAACGAACTCGTCGAGTTCATCCGCAGCGAAACCGGCGACACATTCCGCATCGAAGTGGCGGCGTATCCGGAGGCGCACCCGCAGTCGCGCAACCCGGCCGACGACCTCGCGCGCTTCGTCCAGAAGGTGAAGGCCGGCGCTGACTCCGCGATCACCCAGTACTTCTACAACCCGGACGCGTACTTCCGCTTCGTCGACGACGCCGGCAGGCTCGGCTGCTCGGTGCCGGTCGTGCCCGGCATCATGCCGATCACGAACTACATGCAGCTGGCGCGCTTCTCCGATGCGTGCGGCGCCGAGATCCCGCGCTGGATCCGCCGCCGGCTCGAAAGCTTCGGGGACGACCGCGAATCGATCCGTGCGTTCGGCCTCGACGTCGTGCACCAGTTGTGCGAGCACCTGCTCGAGCGCGGCGCCCCGGGCCTGCACTTCTACACGATGAACCTGGCCGAGCCAACGAGCGAGTTGTGCCGCCGGCTCGGCGCGCGCGCGGCCTAGAAGCTCGCGTCAATACTGCGCGGCGTCGGTGAGCACGACGTCCAGCTGCATGTCGTGCGGCTGCGGATCGATCGAGTCGACGCGCGTGGCGTCGAAAGCGATGCCGACGGAGAGCGGCCAGGGCACGAGCGTCGCGTACGTGCGGTCGTAGTAGCCGCCGCCATATCCCAGCCGGAAGCGGGCATTGTCGAAAGCGACGCAGGGAATCAGCAGGCAGTCCGGCTGCACCACGCGACCGTGCGCCGGGACCGGGATGCCGAACTCGCCGGCCCGCATCGCGCCGTCCGGCTGCCACTGGTGGAACTCGAGGGTCTCGCCGTCGATGCGAGGCAGCGCCGCGATCCGTCGCGGATCGGCGGCAAGCCACTCCGCCAATGTGTGGCGCAGGTCGGGTTCGCCGCGCACCGGCCAGTAGAAACCGACAGCGTGGACCTCTGCGCTGGCCAGCCACCGTGCCACGCGGTCGCGCAGCGCCGCCTCCTTCCCGGCCCGATCGGCCAGGTCGTTTCGCAGCGCAAGCGCACTCTCGCGCTGCAACTTCCGAACGTCGGCGCTCTCCAATCAGCACTCCGCCGCGCGACGGGGCAGATTCCGGGGGCTGCCGCGGCAATTCCCGGCTTGCTGCGCTGATCGCATGATCTAATTCGTTCCAATGTTGCCTCGACGATTTGCAGTCTATACGGCCCTCGCGTTCGCGCTGACGACGCCGCTCGCGTGCACCGCGACCGCGGCCCCTCCTGTCCGCCCCGCCGCTTTGGCCGAGCCCGCGATCTCGGCGGAGGACCAGGCGTTCCTCAATGCGCGTGACGCCGCGCGGCTCGCAAACAAGGAACGGCTCGCGCAACTCGCAGCGCGGCTCACGGCGCATCCGCTGTCCTCTTACGTCCAGTACTGGCAGCTCGCACAGCGACTGCGCCCGGATGACCCGGCGGTCGCCAGCGACGTCGAGGCCTTCTTCACGCGCCACGCCGACACCTACGTCGCCGACCGGCTGCGCCTCGACTGGGCGCTCGCGCTCGCCGCGCGCGGCGACTTCACCGGCTTCGACCGCGAATCGGCGAAGCTCGTCTGGAACACCGACGACGGACAGGTGCGCTGCTACACGGCACTGTCGCGCTACCGCGCCGCCGCCGACCAGCAGGCGGAGGCGTACGCGCGCGAAGCGAGGCAACTGCTTGCGAACACGCGCGACTCGGCCGGCGAAGGCTGCCTCGCGCTCACCGAGGCGCTGCTCGCGGACGGACGCATCTCCGCCTGGGAGCGGGTCCGGGCGCTGGTCGAGCAGAACCAGTTTCCGACAGCCAAGCGGATCGGCGCGCGCGCGCTCGATGCCAGCGGCAAGCCCATCGACCAGAAGATGCTCGTGCAGGCGATCGACCGCCCGTCGGTCTGGCTCACCGCGCACGAGCGGCGGTTGACCCAGGTGCAGCGCGAACTCGCGACGGTGGCCATCGTCCGCCTGTCGCGCGACAACCCGCAGGACGCGGCGGAGTTCGCGAACTCGCTGAACCTGCTGTTCACGCCGGAGCAGCGCGGCATCGTGTGGGGCCGGATCGGGCACATGGCGGCACTGCGGCTGATGCCCGAAGCCAACGAGTGGTACCGCCGCGGCGGCGAGCACGTCGGCGTCGGCACCGACGCGGCGCGCGTGAGCGAGGTCCTCGAGTGGCAGGTCCGGGCCGCGCTGCGCGTCGGGGACTGGGCCGCGGTAGCGCGCGCCATCGACCGCATGCCCGCGTCGCTCCGCAACGATCCGGCCTGGGTCTACTGGCGCGGCCGCGCCTTGCAGAAGGAAGGGCGCGCGGCCGAAGCGCAGGAAAAGTTCCAGCGCATTTCCGCGCAGTTCCACTTCTACGGCAAGCTGGCCGCGGAAGAACTGGGACAGCCGATCGTCCTGCCGCCCCGCGCGCCGCCGCCCGCGGCCGAGGAGGTCGAGGCACTGCGACAGAACGTCGGCATGGCGCGCGCCCTGAAGTTCTACGACCTCGGCTTGCGCGTCGAAGGCCATCGCGAATGGAACTGGCAGCTGCGCGGCATGACGGACCGGCAACTGCTGGCCGCCGCGGAGTTCGCGCGCAGCCGCGGGCTGCTCGACCGCATGATCAACACGTCGGACCGCACGCAGGCCGAGTACGACTTCACCCAGCGCTTCCCATCGCCGTTCCGTGAGGCGATGGTCCAGTACTCCGCCCCGCTCGGCCTCGACGAGAACTGGATCTACGGCCTGATCCGGCAGGAGTCGCGCTTCATCATGGACGCCCGTTCGTCCGTCGGCGCCAGCGGACTGATGCAGCTGATGCCCGCCACCGCGCGGTATGTCGCACGCAAGATGAACGTGCCGAACTTCACGCCGGCGCGCGTGAACGAGCTCGAGATGAACCTGCAACTGGGAACGGGTTACCTGAAGATGGTCCTCGACGACCTCGATGGTTCCCCGCTGCTGGCAACGGCGGCGTACAACGCGGGGCCCGGGCGGCCGCGGGCATGGCGGGCGTCGCTCGCAGGCCCGGTCGAAGGTGCCATCTTCGCCGAGACCATCCCGTTCAACGAGACCCGGGACTATGTCAAGAAGGTGATGTCCAACAGCGTCTACTACGCGGCGCTGTCGGAAGACAGGGCGCAGTCACTGAAGGCGAGGCTGGGCGTGATCGCGCCGAAAGCCGCAGGCACGACCGAACTGCCGTAGCCCGCGACAGGTCCCGGGCGGCCATCGCCTAGAATCGTTTCCCTCGAAGGCTGCACGACAATGAACAAGATCCTCGTCATCGGTGGCGCCGGCTTCGTCGGTCGTCACATCGTCGCCCGCCTGGTTGGCCTGGGGCTCAGCGTCACCGTCCCGACGCGCCACCGCGCGCGCGCGGGTCACCTGATCCTGCTGCCCACGGTCGAGGTCGTCGAAAGCGACGTCAACAGCGACGACGCGCTCGACCTGCTGCTGCGCGACCACGACGCCGTCGTCAACCTCGTCGGCATCCTGCAGGGCTCCCGCGGGACGCCGTACGGCCGCGAGTTCGCGCGGGCTCACGTCGAATTGCCGAAGCGCATCGTCGCCGGCTGCACGCGCCTGGGCATCCGCCGCTACCTGCACATGAGCGCGCTGGGCGCGGACCCGAAAGGTCCGTCGATGTACCAGCGCAGCAAGGGCGACGGCGAGGCGGCGGTGCGCGCTTCATCGCTCGACTGGACCATCTTCCAGCCCTCGGTGATCTTCGGACCGGAAGACCGGTTCCTGAACACCTTCGCGACGCTCGCGAAGTTCTTCCCGGTGCTGCCGATCGGCGGCGCCGACGTGCGGTTCCAGCCCGTGTGGGTCGGCGACGTCGCCGATGCCTTCGTCAACGCGCTCGACAATCGCGCCACGTATCGCAACAGCTATGAACTGGTCGGCCCGCGGGTCTACACGCTGCGCGAACTCGTGCGGTTCGCCGCGGCCGCCTCCGGTCGCCCACGCCCGGTCCTCGCCTTGCCCGGCGGCATCGCGCAAGTGCAGGCCCGGATGATGGAGCTCGCGCCGGGCGAGCCCCTGATGTCGCGCGACAACCTGGACTCGATGAAGGTCGACAACATCGCGAGCCGCCAGCCGTACGTGCCGGCGCCGGAACTCGGCATCACGCCGACGGCAATGGAAGCGGAGGCGCCCCGCTACCTGTCGGGCCAGACGGTCCGCACGCGCCTCGACGCGTTCCGCGCGCGCGCCGGGCGCTGAGGAGAAACGATGGCGGGAGACAAGTACGAGATTCCGGACGAGTTCCTCGAAGCCGCCGACCGCTTCGTGTCGCTCGCGAACGAACTGGGCGAGAACGTCTCGCGCGACTGGGTGCGCGCGGTGATGATGTACGCGACCGCCCGCTACAACGCCTTCACCTGGATCACGCGCAACGAGGACAACGGTCAGACCGTCGACCAGGCAGCCGCGTACTTCCGCAACGAGTACGAGACGATGTTCCGCGAGAACCTCAAGGAGATCGAGCCGGTCTATCGCGCCGCCCAGCGGGAGAAGCCGCAGTGAGCCTGACGCTCGTCATCGGCAACAGGAACTACTCGTCGTGGTCGCTGCGGCCGTGGCTGGCGATGAAGCAGGCGGGGCTGGCGTTCGACGAGGTGCGCATCCCGCTCTCCCGGCCGGACACGACCGCGCAGATCCTGCGCTACACGCCGAGCGGCCGCGTGCCCTGCCTGATCGACGGCGCGCTCGCCGTCTGGGACTCGATGGCGATCTGCGAATACGTCAACGAGCAGTACGCGGACGGCAGCCTGTGGCCGCACGACGTCGGCCGGCGCGCGCGGGCGCGCTCGATCGCGGCCGAGATGCATTCGGGCTTCGCCGCGCTGCGCGCGCACCTGCCGATGGACATCCGCGCGCGCCGTCCCGACAAGGGCGAGACGGCGCTGGCCCGCGCGCAGGTCGCCGCCGAGGTCGCCCGCATCCATGGTCTCTGGAACGACTGCCTGTCGGCGAACGGCGGCCCGTTCCTGTTCGGCGGGTTCTCGATCGCCGACGCGTTCTTCGCGCCGGTCGTCACGCGCTTCCGCACCTACGCGATCCCGCTGGCCGCGCCGCTCGCCCGGTACTCGGACGCGGTGTTCGCGCTGCCGGCGATGCGGCAGTGGGAGGCCGCCGCGGCCGTCGAGCCGGAAACGATCGAGGACTGATGCAGGTCTTCCGCGTCGGCGGCTGCGTGCGTGATGCGCTGCTCGGCGAAGTGCGGAAGAGCGACACGACGCTGAAGACCGACCGCGACTGGGTTGTCGTCGGCGCGACGCCCCAGCAGATGATCGACCTCGGCTTCCGGCCGGTCGGCAAGGACTTCCCCGTGTTCCTGCATCCGGAAACGCAGGAGGAATACGCACTGGCGCGCACCGAACGCAAGACGCGGCCGGGCTACAGGGGCTTCGAGCCGCACGCGTCGCCCGACGTCACGCTCGAGCAGGACCTGGCGCGGCGCGACCTCACGATCAACGCGATGGCCCTCGGCGACGACGGGCAGTTGGTCGATCCGCACGGTGGCAGGCGCGACCTCGAGGCCGGCGTGCTGCGGCACGTCAGCCCGTCCTTCGTCGAGGATCCCGTGCGCATCCTGCGCCTCGCGCGCTTCGCCGCGCGCTTCCCGGAGTTCACGGTCGCGCCGGAGACGGCCGAACTGACGCGAACGATGGTGCGCAACGGCGAGGCCGACGCCCTCGTGCCGGAGCGCGTGATGCAGGAACTCTCGCGCGGGCTGATGGAGAGGAAGCCGTCGAGGCTGCTCGAAGTGCTCGACCAGTCCGGCCTGATCGACCGGCTGTACGGTGAAATCGCGGACCTTCCCGCGACGGCGGTCGCGCTCGACCGCGCCGCCGAACGCAACCTGCCGCTGCCGGCACGCTTCGCCGTGCTCGCCAGCGCGTGCCGCTCGCCGCAGGCAGCGACCGACTTCTTCGGCAAGCTGCGCGCGCCGCAGGACGCGACGCAACTCGGCCGGCTGCTGGTCGAACTACGCGATCCTCTGAAGAGCGCGACCTCGCCCGACGCGATCGTCGAAGCGCTCGAACGCGGCGATGCATTCCGCCGCCCCGAACGTTTCGAACTGCTGCTGCAGGCATTCGAGGCCTGCGGGGGACAGAGCGCGGAACGGTTCCGGGCTGCGTTGAGAGCGGCGTCGGCGATCGACGCCGGCGCGGTGGCGGCCTCCCACCCGGGCGATCCTGCCGCGATTCCGCGCGCGATCCGGGAAGCCCGCGTGGCCGCGGTCCGCGGCGCGCCGGGCGCCACCAGCTAGAACAGCCGCGCGAGCAACGTCAGCAGCAGCGTGAGCAGGACCGTACTGGTGAACGGCAGCACGATCTCGCGCCCCTTGCGCTTGATGCGAACGTCACCGGGCAGGCGACCGATTCCGAGCTTCTGCAGCCAGGGCTGCAACGCCGTCAGGATCAGCAGCGCGAGGAATGTCGTCAGGAGCCACTTCATGTGCGCGGCAAGTTATGCGCAATGCGCCACACGACGCCGCCCGGATCGACGAGCGTGAAGTCGCGCATGGCCCACGGCTGGTCCTCGGGGGCCCCGACTCGAACACCGTAGCGCTGGGCAACCCCTGAACCGACGACATGCGCGTGCCAGTCGTCGGCGTTCTCGACCAGCATGTGCATCTGGTAGTTGTTCGCGAACCCGGGCTCGTCGAACGCCTGCAGCAGGAAGCTCGTTTCTCCATGCCGGACATAGGCCAGGTCATCCGACGACCAGGGAATCTCGAATCCGAGGTCGAGGTAGAACTGCTTCGACGCGCCGAAGTCGGTCGCCGGAACGAACGCCTTGATCTCGACAGTCGCCAGGTTCATCGGCATCCATCCTACAGCCGCGCGGTCCGGTCGCCTCTCGCGAATCCGAGCAACGGCTCCGTGAACGCCGCGCCGACCGCCAGGACCTTGAAGAGCTCCCCCATCTCGGCTTCGGAGAGCAGCCGCTGCACTTCGTTCGCGCGTTTCAGGCTGTGCCCGGCGCCGAGCTGGTCGAGCAGGCCGCAGTTCATCAGGAAGTGGGCCTGGGTCGTGTAGCCGAGGACGTCGAGTCCCGTCGCGTGCGCGGCGTCGGCCATGGCCGTGAAGTCGACGTGCGCGGTGATGTCGTTCAGCCCCGGCAGCCACAGCGGATCGGCGTGCGCGCGATGGCGGTAGTGGCACATCAGCGTGCCCATCAGGCGCTGCGGGTGGTAGTACTCGCGCCGCGGAAAACCGTAATCGATGGCGAGCAGCACGCCGCGCGCGAGCCAGCCCGCGGCCGATCGCATCCACGCCTGCCCGGCAAAACCGATCTCGGAGCCGTAGCCATCGGGCAGTTCGCCGACCTCCCGCTCGATCGCGGCCACCGCGTCGCGGAGCTCGGGGTCAGCGTCGCGCTCGACCAGCGCCAGCGCATCGCCATCGAGGCCGACCCCGCGTTCGCGCGGCGCGCGCCCCCGCATCACGAAGAGCCGCACCGGCATCACGTCGAGCACTTCGTTGGCGAGCATCACGCCGTCGAACCCGCGCGGCGGCGCGGCCAGCCACTCGACGCCGCGGCCGTCGAGCAGCGCGCGCTGGCGCGCCGCCAGGTCCGGAGACAGCTCGACGATCGAGTAGCGCTCGATCGCAAAGCCGCGCGCGACCAGCGCGTCCAGCAGGTCGCGCGCGAGCACGCCGGAGCCGGCGCCGAACTCCACGATGCGCGCCGGCGTGTGCGCGAACACCTGGACGACCTGCGTGGCCAGCGCCGACGCGAACAGCGGCGAGATCTCCGGCGCGGTCACGAAGTCACCGCCCGTCGCCGCATCGCCGAACTTGCGGGCACCCGCCGCGTAGTAGCCGAGGCCCGGCGCGTAGAGCGCGAGCTCCATGTAGCGATCGAACCGGATCCAGCCACCGGATGCGCCGATCGCCTCGACGATCAACCGCTGCAGGCGCGCGCTGTGATCGGCGGCAACGGGGTCCGGCAGGGGCAGCCGCGACGGCATCGGGGGCGGGTGAACCATGGATCGATGGTACCGAGGGCCGACCCGGCGCGCCCGCCGGTACACTGCCGCAACCATGATCACACGTCGTAAAACGAGGCACGGCGCCGCACTCGTCACGGGCGCCGCGCGCCGCATCGGGCGGGAGATCGCGCTTGCACTCGCGGCCGACGGCTGGGACGTCGCGGTCCACTACGCCACGTCTCGCGACGACGCGCAGCGGACCGTCGCCGACATCGAACAGCTGGGCCGCCGCGCCGTCGCCGTCAACCGCGACCTCGCCGTCGAAGCGGGCGTGAAGAGCCTGCTCGCGGAATGCGCGCACGAACTCGGCCCGGTGACCTGCGTCGTCAACAGCGCGTCGCTGTTCGAGCACGACGACGCGGCGACCTTCGTCAGCGAGCGCCTCGTGAGCGCGATGCGCACGAACGTCGCCGCCCCGCTGCTGCTCGCGCAGGCGTTGCACGACCAGTTGCCGCCGGAGGCGCGCGGCGTGGTGATCAACCTGCTCGACCAGAAGCTCTTCAACCCGAACCCGGACTTCCTGTCGTACACGTTGTCGAAGGCGGCGCTCCAGGAAGCGACCCGGCTGCTCGCCATGGCGCTCGCGCCGAGAGTCCGCGTCGTCGGGGTCGCGCCGGGGCTGACGCTCGTGTCCGGCGACCAGAGCGAAGATGGATTCGAGCGCGCCCACACGCGCACGCCGCTCGGCCGGTC
>Ga0209254_10003985_pt1 | contig 13504 bp, 15 predicted proteins | sample FrelakmetDIP11DI_FD_187148 | JGI IMG/M metagenome (GOLD analysis project Ga0209254, IMG submission 187148) | Freshwater lake sediment microbial communities from the University of Notre Dame, USA, for methane emissions studies - DIP11 DI (SPAdes)... | ecosystem: Environmental > Aquatic >...
AACGGCAGCGATCAACAAATCGCATGGCACAGTCCCGAGAGAAGTGGCAACCGAGGGATCTACCTTCCTGAAGAGTTGGCTTGGTGCACAGCATGCACGTGGCAGGACGCCCTAGCAACGGGATTTAAAAGCGCGTAGACCTTGATCGCCCCAGGATGGTGCAATGCAAACGAAGTCGTTCTACTCGCTTTGTTCGAGGCAACTCTGGACTGAGTCCAAATCAAGGTGACAACGCTCCACCCAGTCCTCTCCCCAGTAGAAATTGCAGCTGGTCTCCGCGCGCAAGAGGCGCCACCAAGCTTCGTCCAATGCATGCCACCGTTTCTCGTCTGAAAGCCCGGAAGCCACCGCCTCTGCTCTCATGGCTCGCACCACTCCGCTGATCTCGTTGACCCGCGCAAGCGCTTGGCGCTGAGGTTCGGAACCTGTCCATTGGATAAAGTCGCGCCCATGATGCCAGCCCGTGTTCCACGCTCCCGTCTTGACGGTGACTTCACCCAACGCCCCAAAGCGATTCAGATAGTCCGAAATGAAGATGGGTTTGATGATTCCGATGCCTCTCGCGTGCTCGATGAACTCGGCATAGAAGGCACCCCAGAAATTGGCTTCCCTTGTGGTATTGCGGAACCATCCTCCGTTTTCACCATCGGTACAAGTGGTAACCAAAGGAGCGAAGTCGCACCAACGAGTTCGTTCCTCCACTTCGCGGAGGAACCAGGAATACTCCATGCCCGCCTCCTGAGCATTGGACAGCTCACGGTCCCGCACCACGACGATGATTGAGTCTTCGCCGTTCCTGGCGACGTGCGGTCGGTAGCGCACTTCCTCCCATCGCATCGGTGTCAGAGGTTCGACGTGCTCGCTGTCGACAATCACGTACCGATAGCCGAACCGCTTCAACAAAGGAATCAGTTCCATGCTGAAGCCCATCTCCGGGGGCCAAAAGCCATGGAAATTTTCCCGCCAGAACAAGTGACGCGCCGCCGAAAGCCAACGTGACAAATGCTCCGACCGATCGCCCTCGGGGATCAGCGGCAGGACCGGGTGGTAGTAGCCGGTACCGAGAATCTCGAACAGGTTCTCATTCTGCCAATGCCAAAGCAAGGAACCGCAGTCGATGGTTCCGTAGACCCGAGCCTGAAACTCTTGATCCGAAATGCTCTCCAACAAGGTGCCGGAAACCGACAAATGAACCCTGGCAATGTCCTCTTGCCCCCACAGGGATCGAGCAATGCGATCGTAGGCGTAGAGGATCTCCTTCGCTTCCCAGGGACTTTCCACCAAGAGACGATCCAAGTTGCCGGGCGGCTGATGGAGATTCAGGACAAGTGCATGATGAATTGTGGACATAAAGGAGCTCTCAGCACCAAGATTTGAGATCATTATGCCCCTAAATCCGGGTTCGACCAAAACATCCTCACGGCTTTTCGAGGCGCATCCCGAGTGTTTGTCCTTCGACTGGAGACCATAATTTGAATCACGCCGGTTGCGCCGCCTGGCTCAACCGAACCGTCTGGGCGTGAGGCGCTTGGCCAGGGAGAACTGCCCCCAAACCCAAGGCTCCTTTCATATCCGCGACTGAAAACATAGGCGCGGACACCAGAGCCGCTTCGCTTTCCGGCGATAGCTTCTAGGAACCCGAAAACTGGGTGAAGTAGTTCGCGGCTGACTCGTCGGCGATCTTACTCAGGGTCGCTCCCCGAATTCCGGCGAGGAATTCTGCCACGTGACGAATATAGACAGGATAATTCGGTTTACCCCGCAAGGGAACGGGAGCGAGGTAAGGAGAATCCGTCTCGATCATGTACCGATCCGAGGGTACTCTTCTGGCCACGTCCTGCAGGGTCGCCGCATTCTTGAAGGTGACGATGCCCGAAAAGGAGATGCAGAAATTGAGGTTCAGCGCACCGCGCGCGGTACTCCAATCTTCGGTAAAACAGTGAAATACACCGCCAACGTCCTCAGCATTTTCTTCGGTAAGGATGCGCAACGTGTCTCTTGGAGCGCTGCGTGAGTGGACGATCAAGGGCTTCCCAAGCTGTTTTGCAGCCCGGATGTGTCGGCGAAACCGCTCTTCCTGAACTGCCGCATCATAACCCTCACGATAGTAATCCAGCCCCGTTTCTCCGATTGCAACCACCCGCTCGTCTCCGCCGAGGTCAACGAGTTCAGCGATGGTTGGTTCGAAAGCGCAGTGCTCATTCGGGTGGACCCCCACCGACACATCTATTCGCGTTTCTCCCTCCACCAGTTCACGCATGGCCGGATACTCTGACAAGTTGATACACACGCAAAGCATCCGATCGATCAGAGAATTCTCAACCTCTTCCAAGAATTTCGAGAAATCTCCTGCGAACGGTGTTAGGTCGAGACGGTCCAGATGACAATGAGAGTCGACGAGCATAGGCAGAATGGCATCCGATCACACGGGATAATGCGCATACTCCAATTGGAGCTTGGAGTCACATGGTGTAGGTTGGTCGCTCGGCTTCAGCGGTACCCGCCAAGTAGGTCTCGATGCGGATGCGTGTGGTTCCGCCATCATCCTCGCTGAAACTTACTCCAATACCCGGGGTGCGGTAGCCTTCCGCAGCCTTGGGAGTAATCCAGACGACTCTCCCGGCAACTGGAATCCGTTCGTTCTCCTCCATCAACGACAGAATTAGAATCACCTCGTCACCTAACCGGTAAGAGCGGTGAGTAGTTACAAACAGCCCGCCATTCTTTACGAAAGGCATATAGGCCATGTAAAGCGCACTCTTCTCGCGTATTGTGACAGGCAGTATCCCGAGACGTGCAGTCGAACTCTCTTGGTTCATGATAGGCTGAAGGGATCTAAGGGTCCATTGCCAACCTGGACCAGCGAATGGCCAATTCCTCCAACAGAAACTGGCGATTGACTTGGCCAGCGAGTAACCGTTGCGCGCGGTAAGACAAATCCAAGTACTCGAATAGCTTCACTAAGTCTAGTGTTCCGACGAACGTACGCAAGGCATCCTGCAAATCGGGGCTGTTTCGCATAACCGTGCCAGGGGCACTTCGAAGCCTAATGATGTCCTCAACCCAAGAGCGAACCCAGACAACAACCTCCTCGGCAGCAGACTTTTCCCAGGATGCTGCCACTGCGACCGGGTCTTGCCTCCCCCATGCGACCGCCAACCACGAATCAAAGACCTCGCGGCGGCGTTTCGCCGTCGGCGTACCGAGCAACTCCAGGGCCCGGAACGGGGCACCTTGTGCCAGACTGCACAGGATTTCCGCTTCATCTCCTGCTTGGCACTGTCGCAGCCAGTCGACGACCGCGCTCCTCGGCGGCGTCGGAACCGAGACCCGGTGGCAGCGACTCCGTATCGTAACCGGCAGGTTTTCCGGCATCTCGGTCAGAAGCAGGAATAGGGTTTGCGAAGCCGGCTCCTCCAGGGTCTTCAACAGGCAATTGGCGGCGTAGCGATTCATTTGATGGGCGGGTACCAAAATGACGACCCGATGGCCTCCGTAGTGCGGTTTCAGAGAGAGGACGCCGATCATCTCCCGAATCGCGTCGACTGTGATCGACTTGCCTGACTCCTCCGGCTCGATCGTCAGCAAGTCAGGGTGTGTCCCCGCCGCAACCAGGCGGCACGCGGCACAACGACCGCACGCGAATTCCCCCGCATCCCCTCGACAAAGCAAGCGTTGCCCAAAGGCCTTAGCCAGAAGACGCTTTCCCAAGCCCCGCCTGCCAGTGATCAACATGGCATGCGGCAACCGATCCGCGTGGACGTAGGCGATTAGGTTCGCCCAGGATCCCGTCAGCCAAGGATAGACGCTGCCGATCTCAGAAATCATGCGCGAAGCGCCGTTCAAGCTCAGCACAGATGTCCGCGCGAACCCTTCCCGGTGAACGAGAGGCATCAATCACATGAATTCTCTCAGGGAACGCCTCGGCCCGCATGCGATAAGTATGTCGGACCCTTTTCTGAAATTCGCTCGCTTCGCATTCGAAGCGATCCATCGCACCACGTGCTCGTATACGAGCGATGCCGATCTCGACCGGGGCATCAAGCAACAGCGTCAAATCCGGACGTAGATGTCCCAGAGTCCATTTCTCCAAGAACTCTATGACTTCCGTAGCGATACCACGTCCTCCGCATTGATAGGCATAACTGGCGTCCGTGAATCGATCGGAAAGGACCCACTGTCCTGCCGCCAAAGACGGAACAATAACTTCCCGTACATGCTGCACCCGTGCCGCAAACATCATGAGCAGTTCCGCCTCAGGGGACAGCTCTCTCTCGCTCAGCACCAGCGTTCTTAGGGATTCGCCCAAGGTCGTACCCCCCGGTTCTCGCGTAACCGTTAACGCGACACCGCGGCCCCGAAGATAGTCTGCGATGTAATCTAGGCTCGATGTCTTGCCGACGCCTTCGCCCCCCTCCAAGGTGATGAACTTGCCCCTATCCACATCGGTTCTTCTGGAAGATAACTAAAGGTCGCTCAGGTTTTGGCAGGGCAGCGGAAAAATGGAGGGTACACCAATATCGGGGGACCGGGCAGGTGCTTGGCGCAAGCCAGCTTAGTGGCCGCCCCAACCAAGTACCTGAGTGCGATAAACCCAGAAGGCATCTCAAATCCCTAGTTCCTGTAACCGCCTAGCGGTCCATCGGTCTTCGCCCTATCGCTCTCGAAGACCTCTTCACTCTTACTCAGCAGAAGACGGCCAACAGTGCGACGGAAGCCGATTTATAACCAACTGCCCTGGAGTGCCCAAAGGACCGCCGAAGCGACGTCGGCGCGCTTCATAGGTCCACTTCTTCCGAGCCAAACCGCGTGTCGATCAGGTCCAGAAGCCGCCGCGTAAGCGGCCCGATCGGCAAGGGCACACTCTCCAGTCGAGACACCGGCCATACCCGAATATTGCTGTTAGTGAGGAACACCTCTTCAGCGTGCACTAGCTCCGCAGGTGGGATGGGACGCTCCTCGACGGCAATGCCCTCTTGTCGAGCAGTCTCAATCACGAGTGATCGCATGATTCCCGCGACGCCGCATCGATCGAGCTTAGGCGTTACCAGCCGCCCTCCCCGAGCCAGAAACACGTTACTCATCGTTCCCTCAATCAGAAATCCCTCTTGATCCAGCATCAACCCTTCGTGCACCGTTTCGACATGCCATTCTGCGCGCGCGAGGATTTGCTCCAGTCGATTCATGTGTTTGATTCCGGCCAACGCGCTGTTGCAGCCCAGTCGGTTCGAACACATTCTGACCGTTACGCCTTGCAGCCAGAGGGACGGATCGTAATCCGACCCCTTGTGGACGCTGAGAACGCGAGTCGGCTGAGGTTGTCCGGGAGGACGGTAGCCACGCCCGCCGGGCCCTCGAGTGATCTGAATCTTCAACACGCCATTGGGATTGTGCCGACAAAGCTGATTCGCCTCGGCTGCGACCTCTGAAGCGCAGCGAAACGGGATACCTAAGCGGCCGCAATCATTCGCCAGTCTTGCCAGGTGGCGATCCAGGAAAGCGGCACGACCTGAGCAGATTGGAAGTGTCGTAAAGACACCATCCCCATACTGAAATCCGCGATCGCACCATTCGACACGATTGTCGATCTGGCCGTTTACTAAGACTAGAGCGCCCACACGACGAGGGTTGCAGAGCAGATTGGTTGGTTCAAATCGAGTACAGCCAAAGGGAATAAGGGAACCACCCACCCTGGCCGCGGCCGCACAGCCGCTCATCTTGGGTAAATGACCTAGCAGATGCGCGCCGCGTCAACCGGTTAAGTAAATCGTTTGAAAATCAGGGTAGCGTTCGTCCCACCGAAACCGAACGAATTCGACATTGCCACGTCAAGATGCGATTCACGTGCGCACTTAGGAACATAATCCAGATCGCATTCGGCATCGGGATTTTCCAGGTTGATGGTTGGCGGCACAACTTGATCACAGAGCGCCAGAATCGAGAATATGGCCTCCGCTCCGCCCGCGGCGCCGAGCATGTGACCAGTCATCGACTTGGTCGAACTGATCATGACCCTGTAGGCGTAATCACCGAAAGCTTGCTTAATCGCTCTAGTCTCCGCGATATCCCCGGCCGGAGTTGACGTTCCATGGGCATTGACGTAGTCCACGTCTTCCGGATGCAACGCAGCATCTCGCAAGGCAAGACGCATGCAGCGCGCAGCACCTTCACCGGTCTCAGGCGGTTGCGTCATGTGGTAGGCATCGGCGCCGGTTCCGTACCCGATGAGCTCACCATACATTCGTGCCCCACGGCGTCGGGCATGTTCCAGTTCCTCCAGCACAACGACTCCCGCGCCGTCACTCAAGACAAACCCATCTCTGTCTCTGTCCCAAGGACGACTGGCCCCCTTCGGGTCATCATTGCGGCGCGAAAGTGCCCGCGCAGACGCGAAGCCTCCGACAGAGGTGGGGGATGTCGCCATCTCGGCCCCCCCCGCCACCATCACTTCCGCATCACCATATTGGATCACTCGCCCTGCTTCACCGATATTGTGAGTACCGGTTGCACAGGCGGTAACGATCGCGAAGTTGGGTCCTTTGAGCCCATACTTGATGGAAAGATTGCCCGAGATCATGTTGATGATGTTGCTCGGCACGAAGAATGGTGAGATCTTGCGTGGTCCGCCTTTCAAGAAGGCATTGTGACCCTCTTCGATACCGGTGATCCCACCGATCCCCGCGCCGATCGCGACCCCTACTCGATCAGCTGAGAACCCAGCTGATGCGAGACCGGAATCTTCGAACGCCTGGCACCCGGCAGCCATCCCGTAGTGGATGAACAGATCCATCTTCTTGGCTTCCTTTTCCGAAACATAACAGGTGATGTCGAAACCTTTGACAGCACCGCCGAAGCGAGTCGGAAAATCGGATGCATCGAATGCCTGAATCGGACCGATGCCACTCTCACCGTTGAGTATATTTCGCCATGAATCCGCGACTGTCAGACCGACTGGCGACACCAGACCCATGCCCGTCACGACAACGCGTCTCTTGCCCAAGGCGACACCTGTTCGAAAAAGCAGACTCTAACGATATGAAGCCCCCAGCCTCAGAGCAACGCGGCCATCGGGGCAAGGAGGTAGGAATGGTTAGACGTGAGTTTGAATGTAATCAATAGCCTGCTGGACAGTGGTGATCTTCTCGGCGTCTTCGTCGGGGATCTCGCACTCGAACTCTTCCTCAAGCGCCATTACCAACTCAACCGTATCGAGCGAATCGGCTCCGAGGTCATCCACGAAAGAAGCTTCGTTGGAGATTTCATCCTTAACGCCCAATTGCTCGGCCACGATTTTCTTGACACGTTCTGCCACGTCGCTCATGTTTTCGGTTCCTCAACTGTTCTCTTGGTGTTGTGAGGCGCACATTGTAAATGGAATTTCCATCAATACAAGGAGGGTCCCATCGCCGATTCGCCGTCCCTATCCCAGTTCGAATCCAACGCTGATCGGACTGAACTCTGGCCTCCCCGCCCGGTAAACGATAGCACGATGCGCTGTCTCTTGGAAACTTGCCGGATGCAACAGAACGAACTAAATCATGCACATCCCGCCGTTGATGTGGAGAGTCTCACCGGTTATGTACCCAGCCTGTTCCGAGCACAAGAAGGCCACCGCTGCGGCTACTTCTTCAACGCGCCCCAAGCGGCCTATCGGGATCGTGCTCAGCATCGCCTTTTTCTGCTGTTCCGGAAGTACGTTGGTCATAGCTGTTTCAATGAAGCCTGGAGCAACCGAATTCACCGTAATCCCACGAGATCCAACCTCGCGGGCCAACGATTTCGTAAAACCGATGATGCCGGCCTTCGCTGCGGCATAATTGGTCTGCCCAGCATTGCCCATCACTGCCACAACGGAGGTAATGTTGACGATACGACCTGTTCGCGCCTTGACCATCCCCTTCACACACCCCTTACAGAGACGATAAACCGACGACAGATTGGTTTGGATGATCGCATCCCAATCATCATCCTTCATTCGCATTAGTAGATTATCCCGGGTGATGCCGGCATTATTGACCAGAATCGTCGGTACTCCGAATTCCTCGTTAACGGCAGTCAAGAACGCTTCGACAGAGCTATTGTCAGCAACATCGAGAATCCGACCGACCCCCCGGAGGCCCGCCGCACCGAAGTCTTGAGCGATAGCTTCAGCACCACCTTCCGTGGTCGCCGTCCCAATCACGAAGTAACCGTCTGCAGCGAGACGCATCGCAATGGCACGACCGATGCCGCGACTGCTGCCAGTCACGATAGCAAGCTGCGAGTTCATTGAACAGACTCCTTGGCCTTCGTGAGGGACTCCTCGTCACCGGTCGAGTAAACGCTGCAATCTGGTGCGATCCGCTTGCTGAGTCCACTGAGGACTTTGCCTGGACCGCATTCGACAAATCGATTCACTCCCTTCGCGCACATGCTCTTCACCGTTTCGCTCCAACGCACGGACCGGTACATTTGCGCCACGAGAGCAGACCGAATCTCGTCCGGGGACTCATGCACCGCAACATCCACATTATGCAGCACTGGCGTTTGGGGGGGGTAACACGGAGTGTTCGCTAGAATCGGATTGAGGCTTTCGGCGGCATCCGTCATTAGCGAACAATGCGATGGCACGCTGACCGGCAAGACTACCGAGCGTTTCGCACCCTCACTCTTTGCGCGATCCACCACTCGCCGAACTGCAGCGGAGTGCCCTGCAATGACGACCTGTCCCGGTGCATTGAAGTTAGCCGCCGATACAACACCCCCCGGCATCGAAGTTGATTTACATAGTTGAACGAGTCGCTCGTCCTCCAAACCAAGGATCGCAGCCATGGCACCATCGCCCGGCGGAACCGCGTTCTGCATCAAACGGCCCCGAGCCCTCACCAACCTAACCGCATCTTCAAACGAGATGGCATTCGCACAAACAAGCGCTGAATACTCCCCAAGACTGTGCCCTGCCATCCAGGCAGGCCGTATTTCCGAACACACTGTCCAGACTCTCCAAACTGCGACATCCGCCGCAAGCATAGCTGGCTGGGTGTTTTCCGTACGATTCAGGTCCTCCTCAGGCCCATCACAAACCAGTTCCCAAAGATCGAAACCCAAGACCTCTGAGGCCTCAGCAAAGACTTGTTGGATCTCGGCATGATGCGCGGCCAAGTCTCGGAGCATGCCGACCGACTGTGAACCCTGCCCAGGAAACACAAAACCCAGGGTGCCGTGAACTATGCCCATCTTGCAAGTCCTAGTAGCGAACGAGCGCTGAGCCCCAAGCGAATCCACCGCCGAAAGCTTCCATCAATACCTTGTGGCCCCGTTGAATACGGCCATCGCGGATAGCCTCGTTGAGCGCCAGGGGGACCGAAGCAGACGAGGTATTGCCCTGCTTTTCGATCGTGACCACTACCCGCTCCATCGGCATACGCAGTTTCTTGGCTGTCGCCATGATAATCCGAATATTGGCCTGGTGAGGGACTAGCCAATCAATATCGGACTTCTTTAGGTGGTTTCGGGCGAGCGTCTCGTTGACGATGTGTCCCAAGGTGTTGACGGCAACCTTGAAAACTTCGTTGCCCTGCATTTGCAGAAAGCACGGTTCCTTGCCGTCACAACCACGACCAGAGGGGCTTGGAAGATAGAGCAGATCCTGATATCGGCCGTCGGAGTGGATATGAGTGCTCAGAATGCCAGGTTGGTCGCAAGACTCGAGAACCACCGCACCCGCGCCATCACCAAAGATAATGCACGTGGCACGATCGTTCCAATCAATAATGCGGGAATTGACTTCGCTGCCTATCACCAATGCCCGTGCAGCATTACCGGCGCGGATGTACTGGTCCGCCACACTCAATGCAAAGATGAAACCGGAGCAAGCAGCTTGAACGTCGAAAGCGGCACAATGGCGGATCCCCAGCCGCTGCTGCACCAGACATGCGGTGCTTGGGAATACGCGATCCGGGGAACTGGTTGCCAGAATAACTAGGTCGATGTCCTGCGGACCGAGGACCGCCATTTCCAGTGCATCACGCGACGCGATCTCGGCCATGCTAGAGGCCGTCTCCGACGAATCGGCGACGCGTCGCTCACGAATACCTGTGCGCTCGACGATCCATGCATCAGAAGTGTCAACGGTCCGGGCGATCTCATCGTTGGTCAGCACTCTTGAAGGTAAGTAGCCACCCGTCCCGACGATGCGCGAAAACCGGCTCAAGCCGTCTTCCTCTCCGCGAAGACGCTCGCCACGCGCTCTGTGATTCTCATCGGAACGGCCTTCTCCACTTCCTTTGCAGCGATCAAAATCGCGTTTGAAAAAGCCGTGCGATCGGCATTTCCATGACTCTTGATTACGATGCCCCTTAGACCCAAGAAACTTGCGCCGTTGTATTGACGAGGATCGATCTTGTGCTTAAATGCCTTCAGCACGGGCCATGCTATCAAGCCCGCAATGCGAGTCAGCCAGTTAGCATTAAATTCCTGGCGCATGAGCTGACTAACCATCTTCGCCAGACCTTCGCTGGTTTTCAGGGCCACATTACCGACGAAACCGTCCGTCACGATTATGTCCACATTACCAGAGTACAGATCATTACCTTCAACGTAACCGACAAAGTTGATGTGGGATTCAGCTATCAGCCGCGCCGCCTGCTTAACCTGCTCATTGCCCTTAATGTCTTCCTCGCCAATGTTGAGAAGACCGACACGCGGATTTTCCTTTTCCTCGACCGCGCGGACCAACTCGTAGCCCATCACGGCAAATTGCAGCAGGTGCTCGGCCGAACAATCAACATTGGCCCCAAGATCAAGCACGTGGGTATGCCCGACCAGCGATGGCACAGCCGTGATGATCGCAGGACGATCGATACCGGGAAGGGTTTTCAAAACGAATTTGGCGATCGCCATTAGCGCACCGGTATTTCCGGCACTAACGCAGGCATCAGCCACTCCCTCTTTGATGAGGTCGATAGCGACCCGCATCGACGAATCCTTCTTGTAGCGCAGGGCTTTGGAGGGGGACTCGTGCATCTCGATCCGTTCCGAGGCATGCCGAACCGCAAGACGATTCCCGAACCGGCTCTCGGCGTTCCCCAGATAATGCGCCAAGCCCTCACGATCGCCGACAAGGATCAAGCGAACGTGAGGACTCTTTTCAATGTATTCCAGAGCAGCGGGGACTACGACTGACGGCCCGAAATCACCACCCATCGCATCGAGAGCAATCGTTGTTGCCTTGGGCACAAGACTTCCTAGCCCCGTCAGAGCGGGGCGGTTACGTTCTTTTCACGAAACCGAGCAATGCTCGCAATTCGGAAGGAAACGGCGCATAAGACCAGCTCAAGCTCAATCGGCTTCCGATTCGCCCTTGGGGGTCACGACCCGTCGACCACGGTAGTAGCCGTCAGGGCTCACGTGGTGCCGAAGATGCGTCTCACCGGTCATCGACTCCGACGACAAGGACGATGAACGCAAGGCGTCGTGCGCCCTGCGCATGCCGCGCTTCGCTCGAGTCTTTCGATTCTGCTGAACAGCCATGAACTTACCTAAACTTTGGTCGTATCAAGTGGGATAATCATCGCCAAATTGGCAAAGGGTTTCCTAACGGTTAACACCTTGTCTTCCTCCGCCAAACCCGGGAGCCCGAAGGATTCACACGTGCCATGATTCGGCACATGCGGTATTGAGAGGAGCATCTCATCTTCGATGAGATCCACCACGCGCAAAAACGGCTTATCATCCAGCAACAGCGGCTCGAACGGTTCCGGCAGAAGATTGGCTTCGTCGATCGACGAAACTAGCCCCAACGCGAAATCGTTCTCCACACGGTGGGTCATGAGTGAAAGACAGCACTGGCATTCGAGTGCCACCTCCGCCGCGACATAACCGCGCACAGCCAAGATTCCGCCTTCTCTTCCAAAAGCCAACCGAAACCGCACATCGCCGTCCGGCTCAAGCAACAATCCTCGCAGCCGTTCCATGCGCACAAGCGGCAGAGAACCTTCGAGGACCCTCCTCTTCTCGATGAAATCGAAAGCATCGACAATGTCTGGAAGGTGCTTTGTCATAAGCACTGGAATACTACCGTGAAACTGGAAATCATGTCAAAGAAACCGGCGCCGACCAGCACCAGAACGGTACCACTCTGCCTAATTGTATGGGGTGCTGCTCGCGAAAGCGAGATCGAAAGGGAAGGGGTGACAGAGGACCTCAGCGGCATCGACCATGGTTCTGTAGTTCCCTTACGTGACCGCTCCGTGACGGGCGCTCAGCCCAATCACGCCCGGATCAAGTCAGCAGTCTCTAAATCAGCACTACCTTTGACTCAATCGATCCGTACGCGCTGCGTCAATTCATGCGGCGTCGATAATAATCCAAGACGCGAACCACGTAATCCTGCGTTTCCGGTATCGGAGGCACCTTGTAGCCATGGCGTTTCACACTGTTCTCGCCGGCATTATAGGCCGCAACTGTCAGTCGAAGATCCGATTGAAACATTTCCATAAGTTCGCTTAGATAGCGAGCGCCCCCATCGATGTTCTCAACTGGATCTCGGCGATCCCGAACCCCATAGCGTGCCGCTGTCGCCGGCATCAATTGCATCAGACCCACTGCACCTTTGTTAGAAACGGCGTCCGGATTATAGGAGGATTCTGCCCGAACGATGGCATGCAGAAGCGCCGGATCCAGGCTGTATTTGCTGGCGGCCGCTTCGATCAAACCGGCAAACTCCCGCCGATTCCTTGCAAGCGTCGGAGAAACACTGGTGCGCGTCATCGAAGAGGCCAAGCCTCTACCGAGCATAGGCGTCTTGTAGACATGATTCGCGCGGACCGTGATCGGGGTTCGGATGATCCGCCGATAGCCCGCATGACTGGGATGATCGGTGTAAAAGACGTGGCCGGTGCTGTCTACAAACTTGTAGACATCAGCTACCGATTCCTTTTCGAGCGCCACTAACGTCGCAAGCATCAAAGCGCAATACAAGAATACCCGCATCTGTCTTGTTCCTCTTCGTCGTGACAGTCAAAGCGTGTTCCTTGTTTACAGTGTGGCACGATTCGAGCCTCTTGCAAAAGGCCGGAGGCGATAGCGGCCAACCGCAGAGCGAATCGGCGTGCGCGTCAGGCAAAGCTGAGACCGGTTGGCTGTTTAACGCTGGGGCGAGTTGAGACGTTCTGCTCGAAAGCTATGGCTCAACGCAACCCCATCAGCAAGCGACGGGCTCCCCAGGGAGCCCGTCTTGATGGAATGTTAGCTCCAGATTACTTCTTGGCCAAATCTGCCGCCGGCTGGCCCTCGACCTGACCGACGGCGACCTTGTCCCGATTCTTATCGATGAGGCTCGATTTGATCCCCTTGACGCGTGTTAGATCATCGACACTCTTGAACTTACCATTCTTGTCGCGATCCTGAATAATCGCGTTTGCCTTCACTTTTCCGACGCCCACCATGGCTTGCGCGATCTGATCGGCGTTAGCCGAGTTGATATCCAATGGCTCAGCCAAAGCCAAAGTTGATGCTAGAGCTA
>Ga0209254_10003986_pt1 | contig 13504 bp, 14 predicted proteins | sample FrelakmetDIP11DI_FD_187148 | JGI IMG/M metagenome (GOLD analysis project Ga0209254, IMG submission 187148) | Freshwater lake sediment microbial communities from the University of Notre Dame, USA, for methane emissions studies - DIP11 DI (SPAdes)... | ecosystem: Environmental > Aquatic >...
CCGGTCACCACCCAGGGGGTTTCGTGCGGCGTGCCGCCGTGATGGCCATGCTCATCCTGCCCGTGGCTGTCGTCGCCATGATGGTGCGCGTTGTGGAAACGCTCCTTGCCATGGAACACCAGGAAGTACATGCGGAAGGAATAGAACGCGGTAACGAACACGCCCGCCAGCACCGCGAAGTAGGCGAAGTTTGCGCCCGGCAGATGCGACAGCTTGACCGCCTCGATGATGGTTTCCTTGGAATAGAAGCCCGACAGGAAAGGCGTGCCGATCAAGGCCAGCGAACCGATCAGCGAAGTGATCCAGGTGATCCGCATGTATTTACGCAGACCGCCCATGTAGCGGATGTCCTGATTGTGGTGCATGGCGATGATGACCGAACCCGCCGCGAGGAACAGCAGCGCCTTGAAGAAGGCGTGTGTCATCAGGTGGAACACCGCGACCGAATAGGCCGAGGCGCCGAGCGCGACCGTCATGTAGCCGAGCTGGGATAGCGTCGAATAGGCGACGACGCGCTTGATGTCGTTCTGCACGATGCCGAGAAAGCCCATGAACAGCGCGGTGATCGCGCCGATGATCATGATGAAGCTGAGCGCTGTGTCGGACAGTTCGAACAGCGGCGACATGCGCGCGACCATGAAGATGCCTGCGGTGACCATCGTCGCCGCGTGGATCAGTGCGGAAATCGGCGTCGGGCCTTCCATCGAATCGGGCAGCCAAACGTGCAGCGGGAACTGCGCCGACTTGCCCATTGCGCCGATAAATAGAAGTATCCCGATGACACTCATCAGCATCCACGGCGTACCCGGCCAGATCGTGATGGTCTGGTTCGCCAGTTCAGGGGCCTTGGCGAACACCGTCGCGTAGTCGAGCGAACCGAAATGCGCCAGCACCAGACCGATGCCCAGAATGAAGCCGAAGTCGCCGACGCGGTTGACCAGGAAGGCCTTGAGGTTGGCGTAGATCGCCGTCTCTTTGGTGTACCAGAAACCGATCAGCAGATAGGACACCAGACCGACTGCTTCCCAGCCGAAGAACAACTGCAGGAAATTGTTGCTCATCACCAGCATCAGCATCGAGAAGGTGAACAGCGAGATGTAGCTGAAGAAGCGCTGGTAGCCGGGATCGTCGTGCATGTAGCCGATGGTGTAGATGTGCACCATCAGCGAAACGAAGGTGACGACCAGCATCATCATCGTGGTCAGCGAATCGATCAGGAAGCCGACCTCGAAGCGCAGGTCACCCAGCACCATCCAGGTGTAGACCGTACCGTTGTAGGTGTGGCCAGCGAGCACATCCTGAAATACCAGCACCGAGGCGGCGAGCGATATCGCGACGCCCGCGATGGTCACCAGGTGCGACAGCGTGCGGCCGATCAGTTTGCCAAAGAAGCCCGCGATGATCGCGCCCAGTAACGGCGCCAGCGGCACGATGAGATAGAGCGTCTGCATGTCCATCCGCATCAGCCTTTCAGGTGGTCGAGATCATCGACATTGATCGTGTGCAGGTTGCGGAACAACACCACCAAGATCGCCAGGCCGATGGCGGATTCGGCGGCGGCGACGGTGAGGATGAAGAAGACGAAAATCTGGCCGTGGATGTCGCCCAGGTAATGCGAAAACGCGATGAAATTCATGTTCACCGCCAGCAGCATCAACTCGATCGCCATCAGCAGGATGATCACGTTCTTACGGTTGAGGAAGATGCCCAGCACGCTGATCGCGAACAGGATGCCGCCCAGCACGAGGTAATGCGACAGGGAAATCATGCCTCGCCCTCTCCAACTTGCGGCTTCTGTGTGGCCTGCATTTTCACCGCTGGCATTTTTACTATCCGCAGCCGGTCGTTGCGCTTGACCTTCACCTGCTCGGCCGGGTCGATGTACTTGCTGTCCTTGCGGCGGCGCAGCGTCAGCGCGATGGCGGCGACAATCGCCACCAGCAGGATCACCGCCGCCAGTTCGAACGCATAGACATAGTCGGTATACAGCAGGCGGCCGAGTTCCTTGGTATTGCTGTAGCCGGCGGGATGCGGCTCGGGCGTGGCCATCACATCCACGCCGAAATGGCGGCTGCCGAGGATCAACGCCATCTCGATCACCAGCAACACCGAAACGAATCCGGCCAGCGGCAGGTAATCCCAAAAGCCTTCGCGTAACTTGTCCAGATTGATGTCGAGCATCATCACCACGAACAGGAACAGCACCATCACCGCACCGACGTAGACCAGCACCAGGGTGATGGCAAGGAACTCGGCCTCCAGCAGCATCCACAGGCCGGCGGCGGTGAAGAAGGCCAGCACCAGGAACAGTGCGGCGTGCACCGGATTGCGCGCAGTGATCACGCGTAGCCCGGCAAACACCAGAATGGCAGCGAAGAAGTAGAAGATCGCGATCGTGTAGGTCATGGTCTCAGCGGAATTTTGCGTCGGCGGCGCGATCCTTCGCGATCTGCGCTTCGTGCTGGTCACCGATCGCCAGCAGCATCGACTTGGTGTAATAGAGGTCGCCGCGTTTTTCGCCGTGGTATTCGAGGATGCGGGTTTCGACGATGGAATCGACCGGGCAGGACTCCTCGCAAAAGCCGCAGAAGATGCACTTGGTCAAATCGATGTCGTAACGCGTAGTGCGGCGAGTGCCGTCTTCGCGTTGCTCCGACTCGATGGTGATGGCGAGCGCCGGACACACGGCCTCGCAAAGCTTGCAGGCGATGCAGCGTTCCTCGCCGTTGGGGTAACGACGCAGCGCGTGCAGGCCTCTGAATCGTGGACTCTGCGGGGTTTTCTCTTCCGGATACTGCACCGTGATCTTGCGCGCGAACAGGTGACGCCCGGTGAGCATCATGCCGCGCAGCAGTTCGATCAGGAGCAGGCTGCCGAAGAAATTGGAAATCCGTTTCATGGCGCGCTCAGTGGAAGAGATGACCATACGGCGTCTGCATCATGGCGCCGACGACGACGATCCAGACGATGGTGATGGGGATGAACACCTTCCAGCCCAAGCGCATGATCTGGTCATAGCGGTAGCGCGGGAAGGTCGCACGGAACCACAGGAACAGGAACAGCACGAAGCCGGTTTTCAGCAGCCACCAAAGAATGCCGTCGGGCAGGAAAGTCACCGGCGACAGCCAGCCACCGAGGAACATCAGCGTGGTCAGCGCGGCGACCAGGATCATGTTGGCGTATTCGGCGAGGAAGAACACGGCAAACGCCATGCCGGAATATTCCACATGAAAACCGGCGACGATTTCGGATTCGCCTTCGGCTACATCGAACGGCGCACGATTGGTTTCGGCCACGCCCGAAATCAGATACACCATGAACAGCGGGAACAGCGGCCAGATGTACCACTGGTGCAGTCCGCCTTCCTGACCACGCACAATGTCGATGAGGTTGAGCGACTGCGCCGCCATCAGCACGCCGACCAGCGCGAAGCCCATGGCGATTTCATACGAGACGATCTGCGCCGCCGAGCGCATCGCGCCGAGGAAAGCGTATTTGGAATTGGATGCCCAGCCCGCGATAATGACGCCGTAGACGCCCATCGAGGTGATCGCCATCACGTACAAGAGGCCCGCGTTGATGTCGGCCAGCACCAACGAGTCGGTGAACGGAATCACCGCCCACGCCGCCAGCGCCGGTGCGATGGCAAGAATCGGCCCGAGGATGAACAGCCCCTTGTTGGCGCCGGCGGGGATGATGATTTCCTTCATCAGCAACTTCACCGCATCGGCGATCGGCTGCAGCAGGCCCTGGAAGCCGACGCGGTTGGGGCCGATGCGCACCTGCATCCAGCCGATGATTTTCCGTTCCGCATAGGTGAGATAGGCGACGCCCAGCATCAGCGGCACCACCAGCACCATGATCTTGATCAGCGTCCAGACGACGGTTTGAACGGCGACCCAATCGATGTTCATGCTATCCATCAGGCTGGCTCCGCCGTGATCGGGCCGAACATCGGACCCAGCCCTGCCGTCAGCGGGTGACCGCTGGGCACGCGCACGCAGTTGTCCGGCAGCAGATCGTCGCGCTGCACTTTCAGGGTCAGCGCGGATGCAGTCTGGCGCACCGAGACGCGGCCGTTTTCCTGCAGGCCCAGCTTCGCGATCAGGCGACTATGCATGCGGGCGACCGGCAAGGCGGCGTCGAGGGTCATCTGCAGCGAGGACGAACGGCGCACCACCGCATCGGTTTGGTAGATCGGCACCTCGGCCACCCGCTCCAGTCCTTCGTACGGCGGGTTGGGTGTCGCCGTCACGCCGCTGATTTCATTATTCAGATAGGCCTGCACATTGCCGGTCGGCGTGTCGCCGAGGGCATCGCGCAACACCTCTTTCGAGTCGTTGTGGTCGAATCCGGCCAGGCCCAGCAGGTTGCCCAGGACGCGCAGCACTTTCCAGGCCGGTCGCGTTTCGCCGAGCGGTTTCACCACGGCATTGAAGCTCTGCACCCGGCCTTCGGTGTTGATAAACGTGCCCGACGTTTCGGTCCACGGCGCAATCGGCAACAGCACGTCGGCGTAATCGAGCGATTTGCCCTTGTAGGGCGACATCACCACGACGAATTCGGCGGCGTCGATGCTCTTCATCGCGGTCACCGGATCGTGGGTATCGAGTTCGGCCTCGACCCCCAGCAGCAAATAGGCACGCAAGGGCTGCGCCAGCATCTGCTGCGCATTCAGCCCCTTGACCGCGGACTGCCCCAGGGGGCCGCAGACCGGAATCGCGCCGACAGCCACCGCGCCGACGCTGTTGGCCGCTTCGCCCAGCACGCCGAAGCTGGCACCCGCGAGCTTCGCCACTTCCTGCGCCAGCGCGTGGATGTGCGAATAGTCGGGATGGTGCTGCGCCATGTTGCCGAGGAAAACGGCTCGGGTTTCGCCACCCGAAATACTCTCGGCCATCTTGCGTGCGGTATCGTCTGCAATACCGTGCGCGGCAATGCCGGGCACCGGCAGATTTTTCAGCTCGGCCAGCGCGACGCACACGCCGGCCAAGGCGGTGGCCAGTTGCGACGGCGCGACGATGCGCTTGGCATGCACCTTGCCGAGGAATTCGTCTTCTGCAGCATTGATCAGGTTGAGCTGACCGTACCAGCGCACCGATTCGCGGATGCGGTGCGCCATCAGTGGATGATCCTTGCGCAGGTTCGATCCCACCACCAGCATGCGGTTGAGTCGCGACATATAGGTCACCGGCATGCCCAGCCAGAAGCCGCCATGCGCCCTGGTGTCGAGCGAGAAATCCGACTGCCGCAGACGGTGGTCGACGTTGCCGCTGCCCATGCCACGCATCAGCTTTTGCAACAGGAAAAGCTCTTCAGCCGGACGGTACGGCGTGGAGAGCGCACCAATCTGCTCGGCCGGGATGGCTTTCAGCTTGTCTGCGACAAATTCAAGTGCCGCCTGCCAGGTCGTTTCGACCCACTGCCCGCCCTGCTTGATCATCGGCTGGGTCAGACGCTCGGCCGTGTTCAGACCTTCATATGAGAAACGGTCACGGTCGGACAGCCAGCATTCGTTGACGTCCTCGTTCTCGCGCGGCAGCACCCGCATCACCTTGTTGCCCTTGACGTGCACCGTAAGGTTGGAGCCCAGGCTGTCGTGCGGGCTGATCGAAAACCGACGCCCCAATTCCCAGGTGCGCGCCGAGTAGCGGAAGGGTTTGCTGGTGAGCGCGCCGACCGGGCAGAGGTCGATGACGTTGCCGGACAATTCGGACGCCACCTGATGCTTCAGGAAAGGCATCACCTCGGTATGCTCGCCCCGCCCCGCCATGCCGAGTTCCATCACGCCGGCAATTTCCTGGCCGAAGCGCACGCAGCGGCTGCAGTGGATGCAGCGCGTCATGTCGGTGGCAATCAGCGGGCCGAGATTCTTCTCGGACACGACACGCTTGGCTTCCTGATAGCGGGAAGACGAACCGCCATAGCCGACGGCCAGATCCTGCAAGGTGCATTCGCCGCCCTGGTCGCAGATCGGGCAATCCAGCGGGTGATTGATGAGCAGAAACTCCATGACGGATTTCTGCGCGGCAACCGCGTAATCCGAGCGGGTGAACACCTTCATGCCGTCGGTGACCGGGGTCGCGCAGGCGGGCAGCGGCTTCGGCGCCTTTTCCACCTGCACCAGGCACATCCGGCAGTTGGCCGCGATCGACAGCTTCTTGTGATAGCAGAAATGCGGAATCGTCACGCCGATCTGGTTGGCCGCATCCATGATGGTGCTGCCGCTCTCGACCGTGAGCGCCTTGCCGTCGATTTCGATATTCAGGGTTGCCATGTTTTACGCTATCCCTAATTCAAACCAAACAGCGCTTGTGTTCGACGTGATACGCGAACTCATCGCCAAAATGTTTGAGGAAGCTTTGCACCGGCATCGCCGCGGCATCGCCCAGCGCGCAAATGGTGTGGCCGCCGATTTTGCCCGCCACGCTGTTGAGCAGATCGAGATCGTCGGGACGCCCCTGGCCGTGCTCGATGCGATGAATCACGCGATACATCCAGCCGGTGCCTTCGCGACACGGCGTGCACTGGCCGCACGACTCTTCATGATAGAAGTACGACAGCCGCTCGAGCGCACGCACCATGCAGGTGGTTTCGTCCATCACGATCACCGCGCCGGAGCCGAGCATCGAGCCGGCCTTGGCGATGCAGTCGAAATCCATGGTGCTATCCATCATAACGCTGCCGGGCAGCACCGGCGCGCTTGACCCACCCGGAATGACCGCCTTCAGTTTATGGCCGTTGCGCACCCCGCCTGCCATCTCCAGCAGCACGGAAAACGGCGTGCCGAGCGGCACTTCGAAGTTGCCTGGATTGTTGACGTGACCCGACACCGAAAACAGTTTGGAGCCGCCGTTGTTGGGTTTGCCCAGTTCCAGGAACGCCTGGCCGCCGTGCTGCATGATCCACGGCACACTCGCCAGGGTTTCGGTGTTGTTGATCGTGGTCGGCTTGCCGTACAGACCGAAGCTCGCCGGGAACGGCGGCTTGAAGCGCGGCTGGCCTTTCTTGCCTTCGATCGATTCCAGCAGCGCGGTTTCCTCACCGCAGATATAGGCGCCGTAGCCGTGATGCGCGTGAAGCTGGAAGCAGAAATCGGTGCCGAACAGCTTGTCACCGAGATAGCCCGCCGCGCGCGCATCGTTCAGCGCACGCTCGAAGATATCGTAGACCTCGAAGATTTCGCCATGGATGTAGTTGTAACCCACCTTGGCGCCGAGCACGTAGCCCGCAATTGCCATGCCTTCGATCAGCTGGTGCGGGTTGAAACGCAGGATGTCGCGATCCTTGAAGGTGCCCGGCTCGCCCTCATCGCTGTTGCAGACGATGTATTTGTCACCGGGGAACGCGCGCGGCATGAAGCTCCACTTGAGCCCGGTCGGAAAACCCGCGCCGCCGCGCCCACGCAGCGCGGAAAGCTTGAGCTGGGCGATGATGTCGTCGCCCGGCATTTTTTCGGTAATGATCCGACGCAGGGCCTGATAGCCGCCATTCGCCACATAGGTCGCGAGCGAGGCCGGATCGGTCAGCTCCTGCGTCCAGGAACAGACTTTGACGCTGGGCGTGAGCAGGCTCATTTCAGCTGCTCCAGCAGGGCGTCGATCTGTTCCCGGGTCAGCCGCGCATGCATGACGTGGTTGTTGTGCAGACACATCGGCGCATCGCCGCAGGCGCCCATGCATTCGCCCTCTTTGAGCGTGAAACGGCCATCCTCGGTGGTTTCGCCAAAGCCGATGCCCAGTTTTCCCTTGAGATAGTCGGCAATCTCGTTTGCCCCCATCAGCGCACACGGCAGATTGGTACACACAGTGAGCTTGTGACGGCCGACCGACTGGGTGTCGTACATGTTGTAAAAAGTTGCCACCTCGTAGGCCGCAATTGCGGGCATGTCGAGGTAGTCCGCCACATATTCGATCAGCGCAGGCGCCAGCCAGCCTTTCTCGGTTTGCGCGATCCGCAGCGCGCCCATGACGGCCGACTGCTTCTGGTCGGCCGGATATTTGGCGACTTCAATGTCGATGAGGGCCAGGGATTCTGAAGACAACATCAGCGGTCGATCTCCCCGAAAACAATATCCTGCGTACCGATGATGGCGACGACGTCGGCAATCATGTGGCCGCGGCTCATTTCATCCAGCGCCGCCAGATGCGCATAGCCCGGTGCGCGGATTTTGAGGCGATAGGGTTTGTTGGCACCGTCCGACACCAGATAAATGCCGAACTCGCCCTTGGGATGCTCCACCGCCGCATAGGCTTCGCCTGCGGGAACATGCATGCCTTCGGTGAAGAGCTTGAAGTGGTGAATCAACTCTTCCATGTTCTGTTTCATGTCGAGCCGCGAGGGCGGCGCAACCTTGTGGTTTTCGACAATAACGGGGCCCGGGTTCTTGCGCAGCCACTCCACGCACTGTTTGATGATGCGGTTGGACTGCCTGAACTCCTCGATGCGCACCAGATAGCGGTCGTAGCAGTCGCCATTGGTGCCCACCGGGATGTCAAAATCCATGCGGTCGTAAACTTCGTAGGGCTGCTTCTTGCGCAGGTCCCATTCGACGCCCGAACCGCGCAGCATCGGCCCGGTAAAGCCCAGCGCCTGGGCGCGCTCGGGCGACACGACTCCAATTCCAACAGTGCGCTGCTTCCAGATGCGGTTGTCGGTGAGCAGCGTCTCGTACTCGTCGACATAGGTCGGGAAACGCTGGGTGAAATCCTCGATGAAATCGAGCAACGAACCCTGACGGTTGCTGTTCATCGATTTGATGGTCGCCTCGTTGCGGGTGTGCTGCGCCTGGTATTGCGGCATCGTATCCGGCAGGTCACGGTAGACCCCGCCGGGGCGATAGTAAGCTGCATGCAGGCGCGCGCCCGACACCGCTTCGTAGCAGTCCATCAGGTCTTCGCGCTCGCGGAAGGCGTACAGGAACACCGTCATCGCGCCAACGTCGAGCGCATGCGCACCCAGCCACAGCAGGTGGTTCAGCACACGGGTAATTTCGTCGAACATCACGCGAATGTATTGCGCGCGCTCGGGCACCTGAATGCCGAGCAGCTTCTCGATCGCCATCACGTAGGCGTGCTCGTTAACCATCATCGACACATAGTCGAGACGATCCATGTAGGGCACCGACTGGATGAAGGTCTTGTGCTCAGCCAGTTTTTCGGTCGCGCGGTGCAACAGGCCGATGTGCGGGTCGGCGCGCTGGATCACCTCGCCGTCAAGCTCCAACACCAGACGCAGCACGCCGTGCGCGGCCGGATGCTGCGGACCGAAGTTCATCGTGTAGTTGCGGATTTCAGCCATCAGCGATCGCCCCCATAGCTTTCATCACGCACGATACGGGGAGTGATTTCGCGTGGCTCGATCGACACCGGCTGGTAAATCACCCGTTGCTGGGTCGGGTCGTAACGCATCTCGACGTTACCTGACAGCGGGAAATCCTTGCGGAAGGGATGGCCGATGAAGCCGTAGTCGGTGAGGATGCGACGCAGGTCGGGATGGCCCTCGAACACGATGCCGAACAGATCGAAGGCTTCGCGCTCGTACCAGTTGGCCGACCGCCAGATGTCGATCATCGAGGCCACCACCGGCAGCTCGTCGTCGGGGCAGAACACGCGCACCCGCACGCGCTGGTTGTTGGACACCGACAGCAGGTGCGTCACCACGGCAAAGCGCGCGCCGTCGCCGCCTTCAATAAAAGCGGCACCATCGCCGTAGCCGGAATAGTCCATGCCGCACAGATCGATCAACTGCTCGAAGCGGCAATCAGGATGGTCGCGCAGCGTGCGCATGGCCGTTTCGTAATACTGGGGCTTGATGACGAGCGTCAGCTCACCCAGACGAACAGACGACTGCTGCAGCGCCTCGCCAAGCACATTTTCTAGCGACAAAGAGAGGGCTTCCACGGTCTGCGGCATGAGCGGTCAACGGGCGATGGTATTGGTGCGCTTGATCTTGTTCTGCAGCTGGATGATGCCGAACAGCAGGGCCTCCGCTGTAGGCGGGCAGCCGGGCACATAAATGTCGACCGGCACGATGCGGTCGCAACCGCGCACCACCGAGTACGAGTAATGGTAATAGCCGCCGCCGTTGGCACACGATCCCATGGAAATCACCCAGCGCGGCTCGGCCATCTGGTCGTACACCTTGCGCAAGGCCGGCGCCATCTTGTTGCACAGCGTGCCCGCCACGATCATCACGTCAGACTGCCTGGGACTCCCACGGAACACGATGCCGAAACGGTCGAGGTCGTAGCGCGAAGCACCAGCCTGCATCATTTCCACTGCGCAGCAGGCGAGACCAAAGGTCATCGGCCACATCGAACCGGTGCGCATGTAATTGATCAGCTGGTCGGCCTTGGTGGTGACGAAACCCTGCTCGAGGACGCCTTCGATGCTCATAGGATCATATCCACGCCTGGCTCATTCCCATTCCAATGCACCCTTCATCCACTCGTAGATGAAACCAATGACCAGAATGCCGAGAAAAACCATCATGGCGACGAAGCCGGCCAGACCGATTTCCTCCAGCACGATGGCCCAGGGAAACAGGAATGCGATTTCCAGATCGAACAGGATGAACAGGATGGCGACGAGGTAATAGCGCACGTCGAATTTCATGCGCGCGTCTTCAAACGCCTCGAAGCCGCATTCATAAGGGGAAAGTTTTTCGCTGTCCGGCCGATGGGGTGCCAGCAGGCTACCCGCCACAATCGGACCGATACCGAATGCCAGCCCGACCAGAATGAACAACAGAATGGGGAGATAATTCTCCAGCACCGATCCTCCAGCTTGCCCGATTCGGGTCGAATAATTATGACCGCAGTTTATGTGCGCGCTGCATCCACTGTCAAGCCAAAAGACAGTCGGATTTTACTTATGGATCAATACGTTATTTGATGATTCTGACTAATGAATGAATCAGGAAATTTGATGGTGCCGACGGCGAGACTCGAACTCGCACAACCGAAGTCACTACCCCCTCAAGATAGCGTGTCTACCAATTCCACCACGTCGGCCAATGGGCATGCGCCCGATTGTGTACTGCTGAGGTTTACTGCGGGATATCTGCCGCTTTCGAGCCCGCGTTCTGGCCCGGAACCGGTGCCGGCACAACAGGCTGAGCTGTCGTCGCGGGTACGGCCGCCCGATCCAGCACGCTGGTCGGCTTGTGTTGCTGAAGACCAAAATAGGCCAAACCCAGGCTGGTCAGGAAAAACAAGGTTGCCAGAACGGCGGTGCTGCGGCTCAGAAAATTGGCCGAACCACTGGACCCGAACAGGCTCCCGGCTGATCCGCTCCCGAATGCCGCGCCCATGTCCGCGCCCTTGCCGTGCTGAAGCAGCACCAGTGCAATCACGCCCAGTGCAACGATGATGTGAACGGTCCAGACCAGGGTTTCCATATATATTGACTCTTACTTGGCAGCTGCCCGGCAAATTGCGACGAACTCATCGGCGAGCAGAGATGCCCCGCCAATCAGGCCGCCGTCGATGTCGGGCTGAGCCATCAATTCTGCCGCATTTGAAGCTTTTACGCTACCCCCGTACTGGATCACCAATTGTGCGGCAACCCCCGCATCAAGGCCGGCAATCTTGTTGCGAATGAAGGCATGCACCGCTTGCGCCTGCTCGGGGGAAGCGGTTTTTCCGGTGCCGATCGCCCATACAGGCTCATAGGCCACCACCGCCTTGGCCAGTGACGCGACACCCGCCGTTTTGATCACGGCATCCAGTTGACGCGCAACGACGGCTTCGGTCACACCGGATTCACGCTCTGCCAGCGATTCGCCCACGCACAGAATCGGGGTCAGGCCGGCCACCTGTGCGGCCATATATTTGCTGGCCACCAACTCGTCGGATTCGCCATACAGACTGCGTCGTTCGGAATGCCCGAGGATCACGTACCGACAGCCGAAATCAAGCAGCATGGATGCGGATACTTCGCCGGTGTAGGCCCCCTTGGCCTGCTCGGACATGTTTTGCGCGCCCCAGGCAATGGAGGATCCGGCAAGCAGCGTCTGCACCTGAGCCAGATAGGGGAATGGCACGCAGACCACAGCCTCGATCCCGGCCAACGCGGGCTTGATCGCGGCCAGCAGCGCGGCGTTTTCAGCCAGGCTGCCGTGCATTTTCCAGTTTCCGGCTACGAGCTTTTTGCGCATGAGAGTCCGCCCCACAAAAGTGCGCGATGGTAAGCGCAACGCGCCGGACGGTCAACCGCCCGGCGCGTTGCGCATGATGGCCTAATCAGCCGAAACGGCCGGTAATGTAGTCTTCCGTCTGCTTCTTGCCCGGTCGCATGAAGATGGTAGCGGTTTCGTTGAACTCGATCAGTTCACCCAGGTACATGAAGGCGGTGAAATCGGAAATCCGAGCGGCCTGCTGCATGTTGTGGGTCACGATCGCGATGGTGTATTCGCTTTTGAGCTCGTTGATGAGTTCTTCGATCTTGGCGGTGGAAATCGGATCCAGCGCCGAGGTCGGCTCGTCCAGCAACACGATTTCGGGTTTGACCGCCACCGCGCGTGCGATGCACAAACGCTGCTGCTGACCACCGGAAAGCGACAGACCGTTTTGCTGCAGCTTGTCCTTCACCTCGCCCCACAGCGCGGCCTTGTTCAAGGCCCATTCGACACGGTCGTCCATCGCGCTTCTGGGCAGGTTTTCGTAAAGTCTCACGCCGAAAGCAATGTTGTCATAGATGGACATCGGGAACGGGGTCGGCTTCTGGAACACCATGCCGATCTTGGCGCGCACCAGGTTCACATCCTGCTTCTTGTCGAGCAGGTTCTTGCCGTGGAACAGAATCTGGCCTTCGGCGCGCTGACCCGGGTACAGGTCGTACATGCGATTGAACGTGCGCAGCAAGGTCGATTTGCCGCAGCCGGACGGGCCGATGAAGGCGGTCACTTTTTTGTGGGCGATGTCGAGATTGACGTTATTGAGGCCCTTGAAATCGCCATAGAAAAAATCCAGGTTACGGATTTCCAAGGCAGCATTTTCGCCGGCTGGCATGGCTTGATCGGGCACGGGTTGATTGGACACAGCGAAACTCCGGGGAATTAACGTTTATCTTTGTTGCGGAAAGCAACGCGCACACCAATATTGATCGCCAGCACAAACAGGGCGATCAACAACGCGCCCCCCCAGGCCAGATTGACCCAGTTGTCATAGGGGCTCAACGCAAACTGATAGATCACGACCGGCAGGTTGCCCATCGGCTCGGCCATATTGGTGCTGAAAAACTGGTTGTTCAGCGCAGTGAATAGCAAGGGGGCGGTTTCGCCGGTGATGCGCGCCATCGCCAGCAGCACACCGGTGACCACGCCAGACTTGACCGCGCGCAGCGTCACCTTGAGCGACACCTGCCAGCGTGGCGCACCGACCGCGAACGCGGCTTCACGCAAGCTGGTCGGCACCAGTTTCAGCATGTTTTCGGTGGTGCGCACCACCACCGGAATGGCGATCAGCGCCAGCGCCAGCGAACCCGCCCAGCCTGAAAAGCCG
>Ga0209254_10003987_pt1 | contig 13502 bp, 6 predicted proteins | sample FrelakmetDIP11DI_FD_187148 | JGI IMG/M metagenome (GOLD analysis project Ga0209254, IMG submission 187148) | Freshwater lake sediment microbial communities from the University of Notre Dame, USA, for methane emissions studies - DIP11 DI (SPAdes)... | ecosystem: Environmental > Aquatic >...
TACGTCTCGCCCGCCGAAGTTTGCTGCAGCGTGTCTTGATCGGCCTGCCACTGATCATCGCGCCGTTGTGCGCGATAGATCAAGCGATCCTTGAAGTACACTTGCTCGCGCAGCAGAAAGCCGAGGTCGCCGGTTTGATCGATATACAACTTCGTCGTGAGCAGCGGCCACGCGCCGTGATCCATCCACACGCGCGGGATGTTGTTTCGATCGGCCTTGAATTCTCCAGGCGCGCTGCCGATGATGGTGGCGTTGCTGCCATCGATGCGCACGCCGGCAAAGTTGCCAAAAAGCAGTTCGCTGACATCGCCCGGCTCAACGATCAGCAACGCCAGGATGTCTTGCCACAAATCGCGCCAGCCGCGCCCACCGCGCCCATAATCGTGATAGGGCAGCCACGAGTTGCCCGCCAGCCGCCGCAACGTCGGTTGTAACGTCACCCACTTCAACCACTGATCGAAGCGCCCATCGCCGGTCGCGACGCGCAGCGTTTCGAGTTTCTTCGACCAGTATTGTTCCGTGTGCGCCTTCCAGTGATCGATCTTGGCCGCGGTGCCATAGCGCTCGATGAGCGCATCAGGTGTGGTCGCTGTGTCCATCATCGCCAGGATCATAATGAAGGAACGGCTTTCATCGGGCGCAAGTTCGATCGGGGCAAAGCGCAGACCACCGATCGATTCGTAACCGTCGATTGCATGATCTATCCCCATACCTGGCAAGTCGCGCACGATCGCCTCTGGCCAATCGAGCGTGCCGCCTTCGCCGATGAAGTCTTCGATAGCCGGGAAAAACTCGATCGGCGGCGTGCCGTTTTCGTTAGCGCCGAGCACCGCATAAGTGATGACGTTCGGCTGATGCCCGCGCTCGTCGAAGGACAAGGTGGGCTTGACCAGTACGCCATAACGCGTTGTGCGCGTGCGCTGCAGCAGAGAGGTGACGTGCCGATGATCGCGCAGATTGTCGGCAGAACGGCCATAGATCGGGATGGCGGCAGTGGGCGTCAATATCAAAGCATCAGCGCCGACGTTCGTCAACGTGACGCGTATCAGCTCTACCTGATCGGCATTGGGCGGCACGAAGTTGGTGATCTCGGCCCGCAGTCCCAGCGTGGCATTCGTGCGCGTGAGTGTGTGCCACAGAAAACCGGCTTCGAGCTTGACTTCTTCATCGTCGTTGAAGCGACGCGCGATCTGCAGCGCGGAATTGCCCGTGACCGACCACGCTGCTTGCCCCTCAATCTTGACCCAGAAGTTGCGCGCGGCTCGTGAGGTGTGCAAGTCTTCTGCCGACACCGGCGGCATCAAGAACGTGTTTTGATCGATCTTGATGTCGCCATGCAGTGTTGGCGTGACAACGGACACGAGTCCGCTGTCATTCACGAGCGGGAAATAGAGATAATTGCTGGCCTGTGGAGTGATTAACTCAAAGGTGCCGCGCTCATCGCAAAAGTCCCAACCCAGATCTTTCATGCCTTCACTCTCCCGCCTGGAAATACACATCAATCTGTTTGACCTGACCATCACGCACAAGCGCCGCATACTCAGACCCAATGAGATCGCCCGAGAGTTCGACGCGCTCTCCGGTATCAATTCGAAGCGCTATCCGGCGGATGAGCATCTCGCCGGCAAAGGTATCGCGGCGCTGCGGATTGTGATACGTAACGGTGCATTGACCGAGAAATCTGAAGGACACTGTGCCTTCAGTGGTGAACAGCCACCCCGGCAGCACTGGTTTGAAGGCCAACTGCAGTTGGCCGTCGCGCATGATGAACGGCTGCTGTCCCAGCAGCATGATGTGCCACATGCTCAAGAATTCCGCTGAAGAACCGGTAAGCCGCGCGACGAAGCCCGCGCCGTGCAGCGTCGGATCGGGATGCGCACTGCTGACCAGGAACGATGAATTTTCCAACGAACTGCGCCCGTACGCCTGTGGTTCGAGAAACGGTACGAGCGTGCTCTGGAAGTCTTCAAAGAATTCGGTATACAGTCCGGCGCGCAGGACCTCCAGCAGATACTTATATTCCATGTGCAGCCAGATCGATTCATTCTCCAGCCAGCCGGGTGTGAACACACGCACTCGACCGATGTCCGGCGGCTGATCGGTCAGCGAGGCGTTGACCTTGTACATCTTCAACTTACCGTCGAAGAGCGGACTGGCCTTGACCTGCCAATAGAGATGTGCGGCTTCATGTTTTGGTTGAACCTTCAGCGCATGCACCGGTCCTTCCAGGAACAGCGGTAATGTGGTGGGCCTGAAAGCCTTGGCGCGGATGAACGGTCGTCCCTGCGCATCGACTAGCGGTGAGCCATCCGCGTTTTCGATGATGTCATAGTCGGTCACTTCATAAGTGAAGTAAGTGGGCGGCAGGCCGTCGTTCAGATCGAGGGCACGCGCCAACCCGGCCTTGATCTTCGACACGAAGAGCGAGAACTGATCCACTAACTCAGTCCAGGAAATCGACTGCGTTTCACCAGAGAGGCCCAACCGGATCGACGCCCGATAAGCTTCACGTGCCGTAGCGACCTGATCCCAGTAAACGAAATCGCGCCGAGGGTCAGTCGATAGGGTGTACGCGGTGAGTTGATTCGTCACTTCATTCAGCAGCAGGCTCAGTTCGATCGGCAGATCGAGCGTCCCAGCGGGCGTCTCGGTCAGCGCGTCGAGCAAGAATTCAATCAGCCGTCGCAGTTCAAACGTCTCAGGCAGCGACGAACCGAACAGGCCGGGCAGGCCATTTAAGGCGTCAAACCAACCGGGTTTGCCGGCTTCCATCTCGATGCCCATACCCAACGGATCGAGCGTGGCGAATTTGATCAGCGCCAGCGAGGCAAGTTTGGCGCATAGCGTCGTGCGATACACGGCGCCGCGACCATGCTCAACGCGCAGCCAGTTGGGCCGCTCAGCCCGCGATGCGATCAGCGCGGCTTTCTCGCGATCGTCCAGCACCGCGCCGAATTGTCGCGGTTGGCCGTGCGCGAGCACATATTTCTTGGAGCGCGGCTGAACGATGGCGGGACTGTCAAAGAAGGGCAGCGCCGATTCAAACAGCACTGGGTGCAATTGATCAGGATAGATGGCGCGGAAACTGTCGATCAAATCGAGGTTGTACGTCCAGTGATCGACCCAGTAGCCTTCACCACATGTGGCTTCAATGTGTTGCTCGGCGGCATGCATCACCTCGTCCAAGAATTCTTCCGGCGGCACACGCAGTTGAATGGCCTGATCGACGATGTGCTTGAGCAGTTTGCCCGGCGTGAACGGTTGGGCAAGCACGGCTTGCAGCAATTCGGGCTGCAAGGCTTGCTCAAGGACGGCCGCTTGCTGATCGGGCGCGAGTGTGAACGTGCTGCCCTGCGTCACCAGCGGATTGTAACCATCCGCCTGAATGAGGCTCATGAACATACGCAGGTTGAAATCGCCGACACGCGGATTGAACAGCACGTCACTGCGGCGATTTTGATTGACGTCGCGATAGTTGCCGTTACCTTGCGAGTAATACTCGGCGGACAAGGCGAAGGCGTTATAGTCGCGTTCCAGATCACCGTGCTTGCGCGAGTAGAGGTGATAAACGTTGGCGCGGCCGCCGCCCCTCCACGTGACGGGCCAGCCGCCGCGAATGACGTTGTCCAAGAATGTCTGGCGACAATAGGCGTCGAACAGCGGCGCAGACGTGTGCGTGTCAATCACGTCGGTTAGTTGCTGCGTCAGCGCATTGGCTTGAGCGCGCATTTCAGTCAGACGCGCAGGTGTCATCAAGCGCGATCGGATCGCGGCAAGTTTAGACATGTGGCTTACATGCCCGAAAACGCTGCTGAGCGTGATGGCTTGATCGGGCGCGAGCGTGACGGATGCACCGAAGAAGGCGCAGGGCGTTTTGCCCGTGGTGATTTGACGCTCGTTCATCAACTCGGCCAGGGACGCCGTGCTAAACCGATCGGGCGTGCTGAGCGCGGTATTCTGCCCAAAGATCAGCGCGGGATCGACCAGCGCGGGCAGCAGTTGATCGGCGGTTGAAAAGGCCAGCGCGAAGTGTCCAGCGTCAATCGCTTCGACTTCGGCGCTGTCGGCTACGCTGGCGCGCAAGCGATAGAACGGCATGCCCGCCGCATGATTGAAGACCTCCATCCATGCTTCGACAGTACGGCCGATTTCTTTGAGCACCGTATTGTCGACGCCGTACGGGCTGATGGCGGGCAACCCGTCGAGCGCTTCCAAAGCGATCGGGTGTGAAGCGATATTCTTCACTGTCATTTGCCGTACCAGGCCCGCAAAGTCCTCATTCGGCACAGTGTAGTACACGACGTTGGTCTGTAAACCGATCGAGGGATTGATCTCCTGCAATTCCAGCTCGTTCATGCCGATCGCCATCTGCTGATCGATCGCGGTCGATTGCGGCCACGGCGAAAACGGCTCGTAGACCTGGCAGGAATATAATTTGATGAATGTCCGAAAACCAAGATACGGCGTTTGTTGGTAGGCTTTGTTAGCCGGCTGAAATTCAAGGATAGGCGTGTCTTTACTTTCCACACCGAAACTGGCGATGGCCTGCCCGCGATTAACGTAGAACACCCACAGCGGCATGCCCAGCGGCCCCGCAATGCCAGGCAAGAAACTGGCGAAGGGACGTTGAGCAGAATAATCCTTGATGACAATACGGCCAGATGCGTCAAAGCAATAGTTGTTCATGGTGTTTGGTTGGGTTGAGGGACGCTTGCTCATGCAGGACCGCATGCAGCATGTCGCAGTTTTCAAGGAAGGATCAGTTACTGTAATCGAAGCCGGAAGGGCTGGCGCGATAGTCGTGCATCCTCCTGCCTGGCACGTCATCCCGCACGAAGGGCAGGCGCCCTTCGTGCAGGAAATAATCTCGACGCTACGGCCTTGTCACTCTACGACAGGCGCTCACGGCTACAATTCAAACGCGCCGATGTCGGGTCCGGCGCCCGGCGGCCCGCCGCTGAACAGCGGGCACGGGCAGATCGTGTTCGCTGCCGGCCGAGGTTGCCACCTTCAGCGATATGCCTGTTCGAGCAAATCGTCAACTAGCGCTTCGACAGGCCTGGGGAAGGCGCTTTCCTGAAATTGGAGGACGCTCAGCAACGGCATGTCCATCAGAAACGTCATCGTGTCCATGCCGATCGTATCGTTGCCGTCCACACCTCCGCCGAAGGCCGCGGCCATGGGCGACAGCAGCTGCTTGATCTGCGACTCGATGGCGGGCTTGCTATGCGAGTACGCCAGCCACTCTTTGATCGTCGATTCACGCTTCAGGATGCAGGGCAGCTGCAGCGTCGATTGCAGCGTGACGGTCACCGTGCCGCGAATATCAGCCGAGGAAGCGCCGATCAAGAGGTCGAACTCGCCGTCTTCGGTGACCCACTGTTGGTAGGCCGGATCGTAGAAGGCGAAGGCGCGGAAATCGAGTGGAATGCTGACCGTTTTGGTCTCGCCCGGCTGCAATTCGACTTTGGCAAAGCCCTTCAGTTCTTTGGGCGGACGAACCAAGCGCGATTGGCGATCATGCACGTAGACCTGCACCACTTCTTTACCCGCCAGCGATCCGGTGTTGGTCACATCGATCGACACGGTTAAGCCGTCCACGTCCATGAAAGTCGCAGCCGACACTGTGGGATTGCTGTAAGCAAAGGTCGTGTAACTCAGACCATAGCCAAAGGGGAACTGCACTGGCACGCCTTTCGCATCGTAGTAGCGATAACCGATGAACAAGCCTTCGCCATAGCGCACTTCGCCGTTTTCACCGGGGAAGTTGAGATACGCGGGCGTATCGGCGAGATTGAGCGGATAGGTTTCGGCCAGCTTGCCCGAGGGATTCACTCGCCCAAAGAGCACATCGGCGATGGCCCCGCCGCCGGCCTGCCCCATCATCCAGGCTTCGAGGATCGCCGCCGGGGCATCGAACCAGTCACTTATGGCCACGGGCGCGCCATTGTTGAGAATGACAATCGTGTTGGGTTGAATGGCCGCCACCGCTTTGATCAGCGCAACTTGCTGTTCGGTCAAATCGAGATCAGCGCGATCGTAACCTTCGGATTCTTTGTACGTCGGCAGCGCCACGTAAAGCAACGCGACATCGGCGGCTTTAGCCAGAACCACGGCTTCGTCGATCAACGCCTGTTTGAAGGTGTTGTCGGTGGGATAACCTTCCGCGTAGGTGAGTCCGGCATGTTCAGCCAATTGCTGTATTTCTTTGAACGGCACAGCGACTTTAGTCGGATTGATATGCGAACTGCCACCACCCTGGAAATGCGCCTGCTTGGCGGCGCGGCCGATCACCGCGATATGCTGCGGATTCTTCAAGGGCAGCAGGCCGTTGTTCTTGAGCAAGACCATCCCTTCAGCAGCGATCTGACGCGCCAGCGTGTGATGCGCCTCGACATCGAACGCGCCGCCTTTCGGTGTTTCGGCGGCCTTGAAGACGATACGCAGAATGCGGCGGACAGATTCATTCAACACGGCTTCGTCCAACTCACCGGCACGAACGGCGTCCACCACGGCCTGCACGCGCCGATCCTTCGGGCCGGGCATTTCCAGATCAAGCCCGCCACGCAGCGAAGCCACCCGATCATGCACGGCGCCCCAGTCGGACACGGCAAAGCCTTCAAAGGCCCACTCGTCTTTAAGGATGTCCACCAGCAGTCTATGATGCTCGGAACAGTAGGTGCCGTTGAGCTTGTTGTAGGCGCACATGACCGTCCACGGCTGCGCCTGCTTGATGGCCGTCTCAAAGGCCGGGAAATAGATTTCCCGCAGGGTGCGCTCATCGACTTCGGCGCTAATGTTGAAGCGTTCAAATTCTTGATTGTTGGCCGCATAGTGCTTGAGCGAGGTGCCCACGCCTTTGCTCTGTACGCCATTGATCAGGCTGGCTGCCAATTCTCCAGCCAGATAAGGATCTTCGGAAAAATATTCGAAGTTGCGCCCGCATACCGGCGTGCGCTTCATGTTCACGCTCGGACCGAGCAGCACATCCACCTTCAAAGCAATGCACTCTTCGCCCAGCGCCTGCCCCATCGCATGGATCAGATCGGCGTTCCACGTTGACGCCAGACAAGAAGCGGTAGGAAAGCACGTCGCCGGGAGGCTTGAGCCGATGAAGACGCCTGCCTCGGCGGCACGGCGCACACCATGCGGGCCATCGGTGACGTACATCTCCGGCACACCCAGCCGCTCGATCGGCGTCGTCGACCACGCGGTCGCCCCGGTGCACAGTGTGGCTTTTTCTTCAAGTGTCATGTGCGCAATGATTGATTGAATGTCAGGCATGGTTTATCCTTCATATGAATCGTAAAGCGATCGGATCTTCAACGCTGAGCGCGCCTGTTCCAGCGTCCAGCCTTCCGGCGGCGGGCAAGTGATCGTCACTACGGTCTGCGCGGGCAGATCGAAGTAGTTGTCGCTGAAGATCACATCTGCGCCATCGAGCGCCACTTCGACGTAGCGCGCCAGTGCTTGGGCCTGCAATTGAATCCGCAGTTGCCCGTTGTTGGCTTCAAGTTGCGCTGTGATCTCCGGCTGAGTCAGCCGCGCGTGCTTATCCGGCACGAACAGCGTGGTGGTGAGCGCCACCCGCACGGCATTCTGCCACAACTCGCACACCAGCACGACGTCACGCCGATTATCATCGGTGACACGCGACGTGAAGTCCATCGTTTCTAACCGCGTTGTCGCCAGAGGCGCAGCATTCACCGTCAAGACGCCCTGCTCCAACACATCGCTGCGCAACGCTTGCAGCGACCACTTCACTTCACCCGACCAGCCCTGCACGGTGTCGTTGGTGACAAAGAGCCCCATCCGATCGGCGTTGTCTTCGACCGACAACAAGATCGGCTCATAGAAGCGGCGCGAGGCATAGTGCAGCGCTTTCCAACGCCCGTAGTAATCGATGCTGGACCATGAGGCGACGGGCCAGCAGTCGTTGATCTGCCAGTATAGCGCGCCACTGCATCGCTCACGATTGCGCCGCCAGTGCTCCACCGCCATGCGCATCGCTTCGGCATGCAGCACCTGTGTTACGTACACCAGCGAAGTAAAGTCACTGGGCAAACAGAAGTTCTGTGTGAGATAAGCAATAATCTTGCCGTTGCCATACATATGTCGTTGATGATGCTCCATGACATACGACATCATGTTCCACTCGGACGGCTCGGCGTAGGTGGCGACCGTGGACAGTGCGGGCAGCGACTGCATGCCGAATTCGCTGGCAAAGCGCGGATACTGCTCGCGATAGAAGACCAGCGGCTTCAGTCCGTGCCACACTTCCCACAGGTGATTGTCGCCCATGCTGTTGCTATTGGGGTTTTCATGCGGCATACCCGACGAGGGCGAGCTCGGCCAGTAAGGACGATCGGGATCGTGCGCGGCGATGAGGGCGGGCAGTGTACCATAGAAGAACTCTTGATCTGCGGCTTTCAGATCGGCATTGGCGGGTGTATCCCAGTCCCACCCAACCCAGCCGCTTTCCATCTCGTTGTTGCCGCACCACAGGGCCAGGCAGGCGTGATGGCGCAGACGCTGGACGTTTTGTTCCACTTCAACTTTCATATTCGCGAGGAAAGTCTCAGCGTTGAGCGGATAGCCCGCACAGGCAAACATGAAGTCCTGCCACACCAGGATACCGTAGCGATCGCACAGATCGTAAAACGCCTCGTCTTCGTAGTAACCGCCGCCCCACACGCGCAGCATGTTGTGATGGGCTTGCGCCGCCGAAGCGATGAGAAATTCCAACTGGGCGCGGGTAATGCGGGTGGGGAAGGTGTCTGACGGGATCCAGTTCGATCCTTTGGCGAAGATGGGCACACCGTTGACAATGAACGTGAAGGACTGCCCCCACCGATCGAGCTGCCGGCGCAATTCGATTGTGCGCAACCCGATCGCGTATACACGCTGATCGAGCACGTGATTGCCCTGCCGCAGTTCGACCTCGACGCGATAGAGCGGTTGCGCGCCGAAGCTGTTAGGCCACCACAATTGCGGATTCTCAACCGGAAGCGAGAGCGTCTGATGGGGAGCAGATTCGATCGAGTGCGTGGCACCATCGGGCGATGTAAGCCGCAGAGTCACCGATAGCGGTGCGTCGCCCCACTGCTCGATCGTCACACCCGCCGAGACAGATACTCGCCCCTGATCATGATGTTGCCGCACATGCACATCAACCAGGCGCGCCTGCGAATACGCTTCGAGCCGGATGTCGCGCCAGATGCCGATGGCGGGCAGCATGGGTCCCCAGTCCCAGCCGAAGTGGCAATTCGCTTTGCGGATATGCGAACCGCCACGAATGGCAAAATCGCCAACGCCGGGCAGCATGCGGATTTTTTCTTGCGCCGTGACGTAGGCCACCGGCGAGTGAAAGACCACGCGCAATTCGTTTTCGCCGGAACGCAGCACGGCCTTCACGTCCCAGCGATATTGCCGGAACATGTTATCCGTGCGATCGATCAGTTGATCATTGAGGTAGACCTCAGCCAGCGTATCGAGGCCATCACACACGAGATAGACTTTATCGTGGGTGTGTACGATCGGATCAACGGTGAAAACCCGGTGATATTCCCAATCGCTTTCCGCCACCCATTGGACGCGTTTTTCGTTGTCACCCACGAAGGGATCGGGGATGCGGCCGGCGGCCAGCAGATCGGTGTGAACGCCGCCGGGGACGCTGGCAGACAGCCACTCGGTGGTGCCGGTCTGTCGAAACTGCCAACTACCTGTCAGGGATTGTGTTTGCATGCTGGAGTCCTAGTTAGTCGTAAAGCGCCTGGTCGGGGTAAAGGCTTCCGATCAGGCGCACTTCTCGCCGCAGCGATCATTCGACCAGCGGCGGTGTTTCAATCGCGAGCGGCAAGTCCTACACCGTTGAGAGATCCCATTCTTCATGGATCTTGGGGACATCAGTGATCAGGCGTTTGGTGTAAGCGGCTGTCGGATGCAGGATCACTTCATCCGCCGAGCCGCTTTCAACGAATTTGCCATGCTCCATGATATAGACCGTGTCCGACACATAGTAGGCCAGGCCAATATCATGGGTGATGAATATAATCGTCATCCCAATTTCGTTACGCAAGTGCATCAGCTCGTCCAGGATGGTCGCGCGGGAGCAGGCATCGATCATCGAGGTCGGTTCATCCGCCAGCAGGATCTTGGGCCTCAGCAGGAAGATCCGGGCGATCATCAAACGCTGCATCTGTCCGCCGGACAGCTCAAAAGGATACTTGTTCGTCAATTCCTCGAACTTCAAGTTGACAAAGCTACACGCCTCTTTCATCAACTCGATTTTTTTCGCTTCGGATAATTTTCGACCACCGCGCAGGTTGATACAATCGAGTAATACGGCATCGATCTTGCGGAAGATGTTATAGGAGGAGAAGGGATCCTGAAAGATCGCCTGAATGTTCTTCCAGTATTCCTTCTTCTTCTTTTGAGACCGGATGTCGCGCTTTTGCCCCTGGAAGAAGATGTCCCCCTCCGAAACGCTGGTCAACCCCAACAGCATCTTTGCCAGAGTGGTCTTGCCGCTGCCCGATTCGCCCACGATCGAGACCACTTCGCCCTCGTAGAAACTGAAATCCACATGATCGACCGCGACCGTTTTCTGACCACTATACGCAAACACCTTGGTCAATCCGGATCCGCTCAGGCACACCGCTTTTTCAACTGGCATTTTTTGAAGCCTCCCTCTGATAAGCATCCCGCAATTCTTTTTCCGGCAAGATACAGCGGAACGTGCGGCCGTCACCTGCCTCGTACAGGGCGACAGAATTGGTCCTGCATTCCGGGCGAACGTATTTGCAGCGTTCGGCAAACCGGCAGCCCGCCGGCGGTTTTTTAAGATTGGGCGGCACCCCGGGAATGGCCGCCAGTTTGGCATCTCGCAGACCTTCTTCAGGCACAATGATCGAGCCCATGAGGCCCTTGGCATACGGGTGGATTGGATCAAGCACCACTTCTTTGGCGGGACCCTGCTCCACAATCTGCCCGGCGTACATGACCATAATATCGTCAACGACGTTGTACAGCAGCGGCAGTTCGTGCGTGATGAAGATCAGCGAACTGATGATGTCATTTTCAATCAGGGACTTCAACATCTTGATGACCATCTTCTGAGAGGTGACATCGAGCGCCGAGGAAGGCTCATCCGCAATCAACACTTTGGGCAACAGCATCACCGACACGGCGATCACCGTGCGCTGTTTCATGCCGCCCGACAGTTCGACGGGGTATTTTTGCAGTACCTCCGCCGGAAGTCCTACCCTCTCAAAAAACTGCCTGGCACGGTCATAAACATCTTTCTTGGTGACGGAAAGGCCGTGGGCCTGCATCACGTCCTCAATAAAATTGATGATTTTCCGCGTGGGGTTAAGGGCATTCATCGCGGCCTGGGGGATGTAGGCAATCTCCGTCCCCAGGATCGATTTACGAACATCGTCGGGTTTCATCCCGGAGATATTCCGTCCGTCGATGATGATCTCCCCGCTCGTATAATGCAGCGGAGCGAAGTAATATCCCATCAGGCTCAGCGCCAGCGTCGACTTGCCGCAGCCCGATTCTCCCGCGATTCCCAGCGATTTCCCTTCCGCGACCTTCAGGGAAACGTGGTCAACCGCGTAAACATCTTCCTTGTACCGGGTGATATATTTCGTGGTCAGTTCCCTGACCTCTAACATTGCTTCGGCTTTTGCCGGATCATCCACCTTAACGATTAGTTCTGGCATATCCATCACCTAGTCCCTCAATGCCGGGTTGAATACCTGGTCGAGGCCGGTATTCATCAAATTCAGCGAGAATGAAATCATACCGATGATTAAGACCACCGGGAAGTACGCCCACCATTTGCCCAGGATCGGCGCCTGGTAGATCATCGCCCAATTCATCATCAACCCCAGGGTGGGCACTTCAGTCGTTCTGGGTCCCAACCCCAGGATCGAGAGCGTGGCCTCGATCAGAATCGCGGCGGAAATCTGCAGAATCAATGCCATCACCACATAGGAAGCAATGTAGGGCAAGATATCCGTAAGGATGATGTAAACAATCGAGTGCCCGGATAACTTCGACAAATTGACATGGTCGCGATTCCGCAACGAAAACACTTGCGACCGCACCGCCCTGGCCGTCCAGACCCAGGAGGTGAAACCGATCACCACCGCGACGACAAAAGGACCGCGTGACTCTTGCCCGATACTGAATGAAATCAAGATCAACAAGATAAAAGAGGGGATCACCGTAAAGAGGTTGGTGAAGAACATGATGACGTCATCCACCCGGCCGCCGACATACCCCGACAGCAAGCCCAGGGTCAGACCAATCCCAGTGGCGATGGTCCCGGCGACAATACCGATCAGCAGCGATACACGGATGGCCGCCACCAGTTCCGTCAGCACGTCCCGACCGAAGTTATCGGTTCCCAGCGGCAACACGCGCACATTCGCAACCTGCCCGATATTCACGTAATCCGCCGGGCTGACGAGACCCGTCGGTTCCAGCGCACCCGTTTGCGGGTTCTTTGTCGCGAGGGTCGCCCCCTCGGCCGACAGCAGTCCCTGGAGCGAAGTATTGAGCCGGACGTAATAGTTTCGCTTGGCATTCGTCATACCCGGAACATTCTTCTTGGAGTCAAAATTGTTTTCCCACAGAGTCAGGAGTTGTTTGGTATTGTCGCTATCGATCTCGCTTCCAGCAATCCCGGCGGCCACGAGCCACTCCTTCATGGCCGTGCGATCCTCATTATTCAATTTGCTGGCAATGCGGCTGGGAAGGGCACTATCCAGATTGAGGATGTATTTGGTGGAATCCACGCTGTCATAGACACTGACATAGACTCCCGGTGGGAAAAAAGTGCCTTGGCCGATGATCGCCAGGGGAGCATCAGTGACGATCAGCGGATAGACGAGCACGAACACCAGAATGGTCGTAATAATGGCAAAACCGACCAGAAACTTGCCAGAGTGGAAAACCTGTCGAATGGTATGTTTCATGACAGCATCTTTCCTTAATCACTCGCCTTACGCAGTCCGCAGGTGCGGCATCCCTATGCCCGCCTTGCGAAACAGCATGGGGATGCTGTTTCTGCGTAAGGTGACTTAATCAGCCTGCGCCGCTTTGATGCGCGGGTCAATGAAGCCGTAAAGAATTTCGAGGGCAAAGTTCGCAATCAGGACCATGAGCGTAATGATCAAGGTGGTGGCTGAGATCATCGGATAATCTTGTCCCGTGATGGCGGTCAAGAGCGTGGTGCCCAGCCCCGGATAACTGAAGATGACCTCCGCCACCAACGCCCCACCGACCATCGTCCCAATCGCCAACGCCAACCCGGTGATCTGCGGCAGCATCGCATTCCGAAAGACGTACTGGACGATTTTTCGATCCTTGATTCCCAGAAACCGGCTGTATTTCACGTAATCCGAATTCAGCTCATAGATAGACATGGAACGCATGCCGATGGCCTGACCGCCGATAGCAACCAAGACGATCGACCAGAAGGGCAGCTGATA
>Ga0209254_10003989_pt1 | contig 13495 bp, 13 predicted proteins | sample FrelakmetDIP11DI_FD_187148 | JGI IMG/M metagenome (GOLD analysis project Ga0209254, IMG submission 187148) | Freshwater lake sediment microbial communities from the University of Notre Dame, USA, for methane emissions studies - DIP11 DI (SPAdes)... | ecosystem: Environmental > Aquatic >...
GGCGGGTTTGCCGGGCTGATGAGCGCCGGTTTTCAAACCCTGGGGACGATCACCTTTATATTTGCCATCATTCAATGGGCACAGCCGCAAATCAGGGCCAAAAACAAGGCCTGGGATCCGCGCCAGATGAAGGACACCTATCCCACCGACCAGGTGCGTCCCGCCGAGCAAATTGTCCAGATCGTTTTGACCAGCATTGTCCTGCTGCTGTTCAATTTCTACCCGGACGCCATCGGTTTCTACAGCATGGTGGATGGGCAGTGGGTCCATGTACCTATCCTCAGCCAGGAGTTCTTCCGCTACCTGCCCTGGCTGAATGTTGTCTGGGGCCTATCGATCCTCCTCAACCTGCTCCTGCTCAACCGCGGCAGCTGGACAACCGCGACACGTTGGTTATCGGTGGGCATCAGCATCCTCACCATCGTGATTTTGACAGCCATGGTTTTTGGCCCGGAACTCCTGGTGATCGACAGCAATACCGTTGCCACGCTCGGCTGGACAGCTGCCGATGCCCAGGACCTGAAAGCAGTTTTCAACGGCCTGACACGCTTTGTCCTGGGATTTATCCTGGTAGCCGAACTGGTGGATCTTGCCCGGACGCTGTGGCGCATCCTCGGCAAAGGCAGGGACCTGCCGTTCACCAGCCCAATTTAGGATAACATCTGCCAGCCCACCCGCTAGAGACGCACTCCTTCGTGTGTCTCTACCTTTAATAAATACCGTCGTATCGCATGGTTCCATTCCGACCATCGTCCTTCATCACGCATCCAGGCCGGCACTTGTAATGAAAGAAACAGGGTGTTATCATGGATTTAGTCCGAAGGTTCCGGTTAAGCAGGTTATGGACAGCCGTTGCGCCTGAAGCAGTTTTCTAATTTAGGTCTATTTCGTCAATCTGCATGAATAGTCTCCCGGCAGCTGCCGCGTGCCGCCACCACCTGCAAAAACCAGGGAAATCACGTTGGAATGACAAAAAGCACAACCAAACCCCAATTTAAATCGTATGGATATTATGATTCTGTTTGAATAATCAAGGAGGTTTGAAATGAAATCTTACCGGATGGTTCTTAATAAGGGCAGACTTATTCTTCCAATCATCCTGCTGCTGGCAGTCCTGCTGCCGGTTGCCACCGTCCAGGCTGCCGAGTTCCCCGAAAACCCGGTAATCGCCAAGGATGTGGTGATTGATGACGATGTCTTTTTAAGCGGCGAAAATATTGTCGTGGATGGGACTGTCCGCGGCAGTCTATTTGCCAGCGGAGCGACAATCACCATCAACGGCACGGTCGAGGGGGATGTCCTGATGGGGGGCAATACGATTCGCATTACGGATCAGGCTAAAATCGGCGGGAACATCTTCTTTGGAGCATCCACAGCCAACCTCTCCGGCAAAGTAGATGGGAGTGTCTTTGGCGGCGCTGGGTCCACAACCCTGGCCTCCGGGGGAAATATTGCCCGCAACCTGTTTTACGGCGGTTTCAGCCTGGAGACGTACCCGGGCACAGTTATCAATAAAGACCTGTTTGCCGGCGCCTACCAGGTACTGCTTTCGGGTGATGTTGGCCGGGATATCAACGTTAGCGCCGCTGCAGTAGAGATCAATGGATCAGTCGGTGGAGATGCCAACGTCGATGTGGCAGAACCCGGTGGAGAGACATACTACGGCCCCTTGCCGCCCGGCGTTTCGCAGATGGTCAGCCCCGGACTGCGCATCTCCGACCAGGCTCAAATTGGCGGTGAACTGGTCTACACCAGCCCGGTTAACCAGGCGGAAGCCATACAGGCGCCCCCCAGCGGCGGGGTTGTTTACCAGACCCCCGTACCGCAGGAAATCCGGGAGAAATCCGCTGACGGAACGAGACCCAGCCGTACCCCCTGGGTGGCTCCCTTCCTGGCAGTGTTGAAGTGGATCACCGACCGCATCAGCCAGTTTGTCATCTTGATCATTTTGGGAGGGCTGGCCCTCTGGAAAACCCCCGCCCTGCTGCATAAAACTGTCCAGACGGTGAAGGATAAGCCGCTGCCCTCTGCCGGTTATGGTTTCCTGGTGGTCATGCTTGGTTTTATCGGGGCCTTCCTGCTTGGCCTGGCAATCCTTCTGGCAGGCCTGTTTATCAACCTGATCACTCTGGGCGGCCTCGGCAAGCTTGTGATGAGCCTCGGGTTTTCAAGCCTGTCCCTGCTGTTCAGCACCTTCCTGTTGTTTGTTTTCCACGTCAGCAAGGTGGTCATTGCCATGCTGGTCGGGCTCTGGATCGTGAAGTGGCTGGCAGCCAATATGACCCCGGTAAGGCAAAATATTCTCGCCCTGGTCATTGGCAGCATCCTCTACGTATTTTTCAGAGCCATCCCTCTGCTGGGCTGGTTTGTCGCCCTGGCTGCCATCATCATCGGCACAGGCGCCATCTGGCTGGTATTCCAGGAGTGGTGGAAATCCCGCCGCCAGGGGGCAGCCCTTCAGCAAGAAGCGGGTGGTTAGCATTTTCCAGCCCCTAATAACAGGGTGACCTGTACACAAGCAGCGTCCATTTATTTATTCAATCAATCAACACATGGTTTTCACATCCTCCACCCAACAAATCGGGTGGAGGATGTTGTTTTCCAGCGCTTTGTAAACGATATCTCCCATTAAAATCTGCAAGGCCTTTTGGAATGATTGATAAATAATGTCGTTGCAAGCAAACAGGGCCGATATCCTTGTTCCAAAAGTTGCCAGGCTTATTGATGTATAAATATCCGGCATGGTACAGCGGGAAATTGAGAAAAGGAAGAAAACCCTATTGACAAAGCATTAATATTATGTTAATGTATATACAGTCGTCTATGTACCTCTTACACCGATGATAAGCTCAATCCCTTACGAAGTCGACAAATCCAGTGCTGTGCCTATCTACGCGCAGCTTGCCAGCTGGCTGGAAGCCAAAATCACCACCGGGGAATGGCCCCCTGATTACCGCCTGCCCGGAGAGGTGGACCTGGCACACCAGTTGGGAGTCAGCCGCGGTTCACTGCGCAAGGCAATTGCCATGCTCCTCTCCAAAAACCTGCTTGTGCAGGTTCACGGACGGGGCACCTTTGTTTCCCCCTTTATTTTTGAACATTCCTGGGCTGGCCGCCTTGTGGGCGTGTCCGAAGAGCTGATGCTGGCTGGCATCCCCTTTGAAATACGCGTCCTGGAACAGAAGCTCATCCAGGTTCCACCCAAGGAAGCCGCCCGCCTGGATATTCAACCCGGGCAGGAAGTGATCTATCTCAAGCGCCTGCGTCTGGTTGAAAATGATCCGCTGGTGCTGCATGAGTCCTATTTCCGTGCCGACCTTTATCCCGAAATTATCAACATTGATTTTACCCGCCAGAGCCTGATATTGACCCTTGAACACCTCTATGGCATTCAGCTTTCCTGGGCTTCGCATACCCTCTCGGTCATCCGCAGCGGCGCCAGCCTGGCTAACCAGTTGGGCATCTCCGTGGGCGATCCGGTGCTTTACAACGAGCACCTCATGTACGACCAGAACGACTGTAAAATACATCTTTCCAAGAGCTGGTTCCGCAGCGACCGCTTCCGCCTGCGCACGGTGGTGCGGCGCGGCGTGGACGAACCATTCTACTCCGCCATGTTGCATGAGCAGGGTGTAGAAACAGAACAAAAACGGCAAAGCCCAAAGAATATTCCTGTCAAAAATAACCTTACCAGGTCCATCCCCCATGAATCCCTTCCCAGTCTGGGGGAACTGCTGCCCCCTCAACGAATCATGTTGCATGCCCAGGTAAACACCTGGGAAGAAGCTGTTCAACTGGTCGGCAGGTTGATGGTCAAGGATGGTACGGTGGAGGAGCGCTATATCGAAAGCATGGTCAGCACCACCCGCCGGCTTGGACCATACATTGTGGTTGCCCCGCACCTGGCCTTGCTGCACTCCAGCCCGGAAGACGGGGTGCTGCAGCCCGGTTTTGCCCTGGCAACGTTGAAGCACCCGGTTCGCTTTGGCAACCGTAATAACGATCCGGTTTCCCTGGTGATCAGCATTGCCGCCGTGGATGCTATCCAGCACAACCGGGCGCTGCGCCAGATGGCCGCCATTCTTTCCGACCCCGCCAACGTTCAGGCTATCGCCGAGGCGGAGAACAATGAAGATGTTCTAAACATCCTGCTGGCTGTCCCGGTTTAATCCCGGCAGCCAGTCTTGAAATTGGCATTTTTTTTGCACCGGGTGTATAACTTAACTAATTATTAACCTGGTGAAAGATAGGAGAAAGGCAATTATGAACTTACGCGATTTGCTGCGCCCTGGACTGGCGGCTGTCGATGTGACCGTATCCGACTGGCAGGAGGCCATCCGCGCCGCCGGTAAATTAATGGTGGCGGAGGGCGGCGTTGAAGCGCGCTTTGTGGATGCCATGATCCGCGTAGCCAAAGAATTCGGCCCCTATATCGTGATTGCCCCGGGAATTGCCCTGCCGCACGCCCGTCCGGAAGATGGGGTGATTGACTCCACCGTGGCGGTTGTACGCCTGGCTGAACCGGTTAATTTCGGCAATGAAGACAACGACCCGGTCTGGCTGGTGGTCGCCCTGGCCGCCAAAGACAAAGAAGGCCATATCCAGGGACTCTCCGACCTGGCCACCGTGCTGGGGGAGGCCGAAAACGTGGAAAAAATCAGGCGCTGCCGCACCGTCCAGGAGATGCTGGGCATCTTCTGGCAGGAAGAAAGCGCAACGGGAACGTAAAGTAATGGTTATAACAGATATGCAAACCATTCATGAAATGCTGGAAGAGCGCCTGCGCATCCTCCCGCCCCTGCTGGAGCAGTGCAAGCACATGGGGCAGATTGAACAGGCAGCCGATGCCATCTACCAGGCCCTGCGGGACGGCCACCGCATGACCGCCTGCGGCAACGGCGGCAACTTCGCCAATGCCGACCACCTGGTGGGGGAATTTATCGGACGCTTCCGCTGGAACCGCAGAGCCTACCCGGCCTTCAGCATGACGGGCGGCTCTTCTTTCTCTGCCATCGCCAATGATTATGGTTTCGACCAGGTCTATGCCAGGCAGGTGAGCGGCATGCTGCAGGCAGGCGATGTCCTGGTAGGCTACAGCACCAGCGGTAATGCCGCCAACGTAATTGAAGCAATGCGCGTTGCACGCCAGATGGGCGTAAAAACGATCGGTTTTAGCGGTAACAAAGGGAAATTAAAAGAAGAGGTGGATATCGCCATTGCCATTCCCTCGGATCACGGCCCTGCCATCGAAGAGATGCACTACATCATCACCCATTTAATCTGTGAAATGGCAGAAGATAAACTTTGTGCACAAGACCCGCACGCGCACCGCAAGCTGTAAACAAATCTAAAAAGAAAGGAGGAAAAAAACCATGGAAGAATTCTCTCCCGAACACATCAAGAGAATGAAGATGACCGGTAATATAACCGTGTTTATGATCATCTTTACCTTCATCCTCGGCATTCTGTCAATGCATGTCTAATGATTAAGTTTCGATTGTAAGAATCAGGAGGAACATATAGCGTGTATATTAAAGTCATTAAAATAGCTGCAGTGTGCGGAATGGGCTTAGGCAGCGGTTTGCTGGTGAGAATGGGCGTCGAACGCGCCCTCAAAAAAGCTGGCTACGAGGAGAAATATTTCAGCGTAGAAACCACCGACATCAGCACCGCCAAGGCGGTCTGGCCGGACATCTTTGTGACCTCATCTGAGTTTGCCAAACAGTTGCAGGATCAGAAAGTGCCGGTCGTGGTCGTCAAGAACCTGTTTGACGAAAAAGAAATAGGCACTGCCCTGGTTCCTGTATTCCAAAAAATACTGGATGAAAGATCATAAACATATTATTCTCTGAAAGGAGTTTTGTCTCATGGATAGCGTAATTAAATTTGCTGTTGATTTATTAAGTAAAGCCTCAATCCTCATCGGTATTGTGGCTATGATCGGCTTGATTGCCCAGGGGAAACCCTTCGGCGCTATCGTTGCCGGAACCGTCAAGACCATCCTCGGCTTCCTCATCCTGGGTGCCGGCGCCGGTGTGGTCGTGAGCGCCATCGTCCCCCTCGGTGGACTCACCGAACTTGGCTTTGGCTTGCAGGGCGCCCTGCCAGTGAATGAGGTCTTTGTCGCCATCGCCCAGGAAAAACTTGGCTCGGTTATCGGCTATGTCTTTGCCATTTCCTTCTTCCTCAGCGTACTCCTGGCCCGCTTCACCCCGCTGAAATACATTTTCCTGTCCGGGCACCACATTTTATTCATGTCCGTATTGACCGTTGGTATCCTCGGCATTTCTGTAATCACGGACCCCACCACGCTGGTCATCGTCGCCTCCATTATCACCGGTATCAGCTTCCTGACCTCGGCCTGGGTCTCCGACCCCTACATGAAGGCCGTCACAGGTGGTGATGACATCGTCATGGGCCACTTTGGCTGCGGTTCTTACGTGCTGGGCGGCTACCTCGGGTTGCTCTTCGGTGATAAGAAAAAGAGTACGGAAGAAGTAAATGTACCTGAATGGCTGGGCTTCATGAAAGAGCCGTTGGTCGCCATGGCTGTGGTTATGTGGCTCTTCTTCCTCCTCGCCTCCTTTGCCGCTGTGATGGTTGGCGGTACAACAAGAGTGGGAGAGATCTACGCCAACAACCAGTCCTGGGTGCTTAACTCGCTCATGTCCGCCCTGACCTTCGCCGCCGGTATTGGCGTTATCCTGCTCGGCGTGCGCATGATCCTGGCCGACATCGTCCCCGCCTTCCGCGGCTTCGCCGAGAAAATCGTCCCCGGCGCCAAGGCTGCCCTGGACTGCCCCGTGGTCTTCCCCTATGCCCCCAACGCAGTGCTGATTGGCTACCTGACTTCCATCGTCGGCGGCGTGCTCGTCATGTTCCTGCAGATTGCCATGAACGGTGCCATCGGCGCCGTGATCATCCCCTCGATGATCATCCATTTCTTCCTGGGCGCCACCTCGGCAGTTTTTGGCAATGCCACCGGTGGTATGAAAGGTGCCGTCCTCGGCGGTTTCTTCAATGGCGTCGTCTTCACCCTGCTGGCTGGAACCGCCTATGTTGGCCTCGGCCAGCTTGGCTTCTCCAACTCCACCTTCGGTGACACCGGCTTCGGCATGATGGGATCTGCCCTGTCCTTCGTCGCTGCCCTCTTCACCCCGTAATCGTATTTGAAGTGATTCCTTCAAGGAGAGCCTCACCGCTCTCCTTGAATTTTTTTTAAGCGGGATCAGCGGGTTCATTTGCAAGATTTTAGATAATGAGGCTATAATTGCAGTGCCGCGTGAGCCGGAAGCCAGTTACAAACCGGCAGGATGCGCCGCAAAGGAGTGTATCTATGTCCCTCTATCTTGATTCAGCCAACCTGGATGATGTGCGTGAAGCAGCAAACCTTGGGTTTGTGCGGGGCGCCACCACCAACCCCAAGCTGCTGGCAAATGCCGGCCATACCGATTTTTATAAGGCGATGGAAGAGATCTGCCCGCTGCTTCCCGGCACGGTTTTTTACCAGCTGATCACCGAATCCCTGGATGAAATGCGCCAGGAGTACAGGGTGTTCCGCAGTGTGGCTCCCAACCTGGGCATCAAAATCCCCTGCACCCTGACAGGGCTGCAGTTTGCCAAAGAAATCAGCCGCGAGAGCATCGTGGCGCTTACTGCTGTTTTTTCACCGGCCCAGGCCTACCTGGCCGGCGAGGCAGGCGCCCGTTTTGTGATCCCGTTCGTCAACCGCTACACGCGCCTTACCGGTTCCGGAGAAGAGTTGGTCAGTGATATCGCTATCGTGCTGCAGGGCAGCCGCTGCCAGGTGCTGGCAGCCAGCGTCAAGTCTGCCAGGGAAGCAGTGGGTATCCTGCAGGCCGGCGCCCAGCACATCAGCCTGCCGCTGGCGGTGATCAAGGAGATGTCCGAGAGCCCGTTTACCCGCACTGCCATCGAGGAATTCAACCAGGCGCTGAAGGGTCTCTAACCCCCGCTGCCGGCACCGTTCTCCTGTTGGAAAACAACCACATTCCAACCATTAAACCAAAAAAACGGACCATAAGGATGGATGCATGACCAACCAGACCGATAAACCTGTAGGCAAGCTGACACCGCTCACCTATGCCGATAAGATCATTGGCGTCTACCGTAAATGTACCTGCCCTGAAGGTAGCAGCGCTGAAGGCTCGGTAAAGATCACCCGCAAGCCGGATGGCACCAATGTAGGCACCTGCAAGTTCTGCGGGGCGACCCTGGAGTGGGGCGGTCCTGCCGGGCAGAAAAAAGAGTAAGAGCCTTATTCCTTGAAAACCCAGTTAGATTGTTACAGCTGCCTGGTTCGCCAGGCGCTTAGCGCATCCCGTTTTGCCGGGATGGATGATGAGGGCCAGCGGGCAGTCATGAATCGCGCCCTGTTCGAGCTGCAGAACCTCAACGGCAGCAGCACACCCCCCGAAACGGTTAATAAGGTTTATGCCGCCATTGCCGAGGTGACCGGCGGGGTGGACCTGTTCCGCGAAGTAAAGGCGCACAGCACCCGCGAAGCGCTTCATCTCTACCCCGAATTGAAAAAAGTGATCAAGAAGGCGGAGAACCGCTTTGAGACAGCCGTACGCCTGGCAATCGCCGGTAACATCATTGACTTTGCCGCCTCCGAGACATACGACCTGAAGAGCAGTGTGCGCCGCGCCCTCGAGCAGCCGCTCACCGAAAACGCTGTCCCCGCCCTTAAGGAAGAGTTGGATAAAGCCGGCTGGGTGCTTTACATTGCCGATAATGCCGGCGAAACCGTCTTTGACCGTCTGTTAATTGAGGAGATTTGCCCGAGTAAAAGGGTGGTTTATGTGGTGCGCGGCGGGGCCATCCTCAACGATGCCACCATCGAGGACGCCTTTGCCGCCGGCATCGAACACGTGGCAGAGATCAAAACCACCGGTTACCGCGGCCTGGGCGTGATTTTCAAGCATTCCAGCCCGGAGTTTTTAAAGCTGTGGGATGAAGCACCAGTGATAATTGCCAAGGGTATGGCCAATTATGAGACACTCAGCGACCAGGGCAGGCGTGTATTTTTCCTGCTGCAGGTCAAATGCGCCCCCATCGGCCAGGATATCGGTTTACCTGCCGGCAGCCTGGTGGTTCGACGCGGAGCTAGTCCTTTTTAGGAAGACGCGGAGCATAGAAAAATCCGGGCTGTCATCCTGAGCCGGGTACAGATTGCGCGAATGCATTCTATAATGTCCAGGCGATCGCTATGCATCCCAGTTGGGAAGGATCTCGAGCCAGACTCTTCGCCCTGCGGGGCTTAGAGTGACAGCATAATTTGCCATCCTGAACGAAGAGAGTGGGACGAGACGTCATGTCGGGCACAGGGACCCTCCCATATTGCAAGCCTGCTCCTGCCCCACCACGCCCTTACAAATCAGCATCACCATTCGGCAAATTTACACCCCTCCAAAATACCTGCCTCCCCCGAACCCCAGGCAACTCCTACAGCCATCTCCAACGCTTCTGGGTAATTTTACGGCCCTTCCAGGAGAGAGTCCCGGTAAAACATTTCCACAAAGACAGGAAGGCCGCCGCATCGATGGCCAGGATCGAAAGCGGGTAAAGGAAGGCAAGACTAAAAGGGACACCCATTTCCAGGTAGGCTGCCAGCCACAAAAGTACGGAAAGCCCGATACATATCAATAGATAAGTAACCTGGGTTCCTGGCGCTTGCCCAAGAACTACCATGCCCAGGACAAGGATCGGTTTCAGGAACATCACTGCCAGCCAGGCAAAAACGAACACAAAAGGAAGCACCCGAAAATCGAAAGCCGCAAACAGGTTCTTGATAAAACCCTGCATCGCTTCACGGCTGTCACGGTACATCCGGCAGGATATTAAATCTGCCGCGTAGGTAACCCGCCAGCGCAGCCCGGATGCCTTGATCTGCCTTGCCAGCACCAGGTCCTCCGCAATCGCTGAACTGACACTGCCGTGTCCGCCAATGGACTGGTAAGCCTGGCGTCGGAACAGCATCATCTGGCCCACCGCCATCGAAAGAGCCGGCAGCTGCAGCCTGTACGCCAGCGCCAGAGGGCAGAAACAATAAAAAGCCCAGGTGAAAAAAGGCACCAGCAGCCGTTCACCCCAGGTATGCACTTCCTGGCGTGGAAAACCGGTCAGCAAATCGGCCTGTTCTCCCACCAGGGCCGTGACCATCGTTCTCAGCGTTTGCGGATGGTGGCGTGTATCTGCATCGGTGAAGAAAAACAGCTCGCCGCCTGCCTGCTGGGCAAGCTGGCTGCAAGCCCAGTTCTTTCCCACCCGGTCCCCGGAAAGCGGTTCACCTTCCAGGACCCTCAAGCCTGGTTGGGATGCTGCGATCTGATAAAGAATAAACCTGGTTTGATCGGATGATTGGTCATCCAGGACAAGCACCTCAAAAGATGGGTAATCCTGCGCCAGGAGCGATTGGACACAACCGGCAATGTTTCTTTCTTCATTGCGGGCAGGTACAAGAATGGAGACCGGCGGAAAAACCGGCGGGGACAAATGCCGCCTGGCCCGGCGGGTAATTCGTTTGTTGCTTAAAATAATCAACAAAACAACCATCTGAAAAATAATAAGATGAATAATCAAATCACGGGTTAGATAGTTAGCCATGGGAGTCTTTAGATCTTGTTCTCCGCAATGTTCTGGCAAGCCATGGGCGCAGGTGCAGCCCTGAGCGCAGGTCGGACCGGTGCGTCCATGCCAGGATCAGCGCCAGGGAAAGCCACACCAGCAGCAGCAGCGGGTCAGGCATCCAGGTTACCAGGACTGCCAGCATTGCTGCCAATGCCAGCATCACCGCCCATCCGGGGGGCATGAACAAAGCGTTACCAATCACCGCCGCAGTTACTCCCGCAAGCGGTACTTTCCAAAGTGTCAATCCAATCCAAACACCCAGGGTTGTAGCGATACCTTTTCCGCCTTTAAAACCAAGGAAAGGGGAAAAAACATGCCCTAAGACTGGTGCAATGGCAACCAGGTACATCGGGGCACCGCCCATATTCAGGTTGAAATACGCCAGACCGACCGGTGCCGCTGCCTTGCTGATATCCAGGATCAGCACAAACAGGCCAGCCAGCTTATTTCCCGTTTTGAAGACATTAACCGCCCCCGGATTTCCATCCCCAATCTGGCGCACATCCCGATTCAGCAGGAATTTTCCTGCCCAAACGGAAAACGGGAGGGACCCGCAAAAAAAAGCAAAAAGGATCAAGGCGATGGAATCCATCGGGCTTTATTCCACCGCTCCCGCTTTCTTTAATTCTTTAATCACCTGGTCTGCTGCAAATTTGCCGGTCAGGATGGAGATTGGCAGTCCTGCCGGGCTGTATGTCCACTGGCCAGCCTGGAAAATGCCGGGCATTGGGGTCCGGACCGCATTTAGAATTCTGGTTAACCTTCTTTCCGCCGGCATAATCTCATTCGTGTAAGCCCAGCCAACAATCGCGCCGTCCGTGCTTCCATTGATCTTTGCTATCGTCACCGGAGTGGACGAAAACCTGTGCAGGATTGCGTCCTTGATACCGGGGTAGATGGACCCATCCAGCGTGTGGATGATGCAATTCTCGCTGAAGGTCTTAAACTCCTCGTACCAGCCTGTCTCCTCGATATGTTTTGTGAGCTTATAATCAAACAGCACACTCACGATCAGCCCTGTTTTTCCCTGGGGAGCCAGTGAGCTGTCTCTCATAACCGGGCAGGAAATTTCGAGCGTTGTAAGTGAAAAGAATTTTTCCAGCCATTTCTCAATCGTCTGGCGCTCCCCATCCCTGGGGGGTTGTCCGGCTCCCGTTAAGCCGCTTCTGACCGGCGTGTAGAAGAAATGTTCGCTGGCTTTGCTGGCAAAATAATCTTTCTCCATGTCCAGGGCCAGGAACAGGCTAAAAACAGAGTCATTGCCGGTCTTATCGGCGATCAAAGACCGGCGCTCAACCACCGCATTTTTTACCTCTGGTTCCGAAATCCTGTTCGAATCAAGGGAGCGGTAAAGAGCCTTCTGGTCCGCAGCCCACACCAGTCTGCGGTACGCCTGCGTCTCACCCTGCACATCAACCACCAGTTGTTTGTCAGGATCAACGGTGACGATCTCCGTATTCGTGCGGATTGTTCCGCCATGGTTTTCAATGTAAGCAGCCATTTTTTCAACAACTTTGCCAGTGCCCCCCAGCGGATAGTGGTATTCAAGGTATAGTTTGATATAGCTGAGGGCGAAGAATGCAGGGGTTTCCTGGAAAAAGTGCTGGCTGATCATATCCAGCAAGCTCTGATTGCTGGTATAGCGCTTAAGAAAATCCACTACCGGCACTTGCAGCCGGGATATTTTCGGGTTTGTAAGGGCATATTTTACCATCCAGGGTAGAACGGCCCTCAGCATGTAGTCCCGATCCTTCCTCATATCCAGAAAGGCGGGGTTATCTATCCCGTACAGAACATCCATGTACTGCATGATCTTTTTGATCTGGAGGATGATTTCCCCAATCTCCTGCCTGCTTTCCGGATAGAATCGTGTAAGCAGATCCTGGTAATCCTGCACATCCTCTTCGTCGTCTATGCGGATCACCTGATCCTCGATGCCGATCGAAATCCTGTTCCTGACAAATTCGATGTTAAGTCCCAACTGTTTGAGCATTGGGAACAGGATACCGGAGTTCTCAAGAGCCCGGATGCCGCCATCGAAGAGAAATCCATCGCGCTCAAATGTGTTTACCAGGCCGCCGCAGGTATTTCCTTTCTCGCAAAGCAGTACACTGCGCCCGGCCTTTGCCAGAAAAGCTGCCGAGGTCAAACCGGCAATTCCTCCCCCAACCACAACGGCATCATACATCATCCGTACCCTCCTGTGATTTCACCAAGGCATGCAAAACAAAACCGGATTGGATCCGCGCCTTTCAATCTGTTCCTGCCAGCCGTTTCGCAGCATGATAACCTGCACCCGATGTCGCTCCGCTGACAACCCACACCTGCCCATCCAGGCGGGCTTGCGTGGTTTTTTGGGTCTTTCGGTCGTTGGCGATAAACTGCAGCTCTTCCGGAAGCTTCATGATGGACTATCCACTACCCGAAGTGTTTGCGTAAGAATTTGCGGTAAGGACCTCGGAAATAAGGAATACCGTTGAAAATATCACCCCACATATCAAAATAATCCCGCTGGTGAATGATCCTGTTATCGGCTCCAAGCGTGAGTTTGGAACATCCATATAAGGGTGTAAGCGGGTATTTATTGAACTTCATTTCCATCTTCCATTGGAAGAAGATTTCGTTGGGGTTCATCGCCATGGAGATGATTTCCATGCTGAGCTGCTCGCAGCGTTTGGTGAGCCGGCTGCACATCGCTTTGAACGCTTCAATGCCCTCAATCTTTTGGATGCTGTCCTCAAAAACGATGTCCTCATGATAGTAAGGGATGATGTGCGACCAGTCCGGCTTCCCGGACTGGTTATAGGTTTTAGACCAGAGTTCACGGAACCGTTCGGGGGTG
>Ga0209254_10003990_pt1 | contig 13493 bp, 14 predicted proteins | sample FrelakmetDIP11DI_FD_187148 | JGI IMG/M metagenome (GOLD analysis project Ga0209254, IMG submission 187148) | Freshwater lake sediment microbial communities from the University of Notre Dame, USA, for methane emissions studies - DIP11 DI (SPAdes)... | ecosystem: Environmental > Aquatic >...
GCCCGGGACCGCCTTCCGGGTGGTGGACCCGGTGAGCCTAGAGTCGCTGCCCCCCGGGGAGGACGGGCTCATCCTGATCGGTGGGGTCCAGGTCATGAAGGGCTACCTCAAGGACCCGCATCGCACCGCCGAGGCGGTGGTGGAGCGCGACGGCATGCGCTGGTACAAGACCGGGGACAAGGGTCACCTGGACGCCGACGGCTTCCTCAGCATCGTCGACCGCTACTCCCGATTCGCCAAGCTGGGCGGGGAGATGGTGAGCCTGGGGGCGGTGGAGGAGCAGGTGCGTGCGGTCCTCAAGCAGCCGGAGCTGGAGCTCGCCGCCGTCAACCTCCCGGATGAGAAAAAGGGGGAGCGCATCGTGCTGCTGGCCGCCGCCGACATCGATCCGGAGGCCCTGCGCAAGGGCCTCCTGGAGGCCGGGGCCAATCCCTTGAGCATCCCCTCGGAGGTACGCCAGGTCGAGGCCATCCCCAAGCTCGGCTCGGGCAAAACCGACTTCGGGGGGGCCAAACGGCTAGCCCTGGCGGCCTGAGGAGGATCGAGTCAGGAAAGGCCCGCGGCGGTCGCCGTGGGCCCGGTTGCGGTCAGTGCAGGGGGCGGGTCAGAAGGCCGTCTTCGGATCGAGATAATCGATGAAGGCCTTGAGTCCGCCCTTCATGCAGTACAGGTTGTCAAATCCGACATCCCGCAAGGCCGTGGACACGGCCAGGGCGCGCGACCCAGACTGACAGCTCCGATACAAGCCACGGGGAAACCGGTGCAGGTCAATCCATGGGCGATTTCCAGATCCACCCCCAGCTGCTGACGGATTGTCATCGCCTCGGGCGGCTTCCCGCGACCCACCTGCTGCTGCACCGCAACGCCGCCCTGCCCTGGTTCATCTTGGTCCCGGAGACGGAGCTGGAGAACCTGCTGGACCTTCCGACCTCCCATCGGGAGGCTGTGCTGGCGGACTGCAAAGCGGTGAGCGACTACCTGCGAGAACGCTTTGGGTGCACCCGAATCAACGTCGCCTGGATCGGCAACCTGGTCCCGCAGCTCCATATCCACCTGATTGGCCGCCACCTCGGGGACCCCTGCTGGCCCGAGCCGGTGTGGGGGCACCTGGAGCAGACCGCGTCCTATGACGCAGAGGGCCTCAGGCAGATCGCCGCCGACTTGGTCGGGCCCTGATCCGCCCCGCGCCCCCGCACAAGGTGCGCGGACGGCTTGGTGGCTGTATCTTTGCGGGACTATGCCGCATGCGCAGACGCTGGTGATGCGGATCACGGGAGCCCCGAGTCTCGGCCAGAGCCCAGGCTCGCGGCCTCGCCGGGCGCGTTCTGGATGCAGGAAAGAAAAAAGGCCGTGCGTCAGCGCCGCACGGCCTTATCTTCGGATGGTAGCGGGGGCAGGATTTGAACCTACGACCTTCGGGTTATGAGCCCGACGAGCTGCCAGACTGCTCCACCCCGCATCTGGGAGCGGAACTATATCCCAGGGTCGCAGCGGTCGCAATGACTAGTTTCTCAGCTTCGCCGCCGAGTGCCGGGGGTCATAGGATCCTCAAGCCCTCTCCTTGCCCGGCCGCGGATGTGGAGCCGGCCTTGCGTTCTGGCGATCAAGCGCGTTGGCGGATCGTGTCTTCGGGGACCGCAGCAGATACTGGATCTTCGAGCCGCTCCTCAGGGCGACGGAGCGAAATCCTGCGGATACGGGTTCTCGGCGCGGCGCTCGATGTGGATGTAGGGTCTGTTCGCGGCCTTGTGGCAAGTATTGCAGGCTTCGATCAGGCCGCCATAGGCGAGATCGATCCGCGCCTGATCACCCACCTCCACCGCCCCCTCTAGGGCCTCGAAGGCGGGGACCAGATCGACTTTGACGAGCTTACCGATCTCAATCCCGTCGACCTCCTGGATCTCCTCGATGTGCTCGATGACCTCCTCCACCTCGTGGACATAGTAGCCTTGGAGGGCGCGATTCTGGGCGGCGACTGCCAGGCCCAGCTTGTGGGTGTAGTACTGGAGTCGCCCCATCCAGGCGACCAGCTCCCCCTCCTCACCGGCCTGGGCTGACTGCAGCGGGATCCCGGTAAGGAGCACAACGGACAACGAGGCAACCAGGATGGCGGGACGTTTCATACGGCATCTCCTCAGTTTGGTTCGCGGATCTCTGGGGTCCGCCAGCGGTCACGGGATGGGGGGCCGACCTACAGGGTCTTCAGGTACTCGAGCAAGGCGCGCCGCTCCTCGGCTTCGAGCGCATCACCGAAGTCGTGGCCGCGGTTGCCGTAGCCCTTCTGGTTGGTGTCGTAGACGCGGTTGCGGGCCTCCCAGCTCATGGCGCCGGACTTGCCCTCGCGCAAGCGGTGGTAACGCCAGCCGACCCGCTCCTGATCATAGACCGGCGACCGGTCCTGCGCCCTTGCGAATTCCCAGAAGATCGGCCGCTTAGGGCTCTCCAGCAGATCGGCGAGCGTGGGCACCGAGTCATTGTGAAGGTATGGGGCGGTAGCCCAGACGCCATCCAGCGGCGGGGCCACGTAACCCACGGCCGGGGCGGCATAGGCCAGCTCCCCGTAAAAGGAGCCTTGGAACCAGTGGAGGAAGCGTTCCGAATCCGAGTAGCCGGCCCTCGCCAGCTCCGGATCCGTGCCTACCTTGCCCAGGGCCACTACCTTGTTGGGGTAGCGCCAGTCGTCCTCATAGGTTCCGTGACAGGTCTTGCAGTTGGCCTGGAACAGGCTATGGCCGCGATTGGCCTGGGCCTGATCGATAGCGTAGGGATATCGAGGCGGCTCCAGGGTCGCGAGATAGGCCCTTACGTCCACGAACCAGGAGTCCATGGCCCGCGCCTCCTCCACCGAATCGGTACAGATGGTGGAGGTCAGCATGAGGTAGCGCACCTGGTCCCCCCGTCCCTCGCCGTTGTAGAACAGGGCGTGCTTCTTTCGCATGTTCCACCATGGCGGCACACCCACCGGGAGGGGGTGTCGGGGCGGCGGATCCATCAGGGGGCGATCCGACCAGACCAGGGTCGCGGGGTCGCGATGGGCCATGAGGGCCAGGGTGAGATTCCTGGCGGAGCTCACCCCGAGGGTGTCGGTCAACATGTAATCGGCGATGGCCTCGATGCGGTCGGCCCAGCGGCGCCACTCGGCAGTCTCGGGCGCCCCCTTCACCAGTGCGCCGGCGGATTCAACCGCCAGCAGGGGATCCCGGGTGAGGTCCAGGAAGGCATTGCCGAGGCCCATGATCAGTTGGCCCTCGAAGGCGGCGGCATGGCAGCTCAGGCAATTGGTGGTTACCAGCTCCACCCCGGACGGGGCAAGATGGGCGGTGAGTCCATAGGGTAGGTCCGCATTGCGGCCGGTACGGCCGGGCGGTTGGGGCCCCGGATCCCGTTGCGCCTCCCCCCGTGCCTTCACATAGGCGCTGTAGGGCGGGCCGCAGGTGACCGCGGCGCGGTTGAGCAGGGCGTCATACCCTTTGGCGGGATCCCCTGGGCGCTGGGGACAGGCCGGGATGGGGCCGACCTCGGCCTTGCCGACGGTGCCGGGCTTGGCAGGATCCCCGGAGTCGCAGCCGTCGAGCAACAGCACCAGGATCAGAGCGCCCAGCACCCGGAGCGGGGCGGAGCGGTTGCGCACGGACCCAGAACCTCGCGAGGTCGCGGTTAGCGGCGAGTCTTGGCGCGCTCGTATTCCGCCAAGGCCTCGGGCAGAAACTCCTTGATCTGGGCGATGCGATTGTTATCCAGGGGGTGGGTGCTCAAGAACTCGGGGGTGCGGCCTCCGCGCTTGTCGTTGTAAGCCTGGAAGCGCTGCCAGAAGGCGATCGACTCCCGCGGGTCGAACCCCGCTCGGGCCATGTACAGGAGCCCGAGGCGATCCGCCTCCAGCTCCTGGGTGCGGGAGTAGGGAAGCAGCACCCCGACCTGGGTGCCCACCCCATAGGCCTGCATGGCGAGATCTCGGCTCACGCCCCCGTAACCCGAAGCGCCCAGCGCGGCGGACAACACGCTGCCGCCCACCTGAACGGCGAGGCTTTGTGACATTCGCTCCGCCCCATGTCGGGCGGCGGCGTGGGCGACCTCGTGCCCGATCACGGTGGCCAGCCCGGCCTCGTTTTGGGTGATGGGCAGGATGCCCGTGTAGATCCCCACCTTACCCCCTGGCAGGGCGAAGGCGTTGGGTTGTTTGGGGTCGTCGAAGAGGACGAACTCCCAGCGGGCGTTGGGCAGCTTGGCCACCTGGGCAATGCGCTTGCCCACCGACTGGAGCTGGGCGTTCTTCTTGGGGTCGCGGGAGATTGGGGTCTGGGACTTGATCTCCTGAAACGCCTTCAGACCCAGTTGCGCCTCCTGGGCGGAGTCGACCAGCAATAGCTGGCGGCGTCCGGTCTCGGGGGCGGTGGCACAGCCCGTCAGGGACACCCCGATCAGGAGGGCTAGACTCCAGCGCGCAACCAGTCGGAAGGAACTCGGCGGTGACATGGCTCGGTACTCCTCGTCCCGGCGGTAACGGATCCGGGCGATTCGAGATGATGCATGGATCAGGACAGCGGCGGCAAACGGAGTCTTCGGAACCCTGTCCTGCCCAAACCTCCCCAAACCTGCCCAAACCTGGGGGGGTCCCCCGCCTGAAGGTTTCCTTGACTCAGGCCCAGGTCCCAACCCCTCGACGGCGTAGTAGACTCATGCCCCAGCAAGGGAGGATTCCCCTAGTAAAACGCGGTAACCGATCGCGCCAGGGCGGCCCCACCATCGACTGCAGGAGAGCTCAGGAGACAACCCGCATGCTCCACATCCCCCTCGAATCCCTGTGCTACATCATCGCCAAGGCCCGGGAATTCCAGGCCAAGGAGGAGGTGGTGATCCCGCAGACCCCCTCGAGCCCGTCCGATGATTGGGCCCTCCAGTGCCTCGCCGACCACAGCGGCGATTACAGCCTCATGGAGCTGGTGGAGGCCATCGGCGAGATGAATCAGCGCCAGCGCGCGGAGCTGATCGCCCTGATGTGGGTGGGGCGCGGCGATTACGACATCGAGGACTGGGAGTCTGCGGTGGATGATGCCATCGGCGATCACTCGGTGCGGGCCGCCCAGTACCTCCTCGCCCACCCCATGGTCTCCGATGACCTGGAGGAGGGGCTGATCGCCCACGGCTACTCCTGCGACGACTGAGAGGGTGAATGATTTCGCAGAAATCGCTAAGGCCGGGTCATCCTTTAGGGCGGGGTGAACGGGAGAGGGCGCCGGATTCGACTCCAGGATAGTCCTGTCAATCCTGAGAGCTCCTCTGAATCCTGTCTCTTTCCCCCTTTGGCGGACGGCCCCAGGGCCCTGGCCCGTCGGTCCGACCCGAAGCAGCTCTACATCCAGGCCTAGATCTCTCTCAGCCCCAGCACGTCCTGCATGTCGTAGAGCCCGGGCCCGCGGGCGGCGATCCAGGCCGCGGCCCGCACCGCGCCGCGCGCAAAGGTCATGCGGCTGCTGGCCTTGTGGGAGATCTCCACCCGCTCGCCGTCCGCCGCGAACCAGACGCTGTGCTCGCCGACGATGTCCCCGGCCCGGATGGTCTCGAAGCCGATGGCGCGGCGCTCCCGGGGGCCCGTGTGGCCCTCCCGTCCGTAGACCGCGACCTCCTTGAGATCCCGCCCGAGGGCCGCCGCCACCACCTCTCCCATCCGCAGCGCGGTGCCCGAGGGGGCGTCAACCTTGTGACGATGGTGGGCCTCGATGATCTCCACATCCACCTCATCCCCCAGCACCCGGGCTGCGATGTCCAGGAGTTTGAGGCAGAGGTTGACCCCCACGCTCATGTTGGGGGCGAAGACGATACCGATCGCCTCGCCCGCGGAGGTCACGGCCGCGCGTTGCCCGGAGTCGAGCCCAGTGGTACCGATCACAAGGGACTTGCCGGCGGCGCGGCAAAGGGCGAGGTGCTCGATGGTCGCGGCTGGGGCGGTGAAGTCGATCAGCACATCGAAGGCGTCCGCGGCCGCGCCCAGGTCGCCAGTCACCTGCACCCCGAGCCGACCGACGCCCGCCAGCTCGCCCGCATCGGCCCCGATGAGACTGGAGTCGGGCCGCTCCGTCGCCGTGCCGAGGACCAGCCCAGGGGCTTCGTTGACGGCCTGGACCAGGGTGCGACCCATGCGACCGCCCACCCCGGCCACCGCGATTCGAATTGCGCTCATAGTGAATGTCCTGTGTCGAGAGGGGTTTGCTGTTGAATGGACGGGTCAGCCCCGAACGCGCCGGCGACCCGTCACCCGTCACCCGTCAGGGTGTCAGGCCGCCCTGATGCAGTGCACGATGCGATCCGTCGGCAGACGCGTCTCCCCCGGGTAGGCCAGGGCACAGGCCGGCAGGGCCTCGGGGCAGCGGGGGTGGAAGTGGCAGCCGGGGGGCGGATCGGCGGGGGACGGCAGGTCACCCTCCAAGCGGATCACCGTACGGCGCTTGGCCTGATCGATCACCGGGACCGCCGAGAGCAGGGCCCGGGTGTAGGGGTGGCGGGGGTCGCCAAGCACCTCGCCCACGGGCCCCCGTTCCACCACCCGCCCCAGGTACATCACCGCCACCTCGTGGGCCAGGTACGCCACGACGGATAAGTTATGGGTGATGAAGAGGTAGGCGATGCCCAGTCGGTCCTGGAGGTCCTTCAGCAGGTTCAGGATCTGCGCCTGGACCGAGGCGTCCAGGGCGCTGGTGGGCTCATCGCAGACGATCAGTTTGGGCTCCACCGCCAGGGCTCGGGCGATGCAGATGCGCTGGCGCTGGCCGCCGGAAAACTCGTGGGGATAGCGATCCACGGCGTCCGGGCCGAGCCCCACCAGCTCCAGGAGCTCCGCGACCCGGCGCAGGCGCAACGGTCGGCTGCGCTCGATACCCAGGGCCTGGAGCCCCTCCCCGACGATGTCCCCTACCAGCATGCGCGGATTCATGGAGGCGAAGGGGTCCTGAAAGATGATCTGTAGGTCCTTGCGGAAGGGCCGCATGCCGCGGTAGCCGAGGCCCCTGAGCTCCCGGCCCCGGTAGCGCACCGAGCCGCCGGTGGGGGGGATGAGCTGGAGCAGGCCCTTACCAGCGGTGGTTTTGCCGCAGCCGGACTCTCCCACCAGGGCTAGGGTGCGGCCGGCCTCCAATCGGAGACTGACCCCGTCCACCGCCCGCACCTGCCCCACTACCCTCCGGAAGACCCCGCGATGGATCGGGAAGTGAACCTCCAGCCCCCGGACCTCCAAGAGGGGCTGACCCCCGTCCGGTTCGGGCTCGGGTCCACCCCCGGCCCGGGGGGTCTCGCCGAAGGGGGCCTGTGGGCGGGCACCGTCCGCGCCGGCAAGATCCCTTGGCGACGGATTGGCACCTTCGGACCAGAGGTGGCAGAGGACCCCATGCTCGGCCCCCAGGGCGGACCAAGCCGGCACCTCCGTGCGGCAGCGCGGCATCACCGCGGGACAGCGGGCGGCGAAGCGGCAACCCTCGAACACCTGGTCCAGGGGGGGCACCCGGCCGGGGATGACGGCGAGCCGGCCCTCACGCTTGTCCGCATCCGGCAGGCTCTCCATCAGCATCCGGCTGTAGGGGTGGGCCGGGCGGGCGAAGAACTCGGCGACGCTCGCGGTCTCGACGATCTGGCCCGCGTACATGATCGCCAGGCGCTCGGCCGTCTCCGCGACCACCCCCAGGTCGTGGGTGATGAGCAGCACCGCCATGCCGGTGGATCTCTGGAGACCTTTGAGCAGGTTCAGGACTTGCGCCTGGATGGTGACGTCGAGGGCGGTGGTGGGCTCGTCGGCGATCAGGAGCTCGGGGTCACCCGCGAGTGCCATGGCGATCATCACCCGCTGCTTCATACCCCCCGAGAGCTGATGGGGATACTCGTTGACCCGCCGGGCCGGATCGGGGATGCCCACCGCGTCCAGCAGCTCCAGCACCCGCGCCCCCACCTGGCGCCGGGGCCGACCCTTATGGACCCGCACCGCCTCGGCAATCTGGTCGCCGGCGGTGAGCACCGGGTTCAGGGAGGTCTGGGGCTCCTGGAAGATCATGGCCATGCGCCCGCCCCGCACGCGCCGCATCTCCGTCTCGGCGAGGCGCAGAAGGTCCTTCTCGCCGAGGCGCACCGAGCCGCTGGCGATGCGCCCGGCCTGGGGTAGGAGCCGCATTAGCGACAGGGCAGTCACGGACTTGCCACAACCGGACTCACCCAACAGGGCGAAGGTCTCACCCCGACGGATACACAGGGAGACGTCGTCCACCACCCGGGCTGGCGGCCGGTCGGAGCGGGGGCCGGCGGAGATCTCCACGGTGAGCCCCTGGACCTGGAGCAGGCAGTTACTCATGGCGCGTCCGCGTTCGCCTCGTTCGCGGGCAAAACGGACGCCGAAATCCCAAGCACCGCCCGGGCATTGGCCGTCGTGATGGCCGCCAGCTCCCCAGGGTCCGCCTGCCGCACCTCAGCCAGGGACGCGAGGACGTCCGGTAGGTACTCGGGACTGTTGCGCTCCCCCCGGTGGGAGGCCACCGTGAGGTCTGGGGCATCGGTCTCGAGTACCAGGGCCTCGACCGGCAGCTCGGCGGCCAGGCGCCGGAGCTTGGTGGAGCGCTCGAAGGTCAACATGCCTCCAAATCCCAGCTTGAAGCCCAGGTCGATGTAACGCCGGGCCTCCTCGATGCCGCCGCTGAAGGCGTGCGCGATGCCGCCCGGCACCCGGATGCGCCTCAAGGTGGCGAGCACCGGCTCGTGGGCCCGGCGCACGTGCAGCAGCACCGGCAGGTTGGCCGCCCGGGCGACCTGGAGCTGGCCCTCGAAGAGGGCCTGTTGGCGATCTCGGTCGAGGTCCCTAACGAAAAAATCGAGCCCAATCTCCCCCACGGCCAGGGGCCGCCGCGTCGCGATAGCGGACTCCAGGGCCCGGATGTCGTCTTCGCCATGCTCGTCCAGATAGACCGGGTGCAAGCCCAGCGCCGGATAGAGTCCCGGCCCCGAGGCGCAGTACTCCAGGAGCCAGGGCCAGCCTGCCCGGTGGATCGCCGGAATCACCAACCCAACCACCCCGACGGCCCTGGCCCGGCCCAGGACCGAATCCCGATCCGGGTCGAACTCCATGACATCGAGGTGGCAATGGGTGTCGATCAGCTCCATCGGTCATCCATTGGTCACCGGCTCCTGAGTCCCTGGGCGAGTGCGGTCACTCGCGGCCGGCGGTGTCGCGCACGAAGAGTGCCTTGTGGGGCCCGCCGCCCAGGACGCGCTCCTCCATCGTGAAGAGTCCGGTGGCCTTTAGTAGCCCGCTGAGCTTGGCATAGCCGTAGTTCCGGGAGTCAAACTCGGGGCTGCGCTTGGCGATGGCGGAGCCCACGGTGCCTAGGTCCGCCCAGCCCGTGTCGTCCGCCGCACTGTCCACGGCAGTGCGCAGCAGGGCCACCAGCTTGGCGTCGCGCTTGAGGTCCTTGCCGCTCTTGCGCCCGGGGGCATCGGTACCCGCCTCCGCCCGGAGCACCTCCGTGTAGACGAACTTGTCGCAGGCGGCCACGAAGGGTTCCGGGGTCTTCTGCTCCCCAAAGCCGTAAACGGTCATGCCCGATTCCCGTAACCGGGAGGCGAGACGGGTGAAGTCGCTGTCGCTCGAGACGATGCAGAAGCCGTCGAAATTGCGTGAGTAGAGCAGGTCCATGGCATCGATCATCATGGCGCCGTCGGTGGCGTTTTTGCCCTTCGTATAGCGGAACTGCTGCATGGGCTGGATGGAGTGCTTGAGCAGGGTCTCCTTCCAGGAACCCAGGTTAGGCAAGGTCCAGTCGCCGTAGATGCGTTTGGTATGGGCGGTTCCGTACTTGGCGATCTCCGCGAGCAGCCCCTCGACGATGGACGCCTGGGCATTGTCCGCGTCGATCAGGACGGCGAGCTTCAGGTTGGTCGCTTCGGACACCGCTATTACCCCTCAAGAATCCGGCAACGGCCACGCCCCGAGCGGGGGGCGCTGGCTCTCACTCTGACAATGGGCCGCATCACCACATCAGGTCGTCCGGGACCTGGAACTCGGCGTAGGGGTCCTCGCCCTCGGGGGCCTTGGCAGGCTGGTTCCACACCAGGACCAGACCCGGGTCCCGAGCGCGCACCCGCTCGGCGACATCCGCGGGCACCAGCTCGTAGAAGGCGTCCTGCCGCACCACCGCGAGCCGCCCGTCCACCAGACGGGCGTGCTGGTCCTTGCTCACATAGAGCCGTTTGAGGGTACGTCCATCGGTGAAGTGGTAGGCGAGCTCGCCCCCCTCGCGTACCACCCGATGGGTGTGGATGAGCTGGCGCACCTCGTTCTCTTGGGCGCGCCGCGCGGCCTCCTCCTGGCGCTGGCGGTTGAGCTCCCGGTCACGAGCAGCCTTCTCCGCCCGGGCGCGCTCGGCGGCCAGGCGCGCCTCGTTATCCGGCCCAGCCCCCCGTTTGCCGGTCTGCTTGACCGACCTGCGCTTGTCCGTGCGGGCCTCCTTGAGCTTGTGCTCGTTGACCAGGCCAGCCTTCAGGAGTTGCTCCTGTAACGAATTGCCCACGGCGACGTCTCTCCGGGTTCTAGCCCAAGGGTTGCAGAGCATCCGACAGGCCCGCGACGGACGCAACCCGTTTCCGCCCGCCGCGTAGCCCTGCGCCCTTTTCGCGGCTACTTGACATAGAATTCCGGCCCCAGGCCCGACCTGATCCCTTGGCTGACTGCGTTCCCTGTCAGGCGGCCCGGTCCCTTTACCGCCGACTATTCCTCGGAGCCCGATCCCATGTCGATCCATCGTCTGCTGCTCACCTTCCTTGCCCTCACCCTGCCGCTCACCGCCCTCGAGGCCGCATCCCTGGGCTATGTCGACATGCAAAGGGTCCTGGAGGAGAGCGCCTCCGGCAAGAGGGTGCAGGAGCAGTTGCGCAAGGACTTCGAGCCCAGGGCCCAGGACCTTGGAAAGACCGAGGCGGAGATTCGCCAGCTTCAGGAGTCCCTAGCCCGCGAGTCGGCCCTGATGAGCACCGAGCAGGTAAAAAAGAAGGAGGCCGAGATCAAGCAGCGAATCGAGTCCTACCAAAAGGCGGGTGGGGCCCTACAGCAGGAGCTGGCCAAGGTCCAGCAGGAGAAGGGCCGGGAGGTCATGGGTCCGGCCCAGAAGGCGGTCGATGCCGTCTCTAAGCAGAAGCAGCTCTCCATGGTGGTGGAGCGCAACCTGGCGGGTATCCTCTTCCTGGATCCGGGGCTAGACATCACCGCGGACGTCATCAAGCACATGGACGCCAACGCCAAGTGAACCGGGACCGGGGGGCCGACGCCTGTAAACCGGGCCCTGGTGATCGAGGGGTCCCAGGGGACTATTACCGAGCTGTTTCGGCCAGATTCAACTGGGGTAAACTAGCGCGAGGCTGATCGAATGCACCCCAGCCTCCGAAGATCGCTACGCCCCTGGGCATGAGCATTCCGGGTGGCCAATGACCAACGGGACAGCACTAACGCAGCGCAAGCCCCGCCCAGCGGGGCCGCACAGACCCAAAGAGGAACCGATCCGATGCTTGGCGAACCCCATGATCTGCTCCACGAGTTTCCCGAGCTGGAGGGAAAGATCGAGGCGATGCGCGCGACCAACCCAGACTTCGCGCACCTCATGAACGACTATGACGCCCTGGACGCGCGGGTGCGTCAACTCGAAGAGCTGGGGATCCCGGTGGCCGACGAGACCATCGAGGAGCTGAAGAAGGAGCGTCTGGTCCTGAAGGACCGGCTCTACACCCTCTTGCGACGCTGAGTCCACGGCGACAGACCTCTGCGGCCCTGCCCGCGGGTGCGCGCCTTTCCCGACCGCAGGTTCCGGTCGGGGTCAACTTGGTCCAGGCCTCGCCTCGGCGTTTTGGAGGCCCCCATGGATTTTCGCGTACTCCCGGTCACTCCCTTCGAGCAGAACTGCACCCTCCTGTGGTGTGAGCGGACCCGCAGGGCCGCGGTTGTCGATCCCGGTGGGGAGCCGGGGCGGATCCTCGCGCTGTTGGAGAGCCTGGCACTCACCCCCGAATGCATCCTGCTGACCCATGGCCATATCGACCACGTGGGGGCAACCGGTGAGTTGGCTCCCAGACTCGAGGTACCCATCATCGGACCCCACCGAGAGGACGCCTTTCTGATCCAATCCCTGCCGGCCCAGTGCGAGCTCTTCGGGTTCCCGCCGGTGCTCGATTTCGAGCCTGACCGCTGGCTGGTGGGTGGTGATGAGGTGACGGTTGGCGATCAGGTCCTCTCCGTCATCCATTGCCCCGGCCATACGCCCGGGCACGTGGTGTTCTTCGACGCCGATGGGCGGCTTGCCCAGGTGGGCGACGTCCTGTTCCGGGGCTCAATCGGCCGCACCGATTTCCCGCGGGGTAATCGCGCCCAGTTGATCGCCTCCATCACCGAGCGGCTCTTCCCGTTGGGGGATGACGTGCGCTTCATCCCTGGCCATGGCCCCATGTCCACGCTGGGTGTTGAGCGCCGTGAGAACCCCTATGTTGGGGAAAGGGCAATAGCCAGACGCCATATATAGGGATCCATGTCCGTCTAAAGGGGCAACCTTAGGCTACACTCCAAGGCCAAGACGACCTGCGCCCCCCGCTCGACCTGATAAGGCGAGGAACACACATGATGCGTAAAGCCGTTGCGAACGGAAACCCGCCAGGCAAGGAAGGCAGCGGGCGCCGCTACTGGATGCGCGCCAACCCCATGGCGCCCAAGGCGGTCCCCAACGAGGGCCTGGGTAAGCGCCCGTCGAAGGCCCGTTTTCTCGAGCCCTATCGCCTCTCGGACGAACAACGCTCCGCCCTGATCCAGCTGCTCGCCAGCGGCGGCGTTGGTGATGGGGAGAGCCGGGAGTTGTTTGCCTCGGCGATCGAATACGACATCGCCAATGCGAGACAGGCGCTGGCCCGCGAGCCAGCCCCGGCGGCTCCGGAGCCGCCAATCCCGGAACCGGGCACGGTTGCGGTCCCGGATGCCCCGCCGGAGCCTGCCGAGACGGCCCCGCCCCTGCCGGCTGATCTGGCCTACACGGCGCGCTCGCTGGCCGAGCGGATCGCCGGACTCGAGGGTTCGGTCCGAAACGCCATTGTGGAGGCCCTCCAGGGGCGAGATCCCTTTCAGCGGCTCTACACCGGCGCCTACCTCGAGGCGCTGTGCGCCGAGCTGAACCGGTTGGCGGATGTGGTGGCCAGCCAGCCCCAGCACCCGACCCCGGAGGCCGCCCAGCCGCCAGCCCCATCCCCCCTTGCCCCCGAGCCGCCGCTGGGCGAGAGCGCCCGGCGCTTCCTGCGTCGGGTGGCGCGGGTATACGTGGAGGTCCTGGAATCCCGAGCCGATCTCGTGCCGGATGGCGTCTTCGGGGCTGTCCTCGGCCTGGTCGCGAAGGAGGCCGGGATCGCGCTGCCCCGGGAGCCGGCGGCCCTCGCGCTGGCGCTGCAAGGGGCCTGATACCCCGGCCGGGCGGCATCCCCTTTACTCCCCTCTC
>Ga0209254_10003991_pt1 | contig 13493 bp, 12 predicted proteins | sample FrelakmetDIP11DI_FD_187148 | JGI IMG/M metagenome (GOLD analysis project Ga0209254, IMG submission 187148) | Freshwater lake sediment microbial communities from the University of Notre Dame, USA, for methane emissions studies - DIP11 DI (SPAdes)... | ecosystem: Environmental > Aquatic >...
CCGGCAGCGGCGGCATCGGATACGGCTTGCTGCGCCACGGGTCGAACGGGCTCGCGCCCGCGAGCCCGGACACGCCGACGTCCCACTCGACCTTGGTGTAGTACGGCTCGAGTTCGTCGTACGTGATCGGCCAGTCGGCGAACGTGGTGCCGGCGATCGCGCCAAGGCGGCTGCGCTCGTCGAAGTCGACTTCGTGGAAGCGCCAGAAATTCGCGGTGAAGTGCACGGAACTGCCGCCGACGTTCGGCGCGTACCACGCGGCCGGGAACTCACTGACCCGCTGTGCCTTTTCCGCCGCGGACTTCCGAAACGTCTGCGGGTTCGTGTCGAGTTTGTTGGTGATCGCGCCGTTGAACCAGTAGTCCAGCTCGTCGTGGCGGAAGTCCGCGGCGGTGAAGCGCGGCCCCTGCTCGAGCACCAGCACCTCGAACCCGGCCTGCGACAGTTCGCGTGCCATCACTCCGCCTGCAGCCCCCGAGCCCACGACGACGAAGTCGACCGTGTCATTCGGTTTGAACTTGCGCGTGCTCATGACTGCTGCGCCGCGGTCTTCGCATAAGGGACGAACCCGCCGTATTCAGCGTCGTAATGTCCGAACGGTGGCTGCCACGCATGCTGATCGACGAAGCCGACTAGTTTCCAGCCGAGCTTGCCCGCGTTACCGCCATAGGAGGGCAGGGCAAGCAGCCCGAGCACTGTCAGGAACCGCATGCCGCCGAAGAAGGGGGTGTGCTCCATGTGCTTGAGGTACGCGGTCTGGTCATCGAACGGCAGGTCTGCGAACTGCGCGGTGCCCGGATGGTGCTGCGCGCACTTCGCCTGGAACTCGGTGAGTCCGGCGATGAAGTCCGGTGCGTGGGCTTTCCAGAGGCCGGCGTGCACGTGGTCGACGAAGTAGACGACCCCGGCTTCATGTGCTCCGGGCGTGGCGCCGCTCGGGACGATCTGCGAAGCGATTGCGTCGACGTCGCGGGCCTGTGCGGGCGTGAGCAGGAGGAACTTGCTGCGATCCGCCGTGTCGTTCGCCATCTGATGGGCGTGCTCGGCTGCGGCGACGACCTGGGGCCAACTGGCCGCGAGCCAGGTCATGCCCAGCGTGCCACCGGAGGCCTGCAGGAATTTCCTGCGAGAGGTCCCTGTCGAGTCCATTGCGATTCCCCTGCGAGCGTTGTTGTGGACTGAGTATGCTATGTCCACCGCGGCCACGTGCATTTTTGCATCGCAGCGTGTCTGCGACGATTCGACAGGAGGTTCCGTGAAAATACTCGACCGCAAGTGGCTTGCATCATCGTTCACGTGTGCGGTGCTTGCCTTGCCGCTCGCTGCCCCGGCCGCCGATGCGATCGTGCGCCGGCCGGTGGCCGATTTCCCGATCGCGAGCAGCGTCGCCGTGCCTGGCACTGCGCGAATCGTTTTCGTCAGTGGCACGCTGGCGGACGTTGTGAAGCCTGATGCGCCAGCCGGCAGCAGCGAGCGACTCGGCGACACCGAAACCCAGTCGGCGAGCGTGCTCGGCAAGATTGAAAAGGAACTCGCAGCATCCGGGCTGACGATGGCCGACGTGGTGAAGATGAACGTCTTCATGGTGGGCGACCCGGCGAAGGGCGGCGGCATGGATTTCGGTGGCCTGATGAAGTCTTACTCGCGCTACTTCGGGGAAGCCAGCCAGGGCAACCTGCCGGCACGGACCACCGTACAGGTGGCGGCACTGCCCTTGCCTGGCGCGCTGGTCGAAATCGAAGTTGTGGCGGCGCGCTGAACGGCGGCACCGCCCGCGTGCCCGTCGATACGCGGGCATGGTGCATGGCTTTGCCGGATTGCCACAAATCACGCTGGTGGCAACGCAAGCGATCGACGACATCGCGGTCGATATCCGCAGATCACTCGCGTAAACGAGACGTTCATTCCATTTTTTCGGGGCCATTCACGAAAGCTTCAACTGTTTGACGCGGCGCAGCAATGCACCGGACCGATCATTCGCGCACGCCAAACCGGCGGTCGTCGAGTGGAGTGACCCATGGAAATCGCAGGGATCGTGATCATCGCCTCGGTGGTGCTGTACATGCTGCAGCAGATCGAGGAATCGATCCGGTAGTGCGTTTCGCTAATTCACCGGCTTCGGGATCAGGCTAACGGCGGCGCGGGCCTGACCCGAAGTCACGCTGTTCATGTATTCGCTCATGCCCGTGATGTGCCCTGATTCAGGTCGAGTTCACTCGATCGCCTGGACCTGCAACTGCTCGAGCCGGCCGTCCGGCAGTTCATAGGTCCAGACGCGCAGTTTTCGATCGGGATAGACGGCGTGGTACGAGCGGCCCGTCATGCCGCCGCGCTGCCACGTTCGGACATGCTTGAATTCTTTCGGCGCGCCGAGCGGGCCAAGGCTCGCCTGGAAGTCGGCCAGGGCTTGCGCCGAGAAGTATCCGTTCGCGTTCGACGTGAACAGGGTACGGTCGATGCGGCCGGTGAGCAAGCCTTCGAAGATCGACTTCGCTTGCGTTGTTCGCGCGGTGTCCGTCGCGTCGACGTGTTCGAAGACGATGTCCGCGATCTTCGCGGCAAGCTGGTCGGGCGCATGAGATGCCATGAGGTTGGTCAACACCACGATGGCCACGCGGTCGTCGGGATAGACGACGTTCAGCGCGGTGAACCCGGCGACTTCGCCGCCGTGTTCCAGCTTGCGTCGCTGGCGATCGATCGAGACGTCGAGTCCAAGCGCGTAGTCGGTGCCGGCGCCACTGTTCAGCAATGCTTCGGTTTCAAGTGCGCGGTATGAGTCGGCACTCAGCACGGTGCGGTCGATCAACGAAATGTCCCAGCGCGCCAGGTCTGCTGCGGTCATCGCGAGACCGCCCGCTCCGAACAGCCAGCCCGGACCGCTGTAGCCGGACGCACGAGGGGGTCCCAGCGAATACGACTCATAGCCCGGTACCGTGCCGTGGGCCAGCGGCTCTTTGTCGAAGTCCCTGACCGATTCGAGCCGCATTGGCTCGAAGATGTGGCGTTCGAGGAACCGGTACAGCGGCTCGCCGCTGACCTTCTCGACGATGAGCCCCGCGAGCACGTAGCCCGTGTTGCTGTACTGCCAGCGCGTACCTGGTTCGTAGTCGAGCGGCTGGCGAGCCCAGCGGTCGAGGATCGCCGCGGGCTGCGTCGGCTGCCGCATCTCCGCAAACGTGTAGTCCTGCGGCCAGTAGTCCTGGTAGCCCGATGTGTGGGTCAGCAGCTGGCGGATCGTGATCTCGTTCGCGCGGGTCAGCCGTGGAAAGTATTTCGCCACCTTGTCGTCGAGCGAGAGCTTGCCTTGCTGTTGCAGCAGGAGCAGTGCCGACGCCGTGAACTGTTTCGAGATCGAGCCGATCGCGTACCGCATCGCCGGCTGCGCGGCGATGGCATTCGGTTCCAGCCGGGCGGTGCCATACGCTTGCGTGTAGACGACGCGGCTATCCCTCACCACCGCGACCGAGGCACTCGGCACACCTGTCTGCTTGAGCACTTCCGTGGCAGCTGCGTCAATGCGCTGCGCCGTTGCTGTGTCGAGTGTCGGGTCGACGGGGTTTGCGTTCACGGGCAACGCTGCCAGCAGCAAGCTGGCCGAGGCGACGAGGCTACGCAGGTTGATGTGCCTGGAGGGCCTCAAGCGCTTGCCGTAGTGCACGGCCAGTTGCGTCAGTGCATCGGGGGTTTCGAGCAGTGAGTCGATCGGGTTGGCCATGGGTGATCCTATCGCACGGGCTTCGGTTCAACCGCTTCGACCGGCGCCCCGGATTTCTTCCACGCACCGAACCCGCCGTGGATGTGGGCGACGGGCGTCAGCCCCATGTCTTGCGCCGTCTTTGCGGCAAGGGCGGAGCGCCAGCCGCCCGCACAGAAGAAAACGAATCGGTTGCCCGACGCGAAGAAGTCCTTGTGGTACGGGCTGGCCGGATCGATCCAGAACTCGAGCATCCCGCGGGTCACGTTCACCGCGCCGGGCATGCCGCCTTCGCGCCAGAGTTCACGCGGGTCGCGCAGGTCGATGAACGTGACGTCGGGGCGGCCGAGCAGGGCGCGCGCCTCGTCGACGCTCAGCGTCGCGATTTCGGCCAACGCCTCATCCACCAGTTGCTTCACGCTTTTCTTGAGTGCCAGCGGCACGTTCGTCTCCTCGGCAGGCAGGGGCGGGACGCTTCCACGTGTCAGAACCCGCAGCGTTCGAGTGCGTTCGCCAGGCGTGCTCTCGTGACGTCAGACTTGATCGGGAACGAGCGGAAGAAGTCTGCGCGCGTGAGCACGGGGTTGCGTTCACGAACGTTGGCAGCCCACTGCCCGGCCTTCACGTCGTCGCCAATCATGGCTTGCGTGGCGGATGCGATCATCGCGATCAGCACGTGGGCACCCGGCGAGCGTGCGGCCCGTTCGGCCCACTCGGCTGCGGCGAGGTCCTCGCCGACCACCATGTGGGTAAAGGCTCGCGTCCCCAGCATCGCGTAATAGAGCGGATCGAGCGGGCTCAGTCGCATCGAGAGGTCGACGTGCGCGCGGCCCTGCAGGCCACGACCCGCGAGCGTCTCGGTCCAGGCCTGCGCATAGATGCCCTGCGCGTAGTTCGGGCTGATCGCGGTGGCGCGCTCGAGCCAGGCCAGTCCGCCTTCGAGGTCGCCCGAGAGCCAGAAAGTGCGGCCCATCGTAAAATTCACGAACGGATCGAGCGGGTCGAGTTCCAGGCCGCGCTGTGCGAAGCGACGTGCCAGGTCGGACTCGCCCGCAATGTCGTCCGTGTGCCGCATGAACGCAGTCTGGAAATGCACGAACGACAGCCCCGCGTGCGCGCGCGCGAACCCCGGATCCTTCGCGACAGCCTGCTGGAACAGCGCAGTCGCCGCGGCATTGTCCGTGCGGTTGAAGCGGTACATGTGTTGAAGGCCGAGGTGGTACGCCGACCACGCGTCGAGATTTTCGGTCACCGTGAGGCGGGCAAGATTCGCTTCGTGCAGCGGAATCTGCAGTTCGAGCGCTGTCAGGATCCGCGCACGGATGTCCTCGCGGATCGCGTGCACGTCGCCGACCGAGCCGGCGAAGCGGTCCGCCCAGACGACGCCGCCGCTGCGTGTATCGACGAGTTCGATGGTGACGACGAGGTTCGCGCCCGCGACGTCCACCGTGCCGGTCAGGCAATACCGCACCCCGAGCACGCGACCGATTTCGCGCATGTCGGCGTCCTCGGAGCGCAGGCGGAATGACGAGCCGCGTGCCGTGACGAACAGCCAGCGCAGGCGCGACAGCTCCGTGATCAGTTCGTGGGGCAGCGCATCGGCGATCGCTGCGTATCGCCCGGCGTCGCCGATGAGGCGAAACGGCAGCACGGCGATCGACGGACGCGCGGGCTGTTCCGCCTGCTGTCCAGCGGGCAGTTCGGCAGGCGGGGGGTCAGTGAGTTGCACCGCTCTCGCGACTTTCACGTCCGCGACGAAGCGAAAGCCCTGGCCGTGGATCGTCCGGATGAACCGCTGTGACTGGCCGTCGTCACCGAGCGCCTGTCGTGCCGACTTGACGCGACTCGCGAGCGCGGCATCGGACACGACGCGCCCGTCCCAGATCTTGTCGAGGATTTCGTCGCGCGAGACCAGGCGCTCGCGGTTTTCTACCAGCAGGGTAAGCAGGGCGAAGACCTGCGGTTCGACCGGGCGAAGTGCGCCATCGGCGCGCAGTTCGGCCTTGGCCGTGTCGAGCTCGAAGGTGTCGAAGCGGTAGAGCATGGTCCGCAGGATACCGCCGGGCGGAGTCAACGCCCAGAAACCTTCCAGGACGCTCCCCGGAAACCTCCATGAATTCTCCATGCCTTCTGCAAGCTTCGGCCGGTGCGGATCGCCATCCTTTGCCCACACGCCGCGAGAGCATCCAGCGGCACACACAGGAGGAGATCACGGTGAAACACGATCGCAACACGTTGCCGACCCGCCTCGAAGCCGGCGGTGTCTGTATCCAGGCCCAGGACTGGGCCGACCTGAACGTCGCGCGTATCCGCTTTCCCAAGGGCGCCGATGCGACGCCGCTGCTCGTGGGCCTGCCGCAGAACCTCTGCCAGTGCCCACACTGGGGCACGGTGCTGAAGGGCTCGATTCACCTGCGCTACGCGGACGGCACCGAGGAGACGTGCCATGCCGGCGACGTCTATTACTGGCCGCCCGGCCACACGGTGTGGGTCGACGAAGACTACGAGGCGGTCGAGTTTAGCCCGGCGGGTCCGATGGGCGCCGTCATCGATCACCTGAATTCAAAGCTCAGTCCCTGAGTTCCCGGATCAGCCCGGCAACTCGCGTTCAGCCAACGGAAGGAGAAACGACATGCCCCTGGTTACCATCGACGTCATCACGGATGTGTTCACGCCGCAACAGAAGGCCGACATGATCGCCAAGGTCACCGCGGCGATGATCGAAGTGGAAGGTGAAAACATGCGCGGCGTCACGTGGGTCAAGATCAACGAGATCAAGAGCGGCGACTGGGCCATCGGTGGCCAGGCGCTCAAGACCTCGGACGTCAAGGCACTCGCCGAAGGCAAGGCCGCGTAGCGGACTTCGCTCCCTCTCCCGCGTCAGCGGGAGAGAGGCGTCTCGGCCGATGCCGCGGGCGCACGGGATTTCGCTTGACCCCGGCCGGCGTGCCCCGCTCAATGTCGGCCGATGTCACGCCCACCGGAACTTCACACTCCCCGAGCCTCGCTATCGACGAGCCTGACCGCGACTCTCGGCACGCCGAGACCGCTGCTCTACGATCATGGCGCGTACCCGCTGGAGGACCTGCCCGCGCATGTGCGAGCCGCGTCCTCGATTCGCCGGCAGGGCCATCGCCTGGTGATCCTGCAGGATGACGTCAGCGCGCTCGCCGTGCTCGACCCGTCGACCGGTTCAACGCAACCGATCCTTCTGCCCACCGGACCGAACGGCGCGCGTGTGTTCGATGATGAGCGTGGCAACAAGAAATTCAAGCTGGATCTCGAGGCGTGCATCGTGTTGCCGGACGGCCGGCTCGTGGCGCTCGGATCAGGTTCGAGCCGGCATCGAGAAAAAATCGTAATCGTCGCGGCGACCATGGGCGCGATGGCGCAGCAGATTTCGGGCAGCGATCTCTATGCCAGCCTGCGTATCCACGCCGATGCGCGCGACGCTCGACTGAACATCGAAGGCGCCGTGGTCCAAGGTCACTGGCTGCGGCTGTTGCAGCGAGGCAATGGCAAACGTGGCGTCGAGCCCTGGAACGCGATCCTCGACGTCTCGCTGGACAAGTTCGTGGGCTGGCTCGACAGCCGCAATCCGTTCCCGCCGGTCCGCCGTATTTTCGAGATACCTCTCGGCGAAGTGGCGGGCGTGCCGTTTGGCTTCACCGATGCTGCGGTGACCGTCGACGGGCGCGTCGCTTTTCTCGCCTGCGCCGAAGACACCGAAGATGCGCTCAGCGATGGGCCGGTGATGGGCTGCCGGTTCGGATGGCTCGCTGCGGATGACCAGAGTGTCAGCATGACCGGCGTCGTCGACGGTGATGGGCAGCCGACCCGACTCAAGCTCGAGGGGATCGAGACCCGCGCTGGAAACGGAACCGTGTTCGACGTGGTCGCCGACATGGATCGCGGCGACCAACCGGCACAGATTGCGGAGCTCGTCGTCCGCGAGTGAGTTGCTGCTGCCACTCCCGCGGCAGCGGGAATGGTTACCGATGGCTCCCCCTCCGGCTGCAGCAGGATAGGGTTGCGGCGAGGGTTACTTGCGGCTTGCGTCCCTGATCGCGCGAAACTCGCTGTCCTGTCGCCAGTTGGGCCAGCGTGACGAATTCGCGATGCCCAGCCCTACCTCGTAGTACAGCTGCAGGTCCTGCAATGTGCCGCTCACGTCCCAGTCCGCCGAGTATTCGTCCGACGGCTGGTGGTAGCGTTTGGCCGTGTAGTCCTCGAGCCAGCGCTTGCCGTAGTCGGCGCCGCGGGTCGGGCTGTCGACGCCGGCCTTCGTGTACAGCATCGGCACGCCGACTTTCGCCAGGTTGAAGTGATCGGAGCGGTAATAGAACCCCTTCTCGGGCGACGGTTCCTGCACCGGCACGCGGCCCTGTTTCGCGGCGGCCGCACGCAGGTCATCCTCGAGTTCGGATTTGCCGGACCCGATCACGGTGATGTCGCGCGTCTTGCCGACGCTGTAGAGGTTGTCCATGTTCAAACCACCGACCATCTGCGCGACGGGGATGGGCGGATGCGCAGCGAAGTACTCGCTGCCCAGCAAGCCCGATTCCTCGGCGGTGACGGCGACGAACATCACTGAACGCTCCGGCCTCGGTTTCGTTGCAGCGAACGCGCGCCCGAGTTCGATCAGCGCCGATACACCGGTCGCGTTGTCCTGCGCGCCGTTGAAGATCGCGTCCTCGCCGGGCATCGCATTCGCGGCTTTTCCCAAGTGATCCCAGTGCGCGGTGTAGACGAACGCTTCGCTCGGACGCTTGCCCCCCGGCACCGTGCCGACGACGTTGTACGACGTCGCGTTGCGCACGTCGTTGCGCACGGACATGCTGGCCGTGAGGCCAGTCGCTTTACCCTCGAAGCCGCGCACCGACGAAGACTTCTTGAGCGCGGCGAAGTCCATGCCCGCCGTGGACAACACGCGTGACGCAGCGTCTTCCGTGATCCAGCCTTCGAGCGCGAGTCGCTGCGCCGCGTAGTCGTCGATGCGCAGGTCGAACTGCGGCTTGGTCGCGCCATTGCGCGGCACGTCCCACGGATAGCCCGCTGCCCTGGTTTCGTGGATCACCAGCATGCCGGCCGCGCCATGGCGCACGGCTTCCGCGAACTTGTAGTCCCAGCGACCGTAGACCGTCATCGCGTTGCCGGTGAAGAGCTTTGCGTCCTGCGTGGCGTAGCCGGGGTCGTTGACGAGGGCGAGCACGAGCTTGCCGCGCACGTCGAGGCCGGCGTAATCGTCCCAGCCGTACTCGGGTGCGACGATGCCGTAGCCGGCATAGACCACCTCGGCGTTGGCGAGTCCAGAGGAGGGCACGGGGCGCTTCGTCCACACCACCACGTCGTCGGGGCTGCGCAGCGCAAGCGACGTACCATTCGGTCCGGCCAACTGCATCGCAGCATCTGCGTGCGGCATGATCTCGACCACCGGCACCGGCTGCAGGAAGCTGTCGCCGATACCCGGCTTGAGCCCTGCCGCCCGAAACTGCTGTTCGATGTAGGCGAGGGTCTTCTTTTCGCCCTCGGTGCCGGGCGCGCGCCCCTCGAAGGCATCCGACGACAGCACTTCGATGTGCTTGCGGTAGGAGGCATCCGGGAAGACGGGGTCGTCGGCATGGGCTGCCGTGCAGACCGTCAGCAATGCTGCTACGAGCAGCGTCTTGATTTGCCGCTGCCGCTGCAGTGGGCAAGGGCAGGGGCGTGGGCTTGTCCTGGTGTGCATCGTGCGAGCCTAGCGGCTCGCGCGGGATCTGTCAGGGTTTCGTCGGGCCGGGTTAAGCTACCGGTGCCGTGGCAAGATTGCGGTGGCAACTTCGGCTTGAGGTGCGGCGAGTATGGCCGATGTCTTCGTTTCCTACGCTCGCAGCGACAAGGCACGTGTTGCGCCGCTGGTGGCTGCCATCGAGGCGAACGGTTGGACGGTCTGGTGGGACCCGGAGATGTCTCCCGGCCAGGAGTTCGACCGCCAGATCGCCGCGGAGCTGAAGATCGCTGCTGCCGTCCTGGTCGTCTGGACGCCGAACTCGGTGGAGTCCCGCTGGGTGCGCGGCGAGGCACGCGACGGAGCTGCGCGCGGCATTCTCGTCCCCTTGCGCTTTGAAAATGCCGACCTGCCGATCGACGTGCGCGCGCTTCACACCACCGATTTCGATGGCTGGAGTGAGGATGCGAAGAGCCCGCAGGCACAGGAGATGCTGCGCGCGCTCGGAACCATGATTGCGCGCCGGCAAATGCCCCCGCCCACGACCGAGGTCGCCACTTCTGCAACGCCCGGCTCGGTGCCAGGCCCGGCGCGCGTCGCCATCTGCGTGCTGCCCTTCGCCAACATGAGCGGCGATGCGGAACAGGAGTATTTCAGCGACGGCATCACGGAGGACGTGATCACCGACCTGAGCAAGGTCTCGGCGCTGGCGGTCATTTCACGCAACAGTGCCTTTGTGTACAAGGGCAAGCACGTTGATGTGCCGCGAGTCGCGCGCGAACTCAAGGTCAGCCATGTGCTGGAAGGGAGCGTGCGAAAAGCGGGTGGTCGTGTGCGGATCACCGCCCAGCTGGTCGACGCCACGAGCAACGACCATGTCTGGGCGGAACGCTACGACCGCGACCTGAGCGATATCTTCGCGCTGCAGGACGAGATCTCCCAGGCCATCGTCGCGGCCCTGAAGCTGAAGCTGCTGCCCGGTGAGAAGCAAGCCATCGAGCAGCGCGGCACGGACAACGTCGAGGCTTACAACCTCTATCTCATGGCGTGGCAACACTACGTGACCGGTCATCGCAGCGAGGAAGACGTTCGGGGCACGGAAACGATCATCCGCCTTTGCACCCGCGCGACCGAAATCGACCCCGACTACGCGCACGCCTGGGCACTCATGGCCATCGGCCAGATGATCCTGCATTTCGCCCACGGGAGGGTGGGTGACGACGGCCTGGCGGCCATCGAAAGAGCGCTCGCTCTAAACCCCGGCCTGGCCGAGGCCCACGCCATCAAAGCCAGGATTCTTTCCCGCTACGGACGCCAGGACGAAGCAGCTACCGAAATCGAAACTGCACTTCGCCTCGACCCGGATTCCTTCGAGGTCAACCGCTCGGCGGCATATTGGAGCTTCAGGCAGCAACGGCTCGAGGACGCCATACGCTACTGGGAAAAGGCGCTGATGCTCATGGACGGTGATGCGCATTCACCTTCCATGCTGATCACGTGTTACACGGCCGTCGGCGATCTCCCGGCGGCCAGGCGCGTCGCCGAAATCACGCTCGCGCGGGTTCAGAAGCTCCTGGCGCAGGATCAGAACAACTGGTCGGCCATCACTCATGGCGCCAGCGCGCTGGCGACCCTGGGAGAGGTCGAACGCGCCAAGGAGTGGATGCGCCGCGCGCTGTTGATCCAGCCGGACCGGATGGAGATGCGTTACAACTTTGCCTGCACGCTTGCTGCCCATTTGAATGAAATGGACGCGGCGATCGATATGCTCGGCCCGGTCATGGCGGCGCTGTCGCTCGGCTTCCTGAACCACACGAAGGTGGATCCGGATCTCGATCCACTCCGTGAGGATCCGCGCTTCAAGGCCATGCTGGCAGCTGCCGAGGCACGCTTCGCGACAGCGACCGAAGGGGGTTCCTCGCCGGGGGCGTAGCGCCAAGGTTGCTGCTGTGCACGAATGCCGATCGCAGGCGGCAGGCGTAGTATCGGCTCCGTTGGAATGGGGGGGCACATGAGCTACTGCGACCAGTTCGGCGTGCCACTGACGACCGGCGATCCAGGCGCGCTCCGTCACTACGATGCGGCCGTCGCCAAGCTGCTGGTCTTCAACAACGATCCCGTGGCCGAGGTCGATCAAGCCACGGCGATCGACCCCGGTCTGGTCATGGGTCACGTACTCAAGGGACTGTTGTGCGTGCTCGGTACCGAAAAGTCGCTGCTGCCCGATGCGCAATCGGCGCTCGCGGCCGGGAAATCGGCGGCAAACGGCGCTTCGGAGCGCGAGCGCAAACACCTGTGCAGCCTCGAATCCTGGATCGAAGGGCGCCTGCACGACGCCTGCGCGATCTGGGAGGACATTCTCGTCGATGAGCCCAGCGACGCACTGGCGATGCTCGCGGCGCACCAAGGCGACTTCTTTCTCGGCCAGTCGAGCGAGTTGCGTGACCGCGTCGCGCGTCGCCTGCCGTCGATCGAGAAAGGTTCCAGACTCGAGGGCTATTACCAGGGGATGTACGCATTCGGGCTCGAGGAAATGGCCGACTATGCCCGGGCGGAAGAGGCCGGGCAGCGGGCGGTCGCCAGCGACCGGCGGGATGCCTGGGCGATTCATGCCGTCGCGCATGTCATGGAGATGACCAACCGAATCGAGGACGGCCAGGCCTGGCTTTCGACGCGATCCGACGACTGGGCGCCCGACAACTTCTTTGCCGTGCACAACTGGTGGCACCTGGCGCTTTATTACTTCGATCAGCATCGTTGGGACGAGGTTCTGAAGATCTACGACACGCGAGTCCGCGGCAGCGACTCGACCGTGATCATGGACATGCTCGATGCCAGCTCGTTGCTGTGGCGACTCAAGCTGCACAATGTCGACGTCGGGAGCCGCTGGCAGCGCATGGCGGAAGCCTGGGAGCCGCGCATCGACGATGGGTGGTATTCGTTCAACGATACCCACGCGATGATGGCCTTCGCGGGCGCCGAGCGTCGTGACCTCGCGGCGCGGTTGCTGGCGGTCATGAGTCAGACCGCTGAGGCTTCGACGGACAACGGCACGATGACGCGAACCGTCGGCCTGCCCGTGGCGGAAGCGATTCTCGCCTACGCCGAGGGGCGTTACGGCGAGACCGTCGAGCGACTGGCTCCCGTCAAGGCGATCGCGGCACGAGCCGGAGGATCGCATGCCCAGCGGGATCTCATCGCGCAGACGCTGCTGGCGGCGACTGAGAAGTCGGGTCAGTACCGGCTCGCACGCTCGCTGCTGAACGAGCGGTTGGCACTCAAGCCGCACTCCGGCCTGAATCGGGACTGGATGAAGAGGATAGCGTCAGCCTGAGGCGTCGCGCATGACGCCGACGCCATCGAGCGACAGGAGAAGACACATGACTGCCTACAACGTGGTGCGGTTCAAGGTGAAGCCAGGGCGTGAACAGGAATTCCTGGATGCACATCGTCATCTCGAACGTGACTTTCCAGGTCTGCGACGCGGCGGGCTCATCAAGACGGGTGACCGGGCCTACTGCCTCGTCGCCGAATGGGACGGCATGGCAAGCATCGCGTCGGCGCGACCGGCGATGATCGCGAACCTCGACCGGTTCCGCGACACTCTTGAAGACCTGGGCAATGGGCTCGGTCTGACGGATCCCGTGTCTGGCGAAGTGGTGGTCGAGCTCAAGGCCTGAACTTACGCCAATTGCGAACTGCCACGGCGGGGTCCATGGTGTGACGCGAGGCGACCGTCTGCGGAGGGATCTGCCATGCGCCAGCAAAGTGCCTGGGTATCGCTGCTTATTACGTACTTCGTTGCGGCGTTCGGCTTGACGGGCTGTGGCGGCGCGGGCGGTGGCACCGGCAACTTCGAACAGCGCCCCGCAGCCGGCTTGCGGACGACGCCCTTTGAACCTTCGTTGTCCGTCAAGTTCACGCGCGTCGAGCTTGGATACGGTCACACCTGCGGCCTGACCGCCGCCGCGCGCGCATTCTGCATGGGCGACAACGAGTACGGGCAGCTCGGTACGAGCGCGCCGATGCAGCGTTGCAAGAGCGGCCAGTTTCCCTGCAGCCCGACGCCGCTCACGGTCGATGGCGCACTCG
>Ga0209254_10003992_pt1 | contig 13493 bp, 16 predicted proteins | sample FrelakmetDIP11DI_FD_187148 | JGI IMG/M metagenome (GOLD analysis project Ga0209254, IMG submission 187148) | Freshwater lake sediment microbial communities from the University of Notre Dame, USA, for methane emissions studies - DIP11 DI (SPAdes)... | ecosystem: Environmental > Aquatic >...
CATGGCGTGGCACTCCTTGGCCCCCTCGGGCTCTGCAAGAGGTGTCGTGGTACGGCGGAACGCGAGTGTACCGTGCGCGCGCGCCTCAGCCGGCGGCGCGCGACGGCGGGTCGGCGGCGATGAGTGCGCGCGCGCGTTCGGCGTCGGCCGCGATTGCGGCCGTCAGTTCGTCCAGCGTCGCGTAGCGCTCCTCGCTGCGCAGCTTTTGCAGGAACTCGACCCGCACGAGTCGACCGTACACGTCGCCGTCGAAGTCGAACAGATGCGCCTCGAGCAGCCAGCGGCCGCTGTCATCGACCGTGGGACGCAGGCCGATGCTGGCCACTCCGGGCCGCGCCGTCGCCCCGAGCCCGTGAACGCGCACGGCGAACACGCCCTGGACCGCAGGATGGCGGTGCGCGATGCGCAGGTTCAACGTGGGAAACCCGATGGCCCGACCGAGCTTGCGGCCATGGAGCACGCGCCCGCTGATCGCATACGGCCGTCCCAGAAGATGGCGTGCCCGCGCGAGATCACCGGCACCCAATGCAGCGCGTACGGCGGAACTCGAAATGCGCTCCTGTCCTTCGACAACGGTCGGCATCTGCTCGAGCGCGAAGTCCCCCTGTGCTGCGTGGCGTTGCAGTAGTGCGATGTCCCCGGTCCGGCGCGCACCGAAACGGAAGTCATCGCCGACGAGCAACCACCGTGCGCGGCAACCCTGGACGATCAGATCGATAAACGCCTCGGCCGATACGGCCGCGAACGAGCGGTTGAAGTGCTGCACGATGACGCGGTCGATGCCCTGGGCCGCGAGCGCCTCGAACTTGTCGCGCAGTCCGGAGATGCGCGTCGGCGCGCGGTCGGGGGTGAACAGCTCGCGCGGATGCGGTTCGAACGTCATCACGGCCGCGGCGATCCCGCGCGCACGCGCCGCCGCGACGACGCGCGCCAGCAGCGCCTGATGGCCGCGATGCACGCCGTCAAAGTTGCCGATCGTCAGTGCGCAGGCAGCGCGCTCGCTCGGCCGCGGAATTCCGCGGAATACCTGCATGTGAGGGGCAATCGTTTCCGGAGAAGGCAACCCGAAAGTATACGGTCCGGCCTGGTTTGTTCCGTGTTTTCCAATACTTAGAGCGGCTCGCGAACGCCTGGTCGGTACAATCGTCGGCAATGAAGAACATTGTCGTACTGCTCTCCGGACGTGGCAGCAACCTGGAGGCCGTGCTCCGCATCGCCGAAGCGGAACGCTGGCGCGAAACGCTGCAGGCCGCCGTCGTCGCCGTCATCAGTAATCGACACGACGCGGCTGGACTGGGAATTGCGCGCCGCTTCGGCATCGCGACGACGATCATCGAGCACACTGCGTTTCCGTCGCGCGAGGCGTTCGATGCTGCACTGGCCGTCGAGATCGACCGCCACGATCCCGCCGTGGTGCTGCTGGCGGGGTTCATGCGCGTGCTGACGAAGGAATTTGTTCATCGCTACGACGGGCGGCTCATCAACATTCACCCTTCGCTGCTGCCCCTGTTCCCGGGCTTGCATACCCACCGCCAGGCGCTGGCGGCGGGCGTGCGCGTCCACGGCGCCACGGTGCATTTCGTTTCGGACGCCGTCGACGCCGGCGGCATCATTGCGCAGGCGGTCGTCCCGGTCAGGCCGTCCGACGATGAAGTCACGCTGGCTGCCCGCGTGCTGGAGCAGGAACATCGATTGCTGCCGCACGCACTGCGCCTGCTGCTCGAGCAACGCGTGGCCTATGTCGACGGGCATGTCGTCGTGCGTGACTGCGGGGCGCCGGACCTGGCGCTGCAGGTCTCGTGATGCGCGCGCGCAAGACTCCGCGGAAGGGCGCACCGCGCGCCACGGCAGGGGGACCGCGGCCGGCACGTCCGCGCACGGTGGAAGTGCCGATGACGCGGCGGCAGGGCGCACGCCCCAACGCAGGTGGCGCTCCGGGCTCGCAGCGCGTCACTTCGCTCATCGTCGATGCACTGGCGCACGCACTGGCGCAGGTGCTGCGTTTCGAGGGGCCCGCCGATGCAGTGATGTCGCGCTACTTTCGCGAACACCCGAACCTCGGCAGCCGCGACCGCAGCGTTGTTGCCGAGGGGATCTTTCATGCGTTGCGACGCCTGGCCACGCTCGGCTGGGTCATGCAGCCCGCGGTGCCGGCGCGCGCGCCACGGTTCGCGGCGCTCGTCACGCTCGCCCGTCAGCACGGGTTCGACGCGCTCGAGGAGCGGGCGCTGCGCGGGGATGCGAATGCGGTCAAGCACGCGCTCGCGGTCAACCTGGCGCAGGCGCCGGCGTCGGTGCGCGCCGAACTGCCGCATTGGCTTTACCTGGCGATCACGGCCCAGTACGACGATGCGCCTGCCCTGATGGACGCGCTGGCCGAACCTGCACCGCTTGACCTCCGGGTCAACCTGGTCAAGGCCAACCGTGATGCGGTCCTCGAAGAACTGCGGGCACACCACGTGGTGGCGACGGCCATGCGCTACTCGCCGGAGGGAATCCGGCTCTCGACCAAGCCGGCGTTGACGCAATGGCCCGCCTATCGCGAGGGACGCATCGAGGTGCAGGACGAGGGCAGCCAGTTGATCGCGCGGCTACTGCAGCCGCGGCGCGGCGAAATGGTCGTCGACTTCTGTGCCGGCGCCGGCGGAAAGACGCTGGCCCTCGGTGCACTGATGCGGTCCAGTGGCCGTCTTTATGCGTTCGACATCAACCAGCGCCGGCTCGAAGGAATGGGGCCACGGTTGAAGCGCTCCGGGCTGTCCAATGTGCATCCGGTGGCGATTCGCAGCGAGTCCGACATCCGGGTCAAGCGCCTGCATGGCAAGTGTGACCGGGTGCTGGTCGACGCCCCGTGCTCGGGTTCCGGAACCTTGCGCCGGAACCCGGACCTGAAGTGGCGCTTCGATGAAACCGAACTCGCGCGAGTCAACGAGGTGCAGCACGCCGTGCTGACCGCCGCAGCCCGCTTGCCCAAGGCGGGTGGCCGCCTTGTCTATGCAACCTGCTCGTTGCTGGCGCGCGAGAACCAGCAGGTGATCGAGGCTTTCCTCGCGGCCCATCCGGACTATCGGCTGGTGCCCGCTCACGATGTGCTCGCGCCGCAAGGCGTGATCGTCGAGCACGCATCGCGTTTTGCGCCCTACTTCGTCATGCTGCCGCATCTGCATGGCAGTGACGGGTTCTTCGCGGCAATTCTGGAGCGCCGCTGAGCGATGGCCGAACCCACTCTGCTGCAGGAGGTCGTCGAGCTGGCGCGGGAGGGCATCGCACAACCCCGGCTGCTCTGGCAGCTCGCAGTCGTCGCCGCCGGCCTCGTCGGTGGCTGGATCCTGGCCCGGCAGGTTCGGCATCGAATCGAGGGCCGCATCGCGTCCGAATTGCAGCGGCCAGGGCTCAGGACCGATGTCCTGCGCTTCTCGATCGCCGGAGTCCGCCGGCTCGCCTTCCCCGTGGCGGCAATGCTGATCGTTGTCGCCGGGTGGCTCGCGCTGCGCATGGCAGGGGTGGTTCAGCGTCCCGCGGATGCTCAGGTATTGCGCCTTGCGCTTACGCTGCTCCTGGCGCTGGGCGGCATCCGCCTGGTGGTCTATGCCATGCGGCGCTCGCTGCCGCAGGCGGCATGGCTTGGAACTTTCGAGCGGGCGATTGCCACGCTGGTCTGGCTCGGTGTCGCCGCGCACCTGACCGGCGTGCTCGGCGACGCGATCGCCGCCCTCGAGTCGGTGCGCATCCCGATCGGCCGCTCGCAGATCAGCGTGTGGGACCTGCTGATGGGTGCGGTGTCCGTCGTCGTGACCGCGTTGACCGCGCTATGGCTGGGCTCGACGATCGAGTCGCGCCTGATGAATGCGGAAACGCTGACCGCCAATTCGCGCGTCGTGCTTTCGCGCGTCATCAAGGCGCTGCTGCTCGTCGTCGCGGTGCTGCTGGCATTGTCGACGGCCGGCATCGACCTCACGGTGCTGTCGGTGTTCGGCGGCGCGCTGGGCGTCGGGCTCGGCCTGGGCCTGCAGCGCATCGCCAGCAACTATGTCAGCGGCTTCATCATCCTGCTCGATCGTAGCCTGTCGATCGGGGATCTGATCACGGCCGCCGACAAGTATTACGGCAAGGTCACGCAGATCAACACCCGGTACACGGTCATCAAGGCGCTCGACGGCACCGAGACCATCCTGCCGAACGAACTGCTGGTGTCGACGCCGGTCGTCAATCACTCCTACACCGACCGCAAGGTGCGCATCGCCATCAAGGTTTCAGTGGCGTACTCGGCGGACGTGGACCGGGCCCTGACGGTGCTGGTCGAGTGCGCGCGTTCGCAGCCACGCGTGCAGCCCGAACCTCCGCCGGCGGCGTTTATCACCGGGCTCGGTGCCGACGGCGTGGATATCGAGCTGGGATTCTGGATTCTCGATCCGGAGGAGGGCACGCTCGCGATCCGGTCGGAGATCACCCGGCTCGTGTTGCGCCGGTTTGGGGAGGTGGGCATCGAGATCCCGTTTCCGCAGCGTGACGTGCGGATCGTCGCGGGTGCTTCCGCCGTTCAGGTACTCGCAAAAGGCACGTAAACCCCTTGATTCGGCTCAATTTGACCGAATCTGCAGTTGGAGGGGAAGCGGACGATGACCGGTACAATCCGCCCCCTGTCGACGCCCGCGCCGGGGCTCACGGAAATCGGCGTTCTCTGAGGAAATTCCCTTCATGTATCTGCTTGAATTCCTGGACGGCGGGCTGCTGCAGCTCAATTGGTGGCAGCTCATTCTGGCGACGCTCGCGCTGACGCACGTCACCATTGCGGCCGTCACGATCTACCTGCACCGCAGTCAGGCCCACCGGGCGCTGGACCTGCACCCGCTGGTAGCGAGTTTCTTCCGCGCCTGGCTCTGGCTCACGACCGGAATGCAGACCCGCGAGTGGGTCTCGATTCATCGCAAGCATCACGCCAAGTGCGAGACAGTCGAAGATCCGCACAGTCCGCAGACCCGCGGCATCAAGACGGTGCTGTGGACCGGCGCCGAGCTGTACCAGGCCGAAGCGAAGAACAACGAAACGCTGTCCCGCTACGGTCACGGCACCCCGAACGACTGGGTTGAGCGGCACGTCTATTCAAAGTTCACCTGGCAGGGTGTCGGCGTCATGCTGGGGGTCGACCTGGTCCTGTTCGGTGCGGCCGGGCTGGCGATCTGGGCGATTCAGATGATCTGGATTCCGTTCTTTGCGGCCGGCGTCATCAACGGCATCGGGCACTACTGGGGTTATCGCAACTACGACGCGCCGGATGCCAGTACCAACATTTCACCTTGGGGCATCCTGATCGGCGGCGAGGAACTGCACAACAATCACCACACGCATCCGACCTCGGCCAAGTTTGCCCTCCGCTGGTTCGAATTCGACATCGGCTGGGTGTACATCCGTGCCATGCAGGCCGTGGGGCTCGCCAAGGTTTTGCGCGTGGCACCCGTGCCGAAGGTCGCCGATCCCAAGCCCGCCGTCGATCTCGAGACCCTGCAGGCGGTTATCGCCAACCGGTATGACCTGCTCGCCAAGTACGCTCGAAACCTGAAGCAGGCTTACCGCGCCGAACTTGGCAACCTCGAGCTCGGTCCCGCCGACCGTGCCCGCTTTGCCAAGCTCAAGCATTGGTTGCGCAAGGGTGATGTCGCCGCCCTGCCGCTAGCCGAACAGCGCTCGTTGAGCGATCTGATGGCGCGCAGCGGAGTACTCCGGACTCTGGTGGAGATGCGCACCGAACTGACGAAGACCTGGGAAAAGAGTTCAGCGTCGCGTGAGCAGATGCTGGTGCACCTTCAGGACTGGATCGCCCGCGCCGAAGCGAGCCGCATCCGCACGCTCGAGGACGTCGCTCTGCGCATCCGCAGCTATCGAACGGCAGCCGCGTAACGGCGCGCACTGGCGTGCGTCGTCGCCAATAAAAAAGCCCGGCATATTGCCGGGCTTTTTTTACTGCGAACTGTCGGCGGCTTGCTTGATGCGACTTACTTGAGTTTCGTTTCCTTGTAGGCGACGTGCTTGCGCGCCTTCGGATCGAATTTCATCAGCTGCAGCTTGTCGGGCGTCGTCTTTTTGTTCTTCGACGTCGTATAGAAGTGACCGGTACCGGCCGTGGACTCAAGCTTGATTTTTTCGCGGGCGCCTTTGGCCATGATGATCTCCTAGTGGGCTGATCGCGCTGTAGTGTCGGACGGTGCGGCTCAGCCGTGCAACTCGCCACGCTCGCGCAGTTCGGCGAGCACGACGTCCAGGCCCTTCTTGTCGATCGTGCGCAGCGCAGCGTTCGTCAGGCGCAGGCGCACCCAGCGATTCTCGCTTTCCACCCAAAACCGGCGGTACTGAAGGTTGGGCATGAAGCGGCGCTTCGTCTTGTTGTTGGCATGGGAGACATTGTTGCCCACCATCGGCCGTTTGCCGGTTACTTGACACACGCGTGCCATGGATAGCTCCTGTACTTTCCTGTGCTGTCAGGGTCCGGCGGCCATTCGGCGGCCGGGCTGCGAACTTGCTGCGCTGGGAAACACCTGGAAACCGAGGCAGGCCAAAGACTCCGGAGCCTTCACCAAGCCACCTCAGCCCAGCCACCTCAGTACCATCGCCGCCCCAGCACTACCAACAACCCAACCTCGAGTCGGGCGCCTGAAACGCTGGGCGGATCAACGCAAAGCCGCGCATTGTAAGCGTTTTTGCGGTTATGCAGCAAGCCGCGGCAGCCATGGCGGCCAGCCAGACCGTCACCCGAGAGGTCGGCGGCTCGGCCCCACCCCCGTCAGAGCAGTCCGCGCTCTGCGAACGAGACCGTGGCCGGACCGGCGACGATGAGGTGGTCCAGTACCCGCACGTCGACCAAGGCGAGCGCCATGCGCAGGCTGGCCGTCAGCATTTCGTCGCTGCGGCTGGGTTCAGCCACGCCCGAAGGATGGTTGTGAGCAAAGATGACCGCGGCGGCGTTGACCGCCAGCGCACGCTTGAAGACCTCGCGCGGGTACACACTGGTCTGGGTCAGCGTGCCGCGGAACAGTTCCTCCGCTACCAGCAGGCGATTCTGCGCATCGAGGAGGAGGGCGACAAACACCTCGTGTTCACGGCGGCCCAACGTGAGGCGCAGGTAGTCGCGCACCGCGCCGGGCGAGGTCAGCGCCGTGTCGCGCCGGACGTCTTCCCGCAGCGAACGGCGTGCGAGCTCCAGCACGGCCTGCAGTTGCGCCGACTTGGCCGGACCGAGTCCGGGGATTGACGTCAGCTCTGTGGGTGCGGCCGCCAGCAGTCCGCTGAGTCCGCCGAAACGCGCCAGGGCCTCTCGCCCGACGTCCAGCGCCGTGCGCCCAGCGGTTCCGGTGCGCAGGAACAGAGCGACCAGCTCGGCGTCGGACAGAACCTGCGGCCCCTGCGCGAGCAGGCGCTCGCGCGGGCGCTCATCCTCGGGCCAATCCTTGATCGTCACGTGCACCGCCTCGACTAGAATCGACCGCCATGGCCGATTGTTCACGGATTGCGACCGGCTCGCATGTCACGCTCCATTATCGTATCGCTGTGATCGTGGGCGACGAGGAGCGCGAAGTGATCAGCACCTTCGAGTCCCGGCCGGCGACATTGACCATTGGTGCCCACGAGCTGGCGGCACCGCTGGAGTCTCGGCTCATCGGACTGGCGGAAGGCGCACGCGAACGGTTCGATCTGGCTTCGGGGGAGGGCTTCGGGATGCGCAACCCGGAACTTGTGCAGGTGCTCTCACGTGCGGTCTTCGATGCGAACGCCGGGCGCGACGAGGACTATGTCCCGGGCGATGTCGTCGAGTTTGCGAGTCCCGAGGGCGTGCGGTTCTCGGGAGTACTGAAGGAGCACGGCGGCGAACGTGTCGTCGTGGATTTCAACCACCCGCTGGCTGGCCTGCCGGTTCGTTTTGACGTTCAGATCGTCGGAGTACTCTGAAAATGGAAGTGGTGCTGGCCCAGCCGCGCGGGTTCTGCGCCGGCGTCGACCGGGCGATCGAGATCGTCGAGCGGGCGCTGAAGGCATACGGTGCGCCGATTTACGTCCGCCACGAGATCGTCCACAACACCTACGTCGTCGATGATCTGCGCCGCAAGGGCGCCGTATTCGTCAATGAACTCGACGAGGTGCCGGGGGGCGGCACCGTCGTGTTTTCCGCCCACGGGGTGTCGAAGGCGGTGCAGGCGGATGCCGAACGGCGCGGCCTGCGCGTGTTCGACGCCACTTGCCCGCTCGTGACCAAGGTCCACGTCGAGGTTGCGAAGATGCATTCGGCGGGATACGAGATCGTGATGATCGGCCACGAGGGCCATCCTGAAGTCGAAGGGACGATGGGTCAGCTCGCGGAAGGAATGCACCTGGTCGAGACGGTGGATGACGTTGCGAGACTGGCGGTTCGTGATCCCGGGCGGCTGGCCTACGTGACGCAGACAACGCTGTCGCTGGACGACGCCGCGGCCGTGATTGGTGCGCTCAAGCAGCGGTTTCCGAACATCGCGGAGCCGAAGAAGGCCGACATCTGCTACGCGACACAGAATCGTCAGGACGCCGTCAAGTTCATGGCGCCCCAGGTCGACATCGTCGTCGTGGTCGGGAGCCCCAACAGCTCCAACTCGAATCGACTGCGCGAAGTCGCGGAACGCTTCGGCGTTCCGGCGTATCTGGTGGACACAGCTGCTCAACTGGACCCGGCCTGGTTCCATGGGAAGCGTCGCGTTGGTGTCACGGCCGGGGCGTCTGCGCCGGAAGTGCTGGTGGAAGAACTGATCACCGCGCTGCGCGCGATGGGTGGTACGCACGTCCGCGTCTTGCAGGGCGTTACTGAAGATGTCGTGTTCCCGATGCCCAAGGGCCTCGGACGGGCGGCGGCCTAGCCTGCGCCGGCCTGCGCTGATGAGGGCCATGCCAGCCAATCCGTCGAATCACGGCGACGCATGGGCCAGACGACAACGCCCCTCACCGTGACAACACTGCGCTCGCACTTTGACGCCATCGTAACGGCGCCGTTTGGTGCAGTCGGTATCGCGACGGCGGACGGCCAGGTCGTGGCACTGCAGTTCCTCCCGCCGCAGCCGGCGAGTGCGGCAACAAGCGCGCTCGGTGCCGACGCCGCAGCGCAGGTCGGGCAGTACTTCACGGACCCCGACTTTCGCTTCGATCTGCCGCTGCGGATCGAGGGCACACCATTTCAGCGCCGCGTGTGGGACGCCATCGCGGCGATCCCGCGCGGTCAGACTCGACGCTATGGCGAACTCGCAGCCGAACTCGATGCGCCGGCGCGAACCGTGGGCCAGGCGTGTGGCGACAATCGCTTGCCGCTGATCATTCCGTGTCATCGCGTCATCGGTGCTGCCGGTCTCGGCGGATTTGCCCATGCGCGAGCGGGGTTCGCCGTGTCCGTCAAACACTGGCTGCTGGAGCACGAACACGCGTTGGTCGGGACACTGCTCTAGTGACCCGTGACCGCCAACTCAGGCGCGCCCTGCCGGCCCGGGCAGCCGATCGCTCGGTCGCCTGCCGGGCGAACGTTCAGGTGCCTTCCGACGCGCTGGGCACCGCGCGCTCGACGCGTCCGGCACGCCTTTGTCGTCCCGAACCGAAGCTAGCGGTCCGGTAGCGTCGATGGACCCGCTCGTCGACCGCTTTCTCGATTCGCTCTGGCTCGAAGACGGACTGGCGCGCAATACGCTGGCGGCATACCGACGTGACCTCGAGGGCCTGGGCCGGTGGCTCGCGTTGCGTGAAACTTCGCTGGTGACCGCCGGTGAGGCTGACCTGGCCGCCTACTTCGCCAGCCAGCATGCCGCCACACGCGCCGCCACGGCCAATCGGCGGCTGACAGTGTTGCGACGCTTCTACCGCTGGGCGCGGCGCGAGCGCTTGAGCGCGGCCGATCCCACCCTGCGGCTGCACGCGGCACGGCGAACCGCGCGCTTCCCCGTGACAATCAGCGAAGCGCAGGTGGAGGCGCTGCTCGCTGCGCCCGACGTTTCTACTGCGCTGGGTTTGCGCGATCGCGCGATGTTCGAGGTTCTCTACGCCGCAGGCTTGCGCGTGTCCGAACTGGTCGGCCTGAAGCTTGGTGAACTGTCGTTGACCGAGGGTCTGGTGCGCGTGGTCGGCAAAGGAGCAAAGGAGCGCATCGTGCCGCTCGGCGAGGAAGCGCGCGCGTGGGTCGAACGTTATCTTGCCGGCGCGCGCCCGGGCCTGCTCGCCGGTCGCGTGGCCGACGCCGTGTTCGTGACGCAGCGGGCGGCGCCCATGACGCGGCAGATGTTCTGGATCCTGGTGAAGCGTTACGCGGCCAAGGCAGACATCCGGGCGCCGCTGTCGCCCCACGGGCTGCGGCACGCATTCGCCACCCATCTGCTCAACCACGGCGCGGACTTGCGCGTGGTCCAGCTCCTGCTGGGTCATGCGGACATCTCGACGACTCAGATCTACACGCATGTCGCGCGCGCGCGCCTGAAGGCACTGCACGCCGAGCACCATCCGCGTGGCTAGAAAAGTGAGGCGCACCTCTCGCTACACTCGCGCGCCATGGGCAAGGCGAAGCATGTCTCGGAGACTCCCGCGACGCAGTACCTGCGACAGCACGGCATTGCGTTCACCGAGCACGTTTACGAGTACGTCGAGCATGGCGGCACCGCCGTATCCGCGCGTGAACTCGGTGCCGACGAGCACGCCGTCATCAAGACGCTCGTGATGCAGGACGAGGAAGGCGAACCTCTGATCGTCCTGATGCACGGGGACTGCACCGTGTCGACCAAGAATCTCGCGCGCCAGGTCGATCGCAAGCGCATCGAACCCTGCCGCCCCGAGGTCGCGCAGCGCCACACGGGGTACCTCGTCGGCGGCACTTCGCCGTTCGGAACCCGCAAGACGATGCCAACCTTTGTCGAGCGCAGCGTGCTCGACCTGCCGCGCATCTTCATCAACGGTGGACGGCGCGGGTATCTCGTCGGCCTGGATCCGGAGGTGCTGACGCAGTGGCTCGCCGCGCGTCCGGTCGACTGCGCACTCAAGGAGAGATGATGGCGATCATGTGGACCTTGCTGGCCATTTTGGCCGCGTACCTGATGGGTTCCGTTTCGTTCGCCGTCGTCGTGAGCCGGCTGTTCGGGCTGGCCGATCCGCGGTCCTATGGCTCCGGCAATCCGGGTGCAACCAACGTGCTCCGTTCGGGCAACAAGCTGGCGGCGGCCTTGACGCTGGTCGGTGACGCGGTCAAGGGCTGGCTGGCCGTGTGGCTGGTCCAGCGTTACGGCCCGGCGTTCGGGGTGGGCGACTGGGGCGTTGCGCTGTCCGGCCTGGCCGTGTTCCTCGGCCACCTTTATCCCGTCTACTTCCGCTTCAAGGGCGGCAAAGGCGTGGCGACGGCGGCCGGTGTCATCCTGGCCTTCAATCCCTGGCTGGCGCTCGCCACCGGCGTCACGTGGCTGATCATCGCCTTCTTCTTTCGTTACTCGTCGCTGGCAGCCCTCGTAGCGGCCGTGTTTGCGGCCTTCTACTCCGCACTCGGCTGGGGTTTCGACGAGCGCTTCATCGCCCTGGTCGTGATCGCCGGATTCATCGTCTACCGGCACCAGGCCAACATACGCAACCTGATGGCGGGCAAGGAACGGCGCCTCGGCGAGAAGAGCAAGGACGCGCTGCCGCGGGTCTGACTCGCTTCAGGCGGTCGCCTCGGCCAGCGACCACCGCGGGTGCACCGCATATCCGAGGCGGCGGCCCACCTCGGCCGGGTCGGCCCGCCTCAGCGCGGCCAGTCCTGCGAGCGCGATCATCGCGCCGTTGTCGGTGCAAAGTTCGAGAGGCGGGAAGTGGACCTCGGTGCCGTGCCGGCGTGCGTCCTCCTGCAGGAGGGCCCTTAGCTGGGCGTTGGCGCCCACGCCGCCGGCGACGACGAGCCGCCTCAGTCCGGTCAGCTCGAGCGCGCGCCGTGACTTGGCGGCCAGCACGTCGACGATGGCCTCGACGAATGCGCGCGCAATGTCGGCCCGGCCCTGCTCGCACAGGTTGCTCTGGCGCCTTACGGCGGTGAGCACCGCGGTCTTCAGCCCGCTGAAGCTGAAGTCCAGGTTGCCGCTGCCGAGCATCGGCCGCGGCAGGCGCAGCGAACCTGGCATGCCGAAGTCCGCCAGCCGCGACACGGCGGGTCCGCCCGGATAACCGAGTCCCAGCAGCTGCGCGGTCTTGTCGAACGCTTCGCCGGCGGCATCGTCGACCGTTTCACCGAGCAGCGTGTAGCGCCCCCAGTCGTCCACGCGCATCAGTTGCGTATGTCCTCCTGAAACCAGCAGGGCGACGAACGGGAATGCCGGTGCGGGTTCGGCCAGAAGCGGCGAAAGGAGGTGTCCTTCCAGATGATGCACCTCGACGACGCGGCGGTCGAGCGCATAACCGATGGCGTGGCCGATGCTGCTGCCGACGAGCAGGGCACCGGCGAGTCCCGGACCCGTGGTCACCGCAATGGCATCGATGTCGGAGGCGGCGCGGCGCGCCTGCTGCAGGACGCGGTCAATCAACGGCAGGACGCGGCGAATATGGTCCCGTGAGGCAAGCTCCGGCACCACGCCGCCGTAAGCCTGATGCATCTCGACCTGTGAGTGCAGCGCCTGGCCGAGCAGGCCGCGCTCGCTGTCCAGCAGGGCAACGCCGGTTTCGTCGCAGGAAGTCTCGATCCCGAGGATCCTCATGTGTGCAGTGTACGAGACCAGTCTCGGCCGCCCGGACCCAAAGAGGCGGCTAAGCCGTTGACTTGTCTGCGGAAAGCGGATTGGGCTATACTCGCGCGCTTTGCAGCCTGGCCGACCCCCACGCAGATCTGGTTTGGGTTGAAGCCGGCTGATCCACCCGATACACGAGTACCCGATACCGATGCCCACCATTCGCGTCAAGGAAAACGAGCCGTTCGAAGTCGCGCTGCGCCGCTTCAAGCGCACGATTGAGAAAAGCGGACTTCTGACAGAGCTGCGCGCGCGCGAGTTCTACGAGAAGCCGACCGCCGAGCGCAAGCGCAAGAAATCGGCCGCGATCAAGCGCCACTTCAAGCGCCTGCGCAGCCAGATGCTGCCGAAGAAGATGTACTAGGCATCGACCCCGAGCGGGTTGGTCGTGAAGCGCGCCTCCGGGCGCGCTTTGACTTTCTGGAGCCATCAATGACCGTGACCACGGCACTGAAAGAGCGCATCACCGAAGACATGAAGGCGGCGATGCGCGCCAAGGACGCCGGCCGCTTGTCCGCCATCCGGCTCTTGCAGGCCGCGATCAAGCAAAAAGAGGTCGACGAACGCGTCGTCGCCGATGACGCGGCTGTACTGGCCATCATCGAGAAGCTGATCAAGCAACGCAAGGACTCGATCGAGCAGTTTGCGAAAGCCGGCCGGACCGATCTCGTCGACAAGGAAAAAGCCGAACTCGAGCTGCTTACCGGCTACCTGCCGCAGCAGATGTCGGAGGCCGAACTTGCCGCGGCGGTCGACGCCGCG
>Ga0209254_10003993_pt1 | contig 13492 bp, 12 predicted proteins | sample FrelakmetDIP11DI_FD_187148 | JGI IMG/M metagenome (GOLD analysis project Ga0209254, IMG submission 187148) | Freshwater lake sediment microbial communities from the University of Notre Dame, USA, for methane emissions studies - DIP11 DI (SPAdes)... | ecosystem: Environmental > Aquatic >...
GATCCAGGGAGACTTCACCTTCCCGGACTACGCGCAGTTCTTCCCCGAACGCTACGAGAACTCGGAATACGTGCCTCCCAAGTGCCTCGTACTCTGGGGTCGCTCGATCGGTCGCGGCTGTTCCGACCACTACACGGCGGATCATTGGGTGATCGATGTGATGCGGCGCGGAGCCAAGCTGATCGTCGTCGACCCGCGGGAAACCTGGATGGCGACTCGTGCCGACCTGTTCTTGAGGATAAGACCGGGGACCGACAACGCCCTTGCCCTCGCCCTTATGAACGTCATGGTCACCGAGGATCTGGTAGACAGGGCCTTCATCTATGAATGGTGCTCGGGCTACGACGAGATGGCGGAGAGAGTGCGGGAGTTCACGCCCGAGTGGGCGGAACCTATCACCTGGATACCGGCGGAGAAGATCCGCGAGGCGGCGCGGATGTACGCGGCAAACCGCCCTGCGGGTATCGAGATGGGGCGTCCGGTAGAGGGTGTTCCCGAGGGCACCCAGGCGACCATGAACATCCATAGGCTCATTGCCATCGCCGGAAACCTCGATGTGCCCGGCGGGAATGTCATTTGCCGTCCCGCCTATGGAGTGGCCACCTATCCGTTCTCCACTGAGGAAGTCATCCGGCTATACGGACCCGACCTTCACTCGAGACTGAGCCAGAAGCGGATCGGCGCGGACAAGTATCCCCTGGTCAAGAACTTCCGGGCCTGGGCCCAGGAGGACAGTCTCATCGAGCAGATGGAGACCGGCAAACCGTACGAGATCCACGGCTTGTGGATACAGGCCAACAACCCGCTGGCCAACCAAGCCCAGGATGTGAGACGCCACTACGAAGCAGCGAAGAAGCTCGATTTCAACGTGGTAGTCGACCTGTTCATGACCCCGACGGCCCAGTTGATCGCTGATGTGGTTCTACCTGCCGCCACCCTCCCCGAAAAGGATTCGGTCTACTGCATCGGAGCCCCGCTCAATACCATCCACAAGATCATCGACGTTCCGGAGTGCAAGTCCGACTGGGAGATCGTCTTCACTTTGGCCAAACGCCTGAATCCTGAGGCGGTTCCCTGGGGGAACGTGAGGGAGATGCTGACGGATAGGATGAAGGCCTCCGGTTACTCCTTCGAGCAGTTGATCGAGAAAGTCTGGGATTTCGCTCCCAAAGGTCATAGGTGTGGCAGCCGCCCCTACCGAAGATACGAAGCCGGGCTGTTGCGCCCTGACGAGAAGCCGGGTTTTCGCACACCCACCGGCAAAGTAGAGCTCTACTGCTCCAGTTACGATGAATGGGGCTACGACCCTCTACCCTACTTCAAGAAGCTCGAACCCCAGAGCGAAGAAGACACACCCGACGTCTTCAACGAGTTCCCGCTGATGATGATGACCGGGCGGCGATCGCCCGTCCTGTTTCATAGCGAGCACCGACAGATCCCCTGGCTGCGCAGATGTGACCCGGATCCGCTGGTGGAGATCAGCCCTCAGACCGCAGCGGAGAAGGGGATCAAGACTGGCGACTGGGTGCTCATTGAAGGAACCATGGGAGAGTTCAAGAGGAAAGCCAAGGTCACTCCTATGATCGATCCTCGGACTGTGATGGTTCCTCATGCCTGGTGGTTGCCGGAGGAAAAGGATAGTAGCTCGAACCCATACAAGATATGGGACCTCAACTGCAATCAGCTGATTCCCATGGGCTACAACGATTCGTCCGGCTTTGGCGGTGGTCCTCTTTCCTATATGTTGGTAAGAGTCTCCAAGGCCGACGACATGTGAGAACACCAGATCTGACTGAAGTGGTCAAAGAGGACGACCTAGAGGGGTATCCACAATGCCGCGCAGAGGACTGCTGATCGAGTATGAATACTGCACAGGATGTCAATCATGTGTAGTCGCCTGTCAACAAGAGCATGGCTACCCACCAGAGATCTGCGGGATAGAACTGCTCGAGATAACCACCGGGGGCGGCGGTCTGCGCATAGACTTCCTGCCCTTCCCCACGAAGCACTGTGACTTATGCGCCAAGCGGGTCGAGGACGGCGGGCAAGCGGCCTGCGTGAAAGCCTGTCAGGCTGCCACCATGTGGCACGGTGAATTGGGCGATCTCGTTCGCATGATGGAAAACAAACCTCATTCCGCCCTCTTCACACCAAGGTGAGCAAGGGGCCCGACATGCCGGGGCGACCAAAGCCGCGTCATCTGACCTGCTCTGACGGAGGAAAGACGAAGTCCTGCCAGGCTCGCCGATCATAGTAGGGCCTGGAGGAGGGAGCCACCGTGTCACTAGGGTACAGAGTGTTTCTCCACAGCCACTTCGGTTTCAATAGCAGTTCCACCTTGTTCTTCGGAGAGCGGGACGCCGTACTTATAGATGCGGCCTATTTGCCGAGTGATACACATAAGATGGTCGCCGAACTTCTTCTCATGAGGAAGAACCTGACCCACATCTACGTCTCGCATTTCCACCCCGATCACTACTTCGGTCTGGGAGTCCTGGAATATGCCTTTCCTCGAGCCAAGATCGTGGCGCTGCCAAGCGTGGTGCGGGACGTGGTCTTCACCTACGCCGGTGAGGCGGATGTGTGGGCGATCGACCAGTATGCCTCAGGGCCGAGCAAATCCGGTGCCGTTATGCCGGTTCACGCGCCCTTCAAGACCACGACCCCCCTGCCCATGAGCAAGCCCCACCTTGAACTTGAGGGACATGAGATCCTGGTCTCCGATTCCTGGGAGGGAGATAGCGTCAACAACTCCGTTGCCTGGGTACCGTCAATGGGCGTGCTTTGCGCCATTGACGTCGCCTTTCACGACTGCAACCTCTGGCCCATCGAAAGCAACGTCGAGCGTCGCGTGCGGTGGCGAGAATCCATCAGCAGACTGCGAGAATTCGACCCTCGAGTGGTCATCCCGGGTCATTTCGATGAGAAGAAGCTCCGCACCCTCGAGGAGGTCAGCCAAGACACCGCACTGACCTACGCGGACTGCATCGATTGGTCGCTCAGGTATCTGGACGTCTATGATGACGTGTACCACATGGCCAAGAACGGCGCTGAGTTCGTCAAAATGATGACCAAGCACTATCCACTTGAAGCCGAAGACTTCGCCATTCACTGGCAGGCGAGACTCCTCTTCCCGCACAGTAGCCCTAACTGGCTCACTCCCCTTCCGGGCGAACCGGGGAAGATCTTCCTGAACCCCGCGGGCGTGTTCGACGGCGATCCGCCGAAGGAGTAGGACCCTCTGCTCCGCCGACCATCAACGTCGAACTTGGACCCAGTCCTCCTGTACACGGTGCCTCGCGCTCTTCCTGCCCGGCGGCGGCTTAGTGCTGGTCGCCCCATGGGGGCACGTGCGCTGATTCCCTGCCGTGCTTTAACCTTCCCGTAACACGAAGTCCCCTCCACCCCGGTATACTGCCCTGCCGGGCCCGGGAGCTCTTTTCCGGTCGGCGGTAGCCGCGACGCCCGGGCCGGGTCGACTATGTCAAGCAGGCGCGACAGGGGGTTGATTTCGTGCGGACCCTACGGAATGTCTTTCGACGCAAGCTGAGGGTCATGCTCACCATCTTCGGGATCACCATCGGAGTGCTGGCGCTGGTGGTCATGGGCAGCATGGCCGAGAAGATCAACCTGCTCGTTTCCGGCGGCACCAAGTACTACTCCGACAAGGTGATCGTGGCGGCGGAAGGCTCCAACATGATGTCCAGCGGGCCGCTTTCTCTCAGCAAGTACGATGAGATCAAGGCCGTTCCCGGGGTGGCCGAAGTCTCGGCGGAGATCGGCGCCCTGCTCGAGACCGACGCCTCTATCTCGTTCGGTATGCCCTCCATCCTTACGGGCAGCGACCAGCGCGGCCAGGAGCTGGAGAGCTTCGAGATCTCCTATGCGGAGGGCCGGGCTGTGCGTCCGGACGAGACCGGCGCCGTCGTCGTGGGCTCCGATCTGGTGAACAAACTCGGCGCCCGGGTGGGCGAATACGTCACCATACGGGGAGAGCAGTTCCTGGTGGTGGGGATACTCGACAAGACCTTGACCGCCCCGGACAGTTCGGTGTGGATGTCCCTCCCCGACGCCCAGCGGCTCTTCGTCCAGGATCTGCCGGAGATGGTCAGGAGCCAGGTCGATCCGGCGGACCTTGTCACCTCGTTCGTCGTCTATCCCAGCCCGGGCACCGACCCGGAGGAACTCGCCGTTGCCATCAACGAGGCCGTGCCCGGAGTCGAAGCTTCCGGCCCGAGCTTCTTCCAGGACCAGATCGCGAGCGCGACCCAGATCTTCAACGCCATCCTCTACGGGATCGCAATCATCGCCCTCTTCGTGGGTGGACTCTCGGTCATCAACACCATGACCATGTCGGTGAACGAGCGCACCCGCGAGATCGGGGTGCGCAAGGCCATCGGAGCCTCCGACGGCCAGATAGTGCGCCAGTTCCTGACGGAGGCCGGGGTCATCGGCCTGATCGGCGGGGTCTCCGGCCTGTTCTTGGGTTGGATCGCGGCCGTCGTGGCCAACGCGCTGCTCGAGTCATCCAACCTGAACCTCTTCCAGGTCACCCCAAGACTTGCCATCGGAGCGGTCGTATTCGCCGTCGTCCTGGGCCTGGTGAGCGGGCTCTATCCCTCCCTGCACGCCGCCCGGCTGGAGCCGGTCGTCGCCCTCCGGTACGAATAGGAGCTCGTGATGCCAAGCGTCATCAAAGGAATAGACATCCATAAGCGCTACGTCATGGGCAAGGACAACTTCGTCGATGCCCTCCGGGGAGCGTCGCTCGAGGTCGAAGAGGGCGAGATGATGGGGATCATGGGTCCCTCGGGCTCCGGGAAGTCCACGCTGCTCCACATCCTCGGCTGCCTCGATACTTTGGACTCAGGGGAGGTGTGGCTGGCCGGGCGCCGGGTGGACCAGCTCGGCCGGCGCGATCTTGCCCTGCTGAGGCGGAACGAGGTGGGATTCATCTTCCAGACCTACAACCTGGTGCCCAGCCTTACGGCCATCGAGAACGTCATGCTGGCCGCGGAATACGCCGGGAAAGGGAGGCGCGAAGCCCGCGAAGCGGCGCAGAGCGCCCTCGCCCACGTGGGGCTCGCCGATCGGGAGAGGCACCGGCCGACCGAGCTCTCCGGCGGTCAGCAGCAGCGGGTGGCCATCGCCCGAGCCCTGGTCAACGGGCCCAAGGTCATCTTCGGGGACGAGCCCACCGGCAACCTGGATTCGGCCAGCTCTGCCGAGGTCGTCACTATGTTGCACGGCATCAACCGCGACACCGGCACGACCTTTGTCATGGTCACGCACGACCCGGGAGTGGCGGAGACCTGCGACCGCGTGTTCCACATGCTGGACGGGCTGATCACGAACTCCCACTGAGGGGCGGAAACGGCGCCCCGGTGGCGGTCCCGGCTCTGCCGGCGGTGCCGGACTACTCTTGGGCGCTCACTCGGCGAGGCGCGGAGACTACGAGGTCCAGGTGTAGGCGACGATCGGGTTGTCCTCCACCCACGCCTCCATGGACCCGTCGTAGATCTTGACGTTCGTGTATCCCAGCATCTGCGTGAGCAAGAACCACCAGGTACTCGCGTAGCCACCGACACCGCAGTAGGTGATGACCTCCTGGTCCTTGTCCGAGCCTATGACGCCGGTCGCCATCTGCTCCAAGAGCTCGACCGGCCTGTACGTACTGTCCTTTTCCCACACCCAGATCAGAGGCAGGTTCCGAGCCGTCGGTATGTGTCCCCTCATGTCGGCAAAGGGGTCGACAGCCACCCCGAAATACTGGTCGGGGTCCCTCGCGTCGAGGATCACCGACCTGCCGATATGGTCCTTCACGTATTCGGTCGACACGAACATGTCGCCATCGACGGCGCTGCTGTAGGCGACCGGCGTGACCTCGGGGGCTTCGGTCGTCGTTTCCCTGCCCTCTCTGTCCCACTTCGGATGCCCACCGGCCAGGACGGCGACATTCCTGACTCCGGCATAGACGAGGGTGGCGGCGACTCTGACGGCATCCGCCAACGGATACGGCGGAGCCGGTGGCTCTTCCACCCTGCCGACTATGACCACTTTGGACTCCGCCGTCAGTCCGCAGTCCCCTATCAGCTTGAGTAGATCCGCCTCGGGGGGTAACTCGAGGAGCAGCTTGTCGTCGGAATCCGCCCAGGCCGAGATCAGCCCGAAGGGGATCGAGATCGCACCCGGGATGTGGCCGGCTTCGTACTCCTCTTCCCACCTGATGTCGATGATAACCAACCCCCCGCCGGGCAGTTGGGCTTCCAGCCATTCGGTGGAGACGATCGGGTCGATAGATCGTGCCATCCTCGTTAACCCCCTCGAGCGATCAGTGGCGCGTGACAACTACAGATCTCAGACGCTTCAATCGTACCTCGCCAGGACCGCGGCGACCTCGTCCCCACAGACGCGCAGGACGACCGGCCAGAGAGGCTATGTGTAGCAAGCTGTGTAGGTGTATACTATCTATGTGGCACTCTACAGAGCCCAGATACTCCTGGAGGATGACCAGCACGACCAGCTGGAGAGGCTGGCTCGCGACTCCGGCCGGAGCATGTCCGAACTGGTGCGCGAGATCATGGCTGAGTACTTCGCGCGCTCGTCAGAGGAAGAATCGGCGCGGCGATCTCTGGCGGCCGTGGACCAGCTCTCCGACCTGCGACGCGTCTTGGAGAGCAGGCACGGCCGGCTGCCTGCTTCGCTCCTGAACGAACTGAGAGAGGAGCGGGACGCGGAGCTGTCTCCGTGAACGCGGAGCTGTCTCCGTGAAAGCGGAGCTCTCCCCATGATGGTGCTCGATGCCGGGGTTGTCCTAGCGCTGGTGCTGCCTCTCCCCTTCTCCGACCAGGCTGCCACCAGGATCCGCTCGGCACGCTTGGTCCAGGAGGAGCTCTACGCTCCGGCCTTGCTCGAATATGAGGTCTGCTCCGCGCTCCGGCGAGCCGTTGCGCGCAGAATCCTTACCGAGGACGAGGCTGCCACCGCTCTTGATCTGATCGGCGCCATCCGCGTCCGCCCGATCACGCCCGCCTCCTCGCTCCATGCCCGTGCGCTCTCGTGGGCGGCCCGACTCAAGCACACGAAGGCTTACGACGCCCAATACCTGGCCCTGGCGGAGGAGATGGGCTGTGTTCTCTTGACGACGGACGGCCGTCTCGCTCGGTCGGCCCGGGCGGTCGGCGCCACCTGGGTCGAAGCACTCGGCTGAGATAGAGCTCTCTCGCTTCGTCGGCCCGCATTCCCAGGGCCGCCCGACCGTAGCCGCTTCCAGCTCCGCGGCTGCGGCTTCTACCGTCGAGTCGCGAGGTAGACGCCCGCCCCGTCAGTCGCCCGAGAACATGTCGAGCCTGGTGACGTTCGGCAGTTCGGCCAGCTTGGTGTGGATGAGATATGTGTAGGCGCCGATAGTGCTGTGCACCCGCTCCCCCTCCACCCGGGCAAAGAGCTCGGCCACGCAGTTCCCTTGGAAGAAGTTGAAAAGGAACGTCATCTGCGCGGTCAGTACCCCTTCGTTCCAATAAAGGAGATAGACGCCGTCGGCGATCTTGAAAGCACGGTACTCCTCAGTGTCGGCCTGACCGGCCTGGGGCCCTTTGACCCCCATCCAGGTCTCGTAGACCCCGGTGAGGTAGATGTGCTCGTAGGCCACGTTGTGGGCGTAGGTGTTCAGAAACCGAGTGCCACCCAGCGAGAAGGGCGGGTGATACTCCGCCGGCCCCTCCGGCGTGACTTCCTCGACACGCGCACTCTCCACCGTGGAGACGATCCCTTTGTCGCCCATCTCTCCCATGACGACCGTGGCCACTCCTTTGGCCAGGTCCAGGGCCATCGCGACAGAACCCGTCTCAGTTGCCAGGTAGGAGACGAAGAAAATCTCGGGCGCGAGCTCGAAGGCTTCGTACAGAACGGCCGGGTGCCGGGCCGTCCCGGTGCCGCCCAACACCTCCACCTCCACTTCTTTGTCGCCGAAAACATGCCGCAGCCGGTCCGGCTTGTCGCGAAGAGCGAAGGTCAGAGTCTTGCCCGAAAGCCTATATGAGTGGGGCGGCCGATTCTGCGCGTAGTCGAACTCCGGCTTCTCCGAGATGTTCTGCTTAAGGAAGGCCGAGCCCTGGGCCTCGAAGCTCTGCCGATCGTGTGCATTTTGCTCTGTCATGACGGTGGTCCCTTTCTCGCGTGGTCGCAGCTGTGCGTCTGGTCGTGACTGTACGTGCGGTCGCAGCTCTAGGCCAGGGGCAGGTCGAACAGTCTCTTGGGGTTCTCCCAGGTCACCCGCTCGATCTCGCTCACCGGCATGCCGTCCATCTTCATCGCCCAGGCGGCCTTCACCAGGGAGAGGTGACCGGCGCCTCCGTAGCCCAGCTCCGAACCGATGACGATGTTGTCCCTGTATTCCGGGTACTCACGGACGAGCTCCGACGCCTCCTCCGCGGTGAGTTTGTCGTAGCAGATGCTGAGGCCCGTGACGCACCCGGACTTCAACCGGATAGGGATGGTGTTCTTGCCGCTGTGGTCGAGGACCGCCTTCTCCAGCGGGTAGCCCTCCTCCTTGAGCACATCGATGATCTGCGGAGTGACCTCCGGCGTCTGCGGCTCGCGGGGAGTGGGACTGTGCACGATGATGGGCAGGTCGTGATCTTTCGCGATGGCCAACTGAGCCCGCAGGAGGTACTGCTCGTGGGCGTTGCCGGTGTCGAGGCCGATCTCGCCGATGCCGACCACCCGGGACTCCTTCAGGTATTCGGGCAGCTTCTCGAGACACTCGTCGTAACCTTCGCTGGTGATCCCGTAGAACGGCACGGCCAGGGCGACGTAGACATCGATCCCCATCGAGGCCGCGTACTTGACCATGTAGTCGAGCGTCTTCTCCCACAGCTCAAAGATGGTCTTGGGATAGAAAACACCGCTCATCAGGTGAGGCGACGGAACGATGGCCGCCTCCACCCCACCCCAGGCCATCCGGAGGATGTCTTCCCCGGCCATCCGGTCGAGGTGCACGTGCGAGTCGAGCAGTCTCATCGTCTCCCTCCTATCCTTCCCACTTGGCGACTTCGATCAGTATCGAGTTGGGGGCGAAGCCCGCAACGTCTTTGGACAAGAACCTGTCCGAGGCCAACATGTTGACGCAACCGGCCCGGTCCACACTGCCGGGGACACCCGGTTGAATGGGGTCGTACTTGGCCGAGGCTTCGTAAGCGTGGAGGGTGCCCGGCCTCACCCGGTGAGTCACGTGGGCCGCGCACAAGACCTGGGCCCGGTCGTTGTAGAGACGGATAACGTCGCCCTCCCTGATGCCTCTGACGGCGGCGTCATCGGGATGGATACGGGCGGTCAGGTAGTAGTAGCCGTCGACCAGCATGCGGTGCCCGGGGATATCCCAGATCCACTCGGTATGGTCATACATGGTGTGAAAGGAGAAACGGGGATGGGGCGTGATCAGCTGGAGCGGATACTTCTCGGTCAACTCCGCGCTCTCGTGTCCTTCCCAGCTCGGGATGTACCTCGGGACCAGAGGTCGTTCCGGATTGTCGGGATCGAACTCCTTGAGACTCTGGGATTCGAACTCGATCTTACCGCTGAAGGTGGCAAGTTCTTTCCCTTTTTCCGTGTTGCGCTTGGGATTGCCGAGATCAGGGGTGTCACAGTCCCGGCCTTCATAAAACCAGCGTAACGCTGGAGTGGAGGTATAGGGTTCGGGCATGGGCACCAGATGATAGCCTTTGGCCTCGAACTCCTCCCACGAGACCAGGGAGGGCAGATCGGACCAGTCGAAGTACTTCTTGATCCACTCCTCCTCGCTGCGACCCTCGGTGTACTCCTGCTCCACCCCCAAGCGGGCGGCGATCTGAGAATAGATCCAGTAGTCGGACTTCGATTCCCACAGTGGCTCGATGCATTTCTGCATGTAGACGATCACCCGGCGGAAGTTGCTGCTGAAAGTGTCGGGGCTCATCCAGCCGCAGTTGCCGAACTCGGCGATGTCGTTTCTCTCCAGGTTGGTGCACGCCGGCAGGACTATGTCGGCGTACTGCGTCTCTCCGCACCACCAGCAATCCTGGTTGACCAGGAACTCCAGCTTCGGGCTCTGGTAGGCCCGCACCCATTTGTTCCCCTCCGCGAGGGTGCCGATGAACGAGCCCCCGTGCCGGTAGAACATCTTGATCTCGGAGTGGCCGGGCAGCGGGTACTCGTACGGGATGAACTGCTGCTCGAGCGATTTGGTGTTGAAACCCTCCCCCAGCCACTTGACCGGCGGATCGAGGATGCCGTCCGGGAAGAGGGTGCGGTAGATCCGCTGCTTCACCGGGTTGACGTGGATCGCGTCGCCCACCTGCTGCATGCCACCGTTCTCGAAGCCGGGGAAGCGGAAAGCGGAGTTGGAAGGCGAGCCCATAACCGCGCCCCAGATGTTCACTCCGGGCTTGCCCAGGCCCTGCATGGCCTGCAGCAGGACCATCAGCCGGGCCCACTCGTGGCCGTAGGCCTCGCGGCAGGCTCCCCCCATGCCGCCGCGCATGCCGGTGGAAAGGGTGGTGCGTTTGGAGGCCCATTCCCGGGCGAGCGCCCAGATGACCCGGGCCGGGATGTCGCACTTCTCCGCGGCCCACTCCGGGGTGCGGACGACGCCGTCGACTTCACCCAGGACGCTTTTCTTGAACTCCTCGAAGCCGACGCTGTGGGTCGCCAGATACTCCTTGTCGTACGTCCCGTCCCGCAGCCAGACGTAGGCGATGGCCTCCGCCAGAGCCGCGTCGGTTCCGGGTCGGGGAGCGATCCATTTGTCGGCCTGGATGCCGGCGGTGTAGTTGCAGTGAGGATCGATGAAGATCATTCTCTTCCCGAGCTCCTTCAGCCACACCCGCCAGATGGCCGAATCCTGGCCGTTATAGGCACCCCGGTTGGTGTCGGGGTCGTTCGACCAGAAGACGATCAGGTCGGTGTTCTTCATGACGTCTTCGAGGAGGTCGAACTGCTCGGGCGGTCCCATCCTCCAGTAGAAGCCCCACACGTGGGTGGAGCCCCAGAGCCAGCCCTCCCAGCTATCGGGATTGTCGAAATAGTCCGTGGCCCCGATCATCCTGAAGAAACGGTTGAGGGTGCTGCGGTGGGTGCCCATGCTCCCGGCGTTGTGGTGAGACGAGCTCATGAAAGCGACCGCCTCCGGGCCGTAGTCGGCGCGGATGCGCTTCAGCTCGTTGCCGACGATGTCGAGGGCTTCGTCCCAGCCGATGCGCACGTAGCCGGACTTGCCCCGGTTCTCGGGGTGGCGCTCGCCGTTGGGATCGAAGTCCGCCCTCCGCATGGGGTACTTGATGCGGTCGTCGCAGTAGACGCGGGCCTTCTCCGTCATGCCGTAGGGGGCGACGGTCTCCTTGCGCGGGGGGCTGAACTTCCTCCCCCCGGTCTCAATAGTCCAGGTGGGAACCTCTTCCTGCTCCCCGAAGACCAGCGGCCGGACGCGGATGATCTTGTCGTCTTCCACGTGGACGAGGATGGGGCCCCCGCCGTGGCCCAGGTTCGTGCGGACCTTCTCAGCCATCAGCGGCCTCCCGCCCTGCCGGCGCCGCCGGCGCTCTGCGCCGCGCCCGCCGAGCCCTCCGAACCCTCGGGGTGGCTGTCGAGAGCGCCCTTCTTGCCCAGGACTATCTCCCCCAGGTACACGTCGATATTGGTCCTGACCGCAAACTCGCGGCTCTCGTACCCGTCGGCCTCGATCGTTACGGTGAAGGTCTCGTCGGGCTCGAGCCCCTCGAACTCGAAATCGCCGTAGTTGTCGGCGAACACGGTCAGCGAGACCCCCGGGGCTTCCAGCGTGACTTCGGCTCCCTCGCCGCATCTGTCGCCGTCCCCGTAGACCACGGCTCCGGCGACGAACCGCTTGGGCAGGCCGAAATAGGTCACCTTGTCTCCCAGCCCATACTCCGGATGCATGGCCTCGGTCCGGCCCGACGCCACCAGCTTTGCTACCTCGCTCTCGGGGTCGTCGAGGTCACCGAAGATCAGAGCTCCGGTCGGGCACGCTTCCACGCACCTCGGCTCTTTCCAGCCCCGATCCAGCAGGTGAGCGCAGAAGGTGCATTTTTGCGGGATCCGTCTTGCTTCGTTCCAGTAGATGACCCGGTAGGGACAACTGCTCACCAGTTGCTTCTGGCCCACGGCTTTTTCCGGATCGATAAGGATGATGCCGTCACCTCGCCGGTAGATGGCTCCGTCCTGGGCCGACTCGAGACAGGTCGCCTTCTCGCACTGGAGGCAGGGGATGGCCGTGTACGCCACCTTCACCTTGGGGTATTGGCCCCTTTCCTTCTCCACCAAGCGCATCCAGTAATGGCCGGTCTGAGGCTGGGAAGCGGAATAGGGGAGGAAGTCATTGCCGCAGTGCTCGTCGCGGCAGGCCAGGAAACAGTTGTAACAGCCGTTGCATCTGGTGACGTCTACCACCATTCCATACTTCGTCATGAGAGCAACATCACCCCGTTCGACGACTCGGCTTTGATCTGGGCGAGAATGCCCAGCAAGCTTACAAGAAAAGCCGGTTGCGAGATAGGACGCCGGTGGTCGCCGGGGGGCGGGTGTACACGCTGGGGGCGGCGGGGGTGCTGACGGCGCTGGAGCTGGCGAGCGGCAGGAAGGTGTGGCAGCGGGCGCTGGCGGACGATTACGAGATGCGGGATAGCTTTTTCGGGGTGGCGTCGTCGCCCCTGGTGGAGGGGGACCGGGTCATCGTCAACGTGGGGGCGAAGGGGGCGGGGATCGTGGCGTTCGCGGCCGACACGGGCAAGGAACTGTGGAAGGCCGATGACCATGAGGCCAGCTACGCCTCGCCCATCGCGGCCACGGTGGACGGGGCGCGGCATGTGTTCTTTTTCACGCGCGAGGGGCTGGTGGGGCTGGACCCGGCGGACGGGCGGGTGCGGTTTTCGCTGCGCTGGCGGTCGCGGCAGCACGCGTCGGTGAACGCGGCCACGCCGGTGCTCGAGGGCAACCTGCTGTTCCTGTCGGCGTCGTACCAGACGGGGGCGCTGGTGCTGAAGGTGAGCGCGGACCGGGTGGAGGAGGTGTGGAAGGGGGATAACGTCCTGTCGTGCCATTACAACACGAGCGTGGCGCACGAGGGGTACCTGTACGGGATCGACGGGCGGCAGGAGCAGGGGGCGCGGCTGCGGTGCGTGGAATTGAAGACGGGGAAGGTGCGCTGGACGAAGGAGGGGTTTGGCTGCGCGTCGCTGGTGCGGGCGGGGGGGCAGGTGGTGGCGCTGACGGAGGAGGGGGACCTGGTGCTGTTCGACGCCTCGCCGGAGGGGTACCGGGAGCGGGCAAGGGCGCGGGTGCTGGGGGGGAGTTGCCGGGCGGAGCCGGCGCTGGCGGGCGGGAGGCTGTACGGGCGCGACGGCCGCAAGCTGGCGTGCTGGGGCGTCCGCTGACGGGCCGGTGTCAATCGCGGTCGTGCAACGTCCGCCGGCGGCCGGGGTTTCTACAACACGAGAGA
>Ga0209254_10003994_pt1 | contig 13491 bp, 11 predicted proteins | sample FrelakmetDIP11DI_FD_187148 | JGI IMG/M metagenome (GOLD analysis project Ga0209254, IMG submission 187148) | Freshwater lake sediment microbial communities from the University of Notre Dame, USA, for methane emissions studies - DIP11 DI (SPAdes)... | ecosystem: Environmental > Aquatic >...
CTTTCTCGCCCCTCAATGGGAGAGGTGAAGATCGCTGGTTTTTACTTGCCATCCCAGGCATCGGCTGTCCGCCGCCGGCTGGGGGTGGTCTCGCACCTGCCGTTGCTGTACGGCGACCTGACCGCTGAAGAAAATCTGCGCTTCTACGGGCGTATGTATGGGCTGTCTGAGCTGGAGCAGAGGGTGACCGAGGTGCTGGAGCTGGTGGGGCTGACAACCCGGCGCCGCGACCTGGTGCGGACATTCTCACGGGGCATGCAGCAGCGCCTAGCAATCGGCCGGGCTGTGTTGCACGATCCGGATGTGATGCTGTTCGATGAGCCGCATACCGGTTTGGATCAGGATGCCAGCAATATGCTGGATAACGTGCTGCGCGAGGTAGCTGTGATGGGGCGGACGGTGGTGATGACCTCCCACGATCTGGCGCGTACTGCTGACCTGGCCTCGCGCTTCGATGTCCTGTCACGCGGCGTAATTGCCGCCTCCATCCAAAGTAGCGAGATCGATCCTAACCACCTGCTGGCGTTTTATCGCCAGGCAGTCCAGGAGAGCTGAGCCATGACCGAGGATGTTTCCCAGCCCCTGGTAGCTACACCCAAGCCGGCAGCAGGATTCTTACGGGCTATGCTTGCCGTGGTGTGGAAAGATATGGCGGCTGAGCTGCGCAGCCGGGAGTTGCTCTCGGCGATGCTGGTCTTTGCCTTGCTGGTGATCCTGATCTTTAACTTCGCCCTGGAGCTGGACACCAAGACCCGCTCTACGGTCACCGCCGGTGTGCTGTGGGTGACATTTGCCTTCGCAGGTACCCTGGGCTTAAATCGCTCGATGGCGATGGAGAAAGACCGCGGCTGCCTGGATGGCTTGTTGCTGGCGCCAGTAGATCGGAGCGCGATTTATTTTGGCAAGGCTATTGGTAATCTTATCTTCATGTTGATTGTGGAGATCATCGTCTTGCCGGTTTACAGTGTGTTGTATAATACCAACCTGTTCAATCCGGGTTTGCTGCTGGTGATCCTGCTGGGCTCGATTGGCTACGTGGCTGTCGGCACCTTGCTTTCCAGTATGGCGGTACAGACTCGCACCCGAGATGTACTGCTACCAATTTTATTGTTCCCGGTAGTCATCCCGGTATTTATTGCCGCGGTAAAAGCCAGCAGTGGTTTCTTACAAGGCATAGAAATGGCAGAGATCCAGCCCTGGTTGACTCTGCTGGTGGTCTATGATGTGATCTTTACCGCAGTAGCGTTTATGGTCTTTGATTATGTGGTTGAGGAATAGAGAAACGAAAATTATGCGAAGAGAGTATGTGGAGGAAATATGGAACCTAAACCTCGCCTGCTGACACTCTTGGATATTGTCACCGTTTTGATGCTGATTATCGCCACAGCGATGGTCTTTTTCTACGCGCCTATGGAAGCGGTGATGGGCAACGTACAGCGAGTATTCTACTTCCATGTGGCTGCCGGGTGGGTTGGCATGCTCGGCTTTTTGGTTGCTGCCGTCGCCGGGGTGATCTATCTGATCACCAGCGGTCAGAAGTGGGATCGAGTCGGCCTGGCAGCCGTGGAAATCGGCATGGTGTTTGCCCTGATCAATGTAGTGACCGGCTCGATCTGGGCGCGCCCGATTTGGAATACCTGGTGGACCTGGGATCCACGCCTGACAACTGCCACAATCATGTTGTTGATCTATGCCGCTTACCTGCTATTGCGCCAGGGGCTTGATGACCCCGACCGCCGGGCCCGTTTTGGCGCGGTGTATGCGATAGTGGGATTCTTGAGCGTCCCGCTCACTTTCTTCTCCGCCCGGCTTTTCCGCACCATCCATCCGGTGGTGGTTGGCACCAACCAGCCCGGCGCAACCGGTGCATTTGACATGACTCCCATTATGCTGCAAACCTTCCTCTTTAGCCTGCTGACCTTCACTTTTATCTTCATCGATTTGCTCTGGCACCGCGTTCGCCTGGGCAAGCTGGCAGATCAGGTAGAACAAATGAAGCTCAAGGCAACCATTTAACCCCGATTGTTCTTAGCCAGAGGTGTGAAGATGTTGATGTCAATGATTCTCCAGGATGGTCCTGCCCAAACCACAAATTATATGATCATGGGGTACGCCGTCATTTTCGGTCTGATGCTTATTTACGTTGCCAGCCTGTATCTAAGACAACGCAACCTGAAGCAAGATCTGGAGCTGATGGAGGAGCTGAAAGATTGAGCTCCGGGGATTCTTTTTATGAGACGTTTCTATCTGCTCTTGTGCGCCTTGTGCCTGTTCGGCTCTTCTTGCGGGCTTGCGAACCGGGGCGCGCCAACCACTGTTGCACCAGCATCGGAATTAATGGGCGCCTCTCGCGGGGATGCCAATAGCTCTGAGGCAGCCATGTCTGCTCAGAGCCGGAGTACCCTCAATTCTCCTCGCCCGCCCTATGAATTTGGCGATATTACCCCTGAAACCTGGGTCGAAAATACCCTGGCAGAGATGTCACTTGAGGAGAAGGTCGGGCAGATGATCCTTACGGGGGTAGAGGGTGATAGGGTTACCGACGAGACTTGCGATTATGTCCAATCCTTGATGCCAGGTGGAATTACCTTTCAACACGGTAATATTATCGACCCCGAGCAGCTCCGCACCTTTGTGGATAGCTTACAGCGCTGTGGGCAAAATACTCTGGTTGTGCCGATGGTGATGACCCTGTCTCATGAGGGGGAATATGTAAACCGGTATTATGAGGGTGCAACCCTCTTCCCTGCTGCATTGGCGCTTGGCGCGACCGGGAATCCGGCTGCGGCTTACCAGGCAGCATACGCCAGCGGTCTGGAGTTAGCCTATAGTGGCATCACTATGGTCCTGGGTCCGGTTGCGGATGTGCTTGAGAATTACGATAATGATGTCATTTCCCAACGTATCTATGGCGGCGATCCGGCGTTGGTCAGCCAATATGTATCTCAAGCCGTGGCTGGATATTCTCAGGCAGGGGTCATCTCGGTTCTCAAACATTTTCCTGGGCATGGCAGTGTAGCTGAAGACTCCCATCAGGTGTTACCGGTGGATGATGCGGATATCAAGACTCTACGAGAGCAATACCTGCCGCCTTTCCAGGCAGGTGTAATAGCGGGAGCGCCTGTCATCATGCTCAGCCATATTGCCTTTCCAAAGATCAATGGGGGTGAAATACCTTCCTCGCTTTCCCCGGAAATGATCCAGTTCTTGCGCAAGGAGCTGGACTTTGATGGCGTGGTATTGAGCGATTCATTGAGAATGAAATCCGTCACTTCTAATAAAACCATCAGCACTCAGGAGATAGCAGTCGACGCGGCTATTGCTGGTGTGGATATGCTGCTGCTTAACTGGGATGAACATGCTAAGCTGGCGAAGGAATTCATCATAACAGCGGTGGAAAGAAATGAGCTTAGTGAAGATCGCATTGACGAGGCGGTGCGGCGTATTCTGTGGATGAAAGTAAGCAATGATCTTGTGTCTTTCGATGACCTGCACAAGTCTGCACCAGACTGGCAGGCCAACCAGGAGCTGGCTTTCCAGCTAGGAGAGCAGGCTGTGGCATTAATTAAAGACGATGCTGGCTTGGTGCCCATCCCAAAGAACCTGTCCAGAGTGATGGTGATCGGTCCTGGTAACGAGTGGGAGCTATATCCTGCCCTGAAAACTGCCCTGAATGATAGCGGCTTTAACTCTGAGTTCTACGATTTCCCCCCACCCTGGGAAGGGGCGATTAAGAACAATCAACTGTTGGAAGAACTGCCTGCCCGGGCTGCCAGAAGCGACCTTGTACTGCTCTTTACCTGGCAGGCGCACCTGAACAAGCTGGATTACCAGGATATCTGGCAGGTGGAGCTGGTGCAAAGGCTGGTTGCTAGCGGGACACCGTTGATTATTGTTGCGATCAAATCGCCGACGGATCTCCTGGAATTCCCGGATGTGAGTACCTTTATTGCCATGTACGGAACCACGCCGGGTCAGGAGCAGGCGCTGATCGATGCGCTGGTAGGGCGCGCTGCCTTGCAAGGGGTCAACCCATTACCAGGACTCCTGCCTTAGGGGAGCTCCGCAGCAGAGAAAAGCAGCGGTGGGCACTCCTGCGTGTGCAGGTATTGCTGGCACTCCTCATGAGAGAAAGTACGCGTGAGGCGTTGGTGAGCCAGCGAGAGTAAATCATCGATATCCAGGGCATAGGTGCGGACCGAGCCATCCAGGCTGCTGGTAGCCAGACGTTTGCCGTCCGGAGAGAAAGCCACCCCGGTAACTCCTGAAGAATGCCCTCGCAGCACGAGTAACTCTTTCCCACTCCTCGCGTCCCAAAGCCGGGCTGTACTATCAATGCTGGCGGTTGCAATCCGCTTCCCGTCCGGGCTGTAATCGACCCTTGTAATCTCGCCCCTGTGCCCTTCGAGGGCGAGCAGTAATTCTCCTGTTGTCGTGTCCCAGACCCTGGCTATCCCATCGGTTGCAGAGGTTACCAGCCGTTTTCCATCTGGGCTGAAGGATAGGCTTGATACCATCGTCTGGTTGCCGGTCAGGGTGAGCGCAGGTTGACCCGTTGCCAGGTTCCAAACAATTACCTGGCCGTCTTCGCTTGAGCTGGCAAGCTGGGTTCCATCTGGGCTGATCTCCAGATCCAAGATCCTGCTCGTATGAAGGTGTAGGGATGCCAGTTCTTGTGCGCTGGCAATATCCCATATCTTGATCACCCCCCCAGCATCGCCGGATACCATCCGGCTGCCATCCGGATTGAATGCCAGGGGATAAATATCCTGAGAATGACCGCTGAACTTCATCAACATCTTCCCGGTTTTGGCATCATGCAAAGCAGGAGCCAGGGAATCATAGGTAGATGCCACCCGATCTGCTTGGGGACTGAATTCAGGGATGGAGTGATAGGTCTTGCCTAGCTCGAGTTTAGCTAACTGCTCGCCAGAGAACGCGTCGTAGATGCCGGCGCGAGAGAAATCATTGGTAGCGAAATAGCGCCCATCCGGGCTGAATAGGACATACCTCGCCGGGCTGGAGGGGTCGCCGACCGTAAGCCATTCGCGGCTGCCGCTGAGCGAGATATCCCATACCCGCGTGGTATCATCATCGCTGGTGGTAATCAGGCGCTGCCCATCAGGCGAGAAGGCCAAGCCGTTCACGCGCAGGTTATGCCCAGAAAGGACAACCAGCTCCTCACCGGTGCTGGAATCCCATAGGCGGGCAGTGCCGTCCTGACTGCTGGTTGCCAGGGCTTTTCCGTCCGGGCTAAACGCCAGATCAGCGATCTCTCCGGTATGTCCGTGAAAATAGGTTGAGCCGGTAGTTGTGGTGAGGTAGCGCACAATGGCGCCGCCATGAGCGAGTGGCAAAGCCAGACGATTCCCCGCCGGGCTAAAAGCCACTCCAGAGCCGGTGATGCCCGGATTTCCGATATCCATAAGCAATTTGTCCCCCGTGCCGCTATCCCAAACCACGTTACAGCCATTGGCATAAGTGGCGCCCAATCGTGCGCTGTCTTGGGTGAAGGCGATATCTGTGACAGCCCCGCAAGTTAGCTCGGTATGCCGCAATGTTTCATCGCCAGTGTTGGCATCCCAGATAAGAACACTATCCAGCAAACCAGCCGCAAGGCGTTTGCCATCCGGGCTATAGGCGACACTAAAAACAGCACCATCGGCTGATGGCAGGGAGAAAAGTGTCCCCCCGGTGCGAGCGTCCCATACATAGACGGCTCCATCCAGGCCTCCGGACAGGATGCGCATGCCGTCCGGGCTAAAAGCCAGATCGGAGACCCGGCTGGTGTGGGCGGTGAACGCTGAAACGGGTTCACCCGTATCCGCCTGCCAGATTTTCACTTGCCCATCCTCCCCGCCGGTGGCGATTTGGGAGCCGTCCGGGCTGAGTGCCAGGGAACCTCCGTGAGGAATGGTGAGCAGCAGGCGATGAGCCTGCAGGGAACGATGCAAGGCGTCTTCCACTTCCTGAAGAACAGTGCCGTCCCGCTGGTAGGTGTCTGCCGCGGCCTGTAGGGCCAGTAACAGGCTGAGTTCGGGGTCCTGGTCCAGGTTGCTGATCGAGGTTGCAGCCAGCTCGCGGGCAGCCATCAGGCGGCTGTAAGATCGAGACTGCCAGCCCAAGAAACCAGCGGTAAGCGCCATGATTGCTGCAATAATGAAAGCTCCTGCCAGAAAGAAGGAACGCTTGCGCAGCTGAGCTGCGGCCAGTGCCTGTTCTTGGGCGCGCCTGCTTTCTGCTTCGGCGAGTCTCTGGGCTGCTTCCAGTTCGCGCTGGCGCTGGGCTTCTTTTTCGTTTGTTTCGCTTACTGCCAGTGCAAGCGAAGACTGAAGAAACTCGGTTTCTATGGCATTCATCTCTGCTGGATGATTGTCTGCCCATTCCTTTGCCTGGGCCAGGCGGGCGCCGCGGTATAGCACGCCGGCATCCTGGTCCCTGGCAGCCCACTCTTGAGCAGCGTCAGTCAGATGCCGGTGCAGGCGCAATCCCTCCCGGTTGTCTTCCAGCCAGCCCCGAAGTGTTGGCCATTCGCGGATCAACGCTTCGTGGGCGACTTCGGCTGAGTTTTCGCCGGTGATAATTAATCGGGCGTCAGCCAGCGCCTTAATCACAGACTGGGTGAGATCCTTATCCTCGGGCTTTAGGATTAATTCGTTGAATGTCGCCCGGCGGCGTGTGTCTCCAGTGGCGGTCTCATCCCCAAGTTCGGTCAGGCGCAGGAAGATACGGCGGGCAATGGCTCTCTGTTCGGTTGTGAATTGATCAGCAAACACAGCCTCGGCTGTCTCGGCAATTGCTCCGCGCACACCGCCGGATGAAATATAGCCGCTAAAGGTCATCACGCGCCCGCGCCGCCTTTGCCAGGTTTCCAGCAGCGCATGAGAGAGCAAGGGCAACGCGCCTGGCTCGTGACCGACTTCACGTAGCAACAGCTCGACCAGCCCCGGCTCAAACTCCCAGCGGCCGCGACGGGCAGGTTCTTCGATGGCACGCCGCAGCTCTTTGTCGCTCATCGCGCCAATATATTCCTGCTGGAGTGCGAGCGCCTCCCGCAAGCCAACATAGCCAGCACAGTGGGCGTAGAAATCTGCCCGTAGCGTGATCAGGATAAGGGTTGGACCGTCTGCTTCAGTTGCGGCTGTGAGCAGGTTGTTGATAAATGCTGCCCTCTCATCCTCTGAGCGGCATAAGGCGAATAACTCCTCGAACTGGTCGATCACCAGCAATAGGTGCGAGCCATGAGAAGCTTTCAGCTCGCGTTTGGCAAAGATGTGGAGGCTACGTGGGTCGCCTGCCAGGTCATCCATTAATTTCGCTACTGCGGAGACTGAGCTGTTAGCCTCAGTGAGGCTCAGCGCCAGGCTTTCAAGCGGATGGGCAGTGGGAGTGAGGAGGACAATATTCCAATTCGCGGCAGCCTTATTCCAGCGCAAAGCAGGCACCAGCCCGGCGCGGGCAAGCGACGACTTGCCGCTACCGGATGCACCAACGATAGCCAGGAAACGCGTATTGGCTGGTGGATCGCTGCTGGCAAGTCCCAGGAGACGCCCGGTCAATATGGCTGCCAGCGCTTCTCGCCCGGCGAACAGATCTGCATCGGTCTCATCGAAATAGTTCAAACCTTTATACGGGCAGAGGCCGAACGCGGGGGCATCTTCCCGGCGGACATTGGCAGCCAGTTCCAAAAGGCGCGCCGCCACCTTCGGTTCATCCTGTAATCCAAGGGCGGGAATAATACGCGCTTCGATGGTAGGGATATCGGGCAGGCGCAGGTTTTGCTCCAGGCGGCTGATCTGGGCGTCGCTATATCCTACCAGGGTTGCCAGCTCCATCTGGGTAACGCCGGCACGCCGCCTGAGAAAGCGCAACAGGTCGCCGAAGGTAGTGAATTTCTCCAGGGTGGTTGATGGAATCGATGAGAACACAGATATCTCCTGAGGCATAGGATAGCACATATTTTTGCTATTGGAGAATTTTGGTAGAAAATGGCAAGTTGGGCAACCGGTGAAATGATAAATTTATCTCACTCAAGACCTGAGCGCAATATTAACCGTTAGCCCGCTTAAGAAAATCATAACCAAAGGAGAAAATAAACCATGAACACCAACGTAAATCCGCATGTGTTGGAAAGAAGCTTGAAAGCGAGCCGGGTGAGATTAACTCTCATTGCAGCAACCATTGTCGGCCTGGTCCTGCTGGTCCTGGCCTTTTTGACACCGATTGTCTTCGGTTCCACTGGCACATCTGCTGTCCGCTCTCGAGCATCCCATGCAGAAGCCGCTCGCTACGAGGCTGCAGCGGTCTTCTATGCACAGCAGCGATCAGAGCGAGCCTATGTAGCTCACCTGACCGGTCTGGCTCAGAATTACCTCAAGGGCGTCAGGGCAGAAAAGGCAGAGATTGCCCGCTGGAACGGCTTTGCCGACTCCTACCTGGCAGCCGAAAATGCCGAAATCGCCCGCAGGAATGGTTGGGCTCAGTTCTATGAGCAGCGCGCCAGAGTAAAGCAGGCAGAGATAGCTCGTTTGAACGGCCTGGCAGGCAGTTATGGGATTGAGACCAGTGCCAGTCTGCGGGCAGAGGCGGTCGAGATAACCCGCTGGAATGGCTGGGCTAAATTCTATGGGGAAAATATCAGAGCAGAACAGGCCGGAATCGCCCGCCTGACTGGATTGGCGGAAGAGCACCTCGCCCAGGCAGGTACCAGCCAGAGAGCCGACCAGGCCTATGCCGACCGGTTGACCGGCCTGGCTCAGTTCTACACTGCCGGGAGGTGATGGATAACGGGAAATCGCACAGCACAGCCTGCGTTTTTTTGAAGAACTACGGCAGAAAATGGCATGTCTGGCGATTTCCCTGCGCCAAATGATATCCGCAAGTCCAGTGTACAAGTAGCACTTTTCACATATTCAATAAATAAGGAGAAAATCCAATGAAACAGAACAGACAATTTCTAGTAGTGTTCGCCGCGATGTTCGTATTCCTCGCCGCATGCAGCTCGTCTGCCACGACCCAGGTTTCACCCGGCGACTTGCAGCCAACGATCGCATCCACAGAGGTTGTATCCCCAGACCCAACGGTTGCGCCTGCGGAAATCGCCGCCCCGCTGCCCTTTGAGATCACGATTGACGCTGCGGATTATTCTTTCACAGCGCCTGAGATCGTCAGAACAGGTTGGGTGCTTGTCAACCTGACTAACTCTGGTCAGGAACCGCACCATGTCCAGTTCTTGCGATTAAACGATGGCGTTCGTTTAGAGGATTTTGAAGCAGCGCTCAAACAAGGAGAAGGCCCTGCCCTGGCAATGACCCAGCAGGTAGGCGGCGTGGGCGCAATTGCTCCCGGTGTTTCAGCCCAGGCGGTAATCAATCTACCCGTTGGTGAATATGCCATCCTGTGCCTTATTCCCTCGCCTGGCGACGGAGTTCCGCACTACGCAAAGGGCATGATCAAGGGTCTCACCGTGCAGGAATCGAGCGGCGGCACAGCTGCTGAGCCTGAGGCTGACCTGGCGATTCGTTTGCAGGACTTTACCTTCGATATGCCAGCCAACCTGCCTGCAGGACCGATGACAATCCAGGTGATTAATGACGGTCCGGAGCCTCACGAATGGAATATTTTGCGCCTGGAGGAGGGTAAAGGTCTCCAGGATGCCCTGCAGTTTTTGACTGCTCCTGACGGCCCTGCGCCTTTTGTTCCGGTGGGAGGCATGAACGGGCTGGACGTAGGAAAAACAGGCTATGTGGAGTTTGATTTCCAGCCGGGAAATTATCTCGCCATCTGCAATATTCCCAGCCCAAAGGCAGAAGGCCACCCGCATTTCACCCTCGGTATGGTCAAACAGTTTGTAGTGGCTTCGTCAGCGGTGTCCAGTTTCCCAACGGGGAGATTCGTCTCGGTGAATGATGGTGCCCTGGCACATCAGTTTAATGAAGATGGCACCTTTGCATTCTTAATTGGTGAAATCCCTGTGGTTGAGGGCATCTACCGGACCGAAGGAGATCTGTATATGGAGCTGACAAACAACGACAGCGACCCAACATGCCAGGAGCACCCAACCTATCGATGGCAGTTTGATGGCGAAACGCTCTCCTTTTCTCCGGTTAGCGAGGATACCTGCCGTGGAAGGCGCGATGCGTTCGGCGATACCTACACGATCTCCAATTAGCACTTCTGCTTGTCCCGCTCAGGGATTGGCTCGCACAATTGAATAGGATAGGACTTACGCAGTTGGTACTTTCCCCTTGAACTGCGTAACTCCGATAGGATTAAAAAGACCTGACAGGCGCTTTGATTATGCCTGTCAGGTCCTTTGTGTACAGAGAGAAACTTTAATAGGATTGAGCCAATAGCTCCTCTAGCACGGATTTCGACTGCTGCTCGATGACCGCATGCTGGCTGCTGCCGTGGGCATCCATCGTGACCACCACGGGGAAATCCTTGACCTCGATCACCCACATCGCCTCGGGCACGCCGAAATCCAGCTTGTACACGCCGAGCACGCGAGTCACCGTCTGGGCGATGAGCGAAGCCGCCCCACCCACGGCGTGCAGGTAGGCGCCGGGCACTTCCTGGCAGGCTGCCAGGGTTTTGGGTCCCATGCCCCCTTTGCCGATCACCCCCCTGACATTAAAGTGCTTCATAACCTCGCCCTGGTAGGGCTCTTCGCGGATGCTGGTGGTGGGTCCGGCAGCTACAAATCGAAACTGCCGGGTGTCCAGACCGGCGACCACCGGACCGCAGTGATAGATCACACCCCCATCTAGCAGGGGCTTGATCGCCTGGTATACTTCCAGATCATCGCCCTGCGGCTGGCGGGTATTCTTAATAAATGTCTCAACCATCCACTTATGAACGCTATCTCGACCGGTGAGCATCACACCGGAGAGGGCTACCGGATCGCCCACCTTAAGGCTGCGGATGACATCATTCTGAATAGGAATATTTACCTGGTGCATATTGACCTCCTTGAGACTGATGGGCTCAGGCGTAGCTGGCTTTGCCGTCCGCCCAGGTCATGCGCCGCCGGCGGTAAGCCCAGCACATATAGGATATCGAGACGAAGAAGCTGGCGGGTAGGCGGTTCAAGCTGGTGATCTTGGTGCTCAGTACGGTGGTCGCCCCGCCGAAACCCATCGGGCCGATGCCGAGCTGGTTAGATTCACCGGTCAGACGTTCCTCCAGAGCAGCCAGTTCTGGGTTGGGATTGTTCTCCTCAAGCTGGCGGAACAGGGTCTCTTTGGATGCGTAATAGGATGAGCCGCGGTCACCGCCGATGGCTACACCCAGGATTCCCGGCGCGCAGCCTTTGCCCTGTGCTTTGTGCACCGCGTCCAGCACCACTTTGCGCACGCCCGCCAGGTCCCTACCGGCTCCAAGCTGGCTGTTGGGCAGCGAGTATTGTGCCCCCACGTTCTCACAGCCGCCGCCTTTGAGCATCAAGTCAATGGTTAGCGTGTCTCCCTCCACTTCTTCGAAGTGTACCGTCGGGAAGTGAGAATCCCCCAGGTTATTGCCGGTGTTCTTCCCGCTGAGTGAATCGACTGAGTTGGGTCGCAGGTACGCTTTTTGAGTGGCTTGCACCACAGCAGTCTCGATTTGGGCGCGCAGCTTGCGCGTGCTCCAGCCTTCAGGATAATACACGTAGAAAATCGGCGTGCCGGTGTCCTGGCATATCGGTGTAGAGTTGGCGCGGGAAAGCTCTACATTCTTGATAATAGTCTCCAGGGCGCCGCGCGCCGCTGAGCCGGGCTGCTCTTGCTCCACCGATCTACGCAGGGCAGCCTCCACGTCGGGCGGCAGATCGGTGGCAGCCAGGCGGATCAATTCCAGGATTTGTTCCGTCAGGTCTTGCATAGTTTCCTCCGAGTGAATGGATAGTACCGGAATTCCTGTTTGCTAATCGTTTAATTATCATACCTCCAAATAAGCTCAAAAGCGAGTGACAACCTGCCGCTCTGGAGCAGTCAGGCATCACCTCTGGTAGAATTCCATCATCAAGAATCGATTGGCGACTGGATGGTTTGGCAACTCAATGATGATCCGCCCTGCTCTGCCGGCTGATGCCCAAGACATCGCCCGCATTTATAACTATTATATTCTCAACAGCGTGATCTCCTTCGAGGAACAGGTTGTCACCGCTCAGGCTATGGTGGAGCGCCTCAATGAGGTGGGGGCTGCTTCATTGCCCTGGATTGTGGTCGAAAGGTCTGGCTCTGTTGTCGGTTTTGCCTACGCCTCCAGGTGGAAAGACCGCTCAGCTTACCATTACTCGGTTGAGAGCACCATTTACCTTGAATCAGCCGTGCTTGGAGCTGGCTATGGCACTCAGCTATACCAATCCTTGCTAACCGAGCTGCGCCGGAAGGAGGTTCATACGGTTATCGGTGGGGTCGCCCTGCCCAATCCCGCCAGCATCCGGCTGCACGAGAAGCTCGGGTTTCGGAAAGTCGCCCATTTTAAAGAAGTGGGGTTGAAATTCGGCCGCTGGGTGGATGTCGGCTATTGGCAGCTGACCTTCCCGGAATAGCGGAATGGTCGGGTTGTTTGACTGGATCTTGTCTGGTTCGACTTCTGGTAGAATTAATCTGGATGGGGTGCAGCCCTACTATAAATATCTGGTTCGGGCAATCGGATTATCGGCAAAACTTGGTTTCCCATGCCCCTATTGTGGCTTTCCCTGGCGTTTCTCACCGGTATCCTGCTTGCGGCAAGCCTGCCGCTGAGTGCAGGCGGCTGGCTGATCCTGCTTGGGCTGGCGGGGCTGGCGCTTGTTCTGCGCGGGGTAGCCTTCAAGAGAACCCGGCCCACGGCAGGCGCTGCCAGGGACGAAGAGAGCAACCAGCCCCAGCAGCCTGCTTCGCTTGCCGGGCGGCTGGCAGCAGGTGTTGGCAGACTCCGCCTTCCGGTGCCTGTGCTAGCGCTCCTCCTGGCGCTGGCGTTGGGCGGGCTGCGCTACCAGATCGCCCAGCCCAGGTTGGATGACCCAGGGCATATCGCTTATTACAATGATTCGGACACAATCTATCAGGTGGAAGCCATCTTGCTCGCCCCGCCTGAGGTGCGGGAGACGCGGGCTGACCTGAGCTTGCGAGCGGAAAGCCTGCGCCCCCCGGATTGCGATGCGCCGGTAACAGTGCGGGGTGACCTGCTCGCCACGACCTGGGACTGGCAAGATTATCGCTATGGCGACCGCCTGCGCTTGCAAGGCTCGCTGGAAGAGCCGCCCGAAGGCGAGGAGTTCTCATACCGCCAGTACCTGGCACGGCAGGGCATCTACACCACCACGCAGCCGGATGAGATTGAGCTACTCGAGCGCGGCCAGGGCAACCCTGTGCTGGCAGGCATCTAAGCCTTTAAGCAGCGCGCCCTGGATACTCTCTACCTTATATAGTTACCCGGATTATAGACAACTATGACACGGGTCTTGACCAGGCTGATTGACTGTCAGCAGTGGTTGAGAGTCGGGCTATGCCCAATCTGCCACTA
>Ga0209254_10003995_pt1 | contig 13488 bp, 12 predicted proteins | sample FrelakmetDIP11DI_FD_187148 | JGI IMG/M metagenome (GOLD analysis project Ga0209254, IMG submission 187148) | Freshwater lake sediment microbial communities from the University of Notre Dame, USA, for methane emissions studies - DIP11 DI (SPAdes)... | ecosystem: Environmental > Aquatic >...
CTCTTACCAGAGAGTTCGACAGGCTGAAAACAATCTATGGTGAGGTAACGATCAAGCATTCATTTTACAACGGCAGAGAAGTTTCTGCCAAACCTGAATATGACGAGTGTAAAAAGATTGCATCTGAAAAATCCATACCTGTGAAAGAAGTCTACAATAATATCATGGCTGCAATTACAAAACCTATACAATAATAAATGATTGAGGAAAAGGTAAACAAACTCGATTCAATCCTAAAAGAACTGAAATCTTTTGTAGTCGCTTTTTCAGGAGGTGTCGACAGCTCTTTTTTGTTGCACAGGTCTCATTCCCTGAAAATTCCCGAAATGATTGGCATTACAATCAGGACTCCATATATTCCTGAAATTGAAATAGATGATGCTATCGGATTTGCGAAAAGTCATGGTATTAATCATACCGTTATTGATCTTCCATTTCCGGAGGATGTCCGGAATAACCCTATCGACAGGTGCTATATCTGTAAGAAAACACTTTTTTCAGAGTTGCGTGCTTATGCTGAAAATAATGGATACAGTTATGTGATTGAAGGGACCAATGCTGATGATACAGGCGATTACCGGCCAGGCCTTAGGGCGCTACGGGAGCTGGAAATCAGGAGTCCGTTACTTGAGGCCGGTCTTTCAAAGAATGAAATCAGGGAACTGCTTCACCTGGAAGCTCTGCCTGTATGGGATAAACCTGCCCTGGCGTGTCTTCTTACAAGAATACCTTATGACACAACAATTACCGACAGGATGCTAAGAATGATTGAACAGGCAGAATACCTGCTTTTTGAAAAAGGTTATCCGGGCTCCCGGGTAAGGATTCATGGTGATCTTGCAAGAATTGAGTGCCCTCCGGCCTTCTTTGAAAAGATCATCAGAAATCCTGACAAGGAACTTATCATCAGTAACCTTAAAAAAATCGGATTCAGATTTATATCTTTGGATCTGGAAGGCTACAGGACAGGGAGTCTGAATCCTGAAAAAAATCGTTTATGACAAGAAAAGAAATCGAGAATCTTCTGAAGGCAGTGAAAAACGGTCAGAAAACTGTCGCAGAGGCTCTTAACCTTCTGCAGAATTTTCCTTATACTGAACTGGGTTTTGCCAAGATTGACCATCACCGGGAAATGCGCACTGGCTATCCTGAAATTGTATATTGCGCCGGGAAGACAATTGAACAGGCCATCGGGATATTCAGGTTAATGTCGGCAAATGAGAATAATGTTATAGGCACAAGGGCAGATGAGAGGATGTTTGAAGCTGTGAAGGAAGTTATTCCTGAGGTGGTCTATTACCCTGTTGCACGGATAATTAGCATCCGGAAGAAGAGAATAAAAGCATCAGTTGGCAAAATTGCAGTTATTACTGCAGGAACATCCGACATGCCGGTAGCTGAAGAGGCTGCCGTAACAGCAGAGCTGCTTGGAAACAGGGTTATCAGGATTTATGATGCAGGTGTTGCAGGTATTCACAGGCTTGTTGATAAGCTCCCTGATATAAAGAGTTGCCGGGTAATTATCGTAATTGCAGGAATGGAGGGAGCTCTTGCAAGTGTGGTAGGAGGATTGGTTGACAAGCCGGTGATAGCTGTACCAACCAGCGTCGGATACGGTGCGAACTTCGGAGGTATTTCCGCCCTTCTCGCTATGCTTACCAGCTGTTCATCCGGAGTTACTGTTGTAAATATCGACAATGGTTTCGGAGCCGGATTTTCAGCAAGTATGATAAACCATATGAAGTGATTCTTTCCTTATGCAGGAAGATTTGCTCCTTTCAACAGCTTATTTCCCGCCTATCGGGTATTTCAGCCTCATCAGGAATGCAGGTATTGTGTTCATCGAAAGAGAAGAAAACTATATTAAACAGAGCTACAGGAACAGATTAAGTATTCTGTCAGCGAACGGAGTATTAACTCTGTCAGTGCCCGTAATGAAGGGCAGCTTGTTAAAAACAAAGATCAAAGATATAACCATCGATTATTCAAAGAGATGGCAGCACAACCATTTGAGGGCGATGGCTTCTGCATACAGCCGGTCACCATATTTTCAGTTCTATTCTGATTCATTTGAGAAGATTATTCTGGGCAATTATAAATTCCTGCTCGATCTGAATGATGAACTCCTTAACAGGTGCCTCGAGATAATGAAAATTAATAAGTTTATTCGCCACACTTCTTCATATGAAGCACATACAGGGAAGATTTCTGACTACAGGTACAGTTTAACTCCTAAAAAGCCTTTGAATATTCCTTACAAGCCTTATATCCAGGTATTTAATAACGATGGTTTTGTACCAGGACTGAGCATTACTGACCTTTTGTTCAATGCCGGACCTGAGTCAGCAGAATATTTGTAGAAAAGTATACTTCCCCGCACTAATAATGGAATTTAAATCCCATAGTAACAGTGAATATATTCCTGGATGTTGAAAGATCTGCAATGGCAGATTCTGAATAAGTATTATAAAGTATATAATTCTGCGAGTTGCTGAGATTAACGTATCCAAAATCGATACTTAAACTTTGTTCCCTGAAACCTGCTCCGGCTGAGAATGATCTGTAGTCCATGTTTTCATTTAACTCGCCTTTTTTAAAGGCAGCACCATAATAACCGTATCCTCCTCTCAGATAGAATTTATCAAGCCGTAGTTCACCTCCAACCCGAAAATTGCTCGTTCCCCTTAGGGTGTTCCTGATTTCAGCATTCTTCTCACTGTAATTATAATTGTCGCCGGATTCGGAGAACTTTGCAGAGCCATAGTCGACAAATTCGTAATCAAAGCTTATGATGCCAGCTTTCTTCACCTGATATGCCAGACCTGCAAGGAACCGGAAAGGTGTGGTAAGGGAATAGCTGTAAACATTGTGTTCATTTTCAAATTCGTAATGGCTGTTATCTGTAAAATTTGAACTTATATTATCATAGTAATATTCATCTATCCAGTATATTGTAGGAGCATGGAATGCAAGTCCAATCCTCAGGGATTCTGTTGGCTTGAGGATAGTTCCGAGCTTAAATGATATCCCTGTGGCGTTATTTGTAAAGTATTCGGTGTAATTAAAATTTTTAAATCCTGAATCGAGAAAATAATCAGCATCTTCAAGATGTTCATAGTACCCTGTATATTTAAGGGTGTTGATTCCAAAGGTGGCGCCAAAGAAAAATTTATCCGAGTAATTGCCTCCTATTGAAATTGCATGTTCACCTGTCCATCCGTCATTAGTAATAAATCGTCCGATACTCTGTCCATACTCTGATGTAAGGTTATCTCCATAGTTTGAGAAAACGGTTCCAAATGTTTTGGCACCTGTAAAGGTTATTGTATCTATTATCCATGCATCGTAAGCAATTCCTGCAGCGCCCGACAGGTCAGTATAATGGGTCCCGTAGCTGGCATCTGCCCATGAATCAGCCATTGAGCTTGTAGTCCCGGTTCCCTGTATTCTGACTGAAGTGTGCAGGTTATTGGTTTTGTTAAAGGAGTATCCAAAATTAAGAGAAATAAGTCCTGTTTTGTTTTTTCCTGAGATCAGATTTGAAACGATACCCGCCTGTGCGAGATTGAAATTATACAGGTAGTCTTCGGAGAGTCCGTTAAAACTTGCTTTGTTATTGATATGGAACAGTTGAGGTGATACTGTTATTTCAGCTGATCTGTATACTCCGAGTCCGGCCGGATTCTGGCTCAGGGTTGATAAATCGCCTCCCAATGCTGTAAATGCACCGCTCATAGACATAAACCGTGCTGTTCCGGTATAGAATATCTGGGAATACCGCAAAGCATCATCCACATTCTGTGAATACATACACTGAAATGTCATGGATACTGCAACTAGTATAATTGATATTTTTTTCATTGAATTTTACTTTTTTCTGATGAGTATACCTGCACTCTGATATAGAATGAACCTAAACTCACCAATAATTTTTATTAGTATTACTTTCTTCTGCCGCCAGCTGATGATCCTCCTGAGGATGATGAGCCGGATGATGAGCCGGAGGAAAATGAGCCACTGCTTCTTGAAACTGATCCGGAGGATGATCCACCACTGTATGAAGATGACCTGTTCCCCGAACTAGATGAACCAGGAGAACTGGAATATGATCCGCTGCCGGAACTTCTTCTCGAAGGTACTGAATAGCTTCCTGCGCTGTTGTAGGAAGAGCCTGATCTGTTTTGAACAGGTGAATATGAGGAGCTGTTTCTTCCGCTGACTGATGGACTGGAGCTGCCTCTCTGTATGGAAGTTGCCCTGTCAGTATTTAATTTACTGTTTACTCTGTTACTGATATTATTCTGAATAGTATTTGTATTTACCCTTGAATTCTGATTACTGTTTGAATTAACTCTTGTATTGTTATATGAAGGCCTTGTACTAACCTTTGGAGAGCTGTAGCTGGGGGTATACGTACGGTTTACCGAGTTATATTCAGGCCTTGCGACAGAAGCATTCCTTCTTGCCTGGGTTCCCGTAATACTCTCACCTCCCGATTTGGCTGCCGACTGTGATATGCTTTTCTCAGTGCCTGCAGCTGCCTGCTGGCTTGAAATCCTTCTGGATGAAGATGAAGCTGACTGGATTCCTCCCGAGGTACCACCTTTGTATGAGGCTCCTGCTCCGGCAGCAACAGATGTACTTCTCCGTGAAGACGATCCTGCAGGTGAAGAAACACCACCGCTTACATTTGTTGAAAGCGTACTGGGTTTTTCCCTCCTGCCATAGGTCGGATATGTACCTTCGCTTGTATAACAACACGGAGAACCAGGATAATATGGAGGATAATAACCAGGATAACCCGGATATCCAAATCCTAAATAGAAGCCTCCCCAGCCGAAATAAAATCCACTGTAAAAACCTCCGTAACCTCCGTAATAGTATGGATCGTAGTAATAAGGATTATAATAAGGAGATCCGCCGTAATAACTAAATCCGAACGAAGGGTACCAGTCATAATAGTAAGGATCTGTCCAGTAAGGATTAAAGTAATTGCCATAAAATCTGTTTATCCTTCCGGCGTATGAATAATTATCATTATAATAATAATTATTTACAGAAGCCGCTGCATCATCAAAATCAACTGCGTCTGAATATTCTTTTGACACCAGAGTATCGCTTGCATAAATGTTATCATAATATGAATCAGACTTAAGGTTACCCTCCGTAACCGGCTGGCTGACCACAGTCTGAACCTTTGTTACAGGCTGATCCGAACTCTGATAATACAGATCATCATATTCAGTTCCAACATAAAGCCCTGAAGAACAGGAAGATAATGTTAGAATTGCAAGACCGAATATGTAGTTATGTGCTTTCATGGTGCGATTTCCTATTTGTTTATTATATAACAATCAAATATTGTACCAAATATGATCCTGTCGTTATCTTTCTGCTTTTCAGCAAATTTATTATTTTTCATTTAAGTTACAATTTTTTTTATGAACATGTTTCATCTGCATACTGAACTCTGACCGACATGCCTGAAAACACTAAAGCCGATAAGAATCCGAAATAATATTTTGCTTTCATGATGAACCTACGTTTTTTTTAATCCCCAAGTTTTATCTATTTTTACGAACCAATTATTGGTTAAGACATCTAAGACAAATACTATACCAAGGCAATGGCAAAGTTTTTAACAAACAGGGAGGAGAATTATGCACAATGGTATAACGACCTGGTTATCAAGGCAAATCTGGCTGAGAACTCAGCTGTAAGGGGATGCATGGTTATCAAGCCCTATGGCTATGCCATATGGGAGAATATCCAGGCACAGCTCGATAAAATGTTTAAGGCAACCGGTCATGTAAATGCCTATTTCCCACTGTTTATTCCAAAATCATTCTTTAGCAAAGAGGCGGCCCATGTTGAGGGTTTTGCAAAGGAGTGTGCTGTTGTAACACACTACAGGCTTAAGAATGATGAAAATGGTAAAGGTATTGTTGTTGATCCGACAGCAAAACTGGAAGAAGAACTGATTATCCGGCCTACATCTGAAACTATAATCTGGAATTCATATAAGAACTGGATACAATCATACCGAGACCTTCCGATTCTGATAAACCAGTGGGCAAATGTTGTAAGATGGGAAATGCGTACAAGACTTTTTCTGCGGACTTCTGAATTCCTTTGGCAGGAGGGCCACACTGCCCATGCAACAAGGGAAGAGGCTGTTGAGGAAACAGAAAGAATGATAAATGTGTATGCTGATTTTGCTGAAAAATATATGGCTCTTCCTGTTATTAAAGGTTATAAAAGTGAAAACGAGCGGTTTGCAGGTGCGATCGACACTTATACAATTGAAGCGCTTATGCAGGACGGGAAAGCTCTCCAGGCAGGGACAAGTCATTTTCTGGGGCAGAATTTTGCAAAGGCCTTCGAAGTGCAGTTTGCCGACAAAACAGGAAAACTCGATTATGTGTGGGCAACTTCCTGGGGGTTGTCGACCCGGATGGTCGGAGCACTGATAATGGCACATGCAGATAACCGGGGCCTTATACTTCCTCCCCGGCTTGCCCCTTTGCAGGTTATAATTATCCCGATCTATAAAACAGCCGAACAGCTTGAAAATATTTCCCTGAAGGTGAAAGACATCAAGACAGATCTTGAAAGAGAAGGAATTTCAGTTAATTATGATGACAAGGAAAATAATAAACCCGGATGGAAATTTGCGGACTATGAGCTTAAGGGGGTGCCGGTAAGAATTGCCTTAGGTCCCCGCGACCTGGAAAACAGCACATTAGAGATTGCCAGAAGGGATACTCTTGAAAAAGAAACAATTCCAATAAACAATGTCACTGCATATGTTAAGAACCTGCTTGAAGATATTCAGGCTAACATTTACTCTAAAGCTTTGAAATTCAGATCAGACAACACTTTCTATGCAAACAAATGGAGTGAATTTCTGGAAATAATCGATAATCAGGGAGGTTTTATAATGGCGCATTGGGACGGAACCTCTGAAACAGAGGAGAAAATTAAAGAGGAGACAAAAGCAACTATCAGATGCATACCTTTTGACAGTCAGGATGAGGATGGCTTTTGTATATTTTCCGGCAAACCATCGAAAAGACGAGTACTGTTTGCCAGATCATACTGATACCTGCCGGAACATTCTAATTTTTATTACTAATTTTATGCAGTATTACATAAACATTAAGAATCATGCAGGAACTTGATGAAAAGAAAAAGACAATTATCGGGACCCTCAATGAAAAGTCTCTTCTGAAACAAAAAGTATATGATAATACTCTTGAATGGTTCAGTGTAATTAAAGATATTCTTAAGAGTCTTTCAAAAGATATTAATACAAACCTGGGGAATACTGACCCGAGGATTAAATTGGAATACACCGACAGGAGCACCTTTGATGCCCAGTTAAAGGTTGCGGGCGATATCCTGCTATTCAGTATGCATTCTAATATCTTTCAGTTCGACAGGGAACATCCGGCATGGAAAACTCCATATATCCAGAAAAATAAGTATAATGCCTATTCAGGGATCATAAACATTTACAACTTCCTGTTCGACTCATTCAAATATTCAAGACTGGATGATCTCGGATACCTTATCGCCAGGATTTTTATAAACCACGAGAATCAATATCTTGTAGAAGGTAAAAGACAGATGGGGATGTTATTTTCAAATTATGGAAATGAACCATTGAACAGGCCTTCTTTACAGGTAATTATCTCAACTGCAATCCAGTATTCACTTGAATTTGATCTCCTCGTTCCACCATATGACACAGTAAAGATTGCTACAGTGGGACAGGCAGAGACAAAAATTCAGCACTCAAGGGTAATAACCGGCAAACGTCTTGGATTCCAGTTTAACTCAGATGATGTGTTGATTAAAACTCCGCATGAAACCTGATTGTGATCATAGAATAACATTCAGCCTATCCAGAAGACTACTCTACTTTCCGGCATTCATTTTTATTTTCAGCATATCCTATTCTCAGGAAATATCTTCCGGAGATTCCCTGCGCAGAAAACCTGAAAGCATCTATACATTGGATGTCGAAAATCTCCGGCTATCCCTTAATCACAAACAGGTTTTGGTGGCCTCTCAGCTTATTCCTCCCCTGGGATCTGAAGATTCCAGAACACTGATTTTCATGGATTCGTTAAAAACCAGGGCATCCAGAACCTTAATGACAAGAAAGCTGTACGACTTCGTTATCACATCACCCGGGGGGGCTGCACCAAGCAAAGAGATAAAAAATTCAAGCGATGCTTCCTATCATAGTTATTCCGGAATGAAAATAAGAAAAATTGAAATTAAGCGACTGAGTGTTTTCGGAACAAACATTGGCAATCCTGATTTCTATGATCCGAATAAAATTGAGAACTTATTGAATAAAACTCATTTCAATACAAATGAAAATATTATAAGAAAGAATCTTCTGTTCAGTGAAGGTGACACTGTAATACCTCTTATAGTAAGTGATAATGAACGACTTATAAGGGATCTTCCTTTTATTGATGATGCCAGGATTCTCATAATACCTGTTTCTGACAATGAAGCTGATGTTATTGTAATAACAAAGGATGTCTATTCGCTGGGTGCAAATTTTAATTTCAGCGGATTTGATAAAGTCTCACTATCTGTTTATGAAAAGAACATCTTTGGAATGGGTCATGAATTTGGGATTGAAATTCCCTATAATTCAGATATTTCCGATGTTCCGGGTTTTGGTATGAACTATAAAATCAATAATTTTCGCAAGACTTTTGTGGATTTTGGCACATATTACTTTAATGGCCTCGGGAAAATGACCTACGGCTTTGATCTTACCCGGAAGCTGGTCAGTGCCACCACAAAATATGCAGGCGGTATTTCGGTCAGTGAAATGTATACTACCGATGACCTTGATACCATGCAAGTACCAGCTCCTTTAAAGTACAACCTGCAGGATTACTGGCTTTTAAGATCTTTCCTTCTGAATCAGGTTTCGGTTTCGAGGTTAATCATCGGAGCCAGATATATAAACAATAATGTTTATAGCCGTCCTGCCATACAACCCGATTCATATCACAGTCTCCAGAAGTATAAAATTTTTCTCGGATCAGTTTCATTTTCAGTCCAGAAATATCATAAAGCCCATCTTATTTATGGCTATGGGCGAACAGAAGATATCCCCTATGGTGGATTGATTAATATCACTGTGGGAAGGGAACTTAATGAATTTAAAAAACGATATTATATTGGGTCGGCCATTTCCCTTGGAGAATCAATCAGGGGTGTCGGGTATTTTTATACATCGGCTGGATTTGCTGCTTTTTATAATGAAGGCAATATTGAACAGGGGATGCTCTCACTGAAGACCAACTTTTTTTCAAACCTTTCATATCTTGGTAGATACAGGATGAGAAATTTCCTTAATATTGAGTATACAAGGGGATTGAACAGATATTCTGATGAATATCTGCAATTCATCCGCGAAAACGGATTTTCAGGCTTCAGGAATGATTCGACAGGAAAGGCACAGAGATTGTCAATTGGTTTTGAATCAGTATTATTCAGCCCGGCTAATTTCTATGGATTCAAGTTTGCAATATTCGGATTTGCAGATTATGGATTTCTGTTCGGAACTCATGAATATATCGGCAACGGAGAAGTTCTGTCATCGCTTGGAATAGGAGTCAGGATTCGAAATGACAACCTGATTTTCAATACATTACAGATCAGATTATGTTTCTATCCCAATCTGCCTGACTACTCAAGGATCAACAATCTTATAATATCAGGAGAACAGTTGCTTAAACCGGATAATTTTGAGCCTGGACGTCCGTCATTGTTGCCTTTCAGATAAAAACTGACAATATCAGCCATGTTTGACGAATTCATCACTTATAATAAAGAATACGGCCTTTTCAATCCGGCTGACAGAATTCTTCTCGCTGTCAGCGGAGGAATAGATTCCATGGTAATGTCGCACCTGTTAATGAGGACTGGAAATGCAAAGGGTATAGCTCATTGCAACTTTTGCCTGCGGGATACTGAATCTGATCTGGACGAAGAATTTGTGAGAAATTATGCAGATAATAACAAGATGCCTTTTTACTCTATCCGTTTTAAAACCAAAGAATACGCTCACAAAAACAGGATTTCTGTCCAGGTGGCAGCAAGGGAATTAAGATATGAGTGGTTTGAAAAGATACGACGTGAAAACAACTTTGATCTGGTTGGTGTGGCACACAACCTTAATGACAATGCCGAAACCCTTCTTTTAAATCTGATAAGGGGCACCGGGATCACCGGACTTTCAGGTATAAAACCGGTCGTATATAATATAATTAGGCCTATTCTTTTTGCATCACGCAACAAAATAGAGGAGTATTGCACTCTTAATAAGATATCTTTCAGGGAAGATAAATCTAATACAGATGTCAGGTACACCAGGAATAAGATCCGGAATATTGTTCTTCCGGTTCTGAAGCAAATAAATCCTTCAATCGAAAAAACTCTGTGTGATACTGCAATTAAACTGGCAGGAACTGATGAAATAGTAACAGATTATATCAATACACTCAGGGAACAAATATCCAGACAATCGGGCGAGTCAGTTATTTTTGACATTGAAAAGCTGTTAAGTCTAGGTAAAGTCAATGCATTAATATTTGAACTGTTCGGTCCATACGGGATCTCGGGCACAACTGCCAGGGATCTTATCAGGGTTCTGCATGGAGAAACAGGCAAACAGATTCTCACTAAAACCAACAGGATAGTAAGGAATAGAAATGAACTGATTATTAATCCCTTACCGGCAAATAAAGTTAGACTTTACAAATTATGTTCAACTGACGATCTGTTATTGATACCCGGGATACGGACAGCTGGTGTCTTAAATAACAGTGACAGATTCAAAATACCTGTTGAACATAATATTGCCTGTATTGATTTTGAAAAGCTAAAATTCCCCATGGTGATCCGCACATGGAGGAGTGGGGATTATTTTTTCCCCCTGGGAATGAATCAGAAAAAAAAGCTCAGTGATTTTTTTACTGACATGAAATATTCCATGATAAAGAAGGAAAAAATTTTACTGCTTGAATCTGAGGGAAATATTGTGTGGATAATAAATGAAAGGCTCGATAACAGATACCGTATTACAGAGTCGACAAAAATAATTTTAATGATTGAAGCAGAAACCAGCTGAAAATTACTGTTCCTGTGTTGAATATTTTAATTCATATCCATAAAGATCGCGGGATCATAAATTTCTTGCACCATGAATTGCTCTGTCGGCCAGAAAGAGGTCAGCCAGGGCTATTGCTGCTGCCGCTTCGACAATTACAGGCATTCTGAGAGCAATGCATGAATCGTGACGTCCCCTGACCATGAGCTCAGTCATTTTCCCTTTGCCGAAATCATATGTACTTTGGGCAACTCCTGTTGATGATGTTGGTTTTACAGCCACCCTGAAAACGATGTCATTGCCATTGGTGATCCCTCCATTTATACCTCCTGAATTGTTTGTCAGTGTTCTGCCTGAGCCGTCGATAAATGGATCATTATGAACTGAACCTTTCATTGAGGCGGCTGAGAATCCGGCTCCAAACTCTATTCCCTTAATTGCCGGTATTGAAAAAATAATCTGGCTGAGCGCAGATTCAGCAGAATAGAAGAATGGTTCTCCAAGTGCCTTACGAACATTGGTCACCGTACATTCAATAACGGCTCCTACAGTGTCGCCTTCCGCCATAGCTTCTTCAAGAGCTTTGTCAACATCTGCATTTCCGCCGGCTGAAATAAGTCTGGCATTAATCAGAGCAGGTTTGATAATGAACCTGGCTATTACACCTGCAATTACAAGTCCCCAGGTAATTCTTCCGGAAAAATGGCCGCTACCCCTCAGGTCGGCATATCCGGAATATTTGATTCCTGCCACATAATCAGCATGTCCGGGGCGGGGTACACTCTTGAAATCATCATAATCCTGCGATATTTTGTCGATGTTCTTTGTAATTATGGTAATTGGTGCTCCCGTTGTTGCGCCATTATATATACCGCTTAAGATCTCCGGCTGATCGGCTTCATGTCGCGCTGTAGTACCTTTACTGCCGCTTTTTCTTCTGGAAAGATCCGGAATAAAATCTTCAGGCCGTATGGAAATTCCTGGAGGGCATCCATCGATCACAACTCCAATTCCATTGCCATGCGATTCACCGAAAAGAGTGACCCTGAAAACAACACCAAAAGAATTCATATCCAAAGTTATTGGTTGTCTTATTTATTCTGCCTGTAAAAATTTACAAGATCCGTCACGGGAATCTTTTCCACAATAGCTTTCCCAATTCCTTCAATAAAGACGAAATAGATATCACTTCCTGATTTCTTCTTATCCCTCATGATCAGATTAGTGATCTGATCATCCGGAAGATCATGCCTGCGCAGCAGTTTGAATGATTTCAGAAGAAGCAGAATCCTGTCATATTCAGCAGCGGAAATCAATCCCTTCGAATGTGAAAAATTCGCGGCAAGTTCCATTCCTGAAGCAACAGCATAGCCGTGGCGGAACGATTTGTACATCTCAATTGCATGGCCATATGTATGTCCGAAATTGAGTATCCTTCTGAGTCCTGATTCTTTTTCGTCTTTCGAGACTATCTTCGCTTTTACATTAACTGCCATTGAAACCAGCATTGAAAGAAGGTCGCTATCTCTTTTCAATATCCTGTCGTGATTATTCTCTATCATCTCAAAGAGTGTCGCATTACCTGTAAGTGCTGTTTTAATGAGTTCCGCCAGGCCTGAGAAATATTCATCTTCAGGTAATGTCTGGAGCATTGCGGGGTCGCAGATCACAAATTCCGGTTGCCTGAAACAGCCGAGTACATTCTTGGATCCCCCGAGGTTAACACCATTCTTCCCGCCGGTACTTGCATCAACCTGCGACAGTAAAGAGGATGATACGTATGCAAATTTTATACCCCTCATATAGATTGATGCCAGGAAACCGGAAATATCACACACCACACCACCTCCGATACCAAGAATAAAACCACTTCTGTCGATACCCGATTCAATAAGCCTCTCTGCAAGATATTCTATTACTTCCAGATTTTTGCTCCCTTCCCCGGCTCTCACCTGAAAGACAGGAAACTCAGGAAATCTGCTCCCATAAATACGATGGATATTATTGTCGGTAATAATGGCCACTCCTGTTTCCGGAAGCAACTCATGAACATATTCCCAATTTACCCCTATCAGGATCTCTGAGACTGAACCATTCGTCTTTAATACTATCTTCTCCAAATGAATAAATATTTGACAGATAAAGTTAAGAAAACATCATTAATATGAACAAATACCATGTAACTCTTATATAACTTCTTCTTAATTCTTGAACTTTCTTAAACCATCTATGCCCTTCCCTTTTTCATTATTCTAACCCCTCCCCAGCCCTTCGCTGCCACTCCTGCATTCAGGCTCTTCACCAGAGGCTGTCTAAAAAGCCCTTAGTGTGTGTGTGACCTT
>Ga0209254_10003996_pt1 | contig 13486 bp, 15 predicted proteins | sample FrelakmetDIP11DI_FD_187148 | JGI IMG/M metagenome (GOLD analysis project Ga0209254, IMG submission 187148) | Freshwater lake sediment microbial communities from the University of Notre Dame, USA, for methane emissions studies - DIP11 DI (SPAdes)... | ecosystem: Environmental > Aquatic >...
CGCGCCCGGCAAGGCACTGTAAAAAATCCTGACGCCGAGCGACCCGAATTGCCGACCCGGCCGGCCACGCGGCGAAGGGGGAAAGCCGGCCACCTCCGGACCTACACCGAAAGGATCGTACGGCCGTCCCACCCAGATAGCGGTCCTTCCGCCAGCCACCACGATGAGGGACGGCTTCACGGAATGGGGCGTTGGGATGCCGTGCTTGTCCACGCCTTCGCGAGTCGAGGTGGTGACGGGTCGCCTAAAGGATGGTTGCGACCCGAATTACCTTTTCACAACGCGTCACCAGTAGCCGCTCCTTGTTTCAGACTCGCCTTGTGGGTGGTCTTGGCTCGCGATGAGCCGCGCTGGCAACGCCACCTGATCCACCGTAACTGCGTGGCCGCGCGGTCAAAGTGTCTCGCCCGTTGCCGCCAGTTGCGCCTCCAGTTCTGCAATCCGCTTCTTCAACTGCTCGACGTTGTCTTGCCGGGCGCTGCTGGCCAGTCTCAAGCCGCTCGTCAGCCACTCCAGCCAGCGGTCCATACCGGCGCCCGTGGTTGCCGAGACCTGCAGCACTTCCAGCTGTGGATTGACCCGGCGCGCATACGCCACGCACCGGTCCAGGTCAAAATCTAGATGAGGCAGAAGGTCGACCTTGTTGAGCAGCATCAGCCGGGCGGCGTGGAACATGTCGGGATACTTCAACGGTTTGTCGTCGCCCTCGGTCACCGACAGAACCACCACTTTGTGGGCTTCCCCGAGGTCGAAGGCCGCGGGACAGACCAGATTGCCGACGTTCTCGATCATCAGCAGACTGTCGTCCGCCAGGCCTAATCGCTGCAGGGCATGGCCCACCATGTGAGCGTCCAGGTGGCAACCCTTGCCGGTATTGACCTGGATGGCCGGCACACCGGTGGCACGAATGCGATCAGCGTCCCTGCTGGTTTGTTGATCGCCTTCCACCACCGCCAGCTTCGTCCGATCCTTCAGCGCCTCGATCGTTTTCAGCAGCAGCGTGGTCTTGCCGGAACCGGGACTGGACACCAGGTTGAGGCAGAAGATGCCGTGCTCGGTGAGCCATTGCCGGTTGGCGGCCGCGTAGCGGTTGTTCTTGTCGAGGATGTCCTGCTCGATCTGCACCATGCGTTCCTGAGAGAGGCCAGGGGCATGGGCGTGGGCCGGCCCGAGGCCGTAGTGCAGGTCGGAAGGTGGTGCCCGGTCGGCATGGGGGTGCTCGTGGCTCATGCCCCCAGCGTGGAGTAACTCGTGGACGTGGTCGTGAGGCACGCCTCCCTCGTGCAGGAGTTCGTGGCCGTGCCCCGTGTCGTCGTCGGCGTGCCGATGGCTGTGGCCGTGGGCGTGGCTGTGCTCGTGGTCATGCGGGTGGCTGTGGACAGTGCCATCGGCATGGGTGTGCTCGTGCTCGTGGGTGTGGCCGTGCGCGTGCGCGTGCTCGTGACTGTGGGGATGACCGTGGTCGTGTGGCACACCGGGCTCGTGCAGGGTCTCGTGCGGGTGGTCGTGCCCGACGTGAGCGTGGCTGTGCTCGTGCTCATGAGGATGGCTGTGGACGGTGCCATCGGGATGGGTGTGCTCATGCTCGTGAGTGTGCGGGTGGGTGTGATCGTGCGACGCAGGGTGATCGTGGTCCTCGATCGTGGCTTCACCCTGACCGCAGCCGCAGACGTTACACATGGTCTGTCTCCTGTTTCCGATATCCCAAATGGGTGAGCGAATGGCGCCGCTACCTGGCGTTCCCGGCGCAGCCGCAAGGGCAGAAGCGGCCGATCACTCCACCAGCAGATCCTTGACTCGCATCTCGGTGCCGCCGGTGGCATGCACCTGGTAGCTGCCGCAGTCGGGGCACGCATCGTACAGAGCGCTGATCTCCACCGTGTTGCCGCAGGCGAGGCAATGGCCCTGCCCAGGCAGACGCTGCAGCTCCAGGCGTGCGCCGTCTGCCACGCTGTGCTTGAGCACCATGTCGAGGCAGAAGCTCAGGGCCTCGATCTCCACCCCCGAAAGGGCGCCGATCTCCAGACGGATCGCCTTGACCTGACCGAATCCTCGGGAGCACGCAGCCTCCTCGACAATCTGCAGAATGCCCTCGGCCAGCGACAGCTCATGCATCGACTATCCCCAAGCAGTTACCCCTCGGTGGGGTCGAGGTCTCGGCTACCCGTGGGCCAGCAACGCCGCGCTGCCTTGAACCAGCGGGACACATCCGCCGCGCGTGGCGGGCCCTGCGTCCGCTGCGGTCGTCCTGCTGCGACCTGGGTGCACGACGACGCATGCTAGAGCCGCGACGTACGCGTCAGCTTGGCGAACTTGACGCCCTTGAGGCCGCCGATCTCCGTCGCGATCTTCTCGATCTCGGGCGGGTAGCCCTGCAGGATGATCGTCTCGAGGCAGTTGTGGTGGTCGAGGTGGACGTGCGTGCTGCACAGCACGTGCACGTGCTGGTTGTGCTGGATGTCGATGAGCCGCTGGGCGAGCTCCCGCTGGTGATGATCGAAGATGATCGACAGTACGCCGGCCACTTCCGCGCCGCCCTGCCAGGCGTCCTCCACCAGCCGCTCGCGGATCATGTCGCGCACCAGCTCGGAGCGCGAGGCGTAGCCGCGGCTGGTGACGCGGCGGTCCAGCTCGTTCAGCAGATTGCTGGGCAAGGAGACGCTGAAGCGGATGGTGTCGGCGGTCTCGTTCATGCTCAGTCCCAGTCGTGGGCGTGAAAATGGCTGTGCTCCGCTTCCCCGTGGCGGTGGCGATGCCGGTGCACCAGATTGGCCGCGGCGAGTCTGGCGTGGTCGCCGAGAAATTCCTGGATGTGCCCATCGTAGACCAGCCGATGGTTCTCGCCGAGCACCAGGCAGCGGTCCCCGAGTTCGCCGGCGAGGCTCAGGTTGTGCGTCGTCACCAGGGTCGTCTGCCCCAGATCGGCCAGGAAGTCGACGAGCCAGCCGGTGCTGCGTGGGTCCATGTTGGCCGTCGGCTCGTCCAGCAGCAGGACGCGCGGCTCGAGCACCAGCAGCGCCGCTAGGCAGACGCGCTGTTTCTCGCCGCCGGACAACCCGAACGGGGCCCGATCCAGCAGGGCCGTCACGCCGAGTGCGGCCGCCCAGTGCTGAACGCGCGAGTCGACGTCGTCGAGGCCGAGCTGGCGCGGCCCGAAGGCGATCTCGTCGAACACCGTCGGGTTGAACAGCATCGTGTCGGGGTTCTGGAACAGCAGCACGACCTCGCGACGAAAGCGCTGGTGGAACTGCGGATCGCGCAGCGCTGCCCGATCGACCACCCGACCGTCGTAGCGGACCGTCCCGGCCGCTGGGTCGATCAGCCCATCGAGGATCTTGAGCAGCGTGCTCTTGCCGGTGCCGTTGGCGCCGAGCAACACGGCCCGCTCGCCCGGCGCCAAGGTCAGGCTGACGCCGCTCAGTACCTCGCCACCGCCGTAGCGGTGCGAGACGTCAGTCGCCTCGAGCATCGTTGCCAGCGTCGGGCCGAAAGAAGCCGCGGGCGCGCATCGCGAGCGCGATCTCGCGGGCGTCGTGCTCCGCCCGGTCAAAGAGATGCACGGCTGCCGCAGCGCTCTGAAGATAGCTCTCCCGCAGCCGCAGCCGGCGCAGCCGGCGACTCTCTCCCGCGAGGCGCAGGTCCTCGAACAAGCGACGGAACGTGATGATCTGGCTCAGCACCAAGGTCGTCAGATAGGTCAGGGGACGTGAGAAGTTGACCGCGCGCAGGAAATCGACCCTGGCCGCCAAGGTGAAGGTGAGAAAGATCAACAGGAAGACCCTGAGATTGACGAGGATCAGGTAGTCGACGCTCACTGTCTGACCGAACAGCGCGCTCGCCGCGTAGCCCACGCTGATCACCAGGTTGAAGACCAGCACCGCACGAAGGGCCCGCCAGCCGATCGTCGGCGCCTCGCGCCCCGCCGCCGCGAACGCCAGCAGCAGGCCGACAATGAGCCAGAGCGGGTCGTGAATGGAGGTCGCCGCGAGCACGGCGACCGCGTAGCCGAGTAGCAGCAATCGGTCCTTCATCGTGGCGCGGAGTCTAGCGGCGCCGGAGGAAAGAGACGACCAGGATGGTCAGAAGCCCTTCCGCTATGCCGAGCAGCACGTGGGGTACGAGAACGGCCGGCAAGGTGACGGACAGGCCGAAGGGAAAGAACAGCGGCTGGCCGTCCGCCGTGTGTGCGATCGCCGGCTGAACGCCGAGCACGATCGCGATGAGGACCGCGGGAACCACCGCGGCGAGCCAACCCGCGGCGAACAGCCCGGCCCGCTCGTCGAGGCCTTTGAGCAAGCGGTAGCCGAGGCAGGCCGCCGCCGAGCCCGCGAGCCCCATCGCCAGCGCGTTCACTGGCAGAACCGTGATCCCCCCGGCGCCGAAGACCAGCGCCTGCAGCAGCAGCACGAGCGACACCACCGCAAAGGTGAGCCAGGGTCCGAACACGACCGCGAGGATGCCGATGCCAGAGGCGTGCACCGAGGTCCCGCCGGGAAGCGGCAGCATCACCGACATCAGCACGAAGCCGAGGGCGCTGAGGACCGCGAGCCGCGGCAGCAGCGTGTCGTCGAGCCGGCGCTGCAACTGCCGCGCGGCGTAGGCCCACGCCCCGGCGGCGGCGACGAAGGCCGGGACGTAGGTCTGGGGCGAGAGGAAGCCGTCGGGGACGTGCACGGCCTAGAACAGCGCCGAGACGGAGAAGATCACCCGGTAGTTCTCCTTGCCCTCCGCCCCCTGCTGCTCGTCCTCCTCGTTGAGATCCTGCCAGACGGGCAGCTTGACCCCCAGCGCGAAGCTGACGTTCTCCCAGTAGGCGCGAACGCCGGGCATCACGTACAGGATATCGCCGCCGGTCCCGCTCTCGGCCACCCCGTCTTCCTTGTCCCGGCCGAGGTGCAGGTAGTTGAGCTCGAGCAGCGTGTCCAGACGGAACCGCGCGTCGGGGTTCGTGTAGGCCTTGTAGATCAGCGCGGTGTTGAAGCGGAACTCGTCGCCGAACTGGCCGGTGAACTTCTCGTCGCCATGCGCCGGATCGGCGTTGTAGGTGTTCTCCTGGAACCACAGGTTGGAGACGTCGAAGTTCAGCGTCCAGCGCTCGTCCAGCATCTTGCTGGCCGTGGCCCCCAGCGTCCAGGCCGGCTCGCCGAAGCCCGTGGACTTGCCCTTGTCGATGTTGCCGTCGGGATCGCGCAGGTTCGGGTTGCCGGTCGGCAGCGTCGCGCCGGCGTAGACGGTGAAGTGCCAATCCTCCAGGTCGTCGAGGCTCTCTTTCGCCGGGACCAGGTGGAAACCGTCGTCGTACTTGAACCCCAGCGTGGCGTTCACGGCGGCGTCGGCAAAGCCGTAGGTGTTGAAGAACCCGTCCTCGTCGACCTTCTCGTGGTAAGGCAGGAAGGCATAGAGCGACAGCCACGGGGTCACGCCGTAGCCCAGCCCGGCCATCCAGAAGGTGCTGTACTTCGCCTCGTCGTCCTTCGCCGGCGTGTAGGTCTCCCAGTCCGCGTAGTCCATCTTGAAGTAGGCGAACACCTTGCCCTCTGGCAGGGTGGCCGACGAGGACTGCTCGATGGGCGCGCCCGGTCCTTCCAGTCCGGCCGCGCCGAGGCCGGCGACGCCGTGGTGGGCGGACACCGGCAGCGCAGTCGCCGCGAGTGCGATGCCGGCAACGACGAGATGAATTCTGGTGACTCTGTGCTTCATGACTTCTTCCTGAGGAACAACGACCAAAGCCCAAACAGGCCGAACAGGATCGAGAGGCCGACCGCGAGGCCGCCCACGGTGCCGAGCCCGGCCGACGGCGCCGACGCCCCGCCCTCGGGGGCCGCCGCGACCGTGAAGTCGCCACCGTGGCCATCTTCCGAGAAGGCACGGACGCGCCAGTCGCCTGGGCGATCGGGAACGAACGCGAGCCGTCCGTTCGCATCGGTGCGCCCGGCAAGGAACGGCACGGACTCGGCGGGTCGGTAGACCTCGGCGGACTCGTAGCTGAACGGGCTGCCGTCGCCGTACCGAAGCTCGACGATGACGGCACTCCCCTGCTGCGCCGTGTGGCTCAGCGCGTGCGCGTGCAGGGTGCCCGCGAGCAGCGCCGCGGGCAGGGCGAGAAGCGCTCTCATTGTGCGGCGCCGAGGACGAAGCTCAGCGCGGTGGTGTGGACGACCTCGTCGGCCTCGGGGCCGGCGTGCGGCGTACGGACCGAGGCCTGGACGAGCTGCATGCCGCCGTGCTTGACGCGGATGTTGACGGCCCCGTCAGCGCCCGTCTCGCCGCGTGGCTTGCCGTCGTAGGTCACCACGGCGTTGGGCACCGGCTGGCCGTTCGCGAGCACGCGCACCGTCAGCTTGTCGCCGTCGCGCAGCACGAGCGGGTTGTCTGCCGGGACGATCTCCAGCGGCGTGCCGAGGGGCTTGGACGCGCCATCCCCCCAGGCGACGATCTGCTTGACGCTCTCGAAAGACTGCCAGGCGCTCAGCGGTGCGGTGACCTCGCTCTTCTTCAGGTTCTTGGTACCGGCCGTGGTCTTGGTCCAGTAGCCGCTCGAGGTCAGCACGTAGGCGACGGCGCAATCACCCTCCAGCCGGACAGGGTAGGTGCTGCCGAGCTTGGCCGGTCGCTGGCTGCCCCCTGCGTCCACGCAAAGGGCCGACTTCACGATCGAAGGGGCGTACGCGATCCGGGTCTCCCCGCCGTGCGAAACGAGCTGGGGATGGTGCCCGTACTGGACCGTGAACCCGCCGGGAGCAGGCTCGAGCCAGAGGTCGTGCGCGGCCGCGGCACCGACCGCTCCGGCCAGACCAAAACCGAGCAGGAAGCGCGTTGTGTAGGTCGTCATGGATGCTACGCCAGTAAGAAAAGCGCGCAAAGAGTAGCATCAAATAGACATTCGTCATACGCACGATAGCTGATCTAAAACAAGAGATCTGGGCGCGGCACTCCGACTGCCCTGTGCAGCGGTGGCCGCCGAGCCTGGTGCCGTGCGCTCGCACCATGTCAGCCGCGATCCGTCGCTGCCGTCCCCGACGCCTGCGCCCAACTCAAGGGTAGCGTCCGCTATTTGAGCCCAGCGGACCTTGGCGAGATCGAGGGTAAGTCCGGGTCGGGTCGACAAGGCCCCGTCGGCCACGCGGTGGAGCCCAACGCGGGTCACACGGACGGCGAACGTCTGATCGTCGTGGGTTCGATCCGGCCCGACCAAGCTTTGAAAATCCATCGTCAGTAGCGGCGAGGCCAGCGCGGTTCGAACAGTCAGCCGGCGTGGGGAGCTTGCCGGCCACCACCAGCGATCCTTGACGCGTTGCATCGCCGTAGCCGCACCACGCCGCTCCAACGCCGGACGCGAACCACAGGACGAGCCTTGAGGGCGTTTCACGCCGTCGCGTCGACATAGTGCGTGAAATGGCACACGTTCCACGCGTTCTCGGCGCGCGTAGCCCCTGACTTGCTCAGGATCAATTAGCCGCGCCGCCGGCGTCTGGTATCAAGCCGCGGCATTTTTTCGCGCGCTCGATCAGGCTGGCGGCATTGCTCGATGCCCACCTCCGGAACGATCAGAGGCAGCACGCAGAGGTATCGACATCCGCACGGTGCCGCGGCAACGCCGCGGCACCCCATTGATCCGAGGATAGCCGTATGTACCGTGAATTCGCAAAGCTGACGCTGCAGGCGTCGATCTGTGCCGTGCCGCTCTTGACGCCACCGGTGGCGGTCGCCGACACGGGTGGTGCAACCGGTGAGCCACAGGCGCAGGCCCCCTCCGCCCCAGTCACGCCGCGATTGGGCGAAGTCGTCGTCAGCGCCGAGCGCCCGCAGGACGTGCCCGAGGCGGACACCGTGGGCGAGGCCGAGGTTTCGCGGCTGCGCGCCGCCACCAGTGACGCGGCCAGCCTCCTGCGGGACGTACCCGGTGTGAGCCTTTACGGTGCCGGCGGCGTCTCGAGCCTGCCAGCCATCCGCGGCCTGGCGGACGATAGGTTGCGCATCAAGGTCGACGGCATGGACCTCGTTGCGTCGTGCCCGAACCACATGAACCCGCCACTCTCCTATCTCGATCCGACCAACGTCAGCAAGCTCACGGTCTACTCGGGCATCACGCCGGTCAGCGTCGGTGGCGACAGCATCGGCGGCACGATCATCGCTGAGACCGAGCCCCCCGTCTTTGCTGAACCGGGGCAGGGAACGCTGTTCGTGGGCGAGATCGGCGGTTTCTACAGGAGCAACGGCAACGCGTATGGCGGAAACGTATCGCTCACCGCCGCAACAGACAGCATCAGTCTCAGCTATACCGGCGCTCACGCCCAGGCAGACAACTACACAGCCGGCGGCGATTTCAAGCCGGACACGGCAAAGGGCCGTGCGACCGGTCGCATCGGACACACGCTCCCCCTCGACGAAGTCGGCTCGACCGCCTACGAGACACAGACCCAAACCCTCGGCATCGCCGTCAAAAGCGGCGCCCACCTGGTCGAAGCCGAGCTCGGGCTCCAGAACATTCCGGAGCAGCTCTTCCCGAACCAGCGCATGGACATGCTCGACAACGAACAGAAGCGCTTCAACCTGCACTACCTCGGTCAGTTCGACTGGGGCTCGCTGGACGGGCGCGCCTTCTACGAGACCGTCGATCACTTCATGGATTTCGGACCGGACAAGCGTTACTGGTACGGCCCCGGCAAGCCGCCAGCCGGCTCCGGCGGCGATGTCGGCTTCGATGGGCTGGGCAACGGCTATCCGTGCTCGCCCATATCCGGTACGCGCATGGTGATGGGCGGCGGCATGGTCGGCTGTGCGGCGGGCATGCCGATGTACACCGAGAGCAAGACCATCGGCGTCACCGTCGCTGCCGACGTCCAGCTCCGCGACGAGGACCTCCTGCGCGTCGGCGCTCAGTACCTCGGGTATCGCCTCGACGATTGGTGGCCGCCGTCGGGGGCGGGCATGTGGCCAGGCACCTTCGAGAACATCAACGACGGCCGACGCGACCGATTCGCCCTCTACGGCGAATGGGAGTCGCGCCCTGCGCCCGACTGGACGACGCTCCTGGGGGTTCGCTATGAGCGCGTCGCCATGGACACTGGCGACGTGCGCGGCTATAGCACCGCTCCCACCGCGATGGGCAACCAGTACGCCGACGCCAAGGCCTTCAACGCCGAGGACCACGAGCGTACGAACAACAACGTCGACCTGACGGCCTTGGGGCGCTATACGCTCGACGCCAACACCGACATCGAGCTCGGCGTGGCACGCAAGGTCCGCTCGCCGAATCTGTATGAGCTCTACACCTGGTCTACCTGGTCAATGGCCGCGGTGATGAACAACTTCGTCGGCGATGGTAACGGCTACATCGGCAATCTCGATCTCGACCCGGAGAAGGCCTACACGGCCAGTGCCACCGTGGACTGGCACGCGGAGGACCGCAGCTGGGAGCTCAGGGCGACGCCGTTCTACACCTACGTTGCCGACTACATCGACGCGATCCGCTGCGAGCGGGGTGCCTGCCCGCCGGACAACCCGACGGCGACCGACAAGTTCGTCGTCCTACAGTACGTCAACCAGTCAGCTCGCCTCTACGGGCTTGACCTCTCCGGCCGGGTTCAGCTGGCGAAGAGCGACTGGGGTCAGTTTGGCTTGACCGGTCTTCTCAACTACACCAACGGCAAGAACCGCGATACCGATGATGCGCTGTACAACATCATGCCGCTCAACGCCAAGGTGGCGCTGACCCACCAGCTCGGTGGCTGGGACGGCGCCATCGAGGTCGTCGCTGCGGCAGCCAAGGACGACACCTCGGACGTGCGCAACGAGATCAAGACGGCTGGCTACAGCCTGGCCAACCTGCGTGGCAGTTACTCGTGGAAGCACGCCCGCATCGACGTCGGCGTTGAGAACCTGTTCGACCGGTTCTACTCACTGCCGCTCGGCGGTGCGTATGTCGGCCAGGGAACGACGATGGCCCTCAACGGCATTCCGTGGGGCATCGCGGTACCCGGCATGGGCCGCTCGATCTACGCGGGAGTCACCCTCAAGTACTGATCAGGGGCGTTTGCAGCCTCAGTCCATGCGGTCCAGGCGGCTGCCCGGGTGGAACCGGAGCGGGTGCGGTGCGCGCTAGCGAGCTCGGTCAGCAGGTCGACATCGGCCCGCGCAGCTGGCTCACCGCACTGGCGCTCGTTTCGGTGGCCCATGCCCTTGCCGTCGGCTGGATCTCGACGCACAGGGTGACGAGCGTGCCACCCGCAGCGACACTGCTCATGGAAGCGGCGCTGCTGGCGCCGCTCGAAGTGCCTGCGGCAGGTCTACCGGCGCCGGGCGACCAGGCTGCTGCAACCGAGGCGGACGACGATCGGACGGCCGACGAGGTTTCCCTGCCTGCCGCCGCTGCCGAGGCGGAGGTGTCGCCAGAACCCGAAGGTGCATCGGCGCCGGAACTTGTATCGGCGGCAGCCCCGGCAGACCTGCAGCCGCCGGATTCCCCGCCCCTTGAATCGCCGGCGGTCCAACGAGTATCGCCACCGAAGGCAGCACCCATGACGGCTTCCACGCCAAGGACGAAGCCGACGACAGTCCGCGCAGAACGCGCCCGCCGCACCGACGGCCGCGGGGCGGCGGGCAACGCCGAAGGTGGTGCTGCGCCGTTCGCTATCGTTACAGGACCCCGCCACGACGCGGCCTACCTGAATAACCCTCCCCCACAGTACCCGGCCGCGGCACGCCGCCAGAACATGCAGGGGAAGGTGCTGATCTATGCGGTCATCTCGCCCGCTGGCACCTGCGCCCGTGCCGAGGTCAGGGTGACCAGCGGCCACCCTCTCCTCGACGAAGCGGCCCTGCGAGCGGTGCGGTCCTGGCGCTTCGTGCCGGCGAGCCGCGATGGCCAGCCCGTCGCCGCCGGTGTCGAGATACCCATCGTGTTCCGCCTCGAAGGCTGAGGACGTCCCCACCCCAAGTGGATTTGCGGAGAGCCCATGGCCATGTTTGCAACCACATCGCCGATCATCGCAGCCACGCTGTGGCTGCTGGTGGCCTTTTCGGTCGTCACCTGGACGCTCATCGTCGTCAGAGCGGTCCTGCAGCTGCGCCTGGCCCGCCAGAACGGCGCGTTCCGGCGGGCGTTCTGGGAGGCGTCCAGCCTGGCCGAAGCCGAGGCAACCACTGCCGATGCGCGCGGGCCGCTGGCCCGGCTGGCAGCAGCCGGCTTCACCTGTCTGCGTGACAATGGCCGCTCAGCGCAGAGCCTGCAGCACTGCGGCGAGCGTCAGGACGTCCTGGAACGCACCCTGCGCCACGCCGTCGAGGGGGAGCAGCACCGCCTCGAAAGCGGACTGATCGTCCTCGCGAGCATCGGCTCCACCGCGCCGTTCGTCGGCCTGTTCGGGACCGTCTGGGGGATCATGCACGCGCTCCAGGCCATCAGCCAGACCGGTCAGGCGGGCCTCGACGTGGTCGCCGGGCCCGTCGGCGAGGCCTTGATAGCGACCGCCATTGGGATCGCGACCGCCATCCCCGCCGTCCTCGCATACAACTTCGGCCTGCGGCGCCTCAAGCTGTATGTGGCCGAGCTGGAGGGCTTCGCGACCGATTACCTGCATCTCGCCATGAGAGCGGGCTTCGAGATTGGCAAGGAGTCCTGAGATGGGTCTGCGGCGCTTGGACGATCAAGTGGCGATGAGCGAGATCAACGTGACGCCACTCGTCGACGTCATGCTGGTGCTCCTGGTGGTGTTCATCGTGACTGCACCACTACTGATGCAGGCGGTGAAGGTCAACCTCCCGCGGACCGCAGCCGTGCCGCCGGCCGCAGAGACCCGGTCGGTGCAGATCAGCATCGACGCGGCTGGTGCGATCTTTGTCGATCAGCGGCCCGCACCGCTGCTGGAGTTGGAGCCGATGTTGCGTGCAATGGCCGCTGCCGGTTCAGTCGACCTGCAGATTCATGCCGACGCTGGCGTGCCCTACGGGCGGGTCGCCCAAGTCATGGCCGCAATGCAGCGCGCAGGGGTGCCCCGTGTCTCGTTCGTCACGGCGCCCGGTACCGCGGACGCCATGACGACCCGAGTTCACGGCGACGCCGCAGCGCGCCCGCGGCCGGAGTGACCGCAAGGCCTGTGGGCGCCACCAAGCGGTCCCCGATCAGGCCGTGCTCTGCGCGGATCACCGGTCCGCGGCAGCGTCCAGGTGCGCGCGTCGATTCACCGATTCCTGCGCTTGATGCCAGCCCGCAGCGCTTTGACCATTTCCTACTCAGATATGTGGGCGGCGGCGTCGCAATCCAGCAGAAGCACCCGGTGGGTCTCGACAGATTGGCAGAGACCCGCCCGGAAGTACTCAGCTTCAATGGCCATGACTCATGAGGCTACTCTTTTGACGGCAACCCGCTCGGCATTGCGGCCAGGCGCGGTTCCGTGTCATCCGTCCTGAGACCCGCTCGCCGCTTCAGGTCGGCCAGCACCTGGTCACGATGGGCTATGGAAGCGGCGAGCGACTCCCGCATTTCTTGCTGGCGAATCAGCTCAGCGGCTTCGCGACGCCATTGCTCCATCTGCGGCGTGTGGTCATGGTGGGCGTGGTGCGCGCGGCGCAGCGTGAACCAGCGGTGGGCCTCCTGCTCGTCGGCGCTGACCCCTTCGCCCCGCAGATACATGAAGCCAAGTCGATACTGTGCCTCGGCGTCGTCGCGCTCGGCAGCCACGCGGTACCAGCGCATGGCTTCGGCCGGATCGACCGGCACTCCCTCACCGCGCTGATAGACGATCCCGATGTTGCACGCGGCAATGGCGCTGCCGTCCTCGGCCAGCCTGCGCCAGATCTCGATGGCCCCCGTCGAGTCGCCGTCCCAGTACAGGTGTGCGGCGCGGTACAGATCGTCGTCGCCACCTGCCGCCACGGACGGTGACGTGGTCAAGAACAGGGCCAAGACCGGGGCACATAGGATCAGCTGGACGAGAACACGGGACATATCGCCTCCTTTGAATGAAAATCGGCACCGCGCCGAGATCGCGGTGCCGCGGACGAGTGAATCGGTGCCGGCGGGCGGGTCGCCCGGACCCACCGTGGTCAATCGGCAGGCGAGTTCAGCCTTTCTTCTCTTCCATCATCTTGCTGCGCATTTCCGCGCGCTTCTTGCGGATCATCAGCGTGTCCGCCGCCATGCTCGCGTATGCGGCGGTCAGGGCCGCGTCGAAGTTGCCGAGCTCGCCGCCGTGCTCCTTCTGCGCCGCCTCGGCCGCGGCTTTGGCTGCGAAGGCCTTCTTGCTCTTCGCGGTCATCACGCCCGGCAGCTTCGAGCCGATCAGGTAGGTCGCCTGGTCGACGTTGACCAGCGGCTTCACCTCTGCCGTCGCGCCGAAGTCGGCCGCATAGATCGCCTTGGGACCGCGGTCGAGGTTGATGGCAAGGCTGATCGCCGCGCAGTGCAGCGAGCAGGTGCCGTCGACCAGGTCGTCGGCGTAGTGCACCAGGTGGCGGCTGTGGTGGTACTGCTTGCGGTCCATGC
>Ga0209254_10003999_pt1 | contig 13477 bp, 18 predicted proteins | sample FrelakmetDIP11DI_FD_187148 | JGI IMG/M metagenome (GOLD analysis project Ga0209254, IMG submission 187148) | Freshwater lake sediment microbial communities from the University of Notre Dame, USA, for methane emissions studies - DIP11 DI (SPAdes)... | ecosystem: Environmental > Aquatic >...
CGCTGCTGGTCGACGAGATGACCATCGCGGGCGACTGACCGCCGGCGCGCGCGTGAACGCACCACGGTAGTCCTGGCGCGCGCGAGGTGGCGGGGTCCTCGCGAGCAAACGCGTAAAGTTCCGGCCGCGATTGCGAGCGAGGAACCCCGCCGGATCCCGCGCGCGCAAGTACCTTTCGCGGGTCGGTCTATGGCAGCGCAGGCTGCGAGGCGAGTTCCCGGAGCGTCATGCCGGCAAGCCGCTCGCGCATGCCTGCCTCCACCGAGTTCACGACCTCGTCCGCCACCGGTTCGGTGCGTGCCCGCCACAGGAGCCAGCTTTCGTACTGCCGCTCGTCGCGGACCGCGTGCAGGACGTCAGTCAGTGAGATGCTCTCGAGGTCGCGCGCGGGGACCAGTTCCTCGTCCTCCGTAAGCGTCAGCAATCCCGCGCGTTCGAGCGAGCTGACCACCATGGCGAGCGCGCTTCCCGGGATCTCCAGGTCCTCGGCGAGTTCGCGCTGCCGCCAGGGGGACTCGCCGGCGACGAACTTGCGCGCGATCAGCAGCATGACGGTGAAGGCGAGGCGCTCGCGCAGCGCGCTGGTGAGTCGGACCTGCCCCTGGCCGACACGCAGGTAGCGGGGATTCTGCACGTAGAACGAAAGCTGCGCGCCGATCAGCAGGATGAGCCAGCTGAGGTATATCCAGATGAGCGCCGCGAGGAAGATCGCGAAGCCCGCGTAAATCGCCACCATCTGCGTCGACGCGGCGACGATCTCCGTGAACAGCGCACCGCTCGCCGCCCACAGGAAGCCAGCGGTGACGCCCCCGATCAGGGCCGCACGGAAACGCACGCGGGTGTTTGGCACGAAGGCGTACAGGAACGTGAAGACGCCGGTCACGAACAGGTACGGACCGAGAAAGCCGAGTGCCCGCGCGATCGTGCCGAAGGGCTCGTGGGAAGCGAGCCAGGCCATCGAGCTGTGGCTCGCGATCGCCCCGAACATGCCGAAGACTACGACCAGGAAGATCGGGCCGATTACCATCAGGCTCAGGTATTCGCTGACGCGGCGCATGATCGAGCGCGGCCGCTCCACGTGCCAGGCGAAGTTGAAGGCCTCCTCGAGCTTCTGGACCGTCGCGAGCACGGTGTAGAGCAGGAAGGCGAGGCCGACCGAGCCGAGCACGTCGCCGCGTACGTTGTCCACGAAGTCCATGAACTGCTCGGTGAGGGCATAGGCGCGCTCGCCGACGGGCCGCAGGAACTCGTAGATCAACGGCTCGAGGTCGCGGTGGACCCCGAGGCCTTTCAGCACCGCGAACGCGAAGGCGGCGAGCGGAACGAGCGAGAGCAGCGTCGTGTAGACGAGGCTCATGGCGCGCAGGTTCAACTCGCCGGTCAGCAGGTCGCGGATCAGCGCGAACGGATAGCGAAGCAGGTCGAGCAGCCAGTTCGCCGGCTTGACGGGCAGGTCGTGGCGGTCGAACAGCAACCGCTCGGCGCGTTCCCGCAGCCTGGCGAACGGGGTCATCGCGGCAGCGTGGCACACGGCCCCTGCGCCCGCAATCGGTGCCCTGATAGAGTGCCGGCGTGCAGGGCAGCCATCCCGAACGCATCGTCTGCCTGACGGAGGAGACGACCGAGACGCTTTATCTCCTCGGCGAGGATGCGCGCATCGTCGGGATCTCCGGGTTCACCGTTCGCCCGCTGCGTGCGCGGCGCGAGAAGCCGAAGGTCTCGGCGTTCACCAGCGCGAAGATCGACCGCATCGTCGCGCTGCGTCCCGACCTCGTGCTCGGCTTCTCGGACCTGCAGGCGGACATCGCCGCCGATCTTGCGCGCGCCGGGATCGAAGTTCACCTGTTCAACCACCGCAGCGTCGCGGAGATCCTGCGCATGGTCCGCATGCTCGGGGGCATGGTCGGCTGCGAGTCGAGGGCCGCAGCGCTCGCCGACCGGCTGGAAGCCAACGTCGAGGCGACCCGTGCAGCGGCCGCGCGTCTGCCGCGGCGCCCGCGCGTCTATTTCGAGGAATGGGACGAGCCGCTGATCGCGGGCATCCGCTGGGTCGGCGAGTTGATCGAGGCCGCCGGCGGCGAGAACTGCTTTCCGGAACTTGCTGCGATGCCCCTCGGTCGCGACCGTATCATCGCGGACGCCTCGGAAATCGTGCGCCGCGCGCCGGACATCATCCTCGGATCCTGGTGCGGCAAGAAATTCCGGCCCGAAAAGGTCGCGGCGCGCCCGGGATGGGACGCGATCCCGGCCGTGCGCACCGGGGAACTGCACGAGATCAAGTCGGCCATCATCCTGCAGCCGGGCCCGGCGGCGCTGACCGACGGCCTGGCCGAGATCCACGCGCACGTATCGCGCTGGGCGAAATGAAGGGGTGCGTCCCCTTCATTTCGTAAGCCGCCGCTCCGCCTCGCGGTACTTCGCGACTGTGCCGGCAATCACTTCCGCAGGCAGCCGCGGCCCGGGCGCACGCTTGTTCCAGTCGAGCGTCTCGAGGTAGTCGCGCACGTACTGCTTGTCGAAGGAGGGCGGGCTCACGCCCTCGTGGTAGCTGTCGGCCGGCCAGAACCGTGACGAGTCGGGCGTCAGCGCCTCATCCATGAGGACGACCTCGCCGCGCTCATCGAGCCCGAACTCGAACTTCGTGTCGGCGATGAGGATGCCGCGCCCGCGCGTGTAATCCGCCGCGAACGCGTAGATCGCCAGCGCGAGATCCCGCACGCGCCCCGCAATGGCGCCGCCGACCGTATCCGCGACCTGCTCGAAGGAGACGTTCTCGTCGTGATGCCCCGCGCCCGCCTTGGTCGCGGGCGTGAACAGCGGTTCGGGCAGGCGCGAGGCGAGCGCGAGCCCCGTCGGCAGGGCGATTCCGCAGATCTTGCCGGTCTCCCGGTAGTCGTTCCAGCCCGAGCCGATCAGGTAGCCGCGCACGACCGCCTCGACGGGCAGGGGCTTGAGCCTCTTGACCACCACCGATCGGCCCTCGAGCGGTGCGCACTCGGCAGGATCGGTCAGGTAGCGCGCGAGCGGCTCACCCGTCAGGTGGTTCGCGACGATGTGTCGTGTACGCGCAAACCAGAAGTTCGAGATCGCCGTGAGTACGCGGCCCTTGCCGGGAATCGGGTCCGGCAGGACCACGTCGAATGCCGACAGCCGGTCGCTCGCGACGATCAGCAGGCGGTCGTCGCCGATCGCGTAGTTGTCGCGCACCTTGCCGCGGTGCAGCAGCGGCAGCGAGCGGAGATTCGTTTCGAACAGTGCGTCGGAACTCATGCGAGAATCTTCGCATGAACTGGACCGGGAAGTTGATCGGCGCGCTGCTGGGTTTCGCCCTCACCAAGCGTCCGACGGGCGTATTGCTCGGCCTCGTCCTCGGTCACCTGTACGACCTCTGGGTCGCGCGGCGGAGCGTAGGGCCGCGAGTCGACGCCGCGACCGTGCGGACGACGTTTTTCCGCGCGGCGTTCACGGTCATGGGCCACGTCGCGAAATCCGACGGACGGGTTTCAGAACAGGACATCTCCGCCGCGCGGCGGGTCTTCCGGCAGTTCAACCTGGGCGAGGCCGATACGCGCGCCGCCATGCAGTTCTTCACCGAGGGCAAGCAGCCTGGCTTCGAACCCGGGCCTGTGCTCGCCGAGCTCGCGGCTGCCTGCCGCGGACGGCCCGCGGTGCTGCGCATGTTTCTCGAGATCCAGATGCGCGCGGCGCTGATGGCGGAAGGGGTGCAGGGTGCGACCCGCACTGCGCTCCTGCGCGTCGCCACGGCCGTCGGCATCGGGGCGCTCGAGTTCGCGCACCTGGAGGCCTTCCTGCGGTTCCAGGCACATGCCGGCGCATACGGTCCCGCGGGCGGCGCCGGCCAGCGCGCGGCGCCGGCAGGTGCAAGCTCGCTCCACGAGGCCTACGAAGTGCTCGGCGTCAGCTCGACCGCGGGCGATGCCGAGGTGAAGCGCGCCTACCGCAAGCTCATGAGCGAGAACCACCCTGACAAGCTGGTCGCGCGCGGGCTGCCCGAATCCATGTTGGAAGTCGCCAAGCAGAAGACGCAGGCCATCCAGGCGGCCTGGGAACGCGTCCGCGAAGCACGCGGCATGCGATAAAGTACGCGGCAGGGGAGTCCAATGCTGCCAGCCATCATCGCGCCTTCGATCCTGTCCGCGGATTTCGCGCGCCTGGGCGCCGAATGCGACGCCGTGCTCGCGGCCGGAGCCGACTGGGTTCATTTCGACGTGATGGACAACCACTACGTCCCGAACCTGACGATCGGTCCACTGGTCTGCAAGGCGCTGCGCAAGCACGGCATCACGGCGCCGATCGACGTGCACCTGATGGTCGAGCCCGTGGACCGGCTGGTGCCGGAGTTCGCGGAAGCCGGGGCGACCTGGATCAGCTTTCATCCGGAGGCGAGCCGGCACGTGGACCGCACCATCCAGCTGATCCGCGACTCGGGCTGCCGGCCGGGCATCGTGCTGAACCCGGCGACCCCGATGTCCTGGCTGGATCACACGCTCGGGTCCGTCGACCTCGTGTTGCTGATGTCCGTGAATCCGGGTTTCGGGGGGCAGCAGTTCATCGAGCAGGTCACAGGCAAGCTTGCCGAGGCGAGGCGCCGCATCGACGCGAGCGGGCGCGAGGTACGCCTGGAGGTCGACGGCGGGGTCAAGCTGGACAATATCGCGAGGATCGCCAAGGCGGGCGCCGACACCTTCGTGGCCGGCAGCGCGATCTTCGGAACGAAGGACTATGCCGCGACTATCCGCGCGCTGCGCGGGGCGATGAAATGAAGGGGACGCACCCCTTCATATTCGTAAAGGGTCGTAACTCCGCTTACTGAATCGACAGCCCGAATATGAAGGGGTGCGTCCCCTTCATTTCGCGGACGCCGCGGCCGCCTTCGCGAACTCCGGGGCCGGGCGGGCCTTGACCTTCGGCCGCGCGCCGAACACGACGATCGTCTTGCCGCGCGCGGTCAGCAGGCCCTGCTCCTCGAGCACCTTCAGCACGCGTCCGGCCATCTCGCGCGAGCAGCCGACGAGGCGTGAAAGCTCCTGGCGGCTGACCTTGATCTGCATGCCCTGGGGATGAGTCATGGCATCCGGCTCGCCGCACAGGTCCATGATCGCGTGGGCGATCCGGCCGGTGACGTCCACGAAGGCGAGGTCGCCGAGCTTGCGGTTGGTGCGGTCGAGGCGGGTCGCGAGCTGGGTCGCGAGTTCGAAAACGAGGCCCGGACTCTCCGACGCCACCTGGCGGAAGCGCGGGTAGGTCATCTCGGCGAGCTCGCATTGCGTGCGCGTCCTCACCCATGCGCTGCGCTGCTGGCTGTCCGAGAAGAGTCCCATCTCGCCGAAGAACTGGCCCTTGTTGAGGTAGGCGAGAACCATCTCGTTGCCTTCCTCGTCCTCGATCATCACTTCCACCGAGCCGCGGATGATGTAGTAGAGGACATCCGGCAGGTCACCTGCGTGGATCAGCGCCGTCTTGGACGGCACGGTGCGCACGCGGCAGTAACTCAGAAAGCGATTGATCGCCGGGATGTCGGTCAGTTGCTTGACGGCTTCTTCCATTGAGATCCCCTAATACCCGCCCGTCGTTGTATTACAGCCACGCGCGCATCGCAAGACATAATGGGACATCGGTCAGATCCAGTATGCCGTTCCGGTCATGAACCGGGCGGCCAAACGCATCAGTTTCGGCACTGGTTCCGGAAGCGCTGCCGCGCCCGCGGCGATCGCGGCGTGACCATGTCCGATCTCGTCGGCCTGCATTTGTTGAACGATCGTGCGACTGCGAGTGTCGTCCGCAGGCAACCGTTGCAGGTGATCGGCGAGATGCCCTTCCACCTGGCGCTCCGTTTCCGCCATGAACCCGAGGCTCATTCGATCGCCCGCCAGGCCTGCGAGCGCGCCGATGGCGACCGAGCCCGCATACCAGAGCGGGTTCAGCAGACTCGGGCGGGAGCCGAGTTCATCGAGGCGATCCCGGCACCAGGCGAGGTGGTCGCCTTCTTCGGCCGCTGCCTTGCGCAGGGCCTCGCGTGTCTCCGGGAGGCGGGCCGTCAAGGCCTGCCCGTGGTACAGGCCCTGGGCGGCAACCTCCCCGGAATGATTTACCCGCATCAGCCCGGCGGTATGGCGGCGAAGGCCGGGATCGACCGGTGTCGAGGCGGGTTTTCCGGGGGTGGGACGGCTGCTTGGCGGCCGCGCAAAGCTGGCCCGCAGGCCGGCGTCGGCGAGTTCCAGCAGGCGGTCGAGGGGGGAGAGGACGCGCGGGCCCATGCAACTCATATTATATGTGCGAACCCCCGTTGGCTTCCCCTGTAGCGACAAGGACTTGCAAGCGGCTCACCGCGGCTTTGCAAGCCCGGGCCATCTGTGTAAACTTGCCGGCCTTTCTCGAACCCGACCCTTTCCAGGGGCCCAAGATGAAGACGGTATTCGCGAAGCCAGAGAGCGTGCGACGCGACTGGTACCTTGTTGATGCGTCCGGCAAGACGCTGGGACGCCTGGCGACCCAGATCGCCATGCGTTTGCGCGGCAAGCACAAGCCGGAATTCACGCCGCACGTGGACTGCGGCGACCACATCATCGTCATCAATGCCGAGAAGGTCGCGGTCACCGGCAACAAGATCCGCGACAAGGTCTACCAGCAGCACACTGGCTTTCTGGGCAACCTGAAGACGATCGCCCTCGGCAAGCTGCTCGCCGAGCACCCGGAGCGGGTTATCGAGTACGCCGTCAAGGGCATGCTGCCGAAGACGATTCTCGGTCGCCAGATGTACCGCAAACTGCACGTGTTCGCTGGCCAGGCGCATCCGCACGCCGCGCAGCAGCCGAAGCCGCTCGAGATCTAAGGACCGCACATGGCAACCAGCGCAAACATCGCGACCGGCCGGCGCAAGTCGTCCTCGGCCCGCGTCTTCCTCAAGCCCGGCAAGGGCGCAATCACCGTCAACGGCCGGCCGCTCGACGAGTTCTTCGGCCGCAAGACCGGCGTGATGATCGTCCGCCAGCCGCTGGAACTCGTGCAGATGGCGGACCGCTTCGACATCAACGTGACCGTCGAGGGCGGTGGCATCACCGGCCAGGCCGGCGCCATCCGCCACGGCATCACGCGCGCGCTGATGGACTACGATTCGGAGCTGCGCAAGCCGCTTCGCGCCGCCGGCTTCGTGACGCGCGATGCGCGCGAAGTGGAACGGAAAAAAGTCGGCCGCCGGAAGGCGCGCCGCGGGACGCAGTTCAGCAAGCGCTGAGTTGGATTCCCGCGGACGAACCGCATTTGGGGGATCGTCTAGCGGTAGGACTGCGGACTCTGACTCCGCCAACCTAGGTTCGAATCCTAGTCCCCCAGCCAGCAAAAGCAGAAGGCCGGCCCGATCGTGGGCCGGCCTTCTGCTTTTGCCGGGGACCAGGATGAGAACCCCTGGGTTCGACGGCAGCGCGCGCTTGCCCAAGTGGTATGAACTGCCTAAGCTCGGACAGTCGCGCACCCGGGTCGCGCTCCAGGCTGGGGAGTTTCTGCGCCCGTCGAAGAATCTGCTGATCGTGGCTAAGTCCGTGGAAGTACAACATGCTGCGCCACGGCGCGCGGGCGGTCTGGGGGGCTGACATGAGCGGGCTGCGGCGACGAGCCTACGAGATACTCGAGAATGTTCCTGACCGGCCGGCAGGCCGGCTGCTCAACCGCCTGCTGATCGGGTTGATCATCGCCAATGTCGCGGCGATCGTCCTGCACTCCGTGCCCTCCATCGGCACGCGCCATGCGGACTGGTACCTATGGTTCGAGTGGCTTTCGATACTCGTTTTCACCGTCGAGTACGGCGCGCGGGTGTGGTCTGCGGTGGAACGCGGCGACGGTCGTTACAAGACAGCGATCAAGGGCAGATTGCGCTACATGGCGAGCCCCCTCGCGCTGATCGACCTGCTCGCAATCCTGCCTTTCTATTTCTCATTCCTGCTGCCGGTCGACCTGCGCTTCATGCGCGTGTTCCGGCTGCTGCTGATCTTCAAGCTGACCCGCTATCACCCGTCGATGAGCCTGCTCGGCCGGGTCGTGCGGGACGAAGCAGGCCCGATCGCGGCCGCGCTGTTCGTTCTCGCAACGCTGCTGGTCGCGGCGGCGAGCTTCGCCTACCTGGCCGAGCACGAGGCCCAGCCGCTGGTGTTCGCGAGCATCCCGGACGCCATGTGGTGGGCGATCGTGACCATGACCACGGTGGGCTATGGCGACATGGTGCCGGTGACCACCCTCGGCAAGGTGATCGGCGGCGTCATCGGGATCATCGGGCTCGGGATGGTCGCGCTGCCCGCGGGCCTGCTCGCCTCAGGTTTCTCGGAGCAACTCCACCAGCGAAAGAGCACGTTCGAGAAAGAGGCCCGCCGCATACTGCACGACGGCGTGATCTCGGCCGCCGAGCGCGCCCGGCTCGAGGAGATGCGCGACAAGCTCGGACTGACGGATCATCAGGCGGCGGAGATCCTGGGGCTGCTATCGAGTCGGCGGGTCGCCGAGCACTGCCCCAATTGCGGTCACTCCCTGGCGCCGTCCGAACCGGACCCCGAGTGACGGAGTGACCTGCGGCCTGCGCCAGGTGCCTCGCCTGTGCGTCAGCGCCTCAGCTTGGTGACGCCGGTCCCGGCGGCGACCAGCAGCACGTCGGCGCCACGCCGGGCGAACAGGCCGACCTCGACGACCCCGACGAGCAGCGCGATCTCCTCCTCGAGCGCGACCGGATCCGCGATCTTCAGGTTGTGGACGTCGAGGATCTCGTTGCCATTGTCCGTGCGGTAACCCTGCCGCAGGACCGGCCGGCCCCCCATCCCCGCCAGCTTGCGCGCGACCAGCGACCGGGCCATGGGAATGACCTCGACCGGCAGGGGGAAGCGGCCGAGCACATCGACGACCTTCGAATCGTCAACGATGCACACGAACCGCCGGCTGGCCGCGGCCACGATCTTCTCCCGGGTCAGCGCACCGCCGCCGCCCTTGATCAGCGCGAGGTGCCGGGTCGCCTCATCGGCGCCGTCGACGTAGAGCGAAAGGTCGCCGGTGTCGTTGAGCGAGCGGACCTCGATGCCGGCTTCCTGCAGGAGTCGCGTGCTCGCTTCCGAGGAGGAAACCGCGCCGGCGATGCGATTGCGCCGGTCCTTCAGGGCCGCGATGAAATGATTGACGGTGGATCCGGTACCGACCCCGACGGTCATCCCGTCTTCGAGGTATTCGAGCGCCGCGATTGCGGCGGCTTTCTTCTTCGAGTCCGCGTCCATGTGCTGGCTCCGGATAAAACTGTGCCCGCTTGCGCGGGCACAGTCTCGTCTCTTCCTGAAGCGATGGTTGGTAGACCTTGCGATCAGCCAACCACCGTTTCATCAGGCAAGGGGCTTACTTTTTCTTAGTAGCCTTCTTCTTCGCCTTTTTCTTGGTCGCCATGATGGATCTCCATGTCAGTGTTAATCCGAGGCCGAGTATATACATGGTTGACTGGAATGCAAGCAAGGGGTAGGCGCGTCGAGCGCATCATCGATGAACACGATCGTCATTTCACATCCGTCTCGTGCGCAAGACGGTGAATGAATCTCCACTCCGCGGGCGTCACGGGCATCACCGAGAGTCGATTGCCACGACGCAACACGGTCAGGTCCTGCAACGCGCCGCCGGCATGCGCGCGCATCATCTCGAGCGTCACCGGGCGTGCGAATTTCTTCAGCAGCCGCACCTCGACCTGGTACCAGCGCGGGTTCTCGGGATCGCTGCCGGCGTCGTAGTACTTGCTCCTGCGGTCGAACTGCGCGGGATCGGGGTGGCCGGCGCGCACGACCTCCATGGTCCCGTAAATGCCGGGAATCTCGCAGCTCGAATGATGAAAAAACGCCTTGTTTCCGGCCTCGAAATCGTCGCGCAGCATGTTGCGCGCCTGGTAGTTGCGCACCCCGTCCCATCCGGATTTCTGCGCGGGCGCCTTCGCCAGGTGGTCGATGCCGAACACCTCCGGTTCGGACTTCATCAACCAGTATTTCATCGGCCGGCGATCCTTCCATAGACGCCGCACTCGGTCACGACGCCATGCAGCTGCACGTCGTGTTCCGCCTCGGCCAGGTGCTCGACCTTCTGCGTTTCGAAGGCGACGCCGACGAGCAACGGCCGTCGCCAGGCTTGTCGGTGACGCAGGAATGCGAAGTGCCGGTCGTAGAGTCCCGCACCCATGCCGAGGCGGTGGCCGCGCGGGTCGAAGCCGACGAGGGGCACCAGCACGAGGTCGAGCCAGCGCGGACCGATCGTGGCGCCGCCGTCGTCCGCCGGGGTGACGAACCGCATGCGCCGGGCGCGCAGGTTGGTGACGACCGGGAAGTACACGGTGCAGCCGATCGCCCGCGCACGACGCAGTACGACCCCCGGATCGATCTCGCCGTCAAAGGGCTGGAAGGCGGAGATGCGCGTGCCGGGTTTTGGCAACCCGAGGCGTGCGAGCGCGCGGTCGATCGCGGCCGCCGCTGCGACGCGCCCGGCCGCGGGTACTGCGCGGCGCGCGGCGCGCAGGCAACGCCGGAGCGCGGGACGATCCTCAGCCATGAGGGGAAGGGAGAGGCGCCACCCGCCTGTGCCGTCTTGGACCGCTGCTCTCGACACGGAGCAACAGGTGGAGCAGGCCGCGGCATTTAAGGCTTTCCGCTACGAGGCGGACTTGCACAATGCTGCCGTTGAGCCAGGCTCCTGGGTGTTTCACATTAGGGTCGAGAGGTACCCAGGCCCGCATCGAACACCGCAGGTGGCGCCAAACTGTCGGGGCCCGCGCTCATCGCGCAGGCCGCCATGATCTCAATTGCCGAGGGGCTGGCTGCGCGTCAGCACGTTCTCGACGCGCTCGCGCATGGCCTTCAGCCGGGCGGCGAGGTCCACCTCGGCGACTTCGTCCTGGCCGCGCGCCTGCAGCAGCTCGTTGACGATGTTGAGGGCTGCCATCACGGCGATCCGGTCGAGGCCGATCACCTTGCCGCTATCGCGGATTTCCCGCATCTTGCGGTTCAGGTACGCGGCGGAATCGAGCAGCGCCGGACGCTCGTCGACCGGACAGGTGACCTGGTATTCCTTCTCGAGAATCTTGACGCTGACCCGGTTTGCCTCGCCGCTCATGCACCGCTCTCCATCGCCTTCAGCCGGCCGATCATCGCCTCGACGCGCGCCCGCACCTGCTCGTTCTTCTGCATCAGGGTCGCCCGCTCCGCGGACAGCGTGTCCTGGCGCTGGCGCAGCGCGCGGTTCTCTTCCTTCAGCTGTGCGACCACGCCGACGAGTTCGTCGAGGCGGCGCTCGAGCCGCTTGAACTCGCGTTCGAGGCCCGGTTTGCTGGAGTCGTCCATGCGGCCATTATGCTGCCATGACCCGGCAATTACTGCTACCGTTCGCGCCGTGACGCACGAGGAATTGCAGGCCGCCCTGTCGCGCCTGGACATCAACGTGGACGCGGCCGAGGCCCATGGCCTGTTGTGCGGGGCCCTGTGCGCGCGCGAGGGTTACGACGCGAAGGACTGGCTCGCCGAACTCGCCGCGGGCCAGGGCACGGCACCACCCGCTGCCGATCCCGAGTTGACCCGGTTCCCCGGGCAGGTGCTGGAAGCGCTCCAGTCGACTGAGTTCGAGTTCGAGCCATTGCTGCCGGGCGACGACGAACTGCTCGCAGTCCGCGTCGCGGCGCTCGCCGCCTGGTGCGGCGGCTACCTCTACGGCGTCGGTACCGGCGCCCCGGACCCTGCGACCGTCAGGTCCGGCGAAGTCGCCGAGTACCTCCGGGACCTTGCGGACATCGCGCGCGCCGAGCTCGAGCCGGGGCGCAGCGGCGAAGCCGGCGAGGGGGATTTCTTCGAGCTGGTCGAATTCGTGCGGGCGGGCGCGCAGCTCGCCATTGACGCGCTGGCGGGAGCGAGGATGCATGCGGCGGGATGAGTTCGCGAAGCGGCGCCGGCTGCTCATGCGGCACATGGGCAAGGACGCGATCGCGATCCTGCCAGCGGCGCCGGTGCGCATCCGCAACAATGACGTCGAGTACCCCTACCGGCCGGACAGCGACTTCTACTACCTGACCTCCTTCGCAGAGCCGGAGGCGGTTGCGGTGCTGATTCCGGGGCGACCGCAGGGTGAGTACGTGCTGTTCGTGCGCGACCGCGACCCGGCCCGCGAGGCCTGGGACGGCCCCCGCGCAGGGCCCGATGGTGCGGTCCGGGATTTCAGCGCGGACGACGCCTTCCCGATCGGCGACATCGACGAGATCCTGCCGGGCCTGCTCGAGAGCCGCTCCCGGGTCTTCTACACCATGGGCGCCCACCTGGAGTTCGACACGCGCGTGATCGGCTGGGTCAACCAGCTGCGCTCCCAGGGCCAGCACGGCATGCGCACGCCGCACGAGTTCGTGGCACTCGACCACCCGCTGCACGAATTGCGGCTCACCAAGAGCCGTGCGGAGCTCGTGTCCATGCGCCGCTCGGCGGCCATCGCCTGCGCCGCGCACCGACGGGCACTCGGGATCACGGGGCCGGGCCGCATGGAATACGAGGTGATGGCGGAGATCCTTCACGAATTCCACCGTCGTCGCGCGGATATTTCCTACTACCCGATCGTCGGCAGTGGTCCGAATTCCTGTGTGCTGCACTACCGGGAGAACAGCCGGCAGATGCAGGATGGCGAGTTGCTGCTGATCGATGCTGGCTGCGAGTTCGACTACTACGCCTCGGACATCACCCGCACCCTGCCGGTGGGCGGGCGCTACAGCCGGCGCCAGCGCGCCGTTTACGAGGTCGTGCTGGAGGCGCAGCAGGCGGCGATCGCCAAGGTTCGCGCGGGCGCGCACTGGAACGAGCCGCACGACGCGGCCGTTCGCGCGATCACCCGGGGCCTCGTGCGCCTCGGCCTGCTGAAGGGTCGCGTGCCGAAGCTGATCAAGGATGGCGCCTACCGCCAGTTCTTCATGCACCGCGTCGGGCACTGGCTCGGCATGGATGTCCACGACGTGGGCGAATACAAGGTCGGCGACCAATGGCGCCTCCTGGAGCCCGGCATGGTCACGACGGTCGAGCCCGGCATCTACATCGCACCCGGCAGCAAGGGCGTGCGCCGCGAGTGGTGGGGCATTGGCGTGCGCATCGAGGACGACGTCGCGGTGACCGAGGGCGAGCCGGAGGTACTGACCGCCGCCATGCCCACGGACCCGGACGAGATCGAACGCCTGATGGCCGCGGCGTGAACGGCAAGCCGGTCGCGTGTGATGTCGCGATTGCCGGCGGCGGCATGGTCGGCCTCTCGCTGGCGGCGGCGCTGGCGGAGCTGCCGCTCGACGTCGTCGTGATCGAACCGGTCGCGCCTGAGTCCGCCGAGCAACCCAGCTTTGATTCGCGGACCACGGCGCTTTCGAGTGGCAGCCGGCGCGTGCTCGAGGGCATCGGCACCTGGCCGGCGCTTGCCGGCCGCGCCACGCCGATCCGCC